>FWWM01004897.1_pt1 | contig 30377 bp, 28 predicted proteins | sample 2228351 | NCBI WGS metagenome assembly FWWM01 (sample SAMEA103939774, study PRJEB20133) | metagenome | reverse complement strand
TGTAGAATAAAGAAAAAATAGATAGTTAGGAAAGAAAGAACTATGAAATTCTAAAGATTACTTCTGCTTATTCCCTAAAAATTGAGGAGTTTCGGGTTTATAAATTCCACACGGGTTAGGAGCAGGAGATATTAAAGCAGACATTCAAAGAGAGGCTTCAGTATGCAAAATGGAATACCCGGGACATGCTGAAAAGGATATGGCTTTTGTCATAATAGCCATAGGCATAGGTGGTTTATACATGGTTATGTGCCTCAGGATTTTCTGGCAAATTATGCAGGCAAAGGAAATCCCTTTGCCGTACCTGTTGCAGTGGCATTGGGAGTTCCCCTTTATTCCAATGCAGCAGGGGTTTTACCCATCATATATGCATTGATGGAGAAAGGCATCAGCATTGGTACTGTCCTTGCCTTTATGATGGCAGTGACTGCACTGTCACTGCCTGAGATGATTATCTTGAGAAAGGTCTTGAAGATTCAACTCCTGGCAGTATTTGCAGGTATAATGACATTTACGATAATATGTGTTGGCTATCTCTTCAATGCAATCTTATAAAGGAGGCACTATGAAGATAGATTGTTATCTCTCATTAAGGTGTGGTTCTGAGGACGCCCTAAGGGGAAATATTTACAGGGCGATCGAATTAGAAGGAACTGATGCAGATGTGAACTTTTATCGTATCACTGATGAAGAAGCGCAGAAACTCAGTTTGAGAGGCTCTCCATCGATTCTGATAAATGGAATGGAAGTCCAACCAGCAGATATAACAGGATTTTCCTGAGGGTTATTTAGAATGAGTCTGGAAGACTCGTGAATGTCCCTTCTGTGGAAACATTAAGAATGGCTATCAAAGAAAATAAATATAATGGAGATTAAAAATGAAAATCACGGTATGATGGTGTGGACAAAGGTAGCCCTTGAGGATATTATCAAGAAGATGCCTTTCAGGGTAAGGAAGATTTATTCTGACAATGGTTCTGAATTCATAAATGCACATGTAGAGAGATTTTGTCGTGAAAATTGGATAGGATTTACGAGGTCAAGGCCTTACAGGAAGAATGATGCACCCTATGTGGAGAGCAAGAACTGGTCTCTTGCGAGGGCATATGTGGGCTGGCGAAGGTATGATACAGAAGAGGAGTTAAGGATTCTTGAGAGATTGCTGAGATTAATAACGATAAGGCCTAATCTCTTTATGCCTCATATGAAGTTGGTTTCAAGGGAAAGAGTGAGGAGTAAATTCATAAGGCAATACGAGATGGATACACCATTAAACAGGGTTTTACGGGTTACTGAGGATGAAAAAACAAAGGAGCACTTTAAAACATTGAGGCAGCGTATAGATATTGTGAGCCTTTCAAGGGAAATAGAACGATTGAGTGAAGAACTCTCCCTTGCTTATGGAAACAAACTCAGGGACTTAATAATGCTCAATCTTAATCTAATTTCGAAGAGATTTTATTTTGAGGAAAGACGAGGTCCCAAATGCCCTTGTATTAAAGATTTGACTTTGTTTCAATTCTCATGATAATATGAAAAGATTTTTTTATTTTTTAATTCATTGTTGAGTAATGAGAAGGTTAAGATCAAAAAGGTTATTTGAAGAGGCCAGGGAAATTATCCCCGGGGGGGTTAATAGTCCAGTAAGGGCCTATAAGGCTGTTGGTGGGAATCCACTCTTTATAAAAAGGGCAAAGGGGTCCAGGATCTATGACGTTGATGGTAACGAATATATAGATTATGTCCTTTCCTGGGGCCCGATGATTCTTGGCCATGCTCATCCCGGTGTAACAAGGGCACTTAAGAAGGCGATTGATAGTGGAACAAGCTATGGTGCGCCAACTCCTGTTGAAATAGAACTTGCCGGGATGATTATTAATGCTTACCCGTCTATAGAGAAGATAAGGATGGTCAACTCAGGTACCGAGGCAACGATGAGTGCCATAAGGGTTGCAAGAGGATTCACTAAGAGAGATAAGATTGTAAAGTTCGAGGGCTGTTATCATGGTCATGCTGATGGTCTTCTTGTTAAGGCAGGCTCTGGAGCAACTACCTTTGGTGTGCCTGATAGCCCTGGAGTGCCGAGGTCTTATGCCAGAAACACAATAACACTGCCTTTTAATGATCAGAAGGCCTTTAAAAATTTAATCCGTAAGGAGTGGAGGTCCATCGCCTGCGTAATAGTGGAGCCTGTGGTGGGTAATATAGGATGCGTTCTTCCTCTACCTGGATTTTTAGAGACCTTAAGAAAAGAGACCGAAAAATACGGTATTGTCCTTATCTTTGATGAGGTAATGACAGGCTTCAGGGTTTCATATGGTGGTGCACAGGCATATTATGGAATAAGGCCAGATATGACCTGTTTGGGTAAGGTAATAGGTGGAGGGCTTCCTGTTGGTGCATATGGTGGTACGAAAGAGATCATGTCCATGGTTGCACCGGACGGCCCGGTTTATCAGGCAGGGACATTATCAGGTAATCCCCTTGCAATGACAGCAGGAGTTGAGACATTGAAGGTTCTATCAAAGAATGATACATACAGGATTCTCGAAGAGAGAATGTCCCATCTCGAAGCGGGGCTGATAGATGCCTCAAAACATGCCGGTGTCAAGACAAGGTTCTACAGGGCCGGAACGATGTTCTGCACATATTTTACAGATAAAGACGTTATAGATTACGCTACTGCCAGGAAATCAGACACAGAAAGATTTGCGAGATTCTTCACATATATGCTCGAAGGAGGCGTCTACATAGCACCTTCTCAGTTTGAGGCAGGTTTTGTATCCCTCGCCCATAATGAAAAGGATATAGATAATTCAATTAAGATAGCATACAACTCGTTCAAAAAGGTAAAATAAATAATCGGGAGGTATTCTTAAATGTTCAATCCGTTTAAATGGTTAAAAGAGGGTATGCCTCTAAAAGGTAAGATAATAATTGCTGTCTTATTGCTTGTTATAATGGTCGGGGGAGGAGTGGTTGCCTTTAAATTTTACGACTTTACCCAGAACAATCCCAAGTTCTGCGTAAGCTGTCACCTCATGAAACCAGCCTTTGAGGCATGGGAGAAGAGTGAGCATACTGGTATAAATTGTCATGAATGTCACCACCTTTCAATACCCGAACAGAACAGACTCCTCATAAACTTTGTCCTTTTCAGACCAACCTCTGTTCCGGAAAGACATGGAAAGATAATAGTCCCCTGGAAGTATTGTATTAAATGTCACTGGGAAAAAGATGAGAAATATCCAAATGCCCCAAAGATTAATAAATCAAATCTACATGCTAAGCACGTATTTGTGGAGCAAACAGAGTGTTCCAAATGTCATGGTTATATAGTTCATAAGTTTGTTCCTGAGGAAAGATTCTGTGTTAAATGTCATCAGGGGAAGGAGGTTCACGGAACGGGTATGGAAGGTCTAGCCTGTCTTAACTGCCATACAGACAGGACAAAAGACCTTAGACCGGGTAGGAAAAAATGTCTTTACTGTCATGGCGGTGAAGAGGTGAGAAAGGAATTGCAGACAGATGGCACGATTGATGTGAAACGCTATCAGCCCTCACCAGAGACGATTAAAAGGGCTATAAAGATTGATGTGCCATCAGATGCACCCATGCAGTTTTATTGTTATGAATGCCACAAGCCCCACAAGACAGTAAGACCAGATTGGGGACATTGTCTTGACTGTCACAGAAACATCCTTGATGTGGGCAAACATAACTTACATATAAAGGTTGTAGGTATGCAGTGCAACGAGTGTCACAAACCACATAAGTGGCGTGTTACTCCTGATAGTGCAAAGAAGGACTGCATTAAGTGTCATGAGTATCGTGACCCAAAGAAATTTTTAAATTAGGGATGACAGGGAGATTTATCTCTCACAATCTTGAAGGATAAAAGTTTTGGAGGAAGGAGCGAGGTCTAAGATGAAAGGTCATGTCTGGCGTCCCCTTTATGTGGTAATAGGTATTGTCGTGTTGATACTTATTATCAGGGTCTTTTATGTTCCTGCTGACTTTGGTGTTCATGAAAGAGGTTATATGTATGGATGGTACAGGGAAGGGAATATTAAGGAATGGATGAATGTAAAGGTCAAATATCAGGGTGAAGAATACTGTAAAGGCTGTCATCCCGATAAGCTTGAGAGTATCATGAAGACACCCCATGCGATTATTCAGTGTGAAAACTGTCATGGCCCTGCCATGGAACATCCCTCTGAACCGCCAAAACTCAAGATAGATAAATCGCGGGAACAATGTCTGAGATGTCATTTCCCGTTGCTATATCCAACAAGTGGAAGGGCAAATATAAGAGGTATAGACCCTGAGAAACATAACCCTGGCATTGAATGTGTTATGTGTCATAACCCTCATAGCCCTTCTCTGGGAGGTAAGAGATGATAACGAGGAGAGATTTTCTTAAGAATGCTGCAAAAGGGCTTGCAGGTCTTGCCCTCTCTGCAGGAGTTATTGAGTTAATATCCCCGGAAAGACTGTGTGCATCCAAGCATAATACAAGATGGGTGTTCCTTGTTGACACGTACAAGTGTGTTGGTTGTGGACTCTGTGTAAAGTCCTGTAAGCTCGAAAATGAGATTCCCTATGATGCAAATGTCACGAGGACATGGGTCGAAAGGTATGTCAGGACAAGGGATGGTAAATTATATGCCGATACACCCAAGGGTGCCCGTGATGGCTTTATAACAAACAAGATAGACCTCGGGACCCTTGGTAGCAAGGAGATAAGGAACGAGGATATTGTGAAGGCCTTTTTTGTACCAAAACTCTGCAACCAGTGCGAGAATCCTCCCTGTGTTCAGGTATGTCCTGTTGGTGCAACTTATCAGGTGCCTGATGGTGTTGTCCTTGTTGACAGGAAGTGGTGCATTGGTTGTGGCTATTGCATAATGGCCTGCCCTTATGGTGTCAGGTTCTTTCATCCCCTATATAAAACCGCGGAGAAGTGTAATTTCTGTTACCACAGGATAACCAAAGGACTGAAGACAGCCTGTGTTCAGGCCTGTCCATTTGGCGCAAGGATGATAGGAAACATAAAAGACCCGAATGACCCTGTTACGAAGATAATAAAGACAGAGAGGGTTGGGGTTCTTAAGAGCGAGTATGGAACAAAGCCGCAGGTCTATTATATCGGACTTGACGAGGAGGTGAGATAAGATGGAAGTACATGGCGAGATATGGACTTTAAAGGAACTCTTTGTAACACCCAATGAATACATATACTGGAGCATTCAGATAGTGATGTATCCATTTATGACAGGTCTTGTGGCAGGTGCCTTTGTCCTTTCATCACTATACCATGTCTTCGGGGTTAAACAACTAAAGGATATGGCAAGGTTTGCCCTTGTCTTTTCCTTTGCCTTGCTATTTGCAGCACCAATGCCAATTATTCTCCATCTTCAGCATCCAATACGGGGTTTTCACGTCCTCATGACCCCTCATTTTACATCAGCCATTGCAGCCTTTGGTATAGTCTTCTTCTCCTATGGTGCCATAGTTGCATCTGAGTTATGGTTCCTGTACAGGAAACACTTTGTAGATATTGCCCTTCCGCTGAAGAACAAACCCGACAAGACCATATCTGAATGGATAAAGTTTATCATATTCTGTACCCTTACGCTCGGTGTCTATGATGTGAGCGAAGAGGCTCTTAAGAGGGATGAAAAGGCAATAAAGGTTCTTGCAGGTCTTGGTATCCCTGTTGCATGTTTTCTTCATGGTTATGCTGGTTTTATCTTTGGTTCTGTTAAGGCAAATGCCCTCTGGATGACACCCCTGATGCCCGTTATATTCATAATGTCTGCTATAGTCTCTGGTATAGCCCTCTGTATCCTTACCTACATAGTTACAATGGAACTTAGGAAATTAATGATTACAAGAAAAAAGACCCCTTCTCAATTGTACCAGTCAAAAGAGGAATTGAAGAGTGTCGAGATAAATGTAATAAAGATGACATCACGTTATCTACTGTTTTTCCTTATCTTTGCTATAAGCCTTGAGTTACTTGACCTCGTTTTCAGAGGATATACGGCAGTCAAGTCCTGGGACGTCCTGCGAAGCGTTATTTATGGCAAGGACTTTACCAATATATTTATCCTCCAATACGGGATTGGTAACCTTGTCCCCTTCTTACTCTTCCTAGCACCTGGTCTTACGATAAGGAGGGCTGTCGTAGGTGTGTTGCTGGTTCTCTTTGGTGTGTTCATGATGAGATGGAATGTTGTTATTGGCGGTCAGGCCTTCTCTCTAACCTTTGCAGGATATATGCATTATCATTTGCCGATAATTCCTCATAACCTTGAAACCTTCAAAGAGGGATTTTTGGGAGCTGCCTCTATATTTGTAGTACCCTTTGTCCTCTTCTGGCTGTTTACAAAGATCTTCCCTGTATTCAATTACAGGGCAGAACATTAGATATTAAATTTCCCGTGAGGGGCAGATATCGGAGAGGACACAACTTTTATGGTCAGGCCTTTTGGCCTGACAGATCTTCCTGCCATGAAGGATCAGGAGGTGAGCGAGATTACCCCACTCACTCTTAGGAGTAACCTTCATAAGGTCTCTTTCTATCTTTGCAGGGTCTTCATTCTTGCTCAGCCCAAGCCTCTGGGATAGCCTCTTAACATGGGTATCAACGGCGATTCCTTCGTTTTTACCATAGGCATTGGAAAGTATGATGTTTGCAGTCTTTCTTGCAACACCGGGAAGGTTCAGCAGGTCATCCATTGTCTCTGGCACACGAGAATTGAATCTTTCAATTATCATCATTGCCGATGCCTTTATATTCTTTGCCTTGTTCCTGTAAAAGTTTATGGAACTTATATCCCTTTCCAACTCTTCTATTGATGCACTGGCATAATCCCTTATTGTTTTATACTTCTTAAAGAGCCCTTCAGTAACCTTATTGACATGGGCATCCGTTGTCTGGGCAGAAAGTATTGTGGCGACAAGCAGTTCAAAGGGATTGCTGAAATTAAGGGCGACTTTTGCATCGGGATATTCCTTTTTTAACCTTTTCAAAATCTCTAATACCAGTCTTTTTTTATCCATCCTGTGCCTCCCTTTTTTGTGATGGTAATATTATTACGACCTTTGTGCCGCTGCCATCAACTGGCTCTATCATAAGTTTGCTATAATTCTTCTTTGCTACAATCATGGCTATGGAAAGACCAAAACCTGAACCAAGGGGCTTTGTTGAGAAAAAAGGCGTAAAGATCCTTTCGAGGTCCTCATCCCTTGGAGGTGTGCCCCTGTTGAATATCTCAACCCTTACCCTGCCAGGTAGGGAAGGGTCTGTTGTGGCTGATATGTTTATGTAAGGCTCTTTTGAGTCAAGGGCGTCAAAGGAGTTTGAAAGGATCTCATAGAATAACTCTGAGAGGTCTCTCTTATCTCCTAAAACAAGGGAGGCCTCAGGTGGTATGTTTACATCAATCTTTGCCCTTTCCCCGGGGCCCTTAAATCTCAGCCTTTCAATGGCATTCCTTATCAGGTTCTCAATGGGAACCTCTTCAATCATTAATTCCCGTTGATATATTTCGAAGAATCGCTTTATATCAGAGACCATATTCTCACAGGAGAAACTCTGTGATATAAGGGAATCATATAAGTCATGAGAAGGGTCATCAAGGCTTACCTTCCTGCTTAGCCTTTTTGCAGTTCCTCCTATGACGGTAATCCTGTTTCTGATCTTATCAGCTATACCTTTAATCAGTTCTATGTCGCAACGAGACATCATATCTATATATGCCGTTGTCTCAATAAGAAGACAGAAGTCAATTAATCTGTCAACAATCTCGCTAACAGAGAAGGCATTCTCTTGCGGGACATGGTCTCTGATGACTTTATGACAGTACTGTCTGACAATATAAAAACCAAGGTTTGAATATCTCTGGTCGAGGCTCACCTCAACGTGTCTCTTCCCAATTCTCCAGAGATAGGCGAGGAAGTTCTCATTATAGGGCCCTCTGAAAAGTTGTTCAAACCAGTCTGCCCATGCCTTTTTAAGAAAACCGGGTTTCTCATAATGTTCAAGAAATATCCTTGTCTCCGGTATCTCATAGAAGTAATTATAAAGATACAGAGAAAAATCCTCCTTCTTTTTGATGAAAGTTTCCCTGAATGGGTCCAGTGCCATGAGGTAATCATCACTGATAGAAAGTCTCTCTTTTAAGGAGAGTAGTTTTGTAAGGGGGATATCCATCTATTTAAAATGCACCTTGGTTTTTTTCTCATACTACCAGCTGCCAGATAAAAAGACAGGGCCAAGCAGCGTGGTGGCAAGAAAGGACTGCAGAAGCATACCTTTGAATTTCCATATTCAGAGCTTTATCCTGTAACTCAAAAGTCTGCTATTTAAAAATTGTTACTGCAGCCCTTTCAATCTAATATATGTTCTCTTTATCCTCCTGATGCATGAAACCTTGCTGCGTTAACAGTATTCTTCATAAGCATTGTTATGGTCATCGGTCCAACACCACCGGGCACAGGTGTTATTGCCCCGGCGATCTCCTTTGCAGCATCAAAGTCCACATCTCCTTTAAGGATAGGCACAGGCTTGCCTGTCTTTTCACTGATCTTTTCACCAACCCTGTTTACACCAACATCTATTACGCAGGCACCAGGCTTAATCCATTCAGGCTTAACAAGGTGAGGAACCCCTGCAGCAACAATCAGTATATCTGCCCTTTTACAGTGTTCTGCAAGGTTTTTTGTTGCAGTATGAACTACTGTTACCGTGGCATTGGCTCCCTTTCCCTTTTGCATCATCATTATGGCAATTGGTTTACCCACTATATTTGACCTGCCCACTACCACGACCTCAGCGCCGGATGTCTCAACGCCTGACCTCACAATGAGTTCCTGAATACCTGCTGGAGTACAGGGAAGGAACTTAGCCTCTTCACCACCTATTACAAGACGTCCGACGTTCACAGGATGAAAGCAATCCACATCCTTATCAGGGTCAATGGCATTGATAATCCGTTTCTCATTTATATGTTTTGGCAGTGGTAGCTGAACCAGGATACCATGGATCTTGGGGTCCTTGTTGTACTTATCAATGAGGTCGAGGAGGACATCTTCAGAAATATCCTCAGGCTGGTCATCCTGAACAGAGTAAAAGCCAAGTTCATGGGCCGTCTTCTGTTTTGCCGTTACATAACTGACTGATGCAGGATTTTGTCCTATCAGGATGGTTACAAGTCCAGGGGTAACACCATATTTGTCCTTGAGTTCTGATGCCTCCCTCTTCAATTCCTCTCTTATCTGGGCTGCTATCTCTGTCCCGCTAATTATCTTTGCTGCCATAATACCTCCTTAATCTTTTGTTTTTATGAGTTCGAGTAACTCTTCTCTTGTTGATTGCTTGCTTCTGAATATCCCCCTGACAGCTGAAGTAACAGTTCTTGAGCCAGGTTTTTTTATACCCCTCATGCTCATACAAAGGTGTTCAGCATCTATTATGACCATACATCCCTTTGGTTTAAGTCTCTCCATTATCAGGTCAGCCAGCTGGGCTGTTAGTCTTTCCTGAACCTGAAGCCTTTTTGCAAAGACCTCAAGTGCCCTTGCGAGGGCACTTATTCCAACTATCCTTCCCCCCTCGGGTATATAGGCAATATGTGCCTTACCTGCAAAAGGAAGGAGATGGTGTTCACAAACAGAGTAAAACGGTATATCCTTGAGAAGGACCATCTCGTCATGTCTTTCCCCTTCCATTGGCTTTAATATCTCCTCTGCTGAGGTCTGAAGACCTGAGAATATCTCCTCATACATCTCGACAATTCGTTCTGGAGTTCGTCTGAGGCCAGGTCTTTCAGGGTCCTCACCAATCCCCTCAATAATCAATTTAACGCCTTTTAATATCTTTTCCCTGTCCATGGTTGTAGAGACAATAAAATAATAGAATTTTAGCATTTTAGATGCGGATTAGACAAGGTATCTTATAGTTGCGAACTGAATTCTACTTTAAGGCGAGATAAAAGTAGTCGTGATTGGTGTATAATAGCTTTTATTATGGGACTTTTAAGCGATATTAAAAGCGATTTCAGAGCGGTTTTCAGGAACGACCCTGCTGCAAGGAATGCACTGGAGGTTATCCTTGCATATCCAGGGTTTCACGCAATAGTGATGCACAGGATAAACCACCTCCTCTGGAGGCTGGGGATTCCGGTAATCCCGAGGTTGTTTTCTCATATCATGAGGTTTCTAACAGGGATAGAGATTCATCCTGGTGCAAAGATAGGTCCTGGTTTTTTTATAGACCACGGCATGGGTGTGGTTATAGGAGAGACGACAGAGATAGGAACAAATTGTCTTCTTTATCAGGGTGTTACCCTTGGCGGTACTGGAAAGGAAAAGGGTAAAAGACACCCCACCCTGGGGAATAATGTTGTTGTTGGGGCCGGGGCAAAGATACTCGGTGCAATAAGGGTAGGAGATTATGCTAAGATAGGTGCGAATGCTGTTGTTCTTGACCCTGTGCCTGATTATTCGATAGTTGTGGGAGTCCCGGGGAAGGTTATAAAGAAAAGGGTTACGAGATTCATTGATGAGGGAATTGTGGAGGGGATGACAAGGATTCATTACCCTGATCCCTTTGAAGAAAGGACAAAGGAACTGGAAAGGCATATATACGAGCTTGAAAAGAGGATAGAGAGGCTTGAAGGGAAAGGAGAGAAGATGCGAATCTATAACACGATGAGCGGTAAAAAGGAGGAGTTTATCCCGGTCAATCCAAAAAGGGTGGGTATCTATGCCTGTGGTGTTACGGTTTATGACCTCTGCCACATAGGGCATGCAAGAAGTGCTATAGTCTTCGATGTTATCAGAAGGTATCTCAGGTTTAGAGGGTATGATGTGCTGTATGTGAGGAATTTTACGGATATAGATGACAAGATAATAAAGAGGTCCAGGGAGGAAAATATCCCCTGGGATGAGGTGGCAAGGAAATATACTGAGGAATATTACACTGACATGGACAATCTTGGCGTTACAAGGGCTGATATTGAGCCAAAGGCAACAGACCATATAAAGGAGATGATAGAAATTATAAAGGCCCTTATAGATAAGGGTTTTGCCTATGTTGTTGATGGTGATGTTTATTTTGAGGTGAGCAAGTTTAAGGATTATGGAAAACTCTCAAAGAGAGACATTAATGAGATGATGGCCGGTGCACGCGTTGAGGTAGTTGAGAGAAAGAGAAACCCCATGGACTTTGCTCTCTGGAAGTCATCGAAAGAGGGTGAACCATCCTGGGATAGTCCCTGGGGAAAGGGCAGACCAGGATGGCATATAGAATGTACAGCCATGTCCATTAAGTATCTCGGAGAGACCTTTGATATACACGGTGGCGGAGCCGATCTTATATTCCCCCATCATGAGAATGAACTTGCCCAGTCAGAGGCATATACTGGAAAAGACTTTGCCAGGTACTGGGTACACAATGGCTTCATCACGATAGATAAAGAAAAGATGTCCAAGTCTCTTGGTAATTTTTTTACTATCAGGGATATCCTTGATAAATTTGATGCCGAGGCTGTAAGGCTATTTCTCCTTTCAACTCACTACAGGAATCCCATAGAGTTTTCTGACGAATTGTTAAGGGAGGCAGAGTTAACAATTGACAGGTATTATAGTACCATAATAAGGATAGAGGAGTTTCTCAGCGCAAAAGGGCCTGACCGTCTATCACCCCATGAAGGAGTCCTGACCGGGCTTGTTGAGGGATTTATGGATAGATTTAGACAGGCAATGGATGATGACTTCAATACAGCAGCTGCCCTTGGACATATCTTTGAGTTAATCAGGGAGGTGAACAGGTATCTTGATACAAAGCCATCAGGTGAAAAGGCAGAGAGGCTTGTTGGAAGGGTTAAAAAACTCTTAGTCAGTGCAGGTAGTGTGCTTAATCTATTTAACAGGACACCACTGGAATGGTACAGGTCATTACTAAGATTAAAAGGGGTGGGGCTCACGGAAGATGAGATAATGGAAAAGTTAAGGCAGAGACAGGAGGCTCGTCAGAGAAAAGACTGGGCAACAGCGGATATGATAAGAAAAGAACTGGATGAAAAAGGCATAATTCTTGAGGATAGAAGAGAGAGGACAATCTGGAAGGTAAAGACAGGAGGTATTGTATGAAGACCTTTGAGGATATTGTCAGATTTCATGGTCATGCCTGCCCTGGTCTTGCCCTTGGTTACAGGGTAGGTCTTGTTGCAGTCCAGGAGATGGGCTTATCTGAAATATCCGAGGATGAGGAGATAGTGGCAATCGTTGAGAATGATTCCTGCGCAATAGATGCGATTCAGGTCATGACAGGTTGTACCTTTGGCAAAGGAAATCTTATTTTTAAGGATTATGGTAAACAGGTCTATACATTCATAAAGAGACCCTTTGGAGAGGCAGTGAGGATCTCAATAGATTTTCCCTCAAATGAAGAAACAGAGGAAGAGAAGATAATGTGGAAACGATACTCTGAAGGTGACCGCTCTGAAGAAGTATTAAAGACTGTTCATAATAGAAAGGCAAAAAAGATGAAGGCCATACTGGAGGCGCCTGACTCTGAATTGATGAAGATAAAAAAGATTAAGGTATCTCTTCCTCCAGAGGCAAGGGTTTATTCGAGCATCAGGTGCGAGATGTGCGGAGAGAAGGTTGCGGAACCAAAGGCAAGGATCAGGGATGGTAAGGTTGTCTGTATACCATGCTTTGAGGCATAACGCTCGGTGATTGATTCCTGTTACTCACATCCGAACTAATTATGACAGCCATGGAATGAGGAGGGCACAATTTTTGAATTACTGGAGAAGGTGGAATGAATACTTTTCTGCTGGGTTCGTCAGAATGGACCGAAAAAAAAGTAAAACAATAAATAATTGAGGATCAATCATGAAGAGGCTTATTGAAAAGGCAAACATACTAATTGAGGCATTGCCCTATATAAGGAAATTTTACGGCAAGACCTTTGTGATTAAATACGGTGGGGCAGCACAGATTGATGAGAGGTTGAAGGACTCTTTTGCACAGGATGTAGTACTTTTGAATTTTATTGGTATAAGGCCTGTCATTGTTCATGGTGGTGGGCCAAAGATAAGTGAGACAATGAAAAAGTTGGGTAAAGAGCCTTCCTTTGTTCAGGGACAGCGCGTTACAGACAGGGAGACTATGAACATCGTTGAGATGGTTCTCGGAGGCCTGATAAATAAGGAGATCGTGGCCCTGATAAATAATCATGGTGGAAGGGCTATTGGACTGAGCGGCAAGGATGGCGGGCTTATTAAGGCAAAGAAGAAGCTATTAAAGAAAGTCAGTTCCGGTGAGGAGGAGGTCATAGATATTGGCCTTGTAGGTGAGGTTGAGGCTGTGGAGCCATCGATCCTTCATAGCCTTGAAAGGGATGGTTTTATACCTGTTATAGCACCTATCGGAATTGGAAGAGATGGTTTTGCCTATAACATTAATGCTGACTATGTTGCTTCTGCAATTGCTTCGTCTCTTAAGGCAGAGAAGTTGATTATCCTTACAGACGTGCCCGGTATAAAGGATAAAAAAGACACAATTATATCAAGTATTGACAGGAAGGATGTTAAGGGCCTTATTAATGAAGGGACTATAGCAGGAGGAATGCTGCCAAAGGTTCAGGCCTGTGTTTCTGCCCTCGATTTAGGGGTCAAAAAGACACATATTATTGATGGTCGTATCCCCCACTGCCTGCTTCTCGAGATATTTACAAAAGAGGGCATCGGCACAGAGATTGTTTAGTTAAGTGTTGTGGCTAAAGGTCTTATGTTCGTCAGAGATTCACAAGAGCGGATGTATAGAGTTTGAGAAAGAATAAGGCATTTATCCAGAAATTGTATTCTTAACTCCACACTTCGGGTCTTAAACCTACAGCACAGGGTATGCATCTTAGAAGATGGTGGAGCAATATGGGATACTATGAATTCATAATTAAGGTAACTGAAGAATCAAAGGATGTCATAATAAACTGCCTTTCAGAAATGGACTGCCTAGGTTTTCATGAAAGGCATGGTGAGCTTCTTGCATACTTTCTTGACAACAGAGATATTAATATAATAAGAGAAAGGCTTGAGTTCTTGAGACCTCTGATGAAGGAAGCAGGTCTAAATGATCAATTCACCTTTAATTACTCCTATCTTTCTGAAAGGGACTGGAACGAACCATGGAAGAAGAAATTTATTCCCATCAATATTGGTGAAAGATTAAGGGTTATCCCTCCCTGGGAAGAAAAAGACCGCACACGTTTGAATATCATAGTTGACCCAGGGATGGCCTTTGGTACCGGTCACCATGAGACAACAAGGGATTGCCTTATTCTAATGGAAAGGTATTCTGATGTAACAGAAAAGGAGATGTTTCTCGATATAGGTACTGGGACAGGAATACTCTCTATAGGGGCATCTTTACTGGATTTTAAGAATGTCATTGGTATTGATATAGACCCCCTTGCAATTGATGCATCAAGGAGAAATGCAGAACTTAATCATATCTGGAATGTGAATATAAAACAAACAACTGTAAGGGATGTTATCGGTCAATTTGACATGATTGCTGCAAATCTAATGTCAGAGACACTGATAGTATCAGCACCTGATATAGCAAGGTTGCTTAACAAAGTTGGTCTTGCAATACTTTCAGGTATGCTTGAGGGTCAGGATGTTGATGTAATCGAACATATGCAGGGGTATGGTCTTGGTGTAGTTGAGAGGGTAAAGAATAACAGGTGGGTATCACTGGTAATGAAATTTAACTCATCTGTATGAAACCTCTACCTTTCCACCTGAGAGTGTCCTTATGTTTGGCATCGCCTCTACAGAGCAGGGGGCAGAGACAGGCAATGACCCACCTGTAGGGGCGGTTCACGAACCGCCCCTACTAAAGGGGACGAGTTCTTAACAAATCCTGTATTCTCCTCTGCTCAGTCGGTCACAGAATCCACTGATATCTGAAAGTTCGGCCTCGATAATATTCTTTATTTTGCCTGATATGTTTCTCATCCTGTTTTTTCTATCAGTAAGAACCTGTGCAGATGCCACTTGTGGTTTATCTATTGGTGTGCCTATCATGCTCAGGAGCAGGACATATACCTCCTTTAAACCTTCAACCTCTTCATAGATCCTTCTTGCCATGTGATGAGCAAGGACATTATAGATCTTGCCTACGTGACTGACAGGGTTTTTCCCTGCTGCAGCCTCGGTTCCCATGGGTCTGTTCATTGATATTAGACCGTTTACCCTGTTGCCCCGACCGACCTGACCAGAATCAGCATCCTCTGCTGAGGTGCCTGTAACTGTCAAATAGATGCCATTTAGCCCCCTCCCTCTTTCATCGAGGGTATTAAAATGAACCCTTATGGCTTCAAATCCCCTGAATCTCTTAAGAAATTGATTCATCTTCCTGAGAACTACCTCTTTTCTTTCGAAATAGTCCTTTTCTGATTCTATATATCTCGCTATGAAGGGCATTGCAACTGTTAAATCAAGTTCTCTTTTTCTCCTCAGGCCCATGACCTTTACGTCCTCTCCTGTTTCAGGATACTCCTTCTTAAATGCCCTTGAATTCACGTATTGCTCAAGTTGAAAGACAACATCTTCTGTTGGACTCAAAGGATAATACCCTACTGCTGCTGATGTATCATTTGCAGGCCTGACCGTGCCGGGTCTCTTAAAGATATCAACAAGCTCACTTGACCCCGGTGCAAGAACGACCCTGTACTTTATATCCCTTTCAGGGTCAATAAATCTCAGATTCTTTTTTATCCATTCCTTTGCTGCTGAAATGGCAATCTTTTTCACGGGTATCTTTTTTGAATCAACCACAAAGGTTGCCCTATCTCCGATGGTTAGCTCTATTGGTTTGATTATCCGCCCCCCGCCAAAATCCTTGATGGTCTTTCCAGCAGATAGGAGCCCTTTGTCTATATTATGGTGGAGAATAGTACCAAAGACCTTTCTGTATTCCCTGCTCAGTTCAATAGAGATGGCCTCCATTATGGAATCGCAAATGTAATCAGGATGACCCTTTCCTTTTCTCTCTACAATCTCTACGTCGTGCTCAATAATTGATACCCCTTTATAGGTTTCAACAGTTATCATGTTTAATAATAACACAAATCTCCAATATGGTTTTAATCTAAATGGTACTCACCTTACATGGGGAAGGGAAAGGTCCACTTCTATCCTTAAATTTCCAGACCTCGATAATATATGTAATTTTAGAATATAATAATAAATAATAATAGATAAATTGCCTGAATGCCTTTTTGCAAGTATATGTAACTTTAAGTAACGCTTTGTTACCTTATGAAATTGTGGGTAATTAAAATTGCAAATAATCATATACAACCATTGCTTTTTGATTTTTTTTATGATAAATTCAAAAACTTATAACTCAGGAGGATAGTAATGAAGGTTTTCAGCGAGAATCTGAGCGATTATTACAAAGGGATAGACGGTGTCTTAACAGAGGCACAGAAGCGTAGGGGGCTTCTGATTCATGCGCTGCAGAAGATACAGAAAGAACATAATTACTTACCTGGGGAGAAATTGAAGGAACTATCAAAGGACTTAGATATTCCCCTTTCTGATATATACAGTACTGCATCCTTCTATAAACACTTTTATTTCAAACCACGGGGGAAAAATGTAGTATGTGTTTGCATGGGAACAGCCTGTCATGTCAGGGGAGCAAGCAAGGTACTTGAAAGACTCGAAGAAAAATTTGGTATTAAAGAAGGGGAGACAACGCCTGACTTATCGGTAACACTTGAAACAGTAGGTTGTGTTGGTTGTTGTGGTCTTGCACCTGTTGTTACGGTCAATGATGAGGTAGTGGGAGGAGTGGATTCCAGAAAGGTCCAGGAGATAATAGATGCCACAAGGTCTGAATGAGGTGAAAAAAATGGAAAGACTTAACAGTATAGACGATTTAAAAAGATTGAGAGAGAGGCTTGCCTCTGAAATCTTTCTCCCGGAGAAGTACAGGGCAAGGGTTTGTTGTGGTACTGCCTGCACTGCGTCGGGTTCATCAAAGGTCATAAAGGAGATGGAAGAGCATGCCTCAAAAAAGGGGATAGCCCTTGAGATAGTTAAGACGGGCTGTCAGGGTATGTGCCAGAAGGGGCCTGTTATGAATGTTGAACCGACAGGGATATTTTACCAGAAGGTGAAACCAGAACAGGCATCATCACTCATAAATTATACGTTCCTGGGGGGTATGCCTTTCAGGCAGGCCCTTTTCAGGGAAGACATTATTACAGAACCAGTACCTGAGATGCTCAATGTGCCATTTTATAAAAAGCAGGTCAGGATTGCCCTGAGAAATAATGGACGGATTGACCCAACGAATATATATCACTATATTGCCGTTGGAGGATATAAGGCCCTTGAAAAGGCCCTGTCCTCAATGTCACCCGATGATGTCCTGAATGAGGTTGACAAGGCTATCTTGAGGGGAAGAGGAGGGGCAGGTTTTCCTGCCGGGGAAAAATGGAAACATACTAAATCTGCTCCTGGGAAGATAAAGTTAGTTATAGCAAATGGTGATGAAGGAGACCCCGGTGCCTTCATGGACAGGTCCATAATGGAAGGAGACCCGCACAGTCTCTTTGAGGGTATGCTTCTCTGTGCCTATGCCATAGGTGCAGAATATGGTTATATATATGTAAGACACGAATACCCTCTGGCGGTTAAGAACCTGAGGATCGCTATCAGTCAGGCAGAGGAACTTGGACTGCTCGGGAAGAACATACTTGGCACAGACTTCAGTTTTTATCTTGATGTGAGAGAGGGTGCAGGTGCCTTTGTCTGTGGTGAGTCTACCGCCCTTGTTGCATCAATTGAAGGTGAGAGGGGTTTTCCACGACCAAGACCACCAAGGCTTTCTGAGCCAGGGGGTGGTGCCTGGGGATACCCATCAAATCTGAATAATATAGAGACTTATGCCTGTGTGCCACCAATTATCGAAAATGGTGCGGATTGGTTCAGAAGCATAGGTACAGAGACATCTTCAGGAACAAAGGTCTTTGCCCTTACAGGTAAGGTCGTTAACACAGGGCTGGTTGAGGTCCCGATGGGGATAACCCTGAGGGAGATTATCTTTGAGATTGGTGGTGGAATCATGGGGGGTAAGAAGTTTAAGGCTGTTCAGACTGGTGGACCTTCGGGTGGCTGTATTCCAGAAAAGTATCTTGATCTCAAGGTTGATTTTGATACCCTTACCTCTGTTGGTTCCATGATGGGGTCAGGCGGTATGGTTGTTATGGATGAGGACACCTGCATGGTAGACGTTGCACGTTATTTCCTTTCCTTCTGTCAATCCGAATCCTGCGGAAAGTGTCCTCCTTGCAGGCTTGGTACCTATCAGATGCTTCAGATTTTAGAAAGAATCACAGAGGGCGAGGGTCAGCATGGTGACATAGAAAGGCTCATAGACCTTGGTAAACTTGTTCAGAAAGGGTCATTATGTGGTCTTGGCCAGAGTGCACCAAATCCTGTCTTAAGCACTATTAAATATTTCAGGGAGGAGTATGAGGAACATATATATGACAACTATTGCAGGGCAAATGTATGTAAGGGGACAGGGGTATTTGTCATAAATCAGGCCGAGTGTTTCAGGTGTGGCCTGTGCAAACAGGCCTGCGCCTATGATGCAGTGGTTGAGACAAAGGACAGGTATGTGATAGACCGTGATTATTGCAAACAGTGTAAGGCCTGCTATTATGCCTGTCCAATTGGTGCTGTGAAGATACAGAAAAGGAGTATAATAATGCTTGAAGAGCAATTCAGGATACCTGTAGAGAGGATTGAGATCCTCGAAAGGAGAGCAAAGATGACATTGAGGGATTTACTTTCAACAAAACCATCAAAGATGGTTACATGTAAGACTGATTGTATAGTTGCTAATGCAATATCCATTATGGACACGAACAATGTGGGTTCTATCCTGGTCCTTGATAAGGATGAAAGGCTTGCAGGCATATTTACAGAGAGGGACCTTATGCATTGTATTGCAAAAAAGGTTTCTATGAATGAAGAGAAGATGGAGAATGTCATGACGCGTAAACCTTTGACACTTGATGCCTCAACAGATATAAGTGTTGCTGTTCATCTCATGTCGGAGAAAAAGATAAGACATTTGCCAGTTACAGAGGATGAAAAGGTCATAGGTATGGTTTCTTACAGGGACCTTGTCTCATACCTGCTGCCCGAGGTCATTTATATGGCTGAAGATATTTATTAAGGAGTGAAAGATGACAGAGGTCAAGGAATTAAAGGTTGAGGATATAAAGAAACAGGCTGATGAGATCAGGTGTCCTGTCCAGAGGTCTTTATTCTATATAAAGGAATTCTTGGCAGGTCCGATGTGTGGTAGATGCCTTCCCTGCAGCCTTGGCAGTTATGAGGCAAGGATAAGGTTGGAAAATATTGTTGAGGGTAGAGGAAATGAGTCGGATCTGGTGGCCATAAAGAGGATTGCCCGGGATATGCTCGAAGGCTCAATGTGTAAGAAGGGAAAGGATACAGCAAGATTTATCCTTGAGTGGATGGAAAAGGATGCCTTTGAGGATCATATTCACGGTAGATGTCATGATCTTGAATGTAAGGCCTTTATTGAGTATTTTATCATTCCGGAAAAATGTACCATCTGTGGACTTTGTAAGGATGTATGCAAATTTGGCGCAATCCATGGTGAGAAGAAAAAGCCCTTTATGAGCGGTTACCTGCCCTTTGAGATAAGACAGAAAAGATGCACAAAATGCGGTGAGTGCATTAAGGTCTGCCCAGAAGGGGCAATTATTATAATTGAGGCAGTGAGCAAAAGGCCTGTGGCAGTTGAGCAGGTTGAAGACAGACTCGATAGTGCCGAGGCATTGAAATAAGAAAAAAGGAGGCATTGATGGCAAACATGATTAATCTAAAGATAGACGGCAAGGATGTAAAGGCACAGGAAGGAATGAATCTCATAGACGCTGCTGAACTGGCAGGTATCCACATTCCCAATCTTTGTTACCTTAAAGGGATGAAGGGTATAGGCGCATGCAGGATGTGTCTTGTTGAGATTGAAGGCATGAAGACCCCTGTTATTGCCTGTACTACAAAGGTAAAGGAAGGGATGGTGGTTCATACTAAGACAGAGAAGGTGGAGGAGATACGGCGATTTGTTATAGACCTTATCCTTTCCATGCACCCCCTCGATTGCATGACCTGTACAAAGGCAGGAGTGTGTAACCTTCAGAAATATGCCTATGACTTTGAGATAAAAGAGTCGAGTTTCACACGAAAGAAGTTCGGTTTCACACCCGAGGAAGGTAACCCCTTTATTAAGAGAGACCCTGATTACTGTATCCTCTGTGGAAGGTGCGTCAGGATCTGTAAAAGCCAGGGCACGAATGTCCTCGATTTTATGGGCAGGGGGGTTGGCTCTAAGGTGACGACTGCAAATGACAAACCACTGCAGGAGTCGGGTTGCACCTTTTGCGGAAGTTGTATAGATGTATGCCCTGTTAATGCTATACTCGAGGCTGATAGGTGGCGTAAAGGAAGGGAATGGGATTATGAGAAGATTAATTCGGTTTGCCTCCTCTGCGGTAATGGTTGCGATATAACCGTTAGTACAAGGGAAGGCAGGATAATGAAGATTAATGCAGGGGCAAGAGATGGCTCTGCAGAGCGGTACATATGTGCCTATGGAAGATTTGGTTTTGACTGTATAGAGGCTGATACAAGATTAACAGTGCCAATGAAGCGCCTTAATGGTGAACTGGTAGAGACTACATGGGATGATGCATTGAGTATAGCTGCAGAGCAACTAAAAAAGGCAGGTAATATGGCAGGGTTTATTGCAACAGGGGGGGTTCTTAATGAAGATGCCATGACCTTAAAGAGGTTTGCAAATGAGATTGTTAAGACAAAGAATTTAGATACGACTGTTAGCCTTTATGGTAATTATGAAAACCTTATATCAGGTAGTGCGGACCTTGATTCAGCGGACCTCATTATCCTGGTGGACCTGAATCCATCCCAATGGAAGAGGATATTGCCTGCCCTTGATGCGATAATCAGAAAAAGGATTAACGGTGGAGCAAGATTAATAACCATTAACGCTAAAGCTCCCGATGTCGCAGCAATTGCAACAATAAATCTGAGCGGCAATGAAGCAGAAATACTTTCAGCCCTTGCAAAGGCCCTCATTAGTAAAGGCCTTCCTGCTGATAAAAAACTTGTCAACGCTGTATCGGATGCCGTAATAACTGAGGAGATAGAAAAGGCAGCATCCCTTTATGCTGGCTCTATCAATCCTGTTATTATTGCATCGCCAGCTATTTATAAGGCTGCAGCAAACCTGACATTAATAAAGGGAGTTGCTGTCTCGATGCCTCTTGAAAGCAACGCAAAGGGCGTGCTTCTTATGGGCCTTACACCTGAGGGGAGAGGGTATAAGGATATGGTTTCAGGGAAAACAGGGGTATTCTATGTGATCGGTGAGGTTCCCATCAATGACAGGCCTGAGACTGATTTTATGATCGTCCAGCATTCGCACCTCACAGAGCTTGCAAAAAAGGCTGACCTTATTTTGCCATCTACAACTTATCTTGAGGCATCAGGAACCATTATTGATTATCTTGGAAGAATAAAGGATATCTGCAAGGTTATAGAACCGTCAGGGGAGGCCCTTTCTCACAAGGAGATATTCATGAGGCTTTCTTCGACCATGGGGGCAAAGATGAAGGAAGTCAAGGATACAGAGGTCAAGAGGATGGCAAGAATAAAGATAAAACCAGCCTTTAATCCCTTTATTCGAGACGAAGGATTTGACGTCTCACCATCAGATATAATAGAATCCCTGAACTCCTCTGTTATTAATGGTTCAAGACTCTTATGGCTCAGGGAGACAGAAAGGCTGGAGTCTGCTTTATTATGATTTGGAGGTTTATATGGTACCGGTAGAGGATTTAAAGAAACAGGTCCTCTTTGAAGACCTTGACAGGGAATCACTGGAGAAGGTCTCTCGTTGCCTCCAGTTGATTAATTTTAAGAAGGGGGAGACCCTTTTTGATGAAGGCGATGAAGCAAAAGGCATTTACCTTATTAATTCAGGGGGGATAGAGATAACAAAGGCAACGCCTGATGGATGGCGACAGACCCTTGCTCATTTTGGTCCCGGAAATTTCTGTGGAGAACTATCCATAATCGAGAACAGGAGGCACGAGGCAAGGGGAGTTGCAACAGAAAATGCCTCAATCTATCTACTGTCAGTAGAGGAATTCCAGAGGATCGAAAAAGAAGATCTCTTACTTGCCAGTAAGATCCTTAAAAAACTTGTCCTTATTTTAAGCAAAAATATAAGGCTCATGAATGAAAGATTTCTTAATGCCCTTGTGAATTATTAGTGGAGGGACAGTGGAAGAAAGGCTTAATACTATACTTGAAAGATATATCAGTGATAACGGTAATATCGTATCTCTTCTACAGGATGTGCAGGCTGAGTTCGGATACATACCCGAAGATGCTGTACGCTGGCTTGCAGCAAGGCTTGACATACCACCGAGCAGGTTTTTTGGTGTAGCCACCTTTTATGCCCAGTTTCATCTGAAACCAAGGGGGAAGAATATCATATCAGTATGCTGTGGAACTGCATGCCATGTAAAGGGTGGAAGCAAGATAACAGAAAGGCTCGTGAGAGAACTGGGTCTCGCATCCGAAGGTGATACGACTGAAGATGGTAAATTTACGCTTGAGGTCGTAAGGTGTGTTGGAGCATGTGGTATCGCTCCTGTGGTGATTATAAATAATAGGGTATATCCAGAGATGACTTCTGAGGGCACGGCAAAAATCATAAAGAAACTCCTTGAAGGGGAAAGCATTGAAAAATAATCAGAGAAATATAATCGTAAGGGTCTGCATAGGAACAGGGGGTATTGCAGCAGGCAGTCTCGATGTTATAAAGGCATTTAAAGAAGCAATAAATGAGATGGGCCTAGATGTAAAGCCTGACCTTGCCTTTCAGTATCAGAAGGTCGGTTGTAGAGGCTTCTGCGCAAGGGATGTCCTTGTTGATGTGGTTGATAGAGACAAAATCCTCACATATCAGGGTATAAAACCAGACATGGTAAAGAGGATCGTTACTGAACACCTGATAAATGGAAAACCTGTTGAGGAATGGTTAGTGGACGATTCATATTATACCTTCAATGAAAAACAGGTGAAGATACTTCTCAAGGACTGCGGAACCATTGATCCTGAGGATATCGATGCATACATTAATGCTGGTGGATATACAGGCATAAAAAAGGTTCTCAGAGAGATGACACCTGAAGATGTTATCTCAGAGATAAAGAGCTCTGGACTTCGAGGAAGAGGTGGTGCAGGATTTCCAACCGGCATTAAGTGGGAAAATTGCAGGAAGGTGAATAGTGATAAAAAATACATAATCTGCAATGCAGATGAAGGTGACCCGGGTGCATTCATGGATAGGTCAATCATCGAGGGTAATCCCCACTCTGTTATAGAAGGTATGCTCATAGCAGGTTATGCTGTTGGCTCAGATGAGGGTTATGTATATATAAGGGCTGAATATCCAGTTGCAGTTGATAGGCTGAAACTTGCCATCTCACAGGCAAGGAAAAAAGGTCTTCTGGGTAAGAATATCCTCGGTAGTAATTTTAATTTTGATATAAAGATCAAACTCGGAGCAGGTGCATTTGTATGTGGTGAGGAGACAGCGCTCATAGCATCCATAGAAGGCGAAAGAGGCATGCCAAGGGCAAAGCCACCCTTTCCTGTTTATAAAGGATTGTGGGGTAAACCAACAGTGATAAATAATGTCGAGACCCTCTCTAATATACCTTATATCATAAGAAATGGTGCTGCTTGGTACGCCTCAATAGGCACAGAGAATTCAAAGGGTACAAAGGTCTTTGCACTTACAGGAAAGGTAAAGAATACAGGCCTTATTGAGGTTCCCATGGGGATTAGACTTGGTGAGATCATATACGACACTGGTGGCGGCATTATTGGTGACAAAAAGTTTAAGGCTGTTCAGACAGGTGGACCTTCTGGTGGGTGTATTCCTGCCTCGTTACTCGATACCCCTGTTGATTTTGACTCCTTAGCAAAGATTGGTTCGATTATTGGTTCTGGTGGCATGGTAGTTTTAGATGAGACGGACTGCATGGTAAATATAGCAAAATTCTTCCTTGAGTTCACTCAGGCAGAGTCCTGCGGTAAATGTGTTCCTTGCAGAATCGGAACAAAAAGGCTCCTTGAGATACTCTCAAGGATAACGAAAGGTGAGGGAAGGGAAGGGGACATCGAATTACTTGAGCAATTAAGTAATGACGTGAAACTTGGCTCACTCTGTGGCCTTGGACAGACAGCGCCGAATCCTGTGCTGAGCACTCTAAGATATTTCAGAGACGAATATGAGGCTCACATAAAGGAAAAAAAATGTCCTGCAAAGGTATGTAAGGATTTACTGGTCTTTTATATCATTGAAGAGTTCTGCAAGGGCTGTGGCGCCTGTTTGAGGGCATGCCCCGCAGGGGCTATTACAGGAGAGAAAAAGAAACCTCACAGGATAAACCCGGAGGTGTGCATCAAGTGTGGTGCTTGTTTTGATGTCTGTAAATTTAATGCTGTAGGCAAGGATTAGAGGAGAGGATATGCCAAGAGTAACTATAGACGGAAAGACGATTGATGTTCCCGAGGGAACAACAGTTCTTGTTGCTGCAAGGTCAGCAGGGATAACTATCCCGACCCTTTGCTATCATCCTAAACTCAAGCCTTTTGGTGGATGCAGACTCTGTCTGGTTGAGATAAAGGGGATACCTCGTCCGGTTACATCCTGCACAACTCCTGTCAGCGATGGGATGGAGGTCCTGACATCTACCCCAAGGATCGAGGGGTTAAGAAGAACGATTCTTGAGTTAATACTTTCTGATCATCCTAATGACTGTATGGTTTGTGAAAGGGCAGGGGATTGTACGTTGCAGGAACTTGCCTACTTTTATGGTTTGAGAGAAAACAGATTTGAAGGCGAGAGGAGGAGATACACAAAGAGAGATGGCAATCCCTTCATTGAAAGAGATCTCGAAAAATGCATACTCTGTGGCAGGTGTGTAAAGGTCTGTGATGAGGTGCAGGGCGTGGGTGCAATTGATTTTGGCTACAGGGGGTTTAATTCAAAGATATGCACACCCTTTGAGAAGGACCTTAATTGCGAGTTCTGTGGTCAGTGTATTGCTGTATGCCCGACCGGTGCCCTAACAGGTAAACAATGGGCCTTCAAAGGCAGACAGAAGGATGTAAAAGAGGTTGACACTGTCTGTACATTTTGTGGCACTGGCTGTAACATTACCCTTCACCTGAGAAGGAATGAGATAATAAGGGTCACATCAAAGGAAAGTACGTGGAATGAAGGCTGGTTATGTGTAAAAGGAAGGTTTGGATATAGGTTCGTTAATAGCCCTGATAGGTTATCAAAACCACTTATAAGGATTAAGGATAAAAAGGATTTTACTTTAGAGGACGAACCACGTTCGGCCTTTAGAGAGGCCTCATGGGATGAGGCACTTGACCTTATAGCATCAAGACTCAGGGATATAAAAGTAAAGCATGGTCCTGATTCTATTGGTGGATTATCCTCAGCACGATGCACCAATGAGGAGAACTACCTCTTTCAAAAATTCATGAGGGCGGTGATAGGAACGAATAACGTTGATCATTGCGCCCGGCTCTGACATGCCCCGACTGTTGCCAGTCTGGCAACAATATTTGGTTCAGGGGCAATGACCAACTCAATCAAAGAGATTGAGGGTATGGAGGTCATATTCATTATTGGCTCCAATACCAAGGAGACACACCCTGTTATTGCCAACTGGATGATTAAGGCTTACAGAAAGGGTGCCAGAATAATTGTGGCAGACCCGAGAAGGGTTCCGATGGTTAGGTTTGCTGAATTATTTTTAAACATCAAGCCAGGAACAGATGTTGCCTTACTGAATGCAATGGCTCATGTGATACTCAAAGAAGGTCTTTATGATAAAAACTTTATTGATGAAAGGACAGAGAATTTTGAAGACTGGAAGGGTTCCCTTGATGAATATACTCCCGAGTATGCCGAAAAGATTACGGGTGTATCAAAGGACTCTATAATTCGAGCAGCAAGGATTTACGGTAGTTCCAGAAGGGCAGGTATATTTTATACCATGGGTATAACCCAGCACACTGTTGGAACAGACAATGTCAATGCCATAGCAAACCTTGCCCTCCTTACAGGGAATATAGGGAGGAGATTTACAGGTATAAATCCACTGAGAGGACAGAATAATGTTCAGGGTTCCTCTGATGCTGGAGCACTGCCTAATGTATACCCTGGCTATCAGAGAGTTGATTTGCCAGAAGTACGGCAAAGATTTGAGGAGGCCTGGGGCGTTAGTCTTTCACCACAACCTGGCTTAAAGGCGACAGAGATGATCCCTGCTGCTGAGACGGGGAACATAAAGGCAATGTATATAATGGGTGAAAACCCTGTTATCACTGATCCCAATATGGCTCATACTGTTAAGGCCCTTATTAATATCGATTTCCTTATTGTTCAGGATATATTCCTGACTGAAACAGCGGCGCTGGCTGATGTGGTTCTTCCTGCTGCATCCTTTGCTGAAAAGGATGGGACCTTTACAAATACGGAGAGAAAGGTTCAAAGGGTAAGAAGGGCTATAATGCCACCCGGAGAGGCAAGGCCCGATAGCGAAATAATTATGGAATTATCAAGACGACTTGGATACAACATGGATTACAACTCTCCTGAGGAGATTCTTGAGGAGTTCGGGAGGCTCTGGCCTGCAATGGCCGGGATAACTTACTCGAGGCTCGAAAAAGGAGGTATCCATTGGCCGTGTCCAACCCGTGACCATCCAGGAACAGAATACCTTTATAAAGCAGGATTTCCGAGAGGGAAGGTCCATTTCACACCTGTTGCATTTGTTCCACCAGCGGAGACTACAGATGATGAATATCCCTTTATATTGACGACGGGCAGAAACCTTTTCCAGTATCATGCTGGCTCAATGACCAGGAGAGTTGAGGAGATAGAAAAACATGCGGGAGAGCCATATGTCGAGATAAACCCCCACGATGCTGAACTTCTTGGCATTAAAAATGGAGAGATGGTTGGTGTTCTTTCAAGACGTGGCAGTATAAGAATAAAGGCAAGGGTTACTGATAGGGTAAGGAGGGGAGTTGTATTTATACCTATGCATTATAGAGAGGCAGCAGCGAACGTTTTAACAAACGATAAGGCCCTTGACAGGTTTGTTAAGACCCCTGAATTTAAGGTTACATCGGTAAGGATTGAGAAATTAGAGCAATAAAGTTGAAGGCACTTGTAAGTTATTGATTTTTTTGATAAGCTAAACTGCTTAGCATCAACTATATTCTTAAATTAAGGAGGAATAGGATATGCCACTTGATCCAACTAAGCATGCCGACTGGGAGATAGCAGAGGCAGCAGAGAAACACATGAAGACCGTTTATCAACTTGCTGAGGAACTTGGTCTCGAGAAGGAGGAGCTCCTTCCTCATGGCCACTATGTAGGTAAGCTTGACTTTAAAAGGATCCTGGACAGACTTGGTAGCAAACCCGATGCAAAGTATATTGATGTGACGGCAATTACTCCTACGCCACTTGGCGAGGGTAAATCTACTACAACTATAGGGCTTACTCAGGGCCTTGGTAAACGTGGTAAAAAGGTTATAGCAGCCATACGTCAGCCCTCGGGCGGACCTACAATGAACATAAAGGGTTCAGCAGCAGGTGGGGGATTGTCACAGTGCATTCCTCTCACTCCTTTTTCACTTGGTCTTACAGGCGATATAAATGCAGTAATGAATGCCCATAATCTTGCGCTGGTAGCTTTAACAGCAAGGATGCAACACGAGTTCAATTACAATGATGAACAGCTTGCAAAGAGGAATCTCAGAAGACTTAATATTGACCCAAGAAATGTGGAGATGAAGTGGGTAATAGACTTCTGTGCTCAAGCTTTGAGGGACATAATAATAGGCATTGGTGGGAAAGAAGATGGTTTTATGATGAGGTCTGGCTTTGCCATTGCTGTCTCATCAGAGGTTATGGCCATACTGTCTGTTGCTAAAGACCTCAGGGACATGAGGGAGAGGATGGGAAGGATAGTTGTTGCCTATGATAAGCAGGGCAATCCAATAACTACAGAGGATCTTGAGGTAGCCGGTGCCATGACGGCCTGGATGGTTGAGGCACTTAATCCTAACCTCATGCAGACAATAGAAGGGCAGCCTGTTCTTGTCCATGCCGGGCCTTTTGCAAATATTGCAATAGGACAATCCTCGATTATTGCTGACAGGGTAGGGCTAAAACTTGCAGATTATCATGTAACCGAGTCAGGCTTTGGAGCTGATATCGGTTTTGAGAAATTCTGGAACCTGAAGTGCAGGTTCTCAGGTCTAAAGCCCCATGCGGCAGTTATTGTGGCAACGATAAGGGCACTAAAATGTCATGGTGGTGCACCAATACCTGTGCCAGGAAGACCAATACCAGAAGAATATAAGCATGAAAATGTTGAATGGGTTGAGAAGGGAACAGAAAATCTAATCCATCATATAAATACTGTTAAAAAGGCAGGCATTAATCCAGTTGTCTGTATAAATGCCTTTTACACTGACACAGAGGTAGAGATCAAGGCAGTTAAGAGGCTTGCCGAATCAGCAGGTGCAAGGGTTGCTGTTTCAAAGCACTGGCAGTATGGCGGAGAAGGTGCCCTTGAGCTTGCCGATGCAGTTATAGATGCCTGCAATGAACCGAATAATTTTAGGTTTCTCTATGAACTGACAACACCGCTCAGGCAGAGAATAGAACTGATTGCCAGGGAGGTCTATGGTGCTGATGGTGTTGAATATACTCCTGAGGCGCTGACAAAGGCAAAACGACTGGAAGAAGACCCTGAGATTGCTAAACTTGGTACCTGTATGGTAAAAACACATCTAAGCCTTTCTGATAATCCAAATCTCAAAGGAGTTCCTAAAAATTGGAAACTACACGTAAGGGATATACTCATATATAAAGGTGCGGGTTTCGTTGTTCCTGTGGCAGGTGCTATAAAACTGATGCCAGGTACGGCTTCTGATCCAGCTTACAGGAGGGTTGATGTTGATGTTGAGACAGGGAAGGTAAAAGGACTGTTTTAAATTACTTAGGCCTGGCATCAAGCCCGGCCTATTCTGTAGTCTTTATGATAGTTAGCGAAAAAAAGATTGATGGAAAGACACTTCGCCTCTTTAAGGGGGACATAACAGAGCGTCAAGTTGATGCCATAGTTAATGCTGCAAATTCTCATCTCCAGCATGGTGGAGGTGTTGCTGGCGCGATTGTTCGTAAAGGTGGTCAGGTCATTCAGAAAGAGAGTGACAGGATAGGTTTTGTTCCTGTTGGAAATGCTGCCATAACTGGTGCTGGTAGTTTACCATGCAGGTTTGTTATTCACGCCGTTGGACCAAGGATGGGAGAAGGCGATGAGGATAATAAACTGAAGAATGCTATCCTTAACAGCCTGAAGCTTGCCTCTGGCAAGGGCTTAAAGAGTATTTCCGTGCCTGCTATTAGTTCTGGCATTTTCGGGTTTCCCAAAGGCAGGTGTGCAACCATACTTGTAGGAGAGGCTGCAAGATACCTGAAAGAGAATCCAAAGACAAGTCTTGAGCTTGTAGAATTTTGCATATACGATGATGTAACACTTGAGCATTTTAAAAGAGAATTTGAACGGTTATAGTCGGGGCTTTAGCAGAGAATAACTTCTAAATCTTTTGCTCTTTTTTGGGCTCCTTCTGTGAATTCTTTGCCTATCATTATACTAATGGGAGGCAGTCCTGTGGCCTTTCCAATTTTATGCTAACAGAAATGTCTTATCTCGTCAAACCCATAATCCGTAGGTAATGTAAACTTTTGTGTGTAAAATTGATAAATAGTAAAAGGAGGGTGTATTCTCCATTGATTAATAAAACAATTTTAAGGAGGAGGATACACCACTATAAAGTGATAGATCCCCATTTTTGGGAACGGAATAAATACGAACTTTTGGTTTCTTTAGAACATATGTACCCAACCTTTGGAACAACGAAATTACTAATCATGGCTTAAAGACCAAGGACTGTAGAGCGTAAGAGCAAAAGCCAAATAGTGAGGAGGTACAGAAGAACGAGGTTTTGTCTGGTATTTTATGTATGAAAGCAGCAGATAATAGCACATAGCAACCCATATCTGAGTTAATACAGCATTCTTTGAAGTCCCAAGAAAGG
>FWWM01004893.1_pt1 | contig 30407 bp, 31 predicted proteins | sample 2228351 | NCBI WGS metagenome assembly FWWM01 (sample SAMEA103939774, study PRJEB20133) | metagenome | reverse complement strand
TATCTCTATCCGCTCCACGAGGCTGAGCTGGTCGTAATGTTCTCCCATCGCAACACCATCTTAGCAGGTGTTGCACTTGTTCCGTGAACTCAGGGGGTCCCGCTTCTCAATCAACGGTGCGCGTTGAAGCGGGATTCCCGCTTTTTTCTGGAATGACGATGGAAGGGATGGCCTCTGATCAGAACTCCGTCGCCTCGAAGCGCACCGGCTCGCCGATCGCGCTGTCGGCCAGCGTATCTTCCCACATCACCCGGTGCCCGCGGATGATCGTGCCGATCGGCTTGCCGGTCAGCTCCATGCCGGTGAACGGGCTCCAGCCGCAGCGCGACTGCAGCCAGTCCTCGGTCACCGTCCAGCGCTTCTTGAGATCGACGATGGTGAAATCCGCATCATACCCTGCCGCGATCCGCCCCTTGCCGACCAGCCCGAAGATTCGCTGCGCCCCCGCCGAGGTCAGATCGATCAGCCGCTGCATCGACAGCCGCCCATGGTGCATGTGATCGAGCAGCAGCGGCAGCAGCGTCTGCACGCCCGGCATGCCGCTCGGCGTATCGGGATAGGTCTTGGACTTCTCCTCGATCGTGTGCGGCGCATGATCGGAGCCGATGACATCGGGCACGCCCTGCGCCAGCCAGTGCCACAGGCCGTCGCGATGCGCACCGCTGCGGATCGGCGGGTTCATCTGCGCATAGGTGCCGAGCCGCGGATAGGCCTCCTCGCCCGCCAATGTCAGATGCTGCGGCGTCACCTCGCAGGTGGCGATGTCCTTGTGCTGCGCGATCAGCTCGAGCTCCGCCGGCGTCGTGATGTGCAGGATGTGGATGCGCCGCTTCGCCTCGCGTGCGAGGCGGAGGATTCGCCGCGTCGCCAGGATCGCGCTCTCGTCGTCGCGCCAGACCGGGTGCGACGAGGGATCGCCGGAAACGCGCAGATCGGCGCGCTCGTTCATGCGGAACTCGTCTTCGGCATGGATCGCCACGCGGCGTTTGCCGTTCGCCAGCACGCGGGCGAGCGCGCCATCGTCGGCCACCAGAAGATCGCCGGTCGAAGCGCCCATGAAGATCTTCACCCCCGCCGTGCCGGGGAGGCGCTCGAGCTCCTTGAGCGACTCGGCGTTGGATGAGGTCGCGCCGACATAGAAGGCATGGTCGCACCACATGCGGTGATGCGCGCGCGCAAGCTTGTCGGCGACGCGATCGGCGGTATCGGTATTGGGCTTGGTGTTGGGCATTTCGAACACGGCGGTGACGCCGCCCATCACCGCGGCGCGGCTGCCCGATTCCAGGTCCTCCTTGTGCTCGAGCCCCGGCTCGCGGAAATGCACCTGGCTGTCGATCACGCCGGGCAGCACATGCAGGCCGGTGCAGTCGATCACCTCGCCCGCATCGCCGCCAAGCGCACCGATGTTGGCGATCCTGCCGCCGATGACGCCGATATCGGCGGAGACCGGTCCGCCGGGCAGATACACGGTGCCGTTCTTGACGATCAGGTCATAGCTCGCTGTCATCGCATCTCTCCGCTTGAAACTGGCTGAGCGATACGCATGTTGAGCGCCATGTCCACCCCTACCCTGCTCGCCCGCCGCGCCCTTATCCGCCTGTCGCCCACCGACCCGCAAGAGGATGTCCGCGGCTTCCTGCAGGGGCTGGTGACGCAGGACACGAAGGCGGTAGCGCCCGGAAAGCCGCAATATTCCGCGCTGTTGACCGCGCAGGGCAAGGCGATGTTCGATTTCCTGCTATGGGACGATGGCAGTGATGTGCTGATCGACTGTGAGGCGGAACACGCGGATGCGCTCGCCAAGCGGCTGACAATCTATCGCCTGCGCCGGAAGATTTCTATCGCGCGCGACGCGGCGCTGTCGGTGCACTGGTCGCCCGAGCCCGTACAAGGTGCTACGCCCGATCCTCGCCTGGCTGCGCTCGGCTGGCGTTGGCTGGCACCGGCAAGCGACGCCCCCTGTGCCGATGACGCCTGGAAGGCACACCGGCTGGCGCTGGGTGTTCCCGAGGGTGCGGGCGAGCTCGGCGATATCCTCTGGCTTGAAACAAATGCGGTGGAATTGAACGGCGTCAGCTTCACCAAAGGTTGTTATGTCGGACAGGAAAATACCGCACGGATGAACTGGCGGCAGAAGGTCAACCGCCGCATCGTGGTGCTGCCGATCGCCGAGGCCGACGCGAAACGCCAGAAAATCGGCTATCCCGAACTCGGCTGGAGTGTCGAGCACCGCCGCGTCGAGGATCTGGAGCCTGCACGACTGCCCAGCTGGTTGCAAACCGCGCAAGCCTGAATGCAACATTTGATAAAGTACAAAATTTATTATATAACTGTTCTATCTCCCCAACTCAGCAAGGCTGAATCCGATGTCGCGCCCGCTCAACGACCATGAAGCCATCCGCACCCAGCTGATGGACGCAGCCGAGGACATGGTCCGCACGCGCGGCGCGATCAACCTCTCGCTGACCGAGGTCGCTGCCGCCTGCGGCATGTCGCAATCGAGCTTCTACCGTTATTTTGCCTCGAAAGAGGCGTTCTTCGAGGCCATCGCCGGGCGCTGGTTCGATGAATTGAACCAGATCATGGAAGACGTGGTCGCCTCCGACCTGCCCCCGCGCGAAAAGCTGTTCGAATTCTTCGCCCGCCGCGTCGCGGTCAAGCGCGCCCGCTTCGAAGCCGACCCCAACCTGTTTCGCGCCAATATGGACCTGGGCGAGGAACATTGGGAAGTGATCCGCGGCTATGTCGACCTTGCCGACCATTATATGGCGGTGATCCTGGGCGAGGCGATGGCCGAGGGCTATTTCCCCGGCTATGATCTCGACCATGTCGTGTCGCTGACCAATCTGGTGATGCAGCCGTTCTGCAACCCGTTCGTGATGATGGACATGATACGCACCGCGACGCCCGACAATCTGCGCATCGTGGTCAACACGCTGTTCGACGGGCTGGGCGCTGCTCAGGCCATCCAGGATGCCGAGAACGTGACGCCGCTGCGCGCGATTTCCTGACCGATCGCGTTGGCGCACCGGAGGCCTTGCCAATAGCTCTTGCTTCTGGCAATGGGGCGCTCCGCACGACACCGGCCTGCTGGTGATTCCAAGCGCGGGCGCGTAGCTCAGTGGTAGAGCACACCCTTCACACGGGTGGGGTCGCAGGTTCAATCCCTGCCGCGCCCACCATCTTTTCAATGACTTAGAAGAGATGGCACTCGTTTCCATGAAAAAAACATGAAAAACTTTTTTGGCCAGGTTCTGGCCAAGCCTGGCTCATCGGGCGGCAAATTCGCTCAGCAACAACCCGCCCTCCCGCCTCAATTCTGAGCCGAGGTCAATGGTGAGCGATTCGCGCAAGTCGTGGGCCTGACGCTGACGGGCTAGCGAGTTTCAGGTCTTGCAGATCCATATAGACAGGCCACTCATAGCCCGCCCGCAGCTGACATCGGCTTATGAAAAATTTCGATCGCCTCTACAGTTGGCGGTCACTGGGATCGTCCAAAGTTTGTGTCAGCCTCTCGTTAGAGGCAGGATGCTGCTTCTCGGTAGGAGAAGTTGATGGAGGACCGGAAACAAACTTTGCCGCTTCGGATGGTTGCTGCCCGCTTTATCAGCACAGACGAACAAACTGGCCTTACTGAATTAGATCGCATCACGGAGCAGGCTTCGCGGGTAATTCGGAAGCGCTACTGGTCTCTGAGGCTTACGCTGGGCGCCACGGCTTTCGCGACCACGGCGACGCTCCTTCCCGGCATCTTTCTAACGCTTGGCAACGCGCCAGGCGCGCTGACCGTGGTCATCATCGGGTTGGCCTGCTTTTCCTTGATGCTTCTCACGATCTTGTTGTGGCGAGTGTTTCAATACGGGGGTTTAGCGGCGAGGACGCCACAGCGAGCCATCTATGGCAATAGCGACGATCCCGCCGTTCGGAACGTGGAACGGCTGTTCAAACTGCTCCAGCGTGAGTCATCCCCCCGCGCGTTCTTTCGTGCAGCGAATGGAGGCAGGAGATATGTCGATCACCGCTATTTCTTCGGCGCTCTACGTGCAGCACATGTCACGCAAGCTGGCACAATCCGCAGCGCGTTTTTCAGCCCTGTTGGCTCTTGGTTCGATCGAGAGTTGTTCCTTGAGGCAGACATTAACGAGCTCATCGCCGAGGCGAAGGCAGAGCCCAGCCGTGCAGGAGCGCCCCGGAAGTATGAGTATTCTAACGCGATCATATCGCTGATCGAGCACCCGGAGGTCCGGGCAATCGATATCACCCGGAAGCGCGGCAACCAGAAGCTTATCGTTGGCCTACTCGAGGACTGGTATCGCGACAGGCGGCTCGAGGTGCCAAGTGAAACCCAGCTGGCAGGGTATGCAAAGCAGATCCTCGAGACGATCGCAAAAAATCGCCGGTCTTAGTTCCTGGGCGAATTACCAAGGTCGCGCAGATTTACGGGGCTAATTGCTCCCCTTAATTCCCGAGGCATGGGCAGAAGTGGCCGTCTTCCTGAACTTTCACGCACCGCTGGAGCGGCGGGCGCGTAACGGCAAATGACTCCGTCGCCCGCCGCACTGCGGCACACCGACGGAGGCAATTATGGATGAACTCGCATACTCGATTAACCGGACCGCAAAGGTGCTCGGGGTCGGCAGAACCACGATCTACAAGCTGATCAAGTCCGGCGAGGTCGATACGCTCAAGATCGGTTCACGTACCTTGATCACGACCGCCTCGATCACCCGGCTGATTCAGACCCGAGCTCAGAACTGAAATCGGGCTGCCATCTCTTGGTGCACGCATCTCAATGCTCCAGTGCAGACTCGGAGGACCACGCATGTCCCATGAATGCTGTTCAGTCGCTCGACCGTCTGTCGCGGCTCATCCCTTTGGCGTCTACCCTTTCATCGGCTCGCCAGTGGCCGAGAACTTTCGCGCTTCACACAAAGGGACGGGTCACGGCACCATAAATGCTAAGCGTTGTCGGCATGCACTGCCTTTCTGGTCGAGAGGCAGGAGAGCTTCGGCCCAAATTCTTCGGCAAGTGGACAAGAAATGCTGCGTCGACTGGGAGTTGAGAATGAACACCGGCACAGCCATCGCAGAAGGTGATGGCTGTGTCCGCCTGGGAGCCGCAGAACACATTTATCTACCGAACCAAGGAGCGCTTAAGCAGCTTCCGCAGGCAGTTTTCCAGACCACTAGCATCCCGCCAAGCGATGCCGGTCACCGCCACGACATAGCTTTATTCCCGCCTAAATTTGAAGGGGCCAGCGTTGACCGAAAGAGCGATGTTTGGATGGCTTGCCGGACCCCGGCCACCGCGCCGTCGGCTCGACCGACGGACCGATCCCGAAGCGCTGAAGTTGTGGCGCAACCTGCTCCGTTTCCGGCAAGGTTGCTGGGCCGCGATGCTTCGCATCGGACCCGTAATTTGGATACACACCTCACGCACGGGTGCATCCAGCATTTCCGCCACTTTCTGAGAGTGCGCTTCGAGTGCAAGCCTCAGATCAATAGCCCAGACCTCGAAATTGGGCCGAATTCCAAGAGTACGCCGTGCACTCTCAGGGGGACTACACCATGAAAACAGTCCAATACACCGTTCGCGTGCCGATCGCGGTCGATAAGGCGCTCCGCAAGCTTGCCGAGCAAACGGGGATGACGCGATACGCGCTGCTCCAGCGCAGCGTGCAAGCAGGTATTGCTGCGCAAACTGTGCCGGATACCAACGTCCACCAAAGCGACGAGCTGCTTGCCGAGATCGCCTCGATGAGCGTTTGCCTGGCCGACCTTGAGCGGCTGTTAGACCGCACATTGTTCACGGCGGTTGCAGGCTACTGTTATGCCCGCAGCGCCGCGATGGGAGGTGGAAAGACTGACGAAGTCATCTCCGGCGAGATTAATCGAGCCTATGATCGGCAGAAGGCCAAGGCCGCAGGACGATAAAAATCGGACAGTCCGATTTAAGATTTCATGGCGCCAACTCTGCAGCCGCACACGCGACGGAATCTCCCCGAAAGATTGAGCTGTGCAGGGCAGCAATCGAAACGAAGCCAACCCACTGCACCGCTGCCCCGCCCGATTTATGTGCCGGTTTTGCGCTCAGCCTTGCGGCTTAGGCGCGGTTGACCAGACCAAGCGGGTGCGAGTGCTCGTGATAGATACGGACAATTCGTCGCTCCAGTCGGTCAATTTCGTTACAGCAAGAAAGTCCGGCGACGCTCCGTTAGCGAAAGCGCACCGTACAGCTACAAAGCATGACGCAGGCTGGGCAACTGGACACGCTCCCGCCTTTCCGTAAACGATCCGGCTTTAATCCTTGCCAAATTCAGCATTGTTCCCGAAGATTCTTCAGACATGCGCACCGACCTTGATCATCTTCCTCCCGCTAAACGGCGCGAACTTGAGCGTGTGGTCGAGACAATTTTCGACGAGTTTCGGGGATCGACCGAGCATGCAACCGGACCACGCAAAGGCGCGCGCATTCTGAAAATCATCCTTTTCGGTAGCCACGCCCGGGGCGATTGGGTCGATGCACCGCTATCGGCAAACCAGTACAAGTCGGATTACGATCTCCTGATCATTGTCAGCCAGAAGGAACTGACGGATCGCGCTGCCTATTGGGCTAAAACCGAGGAACGGCTGATCCGGGCATACACGATCGAAAAGGCGCTCCATACACCGGTCAATTTCATCGTCCACAGTCTACACGAGGTGAACGAGGGCCTATCGCATGGGCGCGTTTTCTTCATGGAGGTCGCGAAGGATGGTATCGCGCTCTATCAAGCGGATGATAGCGAACTGGCTGTACCCAAGCCGAAAACACCAAGCCAGGCGCTGGCTGCGGCAAAAGAATACTTCGAAGAGTACATGCCAGCAGCTCAATATTCGCTGGAGCGTGCACGCACCAGCGTTGGCGACAAGCAGCTAAAGTATGCGGCATTCGACCTGCACCAAGCAACGGAGAGGCTATATCAGGGATTGCTGCTGACTGTGGCCCTCTACACGCCATACAATCACAATATCGCATTCCTGCGCTCGCTGGCTGAAGGGCTAGATCGTCGTCTCTATGGGATTTGGCCAGAAGACACCCATCGCGAACGGGCTATGTTCCAGAAGCTGAAAGAGGCCTACACGAAGGCCCGCTATTCCAAGCATTACAAGATCAGCGAAGAGGAGCTGGCCTGGCTTGGCGCACGCGTCGAAGAGCTCGGCCGCGTCGTGCATCAAGTCTGCTCAGACAAGATCGCAGAGCTTGAGGGCGCTGTCCGCCGTTAAGAGAGGAAACTCGGCGCAGCTTGCAGCCGCCCGCTCTGTCTGGCATAATTTGCAGCACGGAATGGAACGACTGGCGGCCAATCCGGGGATTACCCTGCCAGGCATCATGTAGGTCCGGCTGCGCGTCGGACGGTTGCTGATAGCCGTTTCAGCGGCACCACAGCGAACACCGCTTGCCTATCCGCGCAGTTTTGCGCGGACCGCCGCGGTGCGAGCTGAGAATGAATACCCCGCATTTGAACGACGTTTACGCGCGCGAAGTCGTGATGGCGCGCGTTGGCCATCTCATTCGGCGCAAGCAGCGGGAAATCGAGCGCATCACCCGGATGCTGCGCAGCCTGTTCGATCCTGCGCCGATGCTCGCGCCTGAGCCTGGCAAAATAAAGCGCATTATCCTGATCGGACCGTACGCGCGGCGATCTTGGTATGAAGACCGCCGGACGATCGAGTTTTCCGATTACGAGTTCTGGGTTGTCGTCAATCACCCTCTCTTTACCGACGAACGCTGCTGGCAATGTGCACGGGATACTATCGACAGTGAGCTCGGTAATGGATGTGCTGTGGATGTCGAAGTCTACGCCAAATCCGACATTCTGGCTGCCAAGGCCGAGCGCGACACGTTCATTCTTGATCGGATCGAGGCAGGGATCGTTCTTTATCGCGCATCGCGCGATGCCGACTTTCCTCCGCAAGATGGCCGGGGAGACCGGCCATGAGGACCGCCGCATCCCATCGTGCGTTCGAAGAATTTTACCGGCTGGAACAGCCACGATTGCTCCGCTTCTTCAGGCAGAAGATTGGTCCAGATGATGCCACCGACCTGGTGCAGGAGACTTTTGCTCGTATCTGGCAAACCGGCGCTCTTGATAGGGCGGACAATCCGAAGGGCTATCTCACACGGATTGCTCAGAACCTGCTAATCGATCTCGCGCGGAAGCGGCAGCGGAAAGCTTGCACCCTATATTCATTGGATGAGGCCCGTGACGCAGTGCTCCCACCGCGCCAGGAGTGGCAAATTGAAGCTGTGGAGCTTCGCGCAGCTTACCGGCGCGGGATCCTCACACTACCAAAGAGAACTCGACGCATTTTTCTGATGCAGAGATTGAAAGGCATGACCTACCGCGAGGTGGGACGCATTCTTGGTGTGAGCACCCCGTGTATCGAGTATCATATGATGCGAGCGTTAGCGGAGATCAGGAATAGCCAAAACCGCTCAAACAATTTGAATTGATTCACATGACATACTCAGTTAAAATCAATTCATTATGCGACCTATTTGTGATAATTGTAATATTTTTAATATCATACTAAATTTATTCAAACAATCTATTGATTGTTAATTAAAAAGAATTTCAGATAATTCTGAGGCGCACTATGGCTACATTATATAGTTCACCTGCCGATAAAAGACCTCAAATTTCCGCAAGTCTGTGGAGGTATATGAGTCTCAGCAAACTGATCCAGATGTTAGATAGTCGGTCGATGTGGTTCTCGCGGGTGGATCAACTTCTCAGGGACGATCCGTTTGAGGGGTCCATCCCCTACAGATATGCGCCGCTCTTGCTGGACGCCGAGCAGCAGCAGAAAGATACGCTGCATGAGCAAAAGCATAATCTTGCCCCTGGTTCACTAAAAGAGCTTCGGGCTACACGACTTGAGATGCATCGCATCGAACGGGAGCGCACTTATGTTTCCTGCTGGCACGCATCGAGAAGCGACAGTGATGCCATGTGGCGATTATATGGTGCGGAGAAGGACGGCTCAGTTTGCGTTCAAACCACAGCCGCAAGGGTATTCGATCAACTTCCCGATTGGGTCAGGGTCGGTCGGGTCAGCTACAAATCCTATGACACCGATGTTTTTCCAACGAATAACGCTTTCAGCCCATTCTTCCATAAGCGGGCCTGTTTCAGTCACGAGAACGAGGTTCGGCTCTTGGTCAATCCTTCAGTAGATTCCATGGACGGGCCGTGGAACCCTGCCGCGATCGGAATACCGGTCCCGTTCGATCCTGATCGCCTTCTTGTTCGGATATGCGTTTCACCAACCTCCCCTTCATGGTTCTTGGAGACGGTCGCGGCCACGGTCCGAAAATTCGATGTGTCCGTCCCCGTTGAACACGCTCCGATGAGCATGAAGCCGGTGTTCTAACGTCGCGACTGCCTCCGCTAAGGCCCGGATCGGCCCTAGATTGGAGAATGAGCTTTCGCACCTCGCTGACCAGGACCTCTCGATATCATTCTGATCAGGAGCCCCCTTACGCAAATAGCTTCCTTCGCTTGGGCCTACGGTTGATCTTCTTCCCTGACGCAATGATCTGGGCGCGCATTTGCTCAGAAGATGTTGCGACCTTCAGCGATGTTCAGCAGTTCACCGAACATGAAGGTCGCTGGCGCCCGACCCGAGGCGCGGACGACTTCACGCAGCATACCGTTATCGCGCAGAGCACGAATGATGGTTCGGGCGGTAGGCCCCGGTATCTGTGCCGCCTTGATGAAATCGGGTGTCTGAAAGATCGGTCGCTGGAAAATCCAATCGAGTGCGCGCACAGCATATTGCGAATGCGTCACTTCAACGACCCAGTCACGTTTCTCCTGATGCAGCTTCAGGATGGCCTGAGCCTTTCGCGTATTCACCTCGGCCTGGGCAATGATCCCTTCCAGAAAAAAGACCACCCATCCCGTCCAATCTCCATCACGCGAGACTGCTAGCAGACGGGCATAATATTCGTCTCGATTGGTTTCGAGGTACTCCGAGAGATAGAAATTGGGCCGAGAAAGCAGGCCATGATTGTACAGGAACAGAGGGATGATGAGACGCCCCAACCGACCGTTACCGTCGAGAAAAGGGTGAATGGACTCGAACTCCGCGTGGACTATGGCGAGCTGCACCAGCCTGTCAGGTGCTGTGGAATGAATATAGATTTCCCAAGCCGACATGGCATCATCGATCTGGTCGGCCGATGGAGGAACGAAGCGAGCCTGTTCGATCGTGCAGCCCTCAGGACCAATCCAGTTCGGAATCCGACGATATTCGCCCGGTGCTTTGCTTCGACCGCGAACTCCATCCATCAGGACGCAATGGGCAGCCTTGATCAGGCGCTGGGACAACGGCAACCCGTCTGCCATCATGCGCGTGGCTTCATGCAGCGCGGCCCTGTAATTCAGAACCTCGCGGGCGTCGGCCTTCTTGGGCGTATTCTCGTCAAATAGGTCGCCCTGCGCTTCGAACTCCAACACCTCGCCCAGCGTGACCTGGGTTCCCTCGATCTTGCTTGAGAGGACAGCTTCCCGGACAGTCAGCGGTGACAAGAGGATGTTGGGATTTGGAATACCTGCCAACACGCCTTCATAGCGCGCAATCGCCGCGTTGGCTGGCCCCACCAGCGGGAAGATCGCGTTGAGATCCAGCTCGGGAGGAGGGAAGCCGTCGAAATGATAATGAACGGGCAATCGCCTTCCCCCTTCGAACCCAGCGATCCATCCGCTTTGATGATCGCCTGTTAGCACCTAACGCTCTTGATGATCGCGAAAGGGCGCTTTGCCAACAACAAACTGGCTTGTGGTTATCCGATGATCATCAAACTGGCCATCTACCCCGATCGATGCTGGTCCCGAGCGCCGCTGTTGCGCTGACTGTTGCCAAATTTGAAGTCTAAACCGCATGCCCGAATAGGCCGTCCATCCGAGGTAACGTATCCTTCAAAAATGCAGAGAGCCCGCTGCATAATTCGCTCCTGGCCCCGGCCTCTGCTACAGAATTCGGACCATGTGGATTGCCGCCATCAGCTGGGCGTAGTGGATTATTGCGCTTGATCTATTTGTGACATTTGGCTCTCTATCAAATCAGACCAGATCGGCAGCGAGGACGGCAATGGCACAGGTCAACATTCACTCAACCAATATCGAAAACCTCATATTGGGGACACTTGAGGCCAAATGGAGCGCGCGAGGTGATCGTATCCTCCGCTATTATATCGATGTGCGACACACGAAGTTGAACCTTCACAAGGAGGTCAGTGCGCCGGAAATCTTCATCCTCCAAAGCAAGCTCGATGCATTGATCGCCAGCTGGGATGAAAAATATGAGGGCTATCTCAAGCGCCAATCGCTGCTGTCCGGTCAAGCTGCTTCCGAAGAGTTATCCGTCGAAGCGATCCGCCGGCTGGAATCGCTTGGCCGCATCCTGACGCATACGACTTTGGTCGACGACAGGATCGACTGGGAAACCCTCAAAGATCGCTCGACATACCAGTATCCCAAGAACTTCCCGGAACCCAAGCCTTCGAGCACTCCGGCGATCCAGCCGAAATATGTCGAACCGAAGGTTGGCTTTTTCCAACTCATCTTTGGAAAAAAGGCAGGCATCCTTGCCGAAGCCGAAGCGAGCCACGCAGCTGAGATGCAGCAATGGAAGGATGCCGAGGACCGAAGAAAAGCGGCTTTGGCTCTGGCAACCGCTAACTGGGAACACCGCCGCAAAGCATTCTGGGATGAGCACAAGGCAAAGGAGGATGTTTTCAAGGCAGAGCAGGCAGCCTCGCACGCGCTGGTTGATCGGCTCGCAGCAGAAGTGACAAGTGGAGAAGAAGAGGCCGTCCTCGAGCATGCCGCACTTGTCCTGGACCGTTCGGATTATGACGGCTTGTTCGAAAAGTCTTACCTTTTGCAGTACGATCGTGTCCGCAAGCTGATGAAGCTAGCCTATGATCTGCCTTCGATCGACGTGCTGCCATCGACGAAAGCAGTCAAATTCGTAAAGGCCTCCGGCGAGCTGAAGGAGAGCTTCATCTCCGAACGGGAGAAGAAGGCCAATTTCGAGTCGGTTGCCTATCAGGTCTGCCTGCGGACGATCCACGAACTCTTCGAAGCCGACGAGGCTGGGAACATCGACGCGATCCTTTTCAACGGGTTCGTTGAATTTGTCGATCCCGCTACGGGCCAGAAGAAGCGTAGCTGCCTGATGTCGCTGCTGGTTGATCGTGAGACCTTTTGCGCCATCGACCTTGCGCGCGTCGATCCCAAAGCATGCTTCAAGTCTCTGAAAGGGGTCTCGGCTGCATCGCTTGCCTCCCTTGCTCCGATCGCGCCTGTCATGGAGCTGGACACCGAAGATCGCAGGTTCATCGAAGCACGGGAGATCGGCGCTGCACTGGATCAGGGCACCAATCTGGCTGCCATCTCATGGGAGGACTTTGAGCACCTTGTCCGTGAGGTGTTCGAGAAAGAATTCGCATCGCGCGGCGGCGAAGTGAAGATCACCCAATCCAGCAGTGACGGAGGTGTCGATGCAGTGGCATTCGATCCGGACCCCATCACGGGCGGCAAGATTGTCATTCAGGCGAAGCGCTACACCAGAACCGTTGGCGTGTCGGCGGTCCGGGATCTCTATGGCACCATAATGAATGAGGGTGCTTCACGTGGCATCCTGGTATCTACGGCTGACTATGGTCCTGACGCCTACAAGTTTGCCAGCGGAAAGCCGATCACATTGATGAACGGCGCTAACCTGCTCCACATGCTGGAGCGCCACGGCTTCGAAGCCACCATCGATCTCGCGGCTGCGAGGTTGGCGGCATCGTGACTGAAGGCTGAGCCAGGTTCAGCACAGGGCGTCCAGTTAATCGAGAACTCCGAGCAGGCCTTCGCGCTACCCTGGCGGGCAACCTGCTCTATCCGCTGCGCGGACCGGGCCTGAAGTCCGGGCCCATCCGGGTGACGATCAGGAGCGGGTGCAAGCGGAGCGGGAGTTTCTGGAGGACGCGCTCTGTCCCGCATGGCCGATGGCCATGCTCCTGAGGGCGCGGTGTCTTTGAGCTGACCCGCAGGCGCTCTTGCCTCTCTCATTGCCGGACGCCCGCTGGCCCACTTGGCCCGCGCGCAGGGCGTCCGGCGGCTTCGCGCCGTGCAAGGGCGCCGTCTTTGTGCGGATCGCTGCGGCGATCCTTGAGGGGAACGCCAAGGGCTTTGCCCTCTCGTTCCCAAACCCCAATCGACACCCCCGTGTGGCGGGCTTCGCCCGCTGGCCCGCGCCAGGGCATCGATTGGGGTTTTCCTTCCCCCTCCCATCCTCGCCGGAGGGCAGAGCCGCATGCCGCGTGACGCTTGCGGCTTTGCCGGATGGAGTTTGGACCATGGGTGACCTGATCTTGAATTATCGCGCGTGCGGAGCCGAGTGCCGGGAGGACTGGCTGAGCATGCTGGCGCATGACAATGGCTTGCCGCTGGTCGCGGTGAAGAGGCTGGCGGACGAGCTTGGCGAACGCGAGGATTTCGGCGAGCTGGTGTGGCTTTGTGAGTGCGGCGGGAACATCGTGTCATGAGCGGCGCGGTGCTGTCGCGGGCCGAGCGGATTGCGCGACTCAATGATCTGGCGCGCCGCGCCATGGGCATTGCCTGCGTGGTGGTGGCGACCGAGGGCATTCGGGCCTTGCCCGAGGCCGATCAGTCGCGGCTGCGCGAGCTGGTCGAGACCTTCGCTGCCTTCACGCCGGACAATGATCCCTATGGCGAGCGCGACTTCGGGGCGATCTGGCAGGGGCTGGACGGTGTCTGGTCGACCTCGCGGCCTGTTGATGTTGCCGTGACCGTGTTCTGGAAGATCGATGCCTATGACCGCGAGTTGCGGTTCGGCAGCGAAGACCCGGCTGATCCCGCCGTGACCCGGCGGGTGCTGACGATCATGTTGGCGAGCGAGTATTGATATGGCGGCCCGCTCCCACACGGTGGAACCGTCGCGCCTTGCTTTCGGTGCGTGGTGCCACGCAATCGAAAAGCAAATTGGCGAGGGCGACATTCGTGCCAGCTACAGTGCTGACCGAATCGGCATGGGTCAGCCCATCCGCAAGCCATTCCGATATGCCGGAGACCTCTGGGTCTGTGTTGGCACAGGCCCTTTAGGAGCCGAGGCATACCGGCTTGTGCACACTTCGCTCTATTGCGGCACGGCGCGCAGCTATCATGATCGGTGCCGCGATGGTGATCGCGCGCGCGGCAATCAGGCGGGGTTTTATGACGGCATCATCGTGCGTCACGCCGGGCGGGAACTTGTGATGGCCGGTCCACCCGTCACCTTCGTGGCGGGCGAAGAGGCGCAGCTGTCCCTGTTCTGATGTGGTTGGTGGATGGGGTCTGCTGGCCAAGGCGCGCCGCCTGACACGTCAGGCGGCGCGGTGATCCACAAAGCAGTGTTCATTGCGCCAGTCGATAAAGGCGGGTTCCGGATCCAACCGTGCCGCCGGGCGCTTAGCGCCCGGCGGCAAAGCGGATCACAGTCGATTCACTCGACAAGAAGTAGGCCCCGTTGGAGCTTCGCTTTACCGTCGATCAGCCCGCACATTCGGGCAGCGAAAGGAGATTGTCGTTCCACTTACCGTCTGCGTAGGTGCGGAGATACTTGCCGTTCGGGCCGTTCACCACGCCAATGTCGCCGCGATTTCCCCCTACCTTTGTGTAAAAAGTGTTGGTCTTGGCTTCGATCGAGTTGATGACTTGCTGACGAGTCCAGCGCCAACCGGAACCGCCGAGATGCGTGATGCCCGCATGAGTGTTGTCACTCGGCTGCTTATTAATGCAGGTAACTTGAACATCGGCCATAGTAAAGGGTATCCTTCAATGCATTAGGAATTGCGGCCATCTCGACCATCGGGTTCTTTGGCGACGCCCTTGAACGGCGACCCGCCATTCTTGACGCTCATAAACTGACCAGTGCGTTCATCGCGCTTTTGGTAATTACCATCAGGTCGCTGGAACTGGGTGCGGCCGACAACAGCACCGCGACGAAAATTTCTTCCAGTATTCGTGGCCATAAAAACTCCTGTGAACTCAGTTGAACGTGTAACGCTTCCACGGGATGGCGCTAAATGGCACCCGAGCGAGGAAGTTGGCGATGTCGCGGCGACCAAAATATGTCGGCCTTCCGCGCGAGTCCTGGGACATCAAGACAATCGGCATGCCAGGAAAATACCGCGAAAAGCTAGCAACAGCAGCGTTAGCCTCGTGCTGGTTATCCGTAACATGACGCTTAACGGCCACGACCGCGAAGGTCTGGCCCTGTTCTTTAATAATTGCACCTTCGAGCTGCATGGCAGTTCCTTTTCTAAGAATCGGGTAGCCCCGCGTTCGAGACGCAATATGCCGCCATGAGAGCATGACGTCAATGCAAACATTTTCGATGTTTATGACGCAAACATTTGTTTGTGAGATTGACATTTCGTACGTCGCTCAGCTAAAGCGCGCGATGATGGATGAACAGGCAGTCTATGCAACGCTCGGCCAAGCCGTAATGGTCAGACGAAAACACCTCGGACTGACGCAGGCCCAAGTCGCTAAAAAGATAGGGGTCTCCCGCGAATCCGTTGCCAACATTGAAGCTGGGCGGCAGCGGGTGCTGCTCCACCATCTCTATAGCTTGATGAAGGCGCTTGATCTAAAGGTGATCACCGAACTCATTCCGGCAAGTGCACCTCGCGCCTCCGGTGACGCCGCAATGGCAGTTGAATTGTCGGGCGCCTCGGTGTCGGACAACCAAAAATCCGAAATCGAGAGACTGCTGAGCCTTGCGTTCAGCGACAGGCCTAGCGGGGCTTCGTTGTGATTTCGTTCAAGCAAACCGCCCGTGAGCATGCCAAAGCAATTCTGGCCAAATTTGGAGTAGAAACAGCGCCTGTTCCGGTTGAACGCATCATTAAACGACTTGAAATTCGGGTGCAGTTCTCTCCGCTCGACCAAGAGCTATCTGGCATGGCGCTGATCAAGGATGGCATTTCGATCATTGGGGTCAATGCATTGCATCACCCCAATCGCCAGCGCTTCACCATGGCCCATGAGCTCGGGCATCACGTCATGCACAAGGCGCAAATCAATGGCACCGTCCATGTAGATAAGGGCTTTGCTATGATCTTGATGCGTGACGATCTAGCGACTCAGGGCACGGATCGCATGGAGATCGAAGCCAATACGTTTGCATCGGAATTTTTGATGCCAACAACGATTCTCGAGAAAATGCTTGATGTAAGCTCCATTGATCTTGACGATACGTCTTCGCTTGAAACAATTGCAAAGCGCTTTAAAGTTAGTCGATCTGCCTTACAATATAGGCTAATGGCGTTGACGTAAATTCGGGGAGGCCGTGGTGGGCTTTGTTTTCTACGACACGGAGACCACGGGCACAGACAGGTTCTTTGATCAGATCCTCCAATTTGCGGCAATCAAAACGGATGAAAATCTGAATGAGCTCGACCGCTTCGAGATACGCTGTCGCTTACTCCCTTACATGATAATGTCGCCTGGTGCCATGCTGGTAACGGGCGTCACGATTGAGCAAGCGAGCAATTCAAACCTCCCTACGCATTACAATATGGTGCGGGCCATTCGCGAAAAATTGCTCGAGTGGTCCCCTGCCATTTTTGTTGGCTACAATAGCATGGCTTTTGACGAAGAGCTCCTGCGCCAGGCTCAATACCAAACGCTCCACAACCCCTACCTTACGCAGCGCCAAGGTAATGGCCGTGCGGACGCCATGATGCTGATTAAGGCCATTGCGCAGTTTGAACCGGGATGCTTGACAATTCCGGTCAATGACAATGGAAGGCCCGTATTCAAACTCGACCGACTAGCTCCGGCTAATGGCTTCGATCATAGCAATGCCCACGATGCGATGGCTGACGTTGAGGCTGTTATACACCTCTGCCGACTGGCTGCCGCTGGCGCGAGCTCTGAGTGGTCAAGCTTTGTACGCTTTTCGCAAAAGGCCGCGACAGAAGCCTTTCTGCGCGAAGAAGAACCGCTCCTACTAACTGAGTTCTATAGCTTTGGCGGCCAAAAGCATTTCCCGATCATCCGTATTGGCGCTGACAGCGCACAGGCGACCAAACATCTCTGCTACGATCTCACCCATGACCCCGATGGCTTCCGGTCACTTTCTGATGCTGCTCTACTGAATTGCTTTCAGAACCAGCCAAAGCCGCTACGGAAGGTGAAAAGCAATGCAGCCCCTACGCTCCGGGCACTTGATGATGCACCTGCTTGGTGTCGCGGTTTGATGTCAGAAGCTGAGATCGTAAGCCGTGCCCAGAACGTACTTTCCGATGCCGCGTTCGTTGAGCGGCTGCTTTCAATCTATGAGCAATCTAAACCGGAGTACGATGATTCCGAGCATGTCGAGGAACAAATCTATAGCGGATTCCCATCCCAGTCGGACGAGGCGCTGATGGAGCGATTTCACGCGACGGCGTGGCAAGATCGTCATCTCTTGGTTTCACAGTTTGTCGATCAGCGCCTTTCGTTCTTGGCTGCCCGCATCATTTACTCAGAGCGCCCAGACTACCTGCCCGACAACCTCCGCAGTAGCGTCGAAGCATACGTTCAAAGTCGGCTGCATTTTCAGGGTGATTGTAAATGGGCAACGGTACCAAAGGCGATTGCTGAGTGCGATGGAACTCTGGTTTCAGCCAAAGGCAATCAACTCGAAATGCTCATAAGTTATCGCGAGTATTTGCTCTCCCTATGCAGCTAATCAGATTGCAATACTTGCCAACGCCTCTTCGGCGTCATCGCGCACAAGGTGGCCATAGTGCTTTTCGATCATAGCGACGCTCGTGCCTGAGAGTTGCGCCACAGTTAGGATTGGGAGGCGAGCCCGGATCAAATCGGTAATCACGCTGTGCCGCAGAGTGTAGGCGGATGCACCAACAGGCAGGCCAGCGGCAATTACAGCCTCCTTGATCGGCTTCTTCCAGGTGTCTTTGTTCCAAGCCTCCCCGCCACTCCGAGCAAAAATTGGTGCGGCTGGCAGCTTGTCCTTCACCTGCACTTCGAAGAATTCGGCTATCACTTGCGGCATCGTAAGCTGACGCGGTTTTCCATTCTTGTCCTTGCAAATGGTCAGAGCTCGTGTTCGCCGATCGAAGTCCTTCACAGTCAGAGCTGCCAGTGCGCCGGGGCGGAGCGGCAGGAGACACAGAGCCTTTATAAATGGACGAACCTCTTTGCACGAAGCATCGATCAGTCTCCGGCTTTCGTCCCGATCAAGATAAAGTTCGCGGCGCTTGTCCGCACCTTTGAAGGGACGAAGCGCTTCCTGCCAAGCCGCATCCGTGTTCGGCACTCCCAGACTTAAAACCCTGCCCAGCGCGGCTCGCAGTGGCACCATGTCTCGGTTGACGGTTGATTTAGATCGAACTTTCATGCGCTTCTTGTAGCGGTCTTTCGAGCGCGTCAAAGGCGCTGGGGCGTCTTCCAGCCTCTTACGCCAAGCCTTCAGATGATGCCGACGAAGCTTCTCAAGCTTCACTTTGGCGATGGGATCATCAAAGACGTGCCGCTTAAATATGCCTTCCGCAATCCGGCCAGGCCTCTCTACGAGATAGGCGTCACAGGCATCCTTGACCGTTATCATGTCGGGGGCAAGCTCACCTCCGCTTTCAACTGCTTCTGCCCAGATTTCGGCATTGGCTTTTGCTTGCCGGAATACGTCATGGCCAGTCAGACTGCCATAATCGCCCAATCGCTTGCGAGTGTTACGATTGGCATCGGCATCATAGAACCGAGCAAACCACGTCCCTCTGGCCATTTTGCGGGAGGGGCGATATCCAAGATACACCCCTTGACGTAATCTCTGCCAATGAGGCTCATCGCCAGCCTTGGGCTTCAAGCGTTCGCGCTCTCCGATACGGCTTAGATCAGGCACTTTCCAGCGCTCCAAAATCCATGAAAAAAACATGAAAAACATAGGTGGACACCGGCGAACGCCCGCGAACACTTGTTATTGATTTTATTGGTTTTTCATGTTCGCGTAAAGCCGCAAATGACCCCATTTTGGACCTTCACACGGGTGGGGTCGCAGGTTCAATCCCTGCCGCGCCCACCATCTTTTCCCGGGGTCGAGAAAAGATGGCTTTCGCAGCCCCGATGGGCTTCGCGCAGGACCTGCTGCTTACTTGACCTTTGCAGCTGTCGCTTCGATCTCGATCAGGAATTGCGGGCCGGCGAGCGCGGCCACCTGGACCGTGGAACGGGCGACCAGATTGGGGTTGGCAGCCGTGCCGAAGAACTCGCGATAGCCCGCGTTGAAGCCGGCGAAATCCATCTTGCCGCCGAGCTTGGGGTCGCCGACGACGAACACGGTCAGCTTGACCACGTCGGACATCGCATAGCCCTGCTTGGCGAGCGCTGCCTCGATCTTCTTGAAAGTGCTGATAGTCTGCGTTTTCGTATCGCCATAGGCCTCGATTCCTTCGGTTTTCGCGGGATCGATCGGGCTGGCGAGCTGGCCGCTGAGCATCAGGATTTCCGCGCCCGGCGGGATGGTGACGCCACCCAGGATGATCGCTGGCGGCGGATTGGTGTGGCGCACGATGCCTTGCGCCAGGGCGGGAGCGCTGCACAGGCTGGCAGCGATCGAGGTCAGCAGGACTTTGCGGATCAAGAAGATTTCCTTTCACGTGACAGGAGAAACGACCCCGGCAAAAGCTGCTCGGCCGGGGCCGGGAACGAACGTCAGAAGCTCACGGTGCCCCGGACATACCAGAAGCCACCCGCCCAGCCGAGCGGCGATGTATCGGGATAGAAGGACCCATTGGCCGCGCCGCCGGTCTGCGGATAGATGTTGCGGGTCTCGCGCTCGGGAACATTGTCGAAGATGTTCTGTCCGCCCACCGCAATGCGGTATTTCTCGGCAAAGGTGATCCCGACCTCGAGATCGGCCCAGATTTCGGCATCGAAGGTCTTGGGCCAGGGATTGGGATAGAGCGAGGCGAAGGCGGGGTCGAAGCCGGTCGCCGGCGCGAAGAAGGTGGTGATGGAGCTCGCATAGTTCACCCGCGCGGTCACGTCGAACATGCCGCTGGTGAACGTCTCCGACAGCACCGCCCGCCAGCGTGGCAGGGATTCCTCGATATTGCCCTCGCGCACGCGGTCGATCAGCGGCTGTGCGGTGCCGCCGATCGCCGCCGATTGCACCACCGAGCGGATGCTGGTCACCTCGGTCTTGTTCCAGTTGACCGCCAGGCTGGTGTTGAAGCTGCCGATGCCGGTCGTCGCCTTGTGGGTCAGCACCGCGTCGATGCCCTGGGTGCGTGTGGCAAAGCCGTTGGTGAAGAAGTTGATCTGCCCCAGATCGAGCGCATTGGCGACGCCAAGGCCCAGCAAGGCCGTGCGGTTTGCGGCGGTCACGTTGAAATTGCCCGTGATGCCGATGCGGTCCTTCACCTTGATGTTGTAATAGTCGAGCGTGAAGGTGAAGCCGCCGCCCGGCGTCAGCACCAGGCCGCCCGAAAAGCTGGTCGATTTCTCGGGCTTGAGCGGCGATGAACCATAAGCGATGCCGACGATGCTGTCGGGCCGCACCGTTGCGACCGCGACCGGCACCGGACTGCCATTGGGAAAGGCGGTCTGCACATTCTGGGTGAATTGCTGGCCCGGCGTCGGCGCGCGAAAGCCGGTGTTGAAATTGCCGCGCACCGCGATCGCATCGGCAATCGCCCAGCGCGCCGAGATCTTGCCGTTCACGGTATCGCCGAAATCGGTGAACCGGTCATAGCGCAGCGCGCCCGACAGGGTGAAGCTCTCGACGATATCGGCCTCGAGGTCGAGATAGGCCGACACGCTGTTGCGCCCGCCCGAGGTCACCGAATCCGGGCCGAAGCCGGGAAAGCCGTTCGCGCCGACCGGCTTGGTCGACAGGAAGGTGGTGCCGTTGGCGCGCTGCACCGTCTGCGCGGCGAAGGGACCTGTGACCCAGGATGCCCGGTCGCCCAGCCCCACCTCATAGCTCTCGCGCCGGAATTCGAAGCCGCCCGCGACGTTGAGCGGGCTTGCCAGCCCGATCTCCCAGGGATAGCTGAGATCAAGATTGAGGTTGGTTTCGGTCTGCACCAGCTTGCCGAGATAGAAGCTGGTCGGGCTGTCAGGCCCCAGCGAGGGGTTGAGCGTGTTGCTCATGAAATAGCGGATCTTGTTGGTACCGGTCGATCCCGACAGGTCATAGGTCATCCCGAAACCGGTCTCTCCCTTGTAACCGCCAACGATCGCGAAATCCTCGTTCTCGGCCTCGAAGAACGGGGTGAAGCCGTTGGGGAAGATCTGGCTCGCTTCGAAAGTGCGGCCGGTCTCGCTGAAATTGCCGTTGGGTAGCCGGTCGAGATAGGTGGTGTTGATCGACTTGCCGAACGATCCGGTATTGCCGAAGCCGGGCCCGCGACCGGGAATGGCGGTGGTGGTGACGCCGATCGGGCGGCGATAGTTGAAGTCATTGCCCTGGCGCTGCGTGCCCCAATTGCCGAAGAGGTACAGCTCGTCCCTGTCGCCCAGCGGCAGCGAGGCGTTGAGCACCACGCGATAGGCGCGGTTTTCGGGCTGACCCAGGCGGTTGCCCTTGGCGATCGGCGGGCGGATTCCGGCGGCGACGAGCGGCGCAATTTCGGGGCGCGGGGCCGAACGGTCCCAGATATTCTGGTCGATGAACTCGCCGGTGACGTTGAAGAAGCCGCCATCGCTGCCGAGCTTGAACCCGGCAATCGCCGAGATCTGCGTGTCCTGGCCGTCGCCCTGATAGGTCTGGCCATAGCGCGCCTGCATGTCGATGCCGCTGTCCTTGGTGCTCAGCCCCAGATTGATCACGCCCGCGATCGCATCCGACCCGTAGAGCGCCGATGCGCCATCGCGCAGCACCTCGATGCGGCCCAGCGCCTGACCGGGAATCTGCGACAGATCGGGCCCTTGCGAGCCCTGCGCCAACTGGCCGCCGGCGACCTGCACCAGCGCCGAGCGGTGCATGCGCTTGCCGTTGATCAGCACCAGGATCTGGTCGGGCGGAAGGCCGCGCAGCGTCGGCGGGCGGACAAAAGCCGAGGCATCGCCGAGCAGGTTGCGCTGCTGGTTGAACGAGGGGACCAGCGTCTGCAGGATGGTCTGCAATTGCGGGCTGGACTGGGTCGCCAGATCCTCGTTGGTGAAGACGTCGATCGGCACCGAGGATTCGATCACGGTGCGGTCGGTGCGCCGCGTGCCGGTGACGACGATATCGGCCCTTTCGGGCGCGTCATCTTCCTGCGCTGCGGCGTCGGCCACCGGCTGCTCGGCCGTATCGGCCATAGCTGCGGCCCAGCCGGTCTGCGGCGCGGCGAGCAGTGCCGTCGCGAGCACGGCCCGCGAAATACCTCCATTCATTCTCATCTAAAGCCCCCGTTTGTTTTGCGTGTGGGCCTTCAGATCATCATCTTCCCAATGCCCGGGCTCTTTGGTCCGGGTGTGTTGGTTCGTTCCTGCGATGACATTTCATGAGATTATGTCTGGGCTGCCGTTTCGGGTACGGCCTCCTTCCCTGTCGGTTCGAAAAGGCTCTTGCGCATTGGCACGAAGCGCAGCGCGATACCGTCATAATGCTGTACGACCTCACCCTCGGCGCGATAGCCAAAGGCGGCATAGAAGGGCACGCCGGGCAGCGTCGCCATCAGCTCGGCCTGGGTGAAGCCTGCCGCGCGCGCCGCCGCTTCGCACGCGTCGAGCAATGCCGCGCCGATGCCGCGCCGCGCGAATTCGGGCGCGATGAAAAAGGCCCTGATCTTCGCGGGCGCCTTGGCGGGATCGACAAAGCCCATCTGCCGATCGGCAAAGCGGTCCGAGCCGAACAGGGTAGCCCTGCGGCTCCATCCCCCGCATCCGGCGATCCGGCCGTCCAGTTCGACCACCAGATAGGTGCCGTCGCCGACCAGTTCGCTGTCGACCCCGAACACATGCTTGATTGCCGCCTCGGTCTCTTGCGGCGAATAGAAGCCGATGCTGAGCTGCCGTGCCGAAGCGGCAATCAGCCGCTCGAGCGCGGGTATCTCCTCGGATCGGGCGGGGCGGATGATCATGCGGCTTGGGCACTCCTGGTCGGTTCGGTCAGCGCCCGGGCACGCATCTGGTCGACCAGCGCGGCAACGGTCGCATGTGCGGACTGCAGCGCGCCCTCCTGCCAGCCGGGCGTCTGGCTGAGCGCGGCGCTGGCGAAGAAGATGCGGCCATCGGGCTGGTTGAGCAAGCGGAAGGCGGGCGTGTCGGTCATCGGATGCTCGCCGCGATCGCGCACGCCGGGGTTCCAGTTGGGCCAGGGGCCGAGGCTATAGGGAATCTTGCGCCAGTTGACGACCAGCGGAGCGGTGCAATCGGCACCATGGCCGGGATGGACGCTCTCGATCGCGGCGCGCGCCATCGCGATCTGTTCGGCGATCGGCCTTTTGGCAAAGGCCTTGCCCGGCTCGCCCGAGCTGTAACAGCCCAGGATCATGCCCCTTTCGCTGTGCAGGCCCCAGGAGGGATACCAGATCAGGCTGGTCTCGCCGCCGACAAAGGTGAGCCCGCCATAGATCTGGTCGCGCTCCCAGAAACGCGGTGCCTCGAACGCAACCTTGTTCGAATCCTCGTAAAGTACGCCCGCAATCGCGCTGGCGACAGGCTTGGCAAAATTGGCCTCGATCCTGGCCAGCACCGGAAAGGGAATGGTGCACACGCAGTAATCGGCCCTGATGACCCGCGCCGCGCCGCCGGCCGTGTCGATATAGGCGATCTCCACCCCGGCCTCGCTCTGGCGGATGCGCTGGACATCCGCGTTCAGCACCGCGCGTTTCTTCAGGTTGCGCTCGATGCCGACCGAAATCTGGTCCATGCCGCCCACCGGCTGGAACATGGTCGCCTGCATGTAGAGATTGTCCTCGAAGCCCATCATGCCAAGCTGCTCGTTGGCGAGCAAATCGGCGAGCGGCACCGGCGCATTGGCGGTCTCGAAGCTCGATATCCCCGCCCCCGGCCCTGTCCTGAAGCCCGAGCGGGTCGTTCCCTTGAACGCATAGTCGCCCTGCAGATCGCCATAGGCTTTCAGGAACGGCAGCAGCTTCGCCTTTTCCTCGACGCTGAGCGCGGTATCGAGCGCGCCCTGGTTGACCGCCTTGGCGAGCAGTTCGGAGACATGACCGCGCATGTCGTTGATCGCGGTGCGCATGCGCAACTTGCTGCCGTTCTTCGCGACCAGATAGGCCGAGCGGCTGGAATTGACCTCGACTTCGAGCGGCACGCCGAAGCGCTTGGCATAGCCGAGCACACCTTGGTGGAAACTGGGCAGGCGTGCAGGGCCGGCGTTGAAATACAGGCCTTCGGAAAAGCGGGCGACCTGGTCGTCCTCGCCCAACATCGTGATGCGATCACCATCGCGCACCGTCCAGGCCTTGCCGCCGACGCGTCCCCGCGCTTCGAGCAATGTGACCGCAAATCCGCGCTGTTCGAGTTCATAGGCCGCAACCAGCCCGGCAAATCCGGCACCGAGCACCACCACCGAGCGGCCGTTGCCCAGATCGCCCGGCATCGGTTCGAGCGCTGCAGCCTCAGCGACTCCGAACCAGCCCATCGACTGCATTGCGCCCGCGACGGCCGCAACTCCCCCGGCCGCACCGATCCGGTGCAGCATCGTTCTGCGTGTGATCACCTTGTGAATGCCCCCATTCGAAAATGCAGGCCTTGCCGACACCCTCACCCGTCATGGCCAGGCCATCCCGACGCAGCGCTTTCCCTGGCCAACGCGCAGGGTTGCGCCGCCCTTGTCGGGTGGCCGCCTTGTTGTGCGATACAAAATAACTGGTGAAACCAGATCAAGCGTGCCTGCAATAAAATGTGCAGAAACCGCTCGTTCTTAACCGAAAACGTCTATTCTCAGCTGATCGTCGAATAGAAACATCGTTTGCAAACGTGCGCAAGAGGATTCTTCGCACGTGCGAAAAAATTATTGTGCGCTGCGGCACAAGCCCTCCATCGCGACCCTGGCCAAGCTCGCTCAGGCTGTGCTGCAATCAGGCGATCCGGCTGCGCGCATACCAGCCATATCCGCCGATCACCGCATAGCACAGGGCCGGCAGCACCAGAGCCAGGCCGAGCTGGCCCGACAGGTCGGCGATCGCGCCGGTGGCGAGCGGGATCACCGCCCCGCCGAAGATCGCGATGTTGATGATGCCCGATCCGTCGGCCGCGCGCGGACCCAGGTCCTCGCACGCCAGGCTGAAGATGGTCGGGAACATGATCGCGTTCATGAGGCCAATGGCGAGCAGGCTGTAGCCCGAGACCATGCCTTGCGTGCTCGTCGAGACGAGGATCAGCGTGATCGCGCCTGCGGCCACGGCAGCGAGCAGCGTGCCGGGGCTGACGAAGCGCATCACGCCCGATCCGATGAACCGCCCGACCATCGCGCCCCCCCAGTACAGGCCGATCAGCTTGCCCGCCGCCTGTTCGCCCAGTGCCATGACATGCGCCTGCATCAGATAGTTGACGATCAGCGATCCGATCGCGACCTCGGCGCCGACATAGAGGAAGATGCACAGCGCGCCGAAGCCGAAGCGCTGGCGCGCGAGCAGGTCGAACCCGGCCAGACCGCTGCTCGCCTCGTGCGTTTCGCCCTTCAACCGGTTGCGGAACAGCCAGACCACGCCGGCCACCACCGCGATCGCGGCGGCGATGCCGAGATAGCCATTGACGATCGCCTGGCTTTCGGCGGTGCGATAGGCATCGAGCGCGGGGCCGGAAAGCTGGTCCGCGCTGAGGCTGGCGAGGCTGCCGAGGATCAGCACCGAACCCACGATCGGGAAGACGGTGGTGCCAAGCGAATTGAACGCCTGCGCGAACGTCAGGCGGCTGTGTGCGGTCTGGGGCTTGCCCAGCATCGAGATCAGCGGATTGGCGACGACCTGGACGATCACGACGCCGCTTGCCAGCACGAACAGCGCAAACAGGAACAGGCCATAGGTCGCGTTGCGCGAGGCGGGAATGAACAGCAGGCAGCCGAGCATCATCAGCAGCAGTCCGCATACGGCGCCGCGCATGTAACCGACTTTCTTGACCAGCTTGGCGCCGGGAATGCCGATCAGCAGATAGGCGGTGAAGAAGCAGAACTGCACCAGCATCGCCTGGGTATAGTTGAGCGTGAACAGCTCTTTCAGCTTGGGGATGATCACGTCGTTGAGCGAGGTGATGCCGCCGAAGATGAAGAACAGCCCGAACACGAACAGTCTGAGCTCGGGCGCGTCGACATGGTCGGTCGCGACGCCGGGTTTGCCATTCATGTTCTGCGGTGCAAGCGCCATTCGATCATCCTCACATTATCGGCAGGTCTTGGCCCGCCTCGCCTTGAATAGAGCAATTGGACGCGCGGCCAAGCGGCATCACGCGTCGTTCGGCAGGCTGAGCAGCAGCAGCGCTGACGCCAGCGCCAATAGGGCAAGTACCAGGAACAGGCTGGCATAGCCGAAATCGGGCACCATCGTGATCGCGATCCACGGCATGATCAGCGATGGCGCGGTGTTGGTGAGATTGAACAGCCCGATACCCAGGCCGCGCGAGGCGGCATCCGGCAGGATGCGCAGCGTCTGGCTGGCATGCAGCGCCAGGAAGGCAGCATTGGCGGTGACGAACGCCAGATAGGCCAGCTTGGCGGTGGCAGGGGTTCCGGCCAGCGCCATGACCAGCAACCCCGCCGAGGCGACCAGCGCGGTCAGCGCCAGCGCCTGAAACGGACGGCCATGGTGGTCGCTCCACCGCCCCAGCAGCAGCGCCGCGCCCACCGACAGGCCGAGCCCCGCCGCATAGAGCAGCATCTTGGCCGCATCGTCCATCGTGGGGTCGAGGCTGCGGAGCCAGAAATAGAGATAGGCGGCCAGCGCCGCGCCCGACAGCTGCATCAGCAGCCGCGCCAGCCATACGCGCTGGACGACGGAGGCGGCGCGCGCAATTGCAGCGGGTCGGCGGGTGGAACGATCTGCGTCCGGAAAGGGTCCTGATCGCGCAAACAGCAGCAGCGGCAGCACCAGCACCAATGTCATGGCGGCGATGGTCGCGGCGCGTGTCGCCAGCCCCTCCGCCGCTGTCGGCAGCAGCATCGCCGAAAGCGCGCCCAGCGGCGGTGCGAGCGACAAGAGGCCGCCGAGCAGGCCCTTGCGATCATCGGGCACCACATCCCCAGCCCAGGCTATCAGCGGCGTCAGCATCAGGTTGAGCGCGATCTGCCAGGCGACGACCAGCCAGAGCAGCGCCATCACCGTGTCGCACCAGACGATCGCCAGTTGCAGCCCGACCGTGGCGGCCAGCCCGGCCGCGACCCAGGAGCGGCGGCGGCGCGTCGCATCGCTCAGCCAGCCCGACGCCACGCCTGCAGCGCTCGCCGCCAGCGCGCCAGCAAACACGATATAGCCCAGCCAGCGCACGTCATCGCTGCCGGCAAGCTCGGTCACCCGCGCTGGCAGCACCAGCATCAGGAAGGGCGTATAGGCGATCACGCCGCCGGCATAGGCGAGCGCATAGAGCGGCAGGAATGCAGGCGACAGGCGCGTAAGGGGCCCGGTCACAATGTCAGCCGCCCGCCGCTCATGTCCTGTTCCAGCTACCTCTGCCTTCATCGGCCTCGTATCAGGCCCATTGTACCGGATCGCGCGCCGCCTGGGGCGAACGATCCGGACCTTGGCCCCCTTTTGGCTAGAAGTCGACGCGGAAACGAATGCCATAGCTGCGGGCATCGTTGAGGAAGCGGATGTTGAGCGAAGAGCCCACCAGCGCCTTTTGCGAGGCGATCTCGTCGAGGAAATTGCTCGCCCATGCCTCGATCCGATAGTTGTTGACCGTGTATCCCATGCCCAGGTTGAGGGTTGCAAAGCCGTTCTGACGATCGGCAAAGCCTGCAGAAAGCGCCGTCTGGCGGGTTCCGTCAAGAAAGACGATATCGTCCTCGTTGAACTGGCTGAGGAAGAAGGACGAACGGTAGTTGAGCAGCGCTTGCCAGTCGAACCGGCCGGGCCCCGCCTGGAAGGATTGTGACAGCCGCGCACTGATGTTGATCTTCGACGCCAGGGGCAGACGGTTGCCGACAAGGCTGATCAGCGGTGAATTGCCGCCCGCGCCAAAATCCTGCGCGCGCGCATCGGCCACGGTGCCACGCGTGATCTTGGTATCGAGGAACGCCGCGTTCAGATCGACAGCGAAATTGCCCGGCAGCTTGAAGCGCAATTCGGCTTCTGCACCATAGATGCGCGAGGCACCGATATTGCGGTTGACCAGCGAATAGCCGTTGCAGACTGGCGGTGCCTGGGTGGTATCGAGATTGATGCAGGTCAGGTCCTGGAAGACCTGGTTATTATAGTCATAGTAGAAGCCGGTGAGGTTGAACACCGCCGGGCGGTTGAACAGGTCGAAGGCGTTGCGGCTGCCGACCTCATAGACCAGCAGATCCTCGGGCCGGAACTCTTCGGGAATGGTCGATCCGTTGAAGCTGTCGTTGAAGCCGCCCGATTTGTGCCCGGTCGAGACCTTGGCATAGAGCATGTGGTCGTCGTCGATGTCGAACTCCACGCCCACGCGCCAGTCGATGAAATCGAACTTGGCGCGGCCGACCTGCTGGCCGGGAATGGTGAGATTGGCATAGCTGAACCCGCCATTGGTGTTCGAGGGATTGACTGCGGGGCAGTTGACGAAGCCATTGTCGATATCGGGCCGGTCGATACAGGTGCCATTGGGGTTGGTGCCATTGGCGATCGATCCGATCTGTGCGATCAGCGTGTCGCGCAGGCCCGGGCGCGCGATGCCCTCGATCAGGAACTGCGCCTGGCCGCGCGGCGTGGTGATGTTCGACACGTTGAAATTGGGCCGGTCGAGCAGCGCCGGGCGGAAGCCTTCGGTTCCCAAACGCGTCGCGAAACAGCAGGCGAAATCCTCCCCGCCCAGCGTCAGCGCCCAGTTGCCGCCGATACCGAAGCGCGATTTCTCCTCCTCGGTATATCGGATACCCGCGATCAGCCGCAGCCGGTCGGCGACGTCATAGGTGCCGTCGGCATAGAAGGCGAAGCTCTCGCCCTTCACGTCGGGCATGACGAATTCGGTCGCCGAATAGCAGCAATAGCCGCGATCGGCGAGCGCGAGATAGCCAACGGCCTGGTCCTCGTTGAAATAGAAGCCGCCCAGATTCCAGCGGAACGGCTGATCCTCGTTGGCGAAGATCCGCGCCTCGTAAACCTGGCTCTTGGACTTGGTCTGCCAGAAATTGCCCGAGAAATTGTCGTACTGCACCGCCGACAGGTCACGACCGGGGAAGTCGATACCGTCGCTTGAGGCGTTGACCTGATAGAAATCGACCGAGCGATAGCTTCCGGTCAGCTCCGCGCCAAACGTGCCGAAATCATAGGCAATCTTGCCCTGGACGCCCCAGAGCTCGTTCTCCATGTCCCCCTGCAGCCCGCGATAGACCACATCCCTGAGGTTCAGCTTTTCGGGCCGGATGCCGGTGGTGGCCACGGCGTTGAAAATGTTCGCGCCCGGATAGCCGGTGCCCGTTTCCCTGCCATAATCGCCGACGATCGAGATGCTGAGCCGGTCGCTCGGCTCCCACAGGAACGACAGGCGTCCGGCGTAATTCTCTTCAAGGCCAGCGGGCTTGAGCGTGTTTGCCGGTGCGCCGGTCGAGACATTGTTGAAGCCGTAATCACGGTTGATGTAATAGGCCGCTGCCCTGAGCGCTGCAGTGCTGCCAAGCGGCACGTTGATCGCGCCTTCGGCAGCGTAAGACGAGCGGTTCGAATATTCGGCCTGGGCATAGCCGCCGAACTGACCCAGCCTGGGCTTGGCAGTGATGATGTTGAGCGTGCCGGCCAGCGCATTGCGTCCGTAGAGCGTGCCCTGCGGCCCCTTGTTCACCTCAACGCGCTCGAGGTCGTAGAACATCAGGCCCAGCCCGCGCGGACGCGGGATATAGGTGCCGTTGAGATGTGGGGCAGCGCCGGAATCGCCGAGCTCGGTATTGTTGGCCGAGCCGACGCCACGGATGAAGATTTCGACATTGCCTTCCTGGTTGGCGATGCTGAGACCCGGCACTGCGAGCTGCAGCTGGCGCAGCTCGACAATGCCGTCCTGGCGCAGCTGTTCTGCCCCCAGCGACTGGACCACGCCCGAGACGTCCTGCGAATTTTCCTCGCGCCGGTTGGCGGTGACGATGATCTCGTCCTTGTCGCTGTCCGCGCCCTCTGCAGGGCGCTCCTGGCCATAAGCGGGCATCGCCGCCGTGGCCGACAGCAGCGCAAACAGCGCGGCGCGTGCGAACTGGTTCCTCTTCATGACATCCTCCCTAATCCTGATATTATT
>FWWM01004891.1_pt1 | contig 30413 bp, 12 predicted proteins | sample 2228351 | NCBI WGS metagenome assembly FWWM01 (sample SAMEA103939774, study PRJEB20133) | metagenome | reverse complement strand
CCTGTGTCGTTCCGATGAGGCAAAACGAGGCTGGCGCACATGTTTTCTGTCCGTCCCTAAATCCCAGCGGGAGAGGGGATGGGGGTGAGGGTCTCCTCTCTCCCAGCAGGAGCGGGGCGGGAGTGAGGGCGCGCAGGAGCTGGTCACGCCGTCGCCATCCCGGTCCTCCCAACGTTCGGCGCGCGATCGATGCTGCCCCAGCAACCGCTCTGCGGAGCGCTCCCGCCGCATCCTGCTCGCTGCGGCAGCGTTGGCGTGGCTGCCCAATACGTGACCATCTATCTAAAGTTGGCATCAGATGCGATCCTGACAACGTGATGCAGGCAATCGGCATCACAGGCAAGCCTTGCTATGCAACATTCTTGCACAAACATCGCACTACATATCACAAGGAAATATGCCTTGCAGCGACCGATCGTCAGTGCTATGATAGCGGTAATCCTTCCTTTTGCACACTGTTCACGCCGATGCTGGCGCGTAGCAGCGGAGCTACGACGAGGTCGTCATGATCACAAAAGAAGATGTCATCATCCGCGTTGCTGGTGAAAGCGGCGATGGCAGCAGCGCCACCGGCGAAATGCTGGCGCAGGCGGCTGCTCGTTCCGGTTTGCACGTCTTCACGTTCCGCACGACCCCGGCTGAGATCAAAGGTGGCCCGGTCATGTTTCAGGTGCGCGCATCGAACAGCCCGGTGCGTTCGATGGGTGACGCTGTTGATGTGCTGTTCGCCTTTAACCGCGAAGCATGGGATCTACACTACGCTGATATGGCTGCCAACGGCGTGCTGCTCTACGATCCCGATGAGTTTGATCTGCCAGCCGAGTTCAGGGGAATAGCCTATCCAGCGCCGATTGGTCGGATCGCGCAGGCAGTCGGCAATCGCCGCGGCAAAAATGTGACGGCGCTAGGCATCATGGCAGCGCTGTTTGGGTTGGGGCTGAACAAACTGGAAGACATTGTGCGCGCCAAGCTGGGCAAGAAGACAGATCTGCTCGAGTCCAATCTGGCTGCGTTGCGAGCGGGGATCGAGTATGCGCAGCAACTGGAAAAGCGCGATCCGTTCTGGATGGAGGCGACCAGCGAGCGCGAGCGCTATGTGATGACCGGCAATCAGGCGATCGTCGCCGGCGCCCTGCATGCCGGTCTTGAGTTCTTCGCCGGCTACCCGATTACGCCTGCCTCTGATATTATGGAAAGCCTGGCCATTACAATGCCACGGATCGGGCGTAGCTACATGCAGGCCGAAGATGAAATTGCTGCGGTCATGGCCTGCATTGGCGCATCGTATGGCGGCAAACGAGCGATGACGGCCACATCGGGGCCAGGTCTGTCGTTGATGAGCGAGGCGATTGGCTACGCCAGCATGGCGGAGATCCCGCTGGTAATCGTTGATGCGCAGCGCGGTGGGCCAAGCACCGGATTGCCGACCAAGATGGAACAATCTGATCTCAATCTCGCCATTCATGGCGGTCACGGCGATAGTCCGCGCATTGTGCTGGCGCCGGCCAGTGTCGCCGAATGTTTCCATCTGACAGTCTGGGCATTCAATCTGGCCGAGCAGTACCAGTCGCCGGTGATTGTGTTGAGCGATTACTCGCTCTCGTTCCGCACCGAGACGGTCGAACCGTTCGATCTGAGCAACTACCCCCAGATACGACGGGCGCAGCCTGAAGGGCCGGTCGCTCCCAAACAGTATCGACGTTACGAGCTGACTGCAAGCCTGATTTCGCCGATGGTGGCGCCAGGCATCGCCCACGCGCAATACACCGCCACCGGTCTTGAACATAATGAGTTCGGCAACCCGGATTACTCACCCGCCAATCATGCCGTAATGACCGAAAAACGCTGGGGCAAGCTGGCGCCGCTCCAGCGCTCGCGCGCGTATGTGCGCCGTTTCGGCGCGGAACGGGCGAAGGTGGGCATCATCTGCTGGGGAACGACAGCGGGCGCCTGTCGCGGCGCCGTCTATCTGGCCCAGCAAGAGGATTTGCCGGTCGCGCTGTTGCAGGTGCAAATGCTCTCGCCCCTGCCGGTTGATGCGATTAACGAATTCCTTGAGCAGGTGGATATTGTGCTGGTGCCGGAGGTCAATTTCCAGGGCCAGTTTGCCAGATTGCTCCAGGCTGAACTGGGAATCAGGGTGCGCTCGTTCACCAAGTACACCGGCATGCCGTTCTCGCGGCTGGAGATTCTGCGTCAGATTCACGCGCTCTACGGGCTGAACGAACCGGTATTGGCGTAAATTGCAACCGCTGCGCTACTTGCTGCACAGGTCACAACTATGGCAACCGTAACAACAACGTCCACACCGATCGTGTACAAACCGGCTGACTACCGGAGTGACCTCAAACCGATCTGGTGTCCTGGCTGCGGTGACTTTGGCGTGCTGGCCGCCATTCAGCAGGCGCTGGCTGCGCTGCAAATCGATCCGAAAGATCTGGCCGTCGTTTCCGGGATTGGATGCAGTTCACGCTTACCAGGCTTTTTGCACACTTATGGATTGCACACGGTGCATGGCCGGGCCTTGCCGGCGGCGGTTGGGTTGAAACTGGCGCGACCTGATCTGACGGTGCTGGCAGTTGGCGGCGACGGTGACTTTTTCAGCATCGGGTTGGGTCATTTGCCCCACGCAGCTCGCCGCGATCTGAACATCACCGTGATTGTGATGGATAATGCGATCTACGGTTTGACCAAAGGGCAGACATCGCCAACCTCACCGCGCGGCCTGGTGACGAAGAGCACGCCTTACGGGCAATCATCCCAACCAATCCATCCGCTGGCGATTGTGCTGGCCAGCGGGGCGTCATTCGTGGCGCGGGGCTTTTCCAGCCACCCGAAACAGTTGGCTGAACTGATCCGGGCCGGAATCGAGCATCGTGGCTTTGCCTTCATTCACGTTCTTAGCCCGTGTGTCACCTTCTACGATACGTATAAGATCTACAAGGAGCGGGTGTACGATATTCCCGCCGATCACGATCCAGCAGATCTTGACGCAGCGATGAAATATGCGGTGGAGAGTGAGCGCTGGCCGCTAGGGATCCTCTATCGACGGCCACCACTCGAACCGCTGCCGCGACCTGAGCCGCAACCCTTCGATACCGCAGCTTATCTGGCGCGGTTCCGGGCATAGCGCGACCATGAGGTTTCGATTCCGTTGCGCCATTACAGGCGCCGGTTGACGATCGAAGGCGCGGAGCAGCGAGATGGTCGCATGCGCTCCCAGGCGCTACCCTGCCGCTGCTCCATCCGAGCGCGCGCCTTTGCTGTGCCTGCAAAATCGCGCTGGCATGATGGGCATCGCTTCACTCTCACAGCGGGGATCGGACCTGCGCAGGCCCGATCCTTTCGCTGTAGATGTTGTATACCTTCATGGAATATCCTTTCCGTCAGCAACCAGGGAACATGCTCAACCGTCAGCGAATGACGGCGTGATCATCGCGCCATCAGAGCGCGAATTCCAAACGTTTACGCCGATAGAACGCAGATCACAACCTCCATCCTCCAGGTAGCCGTCTTGATGCACACGCTGCTACCGATGGCCGGGGAATGCAAATATCGCGTGAACAGGTATAATGACGATGCCACGCCGCTGCCGGCTACGCTCATATCGCGATTGCAACTCTCATTCACAGAGCAATTGATGAGCCGCTTGTATATTTGCACAGGGCCGCATTGCCGTTTACGCGGCGCCGATACGATCCGGAGAGCGCTCGAACAGGCAATCTGGCAGGCAGGCCTATTGTCACGAATCGAATGTATTGCCAGCGGTTGCCAGGATCACTGCGCCGTTGGCCCGAACCTGCTGCTGCAACCCGGTGGACAGCGGTTTCACGGCGTGACTCCGGCAGATGTAACCCGCATTGTGGAAATGCTGAACGAGAGCGGTGTATAATGCCGCTGCGCGACTGATAGCGCGCAGCAGGAACAACATCAAATCCGTATCGCATTTCATCGCCTGTGAGAACCAACGTGCATCAGGTTGCCAACCGATACCGCGCATGGGTCGTCCGCCTCGGGCTGGCGGCCATTTTACTGCTGGCCTTGCACTTTCGCTCGCTCAATCTCTACGATTGGGACTCAGGCACCGGTCAGCATCCCGATGAGCGGTTTTTCACCTACGTGGCGTCGAGCGTGCGTTTGCCAGCCAGTCTGAGCGAACTGTACGACTCAAGCCGATCACCGCTCAATCCGCGCAGTTACGAACAGTTCACGTTCTACGTCTATGGCCCCCTGCCGATCATGGTCACGCGCGCCGTGGCAGTGATGCTCACTCCGGCTGAAGCTTTGCCAGCGCGCGTGCCCACGATTGCCGGTCCGCCACGCGCCGGGATCGATCCGGCAGCGCCGCAAGACCGTCGCACCGACTATGGCCCGCTGGTCGATAATCCCGAACGCGCCTGGCCGCGGCTTGAACCGCTGATCCGGTGGATCAATCCCGCCGGCATCAACCTCACCAGTTACGGCGAGATCGTCAAGGTGGGACGCAGTCTGGCCGTTGCCTTTGATCTGGGCAGCGTTGCGCTGATCTTTCTCATCGGGCGACGCTTGTTTGGCCGTCGGGCTGGCCTGCTCGCCGCCTTGCTGGCTGCGCTGACCGTGATGTCGATCCAGCAGAGCCATTTCTTCGTTGATCCGGCTTTTTCCACCTTCTTCTGTCTGCTGGCGCTGTACTGGGCCACGCGGATTGCCCAGGGCGGGGGCGCATGGGTATACGCAGCGCTGGGACTGAGTATCGGCGCGGCGATGGCCAACCGGATCACGATGGCGACGATTGGCCTGATGGCGATCGGCGCGGCGCTCATTGCGGCGCAGCGCGCTACTCGTGGTCTGTCCTGGCAGGATGTGTTCGAGCGCTTCATCCGCCGCGAGATCTGGTTGCTGGCGCTGGCCGGGACACTCACCCTGCTGACTTTTCGCGCTCTCTCGCCCGATGCCTTCATCGGTTCGCGACCCGATTCGCCGCAGTTTGCCGGCCCATCGCCACTTCACGGGGCCGGGTTTTTCGATCTGCGGCTCGATCCGCGTTTCCTTGACAATCTAACCACAGTGCGCGGGCTGGTCACCGGTGAGTATGATTTTCCGCCGTCGCAGCAGTGGGTGCGGCGAACAGCCTACCTGTTCCCGTGGATCAATATGGTGCTGTGGGGCATGGGGCCATTGCTTGGGCTGGCAGCCTGGGGCAGTTGGACGCTCTTTGCCGGACGGCACCTGCCCCGGTTGTGGCGCTGGGCATGGCGGCCTTCGCCGTGGGTGGGCCGACCATGGCATCCGGCATGGGTGCTCTGGCTGTGGATTGCCTTCTACTTCGGCTGGCAGGGCGGCCAGTTCGCAATCAATCTGCGTTACCTGCTGCCGATCTACGGCGCGTTGACGATCCTGGCCGGGTGGGGACTGATTGTGACAGCGCGCTGGGGTCGCCAGCGCGCGCGACAGGCATTGATGACGGCGGGGCCGATCTGGCGACAACGAGCCATGCGCGTCATCGGCACGACAGCCCGGCTGGCGCTGCCGGTGGCCCTGATCGGCACTGCGGTCTGGGCCTACGCTTTCTCGCGCATCTATACCGTGCCACATTCGCGAGTGCAGGCAGCCCGCTGGCTGGCCGAGCACGCGCCGCCGGGAAGTTACGTGATCGCCGAACGCTGGGACGATCCGTTGCCGTTGCAGGCGACCACTACTGCCGCCTGGGGCGTGACCTTCTTTGGCATCGATTCGTCACCATATTCGGAAGACGAGCCGGCGAAATATTTCGGCAACGGAAAGGATGAGGGGTTGCTCGATCAGCTCGACCGGGCTGATTACATCACACTCACCAGCAATCGGGTCTACGACAGCACATCCCGGCTGCGCATGCGCTACCCGGCGTTGATGCGCTACTATCACAGTCTGTTCAACGGTGAACTGGGATTTGAGCTGGCAGCCGAAATCACCTCATACCCCACCATTCTCGGCATTCGTATTCCCGACTACATGGCCGAAGAGTCGTTCAGCGTGTACGATCATCCGCGCGTGTTGATCTTCCGCAAGACGCCGCTTTACAGCCGGGCGCGCGCTGAACAATTGATCACCGCCGAGGTGGAATGGGGCGAAGTCTATAAATCGCCGGTGAGCGTGGCCGATCGGAATGCGACTGCGTTGCGCCTGACCGAAAGCGTGTGGCCGCGCTATGCCAGCGGCGGCGAGTGGTGGAGCTTTCTGGGCGCCAATCCGCTGGCGCCGGCGCTGTGGGTGATCTGGTTGGAGGCGTTAGGGCTGGCGCTGTTTGCCGTGATCGGGCCACGCCTGCGCAGTCTACCCGACCGAGGCTTCACGCTGAGCAAACTGGGCGGATTACTGATTGTGGCATATCTGGCCTGGCTGGCCGGTAGTCTCCATCTGGCGCCCTTTGCGCCGACCACGCTCTGGATCATCGGCCTGATCGGGCTGACCGGCGGCGCAGTCATCGGCTGGCGCCAGCGCGCTGCCCTGCGGCAGATCTGGCAGGAACAGCGAACGGTTCTGATCGCGGCGGAAGTGGTCTTTCTCGGCTTCCTGCTGCTCGGTCTCGCGTTACGCTGGTTGAATCCCGATCTCTGGCATCCGGCGCGCGGCGGCGAGAAGCCGATGGATTTCGCTTACCTGAACGCCGTGCTGCGCAGCGCTGCCTTCCCACCCTACGATCCATGGCACGCCGGCGGCTACATTAATTACTACTACTTCGGTTTCGTGCTGGTCGGCGGATTGATCCATCTGAGCGGAACGGCGCCGGCGGTCGGATACAACATGGCGGTAGCGACCATCTTCGCTCTGACCGCGTTTGGATCGTTCGGGGTTGTCTACAACCTGCTCGCGCCGCGGCTGCCGGGCAGCCGCCGTGAGCAAAGCGCCCTGCTCGCTGCCAGTGTGGCGCCCGTTCTGGCGCTGATCATGGGCAATCTGGCGCAGGCGGGCTGGTTTCTGAACGGCTACGCGGCGGAACAGGTCACCAAAGGGCGACTTGAGTGGGCATTCTGGGATGCGACCCGGATCGTGCCGGGCACAATCAACGAGTTTCCCTTCTTTACCTTTCTGTTCGGGGATCTCCATGCGCACATGATCGTCATGCCGCTGAGTCTGGCCGCGTTAGGGTTGGCGCTGGCCTGGGTGCGCAAGGGAACGGCAAGACACTGGTGGCTGCTCGGTCTGCTGGGGCTGGTAGCCGGCGCGATTCGGGCAACCAACACCTGGGATTACCCGACCTTCGTCGGGCTGGCCGGTCTGATGCTGGCGCTGGCAACGGGGCGGCGCTGGAGACGGGCGGGGAGCGGCTGGCCGGCCACCATGCTGGCCGCGCTTGCGGTGGCGGTCACGCCAGCGCTGATCGGCAATCTGCTCTTCTGGCCGTTTACTGCCAGCTTCACCACCGAGTCGAGCGGCATCGATCTGTGGAAAGGCGGCGGTTTCACATTGCTCGAGATGTTACTGGCCGCCGAGCGCACTACAACCGAGCATCTGGCGCAGATTGGCGGGCACTGGCTGGCGGTCTGGCTGACGGTGATCGGACTGTGGGCCTGGCGACGCGGCGAAACGTTATTGACCGTCATCGGCCCGCTCGCCGTCCTGTTCATTGCGCTGGCTCTGAACCTACCGGCCATCGTGCCGCTGCTGGCGTTACTGATCGCTGCCGGCTGGCTGCTGCGATCGTTGGCGCTGCGCCCATTCATGATCATCCTGCCGGCGTTGTGGGCGCTGGCCGGTATCGGGCTATGGCTCCTGGTCGAGGTCGTGGTGGTGCGCGGCGACATTGGCCGCATGAACACCGTCTTCAAGTTTGGCCTGCACAGTTGGCTTTTGCTGGCGCTGGCAACCGCGGCAGTCTTGCCGTGGATATGGAGCGCTATGCAACGGCTGGCGCAGCAGTGGCGGTGGGCGCTGCGCATCGGTCTGGGATTGATCCTGACGGCGGGACTGGTCTACCCGGTCACGGCAACTCCGGCCCGAATTGGCGATCGCTGGAACCCGGCAGCGCCGCGCTCGCTCGACGGCGCCGCCTTTCTGAACACAATCAGCGAAGCGCGCAACGGGGCCGGCTACTCCCTCGATGAAGATGCAGCAGCGATTGAGTGGCTGCGCCGCAATGCGCGCGGCACCCCGATCATTCTCGAAGCGCATCAGCCATCGTACCAGTGGGCCGGTCGCATCGCCACGTTCACCGGCTTGCCGACGATTCTCGGCTGGGAATGGCATCAGATTCAGCAGCGCAGCGCAGTGAATGCCGAACCGGTGATCAGGCATCGTCAGCAGATCATCAGCCTGATCTACAACACCCCTGATCCAGACAATGCGCTGGCTGCGTTGCGTCGATACGGCGTCGAATACGTGTATGTCGGCGGCGTGGAACGCCAGCTCTACAGCGCGGAAGGGCTGGCAAAATTCGCCCTCATGGTCGAGCGCGGCGAGCTGGAGGTCGCCTTCCGGCAGGGAAACAGCGTCATCTACCGGTTGCGCGCGCCAGGCCAGCCGCGCATGCTGACGAATGATCTGCCCATTCGCGCACCCTCAACCCGCACCATACCGGCGCTCGAACTCATGCAGCCGGTGCAGGAACTGCCGGCAACCGGACGACTGGGCTGGAACACGCTGCTCAACAACCAATGGCTGGCCGTGATCGGCTGGCTGCTGATCTGGTATATCATCGCAGCTCTCGGTCTCTTGCCCGCATATAGCGCGCTGGGCGCCCGTGGGCTGGCGTGGGCGCGTCTGGCGGGGTTGATCATCCTGGGCTATGCGATCTGGCTGCCTACCAGCCTCGGTCTCTGGCGCTACGACATCATCGGGATCGGTGGCGGTCTGCTCTTAACCCTGGCGCTGAGTCTGTTCCTCTGGCGGCGCGGCGCGCGTCCACTGCGCAGCGATTGGCGAGACACACTCGCAAGTGAGGCGGTTTTCCTGTTCGGTTTCGCCGCCATGGTCGTCATTCGCGCGCTCAATCCCGACCTGTGGCACCCGGTCTGGGGCGGCGAAAAACCGATGGAACAGGGCTTTTTGAATGCGATCCTGCGCAGTCCGGTGATGCCGCCCTACGATCCCTTTTACAGCAACGGGTACATCAACTACTACTATTATGGCCTCTATCTCATGTCGTTGCCGATCAAACTGCTCGGTCTCGATCCGGCGATCGGCTTCAATCTGGCGCTGGCTACCCTGTTTGGGCTGACGCTGGCCGGCGCCTACCAACTGGGAACCCACCTGGGTGGCAAACGGCGCTATGGGCTGGTAGCGCTCGGTCTGATCGGCCTGGCCGGTAATCTGACCAGCGTCGTTGCCGCCGGATGGTCGCAGGGCACTATCGGCTTACGTCTGCTGCTGAGCGGGAATGCCAGTCTGATCGGCGACTGGTTTGTCGGGCCGAGTCGCGTCATCCCCTACACGATTAACGAATTCCCGCTCTTCAGTTTTCTCTACGCCGACCTCCATCCGCATCTGATAGCGCTACCGCTCTCGCTGCTGGCGATTGCCAGCGCCTGGCACCTGATCCTGCATCCAACACGGGCCGCCTGGTTGTTAAGCGCTCTGACGCTGGGTACACTGGCGGTCACCAACTCGTGGGATTTTCCCACCTACGGCTTGTTGACCGGACTGGCGATCATCGGTGGAGCAGTATGGCGGGCAGGCTGGCGCTGGCCGCCGATCGCGCTGGCTGCACTGCGAGCGCTTGGGCTGGGCATCGGCTCGCTGTTGCTCTTTGCGCCCTTCTTCGACCGCTACTGGCCGATGGTGAGCGGCATCGGGCTGGTGACAAAGCATTTCACCACTCCACTCGACTACGCGCTGGTCTATGGCCTGCCGCTGACCATCATCGTGCCCGTCATCGTCGCCGCCGCAGCGCGGCGGTGGCGCAAGCGACTGCCGGTGCGCGCCAGCACCTTTGCCCTCAGCGGCGCTGGCCTGCTCCTGATCATTGCGGTAGCCGCGCCCGAATACGGTCTGCGCCCGATCCTGCTGGTTTTGCTCGTTCTGACCACCCTGCTGCTGCTGCGTCGGGCGGCCAGCGCGCCAGCCTGGTACGCCTTGCTGCTGGCATGGCTGGCCTGGGCCATCTCGCTGGGGGTGGAAGTGGTCTACATTCGCGACCATCTCGACGGCAGCGATTGGTATCGCATGAATACTGTCTTCAAATTCGGCCTGCACGTCTGGGTCTTGCTCGGACTGGCGGCAGCAGGGCTTTTGCCGCGTCTGCTCGCCAGTCTCAACCGGCAAGGCGGGCAATCGGCCCTGATCGCTGGAATGACTGTGATTGCCATCCCTGCGCTGATGGCTGCCAGCTATCTGCCGGTCGCCATCCCCTCGCGCCTTGCCACGCGCTTCGAGGTCAACACCGGCCCGACGCTCGACGGCATCGCCTTCATGGAAACGGCCTCATTCAGCTACGACTGCGTGGCCTTCGGCGGATGTCAGCCGGGCCTCAATCAGGTGCGGGTGGATCTGAGCGGCGACGCTGCGGCCATTCGCTGGCTGAATGAACAGATCAATGGCACGCCGGTCATCGCTCAGTCGAGCCTCTGGTTCTACCGCGCTTACGGCATCCGCATTGCTGCCGCCACCGGCCTGCCCACCGTCATCAGCGCTCTCCATGCCGACGAACAGCGAGATCCGGTCGTCACCGGTCGGCGAGTGCGCGATCTGGAAACACTCTACACGACCAGTGATCCGGAAACGGCACTGCGCATTCTGGCCCGATACGACGTTGATTATCTCTATATCGGCGGCGTCGAACGAGCATTCTATCCCGATGGAATAGCGAAGTTTGACCTGCTCCGCAACCGTTACCTGCGCCCGGTGTATGAACACAACGGCGTCGCGATCTATCAGGTGACCAAACTGCCCGACAGCTACCGATTATTGCGAGCCGAAGCGCCGCCAGTCGCGCAACCGCCCCCGCAACCACCGCCCAACGAACCGGTGGTCGATCTTTCGGAGCTGGAAGCCGCCGTCGCCGCGCAGCCCACCAGCGGCCCGCTTGCGTTTGGGCTGGCTGAAGCCTACCGCCAGCAAGGGCGGTTATTCGAGGCCGCGCAGGTGCTGGCGGTGGCGGCTGCGGCCAATCCAGACGACATCGGCCTGCATCACCTGTGGGGCGACATTCTGGCCGATCTGGGGCGTTACGATGAAGCTGAGCGCGCCTACCTGATCGCAGCGCAAGCCAGCCCAACGGCAGGCAACTACAACAAACTGGCCACCGCCCTGCTCGATTGGGGCTGGCTCGACAAAGCCGAGATTGCGCTTGGGCAGGCGTTAAGCGCCGATCCCTCGCATCCTGATCCCTATTTCCAGCTCGCCCGTCTCTTCTTGTTGCGCGATCAGCCTGCGCTGGCGCAGGATGCGCTCCGTCGCTACCTGCAACTGGCGCCCGATGGCCGTTGGGCCGGAGAGGCGCAACAGATGCTGGCCAGGCTTAACGGAGGGCAACCATGAGCGCAGTCGCCAGCGATGTATTAATCTGGTGGCTCATCGCCCTGCTCTTCACGGTGATCGGATGGCCAGCAGCCCGCTGGCTGTGCGGCCATCTGCCTGATCAGGGTTACGCGCTGGCGCGCCCGCTCGGTCTGCTCCTGACCGGATTTTGCGCCTGGACGCTGGCCATGCTGGGGTTAGGACGCTTCGAGCTGCCGTTGATCATCATCAGTCTGCTGGCTGTTGGCGGAAGCGGGTGGATCTGGCTGTGGCGCAGCGGACGCCATCGACGACCCTCGCTGACGGTGGTGTTGGGCGGAGAAGCCATCTTTCTGGCGACCATGCTCGGCGTAGTCTGGCTCCGCATCCACGATCCAACGCCGTGGGGCACCGAGCGACCAATGGACTTCGCCTTCTTCAATGCCATCCAGCGTAGCGGTTTCTTCCCGCCCAACGATCCGTGGCTGGCGGGCTACAGCATCAACTACTACTACTTTGGGTATCTGCTGATGGCCATTCCAGCCATGCTGAGCGGACTGCCGCCGGCAACAGCCTACAATCTGGCCCTGGCCCTGCTGGCCGGCATGACCGCGCAGGGCGCGGCAGGGATTATCGGCAATCTACTGAATCTGGTGCGGCAGCCGCCGCCGCGACTGATCCGCGGCGCGCTGAGCGCACTGGGCGCAGTGCTGATCCTGGTTGCCGGCAATCAATCAGGCGCCATTCAAGTGATTGTCGGGGATGAACGGGCCGTCGCGCTCGATGACCGCCAGCTCAGCGCCGCGCTCGGTCAGGCCTGGCAGGGCGCCGCCTTCATCACCCTGCCCTACCCCTTGCACACCGCTGCTCACGATTTCGGCACGATCGAAGGATGGCCGCGGGCCGACAGATGGAACAACTTCAACTGGTGGTGGCCATCGCGGTCACTGTGGGACGGCTATCGGGTGGCGGGCGATCCGCCACGTATTGAGCGCCGCTATACGATCACTGAGTTTCCTTTTTTTAGCTTTCGCCTCGGCGACATGCATCCGCATGTGATGGCGCTCCCCTTTGCGACCCTGGCGATCGGGCTGGCGCTGGCGATTGCCACCAGCTCCCTGGCAACGGCAACCAGCCTCTTCGCAGCCGGCTGGATCGGCTGGCTCAGCCGGATTCTGCACGGCATTGCGCTCGGCAGCCTCTACCCGGTAAACAGTTGGGAACTGCCCGGCTACCTCTTGCTCTGCTGGGGCAGTCTCGCCCTGGCCTATCAGCGGGCCACGTCGGCCTTCCCCTGGCGAGCATGGCTGCGCGAAGCCTTCATCATCGCGGCGCTCGCCGTCACTCTCTTCCTGCCATTCCATCTCACGTTTCGCGCACCGGTCGGCGGGGCAACACCGTGGCTTGATCTGCCCGTGCTGAGTCGACTCACCAGCGCTATCGGCATCTATCTGGGCGAACGGAGCGGATGGCACGCTTTTATCATCATCTTCGGTCTCAGCGCGTTCCCGATCATCGCCGGGGTCTATCTTGCCAGCGCCCCCGCCGAAGGTGAACCGCGCTGGCTACCGTGGCTTCCACTCATCCTGCTGGCTGGCGGGCTTCTGATCGGGTTTCCGTTGCTGGCGCTGTCCGGACTGGCCGGGCTGTCAGTCTGGCGGGCACTGCATGGCGATGAACCGGGCCTGCGTTTCGGCCTGTTGCTGACCGCTCTGGCCAGCGCCATCCTATTTGGCGTCGAGATTGTCTACATTCGTGACGTGTTCGAGGGATTGTCGGCCCGCATGAACACCGTATTCAAGTTTTACTATCAGGTCTGGCTCATGCTGGGCATCCTGGCGCCGGTAGCGCTATGGTGGTTGTGGATGCAGATCGGCGGCTGGCGCTGGCTGGTGACAGCGCTGGTCAGTATTGTCACTGTGCTCCTGCTGATCGGCGCGCTGGTGTATCCGCTCCTGTCGGTGCGCGACATCGGGCGTGGACCAGAGCTTGGCCTGAACGGTTACACCCCCCGCGAACAGACACCGGCAGGCGCGGCAGCCATCGCCTGGCTGCGTCGCAACGCGCCGGCGGGCAGCGTCGTGCTCGAAGCGGTTGCGGTTGATAACGAGGCTGCGGTGGCGGCGGGCAGCGAACCGCCGCGCTGTGGCGGATCGTACAACTGGCAGGGCTTTGGCGGCGTAGCCGCAGCTACCGGTCACGCCACAGTGCTGGGCTGGGTCGGCCACGAAATGCAATGGCGCGGCGGCGATCGCGCAGCGCTGGCCGAACTTGGCCCGCGTTGCGTTGCGGTTGACACCATCTACCGCAGCGGCGATCCGGCCCGGATCCGTCCTCTGCTCGATCAATACCGGGTCGATTATATCTATGTCGGCGCGCTCGAACGCGAACGCTACCCGGCGACCAGCCTGGCCGCGCTGGCGCAGGTAGGCGAGATTGTCTTTGCGCAGGATGAAGTCGTGATCTACCGGGTGAGGCGATCAGAGTGAACTGTCTGCCCGCGCTGAGTCCAACCAGATGTATACTGAACATGACGCGACGTGTTGCTCAGACAGGGAAAGGAACGCATGTCATCTGCAACTGACTACGACGTGATCATTGTCGGCGGCGGCCACAATGGTCTGACCTGCGCCGGCTATCTGGCCAAAGCTGGCAAACGAGTGCTGGTGCTCGAACGACGACCGATCGTGGGCGGCGCCGTCTGCACCGAAGAGGTCATCCCCGGCTATAAGATCGATGTTGGCTCCTCGGCCCACATCATGATCCACCTCACGCCGATTGTGCGCGACCTCGAACTCGAACGGTATGGGCTGGAATACATCGACATGGATCCCTACGCCTTCTACCCGCTGCCCGACGGGAGTGGCGCGATCTACTTTTACCGCGATATCGAGCGCACCTGCCAGAGCATTGCCACCGTCAGCGCACGCGATGCCGAGGCGTACCGACGCTTTCTCGAGTTCTGGACACCGCTGAACGAAGCGGTATTCGATGTCTTCCTGAACCCGCCATCGGTCACCCGTCTGTTCGGCAAAGTCGCTTCCAGCATTCCTCGCCTGCCCAAAGCCGAACAAAAGGTGTTGGAAGTCACCCGCCGGCTGTTTACCAGCTACGCGCAACTGATCGAAGAGACCTTTGAAAGTGAAGCGATGCGGGCGGCGATGACGTGGCTGGCGGCGCAGAGCGGTCCACCGCCAGACGAGATCGGCGCGGGCGACTTCTTTGGCTGGCACGCAATGCTGCACTACAGCGGGGCCAAACACCCGCGCGGCGGTTCCGGCATGCTGACCCAGGCGATGGCCCGTTCGCTCAAAGCCATGGGCGGCGAAGTAGTGCTCGACGCGCCGGTGCGGCGGATCATCGTGCAGAATGGGCGGGTGCAAGGTGTGGAAACCGCTGACGGTCAGCGCTATTCTGCGCCAATCGTGGTCTCAAATGCCCACGTGCTGACCACCCTGTTGCAACTGGTCGGACCGGATCACCTCAGCCCCGAACTCAGGCGTCGGCTCAGCCATATTCGGATCGGCAACGGCTTCGGTATGACAGTGCGCTGCGCAGCCGAAGAATTGCCCGACTACACCGCAGCTCGCAGCTATGGTCGCCCGCACGAGAGTCACCACGGCCTGCAACTGCTCAGCCCCAGCATGAACTATGTGCGCCGGGCCTACGAAGACTATCTGCGCGGCGAACCAAGCCGCGAGCCGGCAGTGATCGCGATGACCTTCTCAGCAATCGATCCCGATGTCGCGCCGCCCGGCAAGCACACCGTCTTCCTCTGGGCGCAATACTTCCCCTACCAGTTGAGCAATGGCCGGCAATGGGACGATATTCGCGAGTCGGTGGCCGATTCGATCCTGGAGGTGCTCTACCGCTATGCGCCGAATATGCGCGGCAAGATCATCGATCGTTTCATTCAAAGCCCGCTCGATCTCGAACGCCGGATCGGGTTGCTGCGCGGCAATGTGATGCATGTCGAGATGAGCTTCGACCAGATGTTCTTCTTCCGTCCGCTGCCCGAACTGGCCGGCTACCGCACCCCTATTCGCGGCCTCTACCTCACTGGCGCCAGTACCCATCCGGGTGGCGGCGTCTTCGGCGCGAGCGGCTACAACACGGCGCGTGTTGTGCTCGCCGATACGCGCGCGCGGAGCTGGGCGCCCTTAGTGTTGGGCGCTGGCGCGCTGGCGGCTGGCGCTGTGCTGGCCGGACGCCGCCTGTTTCGGGTAGACGAGTAGACTGGCAAGGAGTCATGCTCAGCGCGAAGGGACGCAGATCATGCGTCCCTTCGTTTGCCTGCGCCGCGGTTTTATACCAACGTTAGGTCTCTGATAAGCTATGCCCAGGCCATCGATACCCGCATCGCCCGCACCTGATTGTTCAGGTCGGAGCAGGGTTGGCGTCACGACCCGATCCGTGACCATTCGTCGCGCTTTGGGATGACGATTCATCTCCCGTCGATAGCAATGGTTCCGGCTACGGACTGCTGAAGCATGGCTTTAGCAGTCCATGGCGCAGACGCACCCGCACCCCCGGCCACGCTCCTGCGCCGCGCGCGCTGCGCCATGCGTGCTGCGCCAGCGCGTCGCCCGCGGAGCCATCGGCGGTCGATCATCAGCGATGCGCGCTCCACCGCCAGCCTTCCCGACCCCACCTGATCGTTCGGAGCGGAGCAGGGGTTGCATGGCTGCCCACTATTGATCTGAACGTTGGTATCATACCGACTTTAGATAGATGGTCACGGATCGGGCCGCCGCGTCAACGCTGCCGCAGTGCGCAGGATGCGGCGGGAGCGCGCCGAAGAGCGGTTGCTGGGGCAGCACCGATCGCGCGCCGAACGCTGGTAAGACCGGCATGGCGGCGGCGTGGCCAGCTCCTGCGCGCCCTCACTCCCGCCCCGCTCCCGCTGGGAGAGCGGAGACCCTCACCCCCGTCCCCGCTCCCGCTGGAAGAGGGGAGAGCAGCAGCGGGCGCTGCGGAGCGCTTCCCGCTGACGCGGGGGATTGCTGCGGGCGCTGACGCGCCCTCGCAATGACACGGATCAGGACGGCGCTACATGCTCCTGACCAGACAGAAGGATGGCACGGGAGTGCAGGAAGCGCCGCGCGCTGATCTGAACGGGAACTCCCTTGGAACGGATCAGGCAGCCACGCGCGCCCCGGTACGGTGAGCATGATGCAGCTATTCGGTTGCTTCGGCAGCGATGATTGGACACCTAAAGTTGGTATCACATGCCTTCACAAACGATCCTTATCTTTCGACCACTGAACAGCAGGAAAGAAGCATCGCGCCAGCGCGCACACGTTCACAGCGCACCCGCTCGCTAGCCGGAAGTATGCTGTGAGCGTAATCCACGCGCCTGACAGGAGATTGCCACGCCGCGCTGCGCGCAGCTCGCAATGACATGGGGTTGGCGGGAATGCGCCTCGTTGCCGTGGTTCATATCACTGCCCATAGCGATATCCTCTATGAAGGGGAAAGGCATGCCTCACCGGCTCTGTCATTCAGGTTGTTCACCCTAATTTTTCCAGAGTGAAGAAGAATACGCTTTTCATAGCGTTACTGGCACTTGTGAAACGCTCCTGACTCGCACTATGCTCGCTTCAAATGGGAGGGAGGCATGATTCCCCAACAGGTGATCGCTGGCCGAACGACAAGGATACACGAGCAACTGGAACATTAGGTGGTCAATAGTTCCACTGCTCACCGTTCCTCCCTCACCCTAAAACAGCGCAACGATTCCACCCATCGCTACGCTCAATCAGTTTTGCATTCTTGGGTCACAGCGCTGCATACATCCGGTGTTGCCCACTGATTGTCAGCCGCAAATACCGGATAGCCGCCCCCCAGGATTACGGCCACATCCAAACCGCGCGCTGACCTGCTCTGGCGCGGGACACCATGCTTAGGTTCTCTGACATGAACGATTGCCGCAGGCAACTTTAGCATTTGTAATCTGCAAGGAGGGTGGCATGCATTCCGCTCGAAACGCCGTTCATTTCATCACATGTGTCAGTCTCATCGTCAGCCTAACGGTGGCAAGCGCGTTGCTCATGCCACAGAGCAATCGCCAGGCGCTGGCTCAAACCATGACTGAGGTCAGCGGTCAGATCACGACCAACACGACCTGGACACTGGCAAACAGTCCGTACCGGGTTACGGGAGGGATTACAATCAATCAGGGTGTCACCCTGACGATTGAGCCAGGAGTGCGGGTTGAGTTTGGTCCCGGTTACTGGCTTATCGTTGAGGGCGCCCTGAACGCGATTGGCTCTGCCAGCCTGCCAATCACCTTCACCGGCTCAACAGAGCAACCCGGCTGGTGGGTGGGTATCGTGGTTTGGAATGCTGGAACCGCAACCCTGGAGCATGTCGTTGTCGCCAATGCCGGATCTCCTGCCTGTTTCGGCGGGTTTGGCTGCGAGCGATTTGGGATCGGCAAGACGGGAACGGGAGCGTTGACGCTACGATTTTCAACCATCCGCAATACGCACGGCAATGGCACCGGTCTCTACATCTCTGACAGCGCTGGCGCGCATCAGATCACAGGCAATCTGTTCACAGACAATGGATACGGGGTCACCGTGCTCCACCTGAATACCCCTCTGACACTGGTCAACAATCAGATCGCAGGCAATCTTAGCTATGGCGTCTTCACGTTCTCATCGGCCACGGTCTATGCCCGCTCGAACTGGTGGGGACATGCCAGCGGGCCAAAACACCCAACCATCAATCCCGGCGGACAGGGTGATGAGGTCACCGATGGCGTCCTCTTTTATCCGTGGAAGGTGACGCCGGACATCAATGAGCCGCCGCCTGAAGAGGCACTGGTTGTGATCAGCGGCCCAGATCAGGTCAGTTCAGGACAGCAGGCAACCTACCGTGTCACCTACCAGAACCAGATGACCAGCGATATCATCACCAACGCGGTGCTGATGATGCGCCTGCCTGCGCTGGCAACCTTCGTCGAAAGCAGCGATGGCGGCATCTATTGGCCGGAACGCCATCTAGTCTTCTGGAAGCTGGGCAATCTGGCTCCCGCCGCTCAGGGCGAGCAGTGGCTGCGCGTGCAGTATCTGTGGGGCATTCCCAATGGGCAGACCGATACCACCACCAGCCTGCTGGTCGGCAGTAACTACCAGGCCGACCTGCTCGATCTGAACGCCTATCTGAACTACACGCCGCCGGTCGTGAGCGCTGCCCAACCGTTGACGCAGGCGCAATGGAATGCCCTGCTCGCCGCTGCGCCGCGCCTCAATGCCCTCTTCACCCAGTCGCTCGCCGAGGGCTATCGCTGGGCCAGCGCGGATCGGTATACGGTGGACGGGCGCGCGATCCTCCAGGCCATGCTGCTGCATCCGCAGCGCCGGAGCGCGCGCATCCTGACCGGCAACGCCGACTCTGCTCAGATGAACACGTTCTCGCCACGCCACTACGCCGTCACCGATGGCGATGGCGGGTTTGACTGGGACATCGCCACCGATCAGCGCCGTCTCTGGGGCGCGTGGGACGCGAATCATGCCGCCAGTCCCGGCACGCTGCTTGATCTCTGCGGCGCCGGTTGCTGTCTGCAAAACTGTCTGGCCAACGTCTTGCTGACCTCGATCGGCGGCAGGCTCTCAAAGGCGATCGAGGCCACGCTGACCACGAAAGCCTGCTACGATGCGCTGCGCACCCAAGAATCCAGCGCGCTGGCCAATTGCGCCGCCAGCCTGAAGTCAGACCTGATCAAGGTGCAAAACGTACCGGTGATGGGAGAAGTGGCAGGGGCTACTGAATGTCTGGCCAGATGCGCGGGCGACCCCGCCAGCAACGACTGCGCCGGCGATCTGGTCACCTGCGAGCCGTCGTGGTCTAACATCTACGACTGGCTGGGAGTGCCTAGCAAGACGATCTGGCGTTGTCGCAACGGTTGCTACAGCAATCTGCCCGAATATATCCCCTGCGCCTTTGGTGATTGTTGTATTCCAGGTATCGGATGCAGCAATGGGGTATCCAGCAGCCATTGCCGCCAGGAGCGCGTGACAGCAGCCCGCGACCCCAACGAGGTGCGCGGGCCAGAGGGCGACCTCCTCCCCGGTCAGGAGGTGACCTACACTATCGAGTATGAGAATGTTGGCGCCGGCGCGGCCTACGGCGTATTTATCACCGCTGAACTGAGCGACGTATTCGACGACGCTACCCTCCGCCTCGGCGGCACTGGCGTCTACTACGCCAGCGCCCGCCTGATCAGTTGGGACATCGGCGAGCTGGCGCCGCGCGGCCAGCCCGGCTCTACCGGCACGGTCACCCTTACGGTCCGATTGCGCTCCGACCTGCGCAGCGGCACGCCGGTTTCCTTCCAGGCCGTGGTCAGCTTCCCCAGCGTGCCGGAAGAGACCCCCACCAACACCTGGATCAATCTGGTCGCGCCGCTGAGCGCACTCCCGCAGGAGCTGACAACCGATCACCGCGCGCCGCTGACGATTACCCTGAGCGGGCGCGATGCAAGCGGCGCGCCGCTCACCTACGCCGTGGTTGATCGTCCGCGCGGCGGCGAGTTGACCGGCGCCGCGCCTACCCTGACCTACACGCCGGCGGAAAACTTCACCGGCCTTGACAGCTTCACCTTTCAGGTCAGCAACGGCATCGCCACCAGTCGCCCGGCGACCGTTCAGATCGACGTGCGTTCCACCGGCGATGCCACGCCGCCGGTCGTGCTGTGGACGGAGCCGACGGCGGATGCCAGCGGCGTGATCGCGACGGCGACGCCGGTCTTTACCGACACGCTGGGCGCAGTTTACGGGCCGGTCATCCTGATCGGGATGTCGGAGCCGCTGGATGCCGCCACCGTTACCAGCGCCACGGTGCGGCTGGCGCGCGCGGACGGCACGGTCATTACGGCGACGCCAACCTTTGATAGCGGTGCGAACCAGATTGCGCTGGCGCCGCGCGTAGCATTACCCAATGGCCGCTATGTGGTCACCATCACCACCGGCGTGAAGGATCAGGCGGGCAATGCGCTGGCAACGGCGCACACCTGGAACTTCACCGTTGGCGCACCCGAACAGAAGGTCTACGTGCCGCTGGTTATCCAGATAATGAGGTGAGGAATCAACCAACGTTCTTCGCCAGTTTGCGAACGACCGATAGTCGTTCCGGCCTGATCGCAGTATAGTTGCCAACCCACTCTAGCGTAGCGCAACCTGGTCATGGGAGGGACGAACATAAGGTTCGCCCCTCCTGCCCTTCTGCTTACGATCTGCGCATCTGCAAGAGAATCGGTGATAGACCTTCACGAGTCATCCTTTTCTCTCGACCACCACCAGAAGAAAGAGGCATCGCGCCAGCGCGCACACGTTCACAGCTCACCCGCTCGATAGCCAGAAGTATGCTGTGAGCGTATTCCACGCGCCTGACAGGAGATTGCCACGCCGCGCTGCGCGCGACTCGCAATGACATGGGGTTGGCGGGAACGCGCCTCGTTACCGTGGTTCACATCACTGCCCACGGCGATCCTCTGTGAAGGCAAAAGGCATGCCTCACCGACCCTTCCCTGTCCGTGAGGCATCCATGGCCTTTCCCGTTTTCGCCAGACCCGTGAATTTACAACAGAAAAATCGTCAAACTCCCATCATCAGCTCGATACCGCGCTTCGGATATACTGATCGGCGCACAGCCGCCACGATAGTCTGGAGTCGCGCTATGTCTACCAATCATCTCCTGGCCTACACCGTATCCGTTGCCATTCTCACCATCATTCCGGGCGCTGATACCATGCTGGTGCTGCGCAATGCGCTCACGCGGGGCCGCCTGGCCGGGATCGCCACTGCCTTTGGCATCGGCTGCGGCCTGTTTGTGCAGGCTACCGGTTCGAGTCTGGGACTGGCTGCCATCATCGTGCGCTCGGCGCAGCTCTACCACGCAATCAAAGCTGCCGGCGCGCTCTATCTGGTTGGACTGGGCGTATGGACGATCATCGCGACGTGGCGTCAGCGCGCGATCCATGATCTGCCCACGCCGACAGGACAAGAGCGGCATGCGTTCACCGAAGGTCTGTTAACCAACGTCTTGAATCCGAAAGTGGCTGTGTTTTATCTGGCTTTCTTGCCGCAATTCCTCGATCCGCAGTATCCGCTGCTCCCGGCAGCGCTGGCGTTGACTACCATTCACTTCGGGTTGAGCATACTCTGGTTCTCCGTTCTCACCCTGGTGGTTGCGCTGGTCAGCGGCTGGCTGCGGCAACCAGCCGTGCGGCGACGACTCCAGTACGCGACCGGCGCCGTGCTGGCCGGGCTGGGGTTGCGCTTAGCGGTGGAGCAGTAGAGACCGGGGCAAGAGTTCTGATCCCGGCAAATCAGTACCGCATGCAACCAGTTTGACACATTCCGCCGACCACCGTACAATCAAGAGACGAGCGTACTGAACATTGTCATATCTGCTGGCGACGTATGGCCTGTCCATTATGCCGCCGGGTAGATTGTCTGTCACTCTGAACAGCCTGTCTTTCTCGCGAGATAACGATGCCTGAGGAGGCTCCATGACCGTCAAGGCGCCCCGCGCTCGCTCCCGCCGCAAAGCTGCGGCGAACGATCCTGCGCTCGCCGCAATTGGTGAGGGACGGCGGCGCGTGATCATCGAGGCCGTTGAACCAATCATCGATGGCGGACGTTATCCGGTCAAGCGGATCGTCGGTGATACGCTGACGGTGAGCTGTGACCTGTTCGCCGACGGTCACGATGAAGTGGCCGCGGTCGTGCGCCATCGCCCGCTCGGCGCGCAAGACTGGCACGAAGCGCCGCTCCACCCGCTGGCTAATGACCGCTGGGAAGGCAGTTTCACGTTAAACAGTATTGGCCGCCACGAGTTTCAGATCGTGGCCTGGATCGACCGCTTTGCGACCTGGGTGCATCAGCTCGAAAAACGACTGGCTGCCAACCAGGATGTGCGAGTTGATCTCCAGATTGGCGCGGCGCTGGTAGGTGAAGCAGCGCGCCAGGCCAGCGGCGCTGATGCGGCAGTGTTGCACGTTGCCGAGGCAGCGCTGATTGCCGGCGATGTCGATACAGCCTTTGCCAGCGAAATCCACGCCCTGATGGCAATCCATCTGCCGCGCCGGTTTGCCACCGAGTCCGAGATCTATCCGATTACGGTTGAGCGCGAGCGCGCTCGCTTTTCGGCCTGGTATGAACTCTTTCCCCGTTCAACTGCCGATGAACCTGGGCGCCACGGCACCTTCCGCGATGTGATCAAGCGCCTGCCATACGTGGCCGAACTGGGCTTCGACGTGCTCTACCTGCCGCCGATTCATCCGATTGGTCATACCTTCCGCAAGGGCAAGAATAACAGCCTGCAAGCCGGGCCGAATGATCCCGGCAGCCCCTGGGCGATCGGGAATGCCGATGGCGGTCACATGAGCGTGCATCCCGAACTGGGAACGCTTGATGATTTCCGCGCGCTGGTCGCAGAGGCGCGCAAGTACGGTATCGAGGTGGCGCTCGACATTGCCTTCCAGTGTTCGCCTGACCACCCCTATGTGCGCGAGCATCCGGAGTGGTTCCGCGCCCGACCCGATGGCACGATCCAGTACGCCGAGAATCCGCCGAAGAAGTATCAGGATATCTACCCGTTCGATTTCGAGTCGGATGACTGGCAGGGGCTGTGGCAAGAGTTGCGTCGGGTCTTTGCCTTCTGGATCGAACAGGGTGTGCGCATCTTCCGCGTCGATAACCCGCACACCAAGAGTTTCCGCTTCTGGGAGTGGTGCCTCAATTCGCTCAAGGCCGAACACCCGGATCTGATCTTTCTGTCAGAGGCATTCACGCGCCCCAAAGTGATGTACCACCTGGCCAAGATCGGCTTTACCCAGAGTTATACCTACTACACGTGGCGCACCACCAAGACGGAAATCAGCGACTATCTGCGCGAGTTGAACGCGCGTCCGGTGAGCGACTTCTTCATTCCCAATTTCTGGCCCAATACGCCCGATATTCTGACCCCGCAATTCTACGCCGGACAGCGGGCCGTGTTTGTGACCCGCGCCGCGATGGCGGCCACGCTGACGGCCAGTTGGGGGATGTACGGCCCGGCCTACGAGCTGATGGAACACATTCCGGTGCCGGGGCGGGAAGAGTATATCGACAACGAGAAGTATGAGATACGGCGCTGGAATCTCGATGCGCCGCACAGTCTGCGCGGATTCATTGCCCAGCTTAACCGGATCCGCCGCGAACATCCGGCGCTGCACCGCAATAGTACTCTGCGCTTCCATCGGGTAGACATCGACTTCCACGAACACGAGTGGCTGCTGGCGTACAGCAAGACATCTGTCGATCAGCAGGACATCATCCTGGTCGTGGTCAATCTCGATCCCGAACGAACGCATAGCGGCTGGGTTCAGGTGCCAGCGACTGAATGGGGGCTGAACAGCATCTATCAAGCCCACGATCTGTTGACCGATGCCCGTTACACCTGGTCGGGCGAGTTCAACTATGTTCAGCTCAGCCCAACTGCGCCAGTGCATATCTTCTGTATTCGCCGGCTACGCCGGGATGAGCGAGGTTTTGAGTATTTCGCCTGAGTCTGGTTGCGAATGAGGAGCTGGCATGAACCGTCCACGTCCGGCCAAGGCGCCGATCCTGCTCTCTGATGATCCGCTCTGGTACAAAGACGCGATTATCTATGAAGTCCACGTGCGCGCATTTTGCGACAGCAATGGCGATGGCATCGGCGATTTTCCCGGTCTGACGAGCAAGCTCGACTATTTGCAGGATCTGGGCGTCACCGCGATCTGGCTCCTTCCATTTTACCCATCACCGTTGCGCGATGATGGATACGATATTGCCGATTACACCAACATTCATCCCAATTACGGCACGCTGGCCGATTTCAAGGTCTTCATCCGCGAAGCGCATCGCCGTGGCCTGCGCGTGATTACCGAGCTGGTGTGCAATCATACGTCTGACCAGCATCCGTGGTTTCAGCGCGCGCGCCGGGCGAAACCCGGCTCCTCGGCGCGCAATTTTTATGTCTGGTCAGACACGCCTGACCGGTACAAGGATGCGCGCATCATCTTCAAAGACTTCGAGACCAGCAACTGGACGTGGGATCCGGTGGCGCAGGCCTACTACTGGCATCGGTTTTACAGCCATCAACCTGATCTCAACTTTGAGAATCCGGCAGTGCAACGGGCGGTCTTCAAGGCCATGGAGTTCTGGCTCGATCTCGGCGTCGATGGCATGCGGCTCGATGCGATCCCCTACCTCTACGAAGCCGAAGGCACCAACTGCGAGAATCTACCGGAAACCCACGCTTTTCTCAAGCGGTTGCGCCGACACATGGACGAGAAGTATCACGGGCGCATGTTTCTGGCCGAAGCCAATCAGTGGCCCGAAGATGCGGTGGCCTACTTTGGCAACGGTGATGAGTGCCATATGGCCTTCCACTTCCCGGTGATGCCGCGGCTCTTTATGTCAGTGCATCTTGAAGACCGCTACCCGATCATCGATATCATGCGCCAGACGCCGCCGATCCCCGATACCTGCCAGTGGGCGATCTTCCTGCGCAACCACGATGAGCTGACCCTTGAGATGGTCACCGATGAAGAGCGCGACTACATGTACCGTGTCTATGCGCGCGATCCGCAGGCGCGGATCAATTTGGGCATCCGGCGCCGCCTGGCGCCGTTGCTCGGTAATCACCGTCGCAAGATCGAGTTGATGAATGGCCTGCTCTGCTCGCTGCCCGGCACGCCGGTCATCTACTACGGCGACGAGATCGGCATGGGTGATAACATCTACCTTGGCGATCGCAATGGCGTGCGCACGCCAATGCAGTGGAGCGGTGACCGCAACGCGGGTTTTTCACGCGCCAATCCGCAGCAGCTCTACCTGCCAGTGATCACCGACCCCGAATACCATTACGAGACGGTCAATGTCGAAACGCAGAGCGCCAATCAACATTCACTGCTCTGGTGGATGAAGCGTCTGATCGCGCTTCGTAAGCGGTATGCCGCTTTCGGTCGCGGCTCGCTTGAGTTTCTCTACCCAGAGAATCGCAAGGTGCTCTGTTTCCTGCGCAAAACCGACGATCAGATTTTGCTGATGGTGTTCAATCTCTCGCGTTTTGTGCAGGGCGTTGAGCTGGATCTCTCGCCGTACCGCGGCTTGATGCCGATCGAGCTGTTCGGTCAGGTCGAATTTCCCCCGATCGGCGATGCACCCTATTTCCTGACCCTTGGCCCGCACAGCTTCTACTGGTTCACGCTGGCGCCGCAGCGGGTGGAAGGGGTGCGCATGGCAACGTTGCCGCCTGAAACCGAGCTGGTTGAGATTCCGGTGGATGCGTTCGAGTGGGACGCCATTTTTTACGATGGTCGCCAGGCCCGCCTTGAGCAAATCTTGCCCGCCTATCTGGTCAACCGGCGCTGGTTTGGGGCCAAGACGCGCAAAATTAAACAAGTGACGATCACCGATTTCGCCCGGCTCGATTACAGTGGCGGCCCGGCGTATCTGGTTCTGATCCAGGTGCAGTACGTTGATGGCAGCCCTGAAACCTACCTCTTGCCGATGGGGTATACTGAAGGCGAGCGCGCCAATCAGCTCCTCGTCGATCAGCGCCATCTGGTGATCGCGCGTCTCCGCGTTGGCCGCCGCCCAGAAGCCGGGATTCTCTACGATCCGCTGGTTGATCGCCGATTTGCTGCAACGCTGCTGGAAACGGTGATTGGGCGGCGACGCATCCGGGGCGAGTATGGCGGCGAGCTGGTTGGGGGAACGACGCGAGCGCTGCGTCGCATGTTGAGCGGCAGTGATGGCCTTGAGCCAACACTCATGCGCGGTGAGCAGAGCAATTCGTCGATCAACTTCGGCGGTCATCTGATCATGAAGCTCTTCCGCAAGATCGAATCTGGTCGCAACCCCGATCTTGAACTGGGGCGCTACCTGACCGAAGAGGCGAACTTCCCCCACACGCCGCCGGTCGCCGGCTTTATCGAGTATCTGCGCGGCAAAGATGAACCAATGACGCTGGCGATCGTTCAGGGCTACGTGCGGAACGAAGGTGATGCCTTCGACTACGCGCTCGATGTGGTGCGACGCTACTACGACTCTTTGCAGACCCGCCCCGATCTCGAACCGCCGCCGGTGAACCCCAGTGTCGCCGAACTGCTCAATGCGGCAGAGCAGCCGCCATCACCGCTGGCCGAAGAGTTGATCGGCGGCTATCTGGAATCGGCGCGTTTGCTCGGTCAGCGCACCGCTGAAATGCATCAGGCGCTCGCGCGCGGCAGCGGGCCGGCGATGGCGCCAGAGCCGTTCTCGACCCTCTACCAGCGCTCGGTATATCAGAGCGTGCGCGGTTTGATCGGGCGCACCCTGCAGGATCTGCGCAAGCTCCTGCCCTCATTGCCGCCAGCCGTTCGCTCGCTCGCCGCGCGGGTGGCGCAGGCGGAAGAGGCGCTGCTGGCCCGCCTGCAACGGATCACCGGCAATAAAATCGAGACGGTGCGTATCCGGATTCACGGTGATTACCATCTCGAACAGGTGCTCTTTACCGGCAAAGACTATATGATCATCGACTTCGAGGGTGAGCCGTTGCGCCCAATCAGCGAACGGCGCATCAAGCGCTCACCGCTGCGCGACGTTGCCGGTATGCTTCGCTCGTATCAGTACGCAGCGTATGCGGCGCTCTTTTCACTCGACAATCTGTCCAGCCTGCCCGATGAACACGAGCGCCTGCAACGCTGGGCCGATTTCTGGAGCTTTTGGGTCAGCGCTGCGTTCCTCAATGGCTATCTGACGACGGCTCGCCATGAAGCGTTTCTCCCGCCTGACCGGGCCGACATCGAGGCGCTGCTGGAAACCTTCGTGGTGGAAAAGGCGATCTACGAGCTAAGCTACGAAATGAACAACCGTCCTGACTGGCTTCCGATCCCAATTAATGGTATCTTGCGCCAGCTTGAGTAGTGCTACCATGAAGACGCTACTCGCCATCCGTTCACGCTGAATATCATCAGAGGAAGATCATGAGCGATACAGAAAAACCCCGTCGTGCGCGCAGGAAAGCGCCTGCTTCCCCGCCGGAGGCAGAGACGACGGCGACCAGTTCCGCCCCTGAAACCAAACCGCGCCGCGCGCGCAAAACCGCGACAGCCGACGCTACAACCGGCGCACCGTCAGCGGTAGCCGAATCGGTGACGGCAGTGACTGACCCGCCTGCAACGCCGGTTGCCCCCGGCGACGAACCATCGGCGGCTACGCGGGCTATGATGCACAGCATCCTCAGCGAGGATGATATTTACCTGTTCAATCAGGGCACGCATTACCGGTTGTATGACAAATTCGGCGCCCAACCGGTCACCATTGAAGGGGTGCCGGGCACCTACTTTGCGGTGTGGGCGCCCAACGCCGAGTATGTGGCCGTAATCGGTGATTGGAATCACTGGGATACCGGCGCCAACCCATTGCGCCAGCGCGGCTTCTCAGGCGTGTGGGAGGGTTTTATTCCCCACGTCGGCAAAGGCATGCGCTACAAGTTCCATATCGCCTCGCGCTATTACGGGTACCGCGAAGATAAAACCGATCCGTTCGGCGCCTACTTCGAGGTCGCGCCGCAGACGGCGGCAATCATCTGGGATCGCGAGTATACCTGGTCGGATCAGCAGTGGATGGCCGAACGCGGCCAGCGCCAGCGCCTCGATGCCCCGATCTCGATCTATGAAGTGCATCTCGGTTCGTGGCGGCGCAAGCCCGAAGAGGATAATCGCCCGCTGAACTATCGCGAGCTGGCTCACGAGCTGGCTCAACACGTAAAGGATTGCGGCTTCACGCACGTTGAACTGCTGCCGGTGACCGAACACCCCTTCTATGGCTCGTGGGGGTATCAGTCAACCGGGATGTTTGCGCCAACCAGCCGGTATGGCACGCCACAGGATTTCATGTACTTTGTGGATTATCTGCACCAGCAGGGAATCGGGGTCATCCTTGACTGGGTGCCGAGTCATTTCCCCACCGATGGTCACGGGCTGGCCTATTTCGATGGCACCCATCTCTACGAACACGCCGATGCCCGCAAGGGGTATCACCCCGATTGGGGCAGCTATATCTACAACTACGGGCGCAATGAGGTGCGCGCGTTCCTGATTAGCTCGGCGCTCTGCTGGCTCGACAAGTTCCACATTGATGGTCTGCGCGTCGATGCCGTCGCCAGCATGCTCTACCTCGACTACTCGCGCCGTCCCGGTGAGTGGATCCCGAATGAGTATGGCGGCAACGAGAATCTGGAGGCAATCAGTTTCCTGCGCGAACTGAACACCCAGATCTACAAGTACTATCCCGATGTGCAAACCATCGCCGAGGAGAGCACAGCCTGGCCGATGGTTTCGCGCCCGGTGTATGTGGGCGGGCTGGGCTTCGGCTTCAAGTGGGATATGGGGTGGATGCACGACACCCTCCAATACTTCCGCCGTGACCCGATCTACCGCCGCTTCCATCACAACGAGCTGACCTTCCGCGGTCTCTATATGTTCACCGAGAACTATGTGCTGCCGCTCTCGCACGATGAGGTGGTGCATGGCAAGGGATCGCTGCTCGACAAGATGGCCGGTGATGTCTGGCAGAAGTTTGCCAATCTGCGCCTGCTCTATTGTTACATGTTCGCGCAGCCGGGCAAGAAGTTGCTCTTTATGGGCGGCGAATTCGGTCAGTGGCGGGAATGGTTCCACGAGACCAGCCTCGACTGGCACCTGCTCATGTTTCCGTCGCATCAGGGCGTGCAGAAGTTGATTGCCGATCTCAATCGGCTCTACCGCTCTGAACCGGCCCTGCACGAACTTGACTGCGAGTCGCGCGGGTTTGAGTGGATCGATGCCAATGACGCCGATGCCAGCGTCTACAGTTTCTTGCGCAAGAGCCGCAGCGGCGAGCAGATCGTGATTGTGCTCAACGCCACCCCGGTCGTGCGTGAAGATTATCGAGTTGGCGTGCCGACGGGCGGCTGGTGGCGCGAGCTGCTCAACAGCGACTCGGAGTACTACTGGGGCAGCGGTCAGGGCAACGCTGGCGGCGTAATGGCAGAAGAGACGCCGGCGCATGGTCGGCCATTCTCGCTGCGTCTGCGGCTGCCGCCGCTGGGCGCGGTCTTCTTGAAGCATTCAGGTTGGTAGCAAGCGGCGCAACCGGCTTGATGGTCAACCGACTGTCATGCCACAACCGGCAACGCTTTACGACGATGGTTCGCCGCTCTGCGACACGAGCGGCGAACTGCGTCACATCAGACGATTATGTTTGATCTCCCACTTCCCGGCGCAGTCTACCGCGCCGATGGCACAACTGCTTTCACCCTGTGGGCGCCGGGCGCGCAACAGGTTGAATTGCTGATTCTCGATCCTGCGCCCCGCGCGCTGACCATGCAGCCGATCGGTTATGGCTGCTGGCACACCGTGACCACGGCCCCACCCGGAACTCGCTACCGCTACCGACTCGACGGCGCGCGCGAACGGCCTGATCCGGCGTCGCGCTGCCAGCCTGAAGGCGTCCACGGCCCCTCGGCAGTGATCGATCACGCCTTTGCCTGGAACGATGCGGCGTGGCGCGGAGTGCCGCTGGATGACCTGGTGATCTACGAGCTGCACATCGGCACGTTTACTCCCGAAGGCACCTTCGAGGCAGTCATCCCCCATCTGCCCACATTGCGCGATCTCGGTATCACTGCCATCGAGCTGATGCCGGTCGCTCATTTCCCCGGCACGCGCAACTGGGGGTACGACGGTGTCTATCTCTATGCGCCTCATACGGCCTACGGCGGCGTGACCGGATTAAAGCGACTGGTGGATGCGGCCCACGCTCACGGGCTGGCCGTTTTGCTCGATGTGGTGTACAACCACTTCGGCCCGGAAGGCAACTACCTGTGGGACATTGCGCCGCCAGCCTTCACCGATCGCTATCGCACCCCATGGGGGGCAGCGATCAACTACGATGGCCCTGATAGCGATCTGGTGCGCTGGCTGATCATCGAAAATGCGCTTGAATGGCTGCGTGAATACCATC
>FWWM01004883.1_pt1 | contig 30453 bp, 26 predicted proteins | sample 2228351 | NCBI WGS metagenome assembly FWWM01 (sample SAMEA103939774, study PRJEB20133) | metagenome | reverse complement strand
ATCCCAACCACTTCGGCAATATCATCTTCGGTGACGTAGGGGCGATCGTGGCGATCATCGCTGCGGGCGCCCAGTTCGGCCTCGATCTCACGGATGCGGTTGAGCATACGTTCTTCCCGCTCGCGCAGATCGTTGGCCAGTTCAAATTGCTGGTCTTCCAGCGCTGCCTCACGCTCCTTGCGCAGAGCCTCAAGACCGCGCAGAGCATCGCGCAGGCGAGGCGGGGTCGCCGAGCGGTACATACGCACACGCGAGGCCGCCTCGTCGATCAGGTCGATAGCCTTATCGGGCAACTGGCGGTCGGGCACATAGCGAGCTGAGAGCACTGCCGCGGCGCGGATGGCCTCGTCGCTGATCTGCAACTGGTGGAAATCCTCGTAGCGCGACTTGATCCCGCGCAGAATCTGGATCGTATCCTCGATCGACGGCTCATCGACCATGACGGGCTGGAAGCGACGTTCGAGGGCTGCATCGCGCTCGATATACTTGCGGTACTCATCGAGGGTGGTGGCGCCGATCGTCTGCAACTCACCGCGCGAGAGTGCCGGCTTGAGAATATTGGCCGCATCGAGGGTGCCTTCAGCGCCGCCCGCGCCGATGATGGTATGGAATTCATCGATGAAGAGGATGCAGCGCGACTCTTTGATCTCATCGATCACGCGCTTCAGCCGCTCTTCAAACTGACCGCGGTACTTGGTGCCAGCCACCAGCGCGCCCATGTCGAGCGTGACAACTCGCTTCCCCTTGATGCTATCGGGCACATCACCCTGCACAATGCGCTGGGCCAGACCCTCGACGATTGCAGTTTTGCCGACGCCGGGTTCGCCGATCAGGGCCGGATTGTTCTTGGTGCGACGCGACAGAATCTGGATCACCCGCTCAATCTCATGCTGGCGACCGATGATCGGATCGAGCCGTCCCTGTTCGGCCATTTCGGTCAGATCGGTGCCCAGCGCATCGAGATAGGGCGTCTTCGACTGCCGCTGCGCCGGCGGCGCGCCGGGAGTTGCCGGGCGCGCCTCGCCAGCAGCGCCGGTCGTGCCGTGACGCAGGGTGCGCATCACCTGATTGCGCACCTGCTCGAGCGATACGCCAAGGATGTCGAGCACGCCGGTGGCAACGCCTTCGCCGTTGCGCACCAGGCCGAGCAGCAGGTGCTCGGTGCCGATGTAGTGATGGTTCAGGCGGCTGGCTTCCTCGATCGCATACTTGATCACCTTTTGCGCGCGGGCGGTCAACTCCTGATCGGTGACCGGATTGCCTTCACCCGGACCGACGATAAACTCAACCGCATTGCGCGCCTGCGGCAATTTCACGCCCAATTCATCGAGCACGCGAGCCGCAATTCCTTCGCTTTCGCGGATGAGACCAAGCAGGATATGCTCGGTGCCAATGTAAGGATGATTAAATGCGCGCGCCTCCTCGGCAGCCAGCAGCATCACCTGCTTGGCGCGCTTGGTAAATTTGCTGTAGAGGTCAGACATACAAATTCTCCACCTGTTAGATTCGCGGCAATGAACCTGAGTCCAGTACCGACCAGAGCGCCCGAACGACTCTTCATATTACACCAGTGCCGTCAATCAGAAGCGCCATTCCGATTGACGGGCAGCAGAACTAACCTGGCTCGTCTGTTTCCGCAGCAGTCGGAGTTGTGTCTGCATGAAGCCGGAGACTCAACCCCATTCGCTTGCGCGCCGGATCGATCCGAATGATACGGGCCTGCACAACCTGCCCCTCACGGAGGACTTCTTGGGGGTGCTGGATCCGTTCATCACCGATTTCCGAGATGTGGATCAATCCTTCCACTCCGTCCTCAATGCGAGCAAACGCGCCAAACGATGCCAGTTGGGTGATCGTTCCCTCCACGATCTGGCCTAATTGGTACCGCTCGCTGACTCGCGTCCACGGTTCGCTCTGCGTGCGCTTGATCGACAGGGCGATCCGCTTCCGGTCGTGGTCGATACTGAGGATGGTGACTTTGACTTTGTCACCTGGCTTCAGCACTTCGGCAGGATGTTTGACTCGCGACCACGAAATTTCTGACAGGTGAACTAACCCATCAGCCCCGCCGATGTCAACAAACGCGCCAAAGTCACACACTGAAGAAACGACGCCTTCACGCACATCGCCTTCGCGCAACGCGGTCAGCAACTCGTCCTTCTTTGTTTCGCGCGTTTCGGCGAGCGCCTGCCGTTCAGACAGGATCAGTCGATTGCGGTTGCGATTGATTTCGATCACCTTGAGCGGCAACTCCACATTGACCAGTCGAGCCATTTCCGACTGCTTTTGGGTCTCTGAGCCGCGGCTGATGCTCGAAACCTGCGATGAAGGCACGAAGCCGCGAACTCCGTCGAGATCGACGAGCAGGCCGCCTTTGTTGTAATTTTTGACGCGGGCGTAAATAATCTCGCCGCGTTCAAAACACTCTTGCAGACGGCGCCAGCTCTTTTCCTGGCGGGCCTTGTCGATTGACAGAATCGCGCGACCTTCTTTATCTTCAGATTGAACGACGAACACCAGAATGGTATCGCCAACGCGCAGCGCTGCTCGATCGGCTTCGCTGAGCGTTTGCATCTCACGGGCGGGAACCACGCCTTCAGCTTTGGCGCCGATATCGACCAGGATTTCATCGCGATCAATCCGCATGATCCGTCCATCGACGGTATCACCATGCTTTAAGTTGCGGTAGGCATGAGCAGGATCGCGAAGGATCTGCTCCATCAGCGCCTGATCACCACGGTCGAGCAGTTCGTTCAGATCCGGTTGGCGAGTGTTTTCTTCTGAGTTTTGAGCAACATGATTCAGCTCTTCCATGAAAGATTCCTGCGCAGAAGGGGCGGCGCGCCATTCGACGGGGCTTGGTCAGGGCGAATACGTAAAAATATTATACGCCTTGCCGATGTAAAACGCAAGGTATCGCCTGTTCGTTCCGCGTTCTGGCGCATTACGCAGCTTGAATGTCGCCGATTGACAGAATGTGACGACGGGTGAACAATCTGGTTGGCGGCAGGCGTCCGAGGCTGCGCAGTTGCAGATATGCTTCATCGCTACAGGTGAGCGTGGCAGGGGGAGTTTGTTTGAGGAAGAGGGCGGCTTCGCTCAGTGGTTCACCCAGCAGATGAAGACCGAGGATGGGAACAACAGCGATCCGACACTGGCCGCTGCTCAGGGCAAAGGCAGGGATGGACAGGCCATCGCTTTGCGCAGTCGCAGAGATTGCCATCGCGGCGTCGAGGGCGGCGCGCAATGGCTCGCTGTCAGGGATGAGCGCGCCGAAGATCAGCAAGAGGTGGCCGTCGTGCCATTGAATGACGGCCTGCTGGCGAGCGGCTGGGTCGCGCACCAGATGCATACGGGCGCGCAGTTCATCGAGTGGATCGCTGATCGGGAGCTGGCCGACGGCCAGCACAGCAACTGTGCGCGTCCAGCCGCTTGCCGGTGGATGGATGGTCAGCGGATCGATCTGCCGGAACGCTGGCTGATCGGGCAATAGATGGTGAAGATGATGCTCGATGCGACGTTGCTGGAAGAGGCGATTAACGGCGCGGCAAACCTCGCCCCAGACACCGGCGCCGATTTCGAGTTTGGCATCGAGATCGTTGCGCTGAAGATGGCTGATCAGGTTGCGCAGCGCGCGTATGAGCCGGTAACGTTCCCACAACAATCCGGCGATGCCGATCATCAGAGCGAGTCCGGTCAGGCTGGGCGCTGCGATTACGCCAATCGCGGCCAGCGCGAGGCATGCGATGCCTGCGAATAATGGGAAAGCTGGCGAATGAAACTTCTGTCGCATACCTGAAAGCCCTGATGATACGATACCTTGTTGTGAGCAGGGTAGCATATCGATCAGGGTATGCAGGTCAGGCGTAGATTACAGGTTGCTGATAAGGGGCGCGCTACGCGTGGTAGCGCACCAGTTCATCGTCGTGTCGCTCGATCAAGCCGTCGGCGACCAGCAGATCGAGGTGGGCAATCGTTTCGGCAATGGCAAACCGGGCTTCGTGGGGCGTAAAGCGATCGACATCGAAGGCGCGCTGAGCGACGGCAAACGCGGTTTCGGCTCCGGCGCGCACGGCGGCTAACATCACTTCCAGCCGCTCACGATGATGATCCAGGAGTTCACGCAGACGCTCGCGCCAGGCGGTAATCGGTTTGCCGTGGCCGGGCAGCGCCAGATCAACCTCAAGGCCAGCCAGTTCGTCGAGTGAGGCCAGGTATTTCCGCAGCGGGTCAGGTTCACTCTCCGGCCAGACTCCGATGTGCGGCGAGATCTTGAGCAGCACCTGATCGCCGACCAGCGCCAGGCGATCGGCAGGAGCGTAAAAGATTAATTGACCATCGCTGTGACCGGGCGCATGGATGGCGCGCATCTGCCGATCGCCCATCATCAACCAGGCGCCGGCAGGGAGCGGTGTAAGGGGCGGGTGGGGGCGGGTGGCAGCGCGCAGATCGGCAATTGCTCCCACCACTTTGCGCACCAGTTCGGCGGGCATGCCGTGACGCAAAAAATGGTGTATGCTAGGATCATCATGGTCGGCGCGGTGGATCCACACCTCGCTGGCCAGTTCGATTTCGCGCGGCGAGAGCAAGACCGGCGCGCCCGAACGTTGGTGAAGCCAGCCGGCCATGCCAAAGTGATCGGGATGAAAGTGGGTGAGGACGATGGTATGAATCTGGCGGGGCGCGATGCTTAGCTCGGTTAGCGCCGCCTGCCAGGCCGCTTCCGCCGCCGGTGTGTGCAACCCGGTGTCTACAATCGTCCAGCCGCGCTGATCGCGGAGCAGGTAGACGTTGACGTGATTCAGGGCGAAAGGGAGAGGCAGGCGTAGCTGATAGATATTGGGCGCGACGGCGGTAATCATGGCAGGTACCCTGGATAACGGCGACTGGCCGACGGATCGTTTGAGTGCATTATAATACCGTTAGCGTTAGACGATACAATATTTGATGTATGGATAATTTTGAACAGCGATTACCACCTTCACCACCGGTCTGGCGTTTACCGGTGATTGTCGGAAGTATTGTCGCGCTGGCCGGAATCCTGGCATTTGTCGTCACCAGCGCGACGCAGCCTGCGCCAGTCGTAACCACGCCGACGGTGGCGCCGACAGTTGAAACCGCCGCTGGTCACGGCGATCCGGCGAACAGCCCGCCGGCGCCGACCATCTCGGTTAGCGATGCCTACCAGCGCTGGCAAGCCGGAAAGGTCATTTTTGTCGATATGCGCAGCAGCGAGGCATATACCGCCGGTCATTTGCCGGGCGCGCTCAGTCTGGCGTCACCCGATCTGAATGCCCGCCTGGCTGAGCTGCCGCCAGATGGGATTATCATTGCCTACAGCGATAACAGCCGCTCGACCGCCGGGCAACGCGGCGCACAGATCTTCCGTGATCTGGGGTACGGGCCGGTGGCAGCGCTCGACGGCGGAATTGAAGCGTGGCAGGCCGCCAACCTGCCGGTGGAGCGCCCATGATCGATCTGCATATTCATACCAACGCCACGCCAGATCACGCCACCTGGACTCCGGTAGCGCTAGCTGTCGCCGCTGCTGCGCGCGGTCTGACGATGATTGCCGTCACCGATCACAACACGACGGCGAATGTCATGACAACCATGATGACCGGGATGCACTACGGTGTGCGGGTCATCAGTGGGGTCGAGATCGATAGCGCCTTCAACGGCAAACTCTGGCATACGCTGGTCTACGATGTTGATCCAGAGGCGCCCGCCCTGCTTGATCTGTGCGCCGAAGTGGTGCAGCGCAATGCCGCCGATGCGGCGCGCTTGCAGCGCGAATTGCCGGCGGCTGGTTTCCGTCTGCCCGGCCTGACCGACCGCGATCGACCGCCCACAGTTGCCGATGTGGCCTTGATTCTTGCTCGACATAACGAATTGCCGGATCGGGTCGTTGGCGAAGGAGACGAAGAAGCGGGGATGCGCTTCATCCTGACCCATTTTGCCGCGGCGTATCGTCCGCTTGGGGTGGATGAGATCATCAGCGTGGCGCACGATCTGGGCGGGCTGGCGGTGCTGGCCCATCCGGGGCGCAGCAAGGGAATCTACGCCATTCCGGCCAGCGATGATGATATTGCCGCGCTGGCTGTCGCTGGGCTTGACGGGCTGGAGGTCTATTATCCAGCGCACGATAGCGCTACCCGTGAGCGGTTGCTGGCTGCGGCCAACCGCTATGGTCTGCTCGTTTCGGGCGGCAGCGACTCACACCATCCCAATCAGGAACTGGCGCGCTGGCGGGCAACCGATCTGACCATCGTTGCGCGGTGGTCGTGACGCGCAGGGAGGAGCGTTGTGCCAGCCCATGATGATTCGCTGCGGCAGCGCGTGTTGCAAGCGATCCCTGCCCGGCATCAGGCAGAGGTGGCGCTGCTGGCAATGCAATATGGACAACCGACGTATCGTTACGTGGCGCTGGCCGACGGTGACTTTGATCCGCTTACGAAGACCGATCGGATCGGTGAAGTGGGGATGGTGCTGCGGCGGCGGGACGGCGGGATTCTGGTTGCGCGCAAAACATTCTATCCTCCTGATGCGTTTCGCTTGCTGACCGGCGGGATCGGGCCAGATGAACCGATTGCAGAGGCGCTGGCGCGCGAAGTTGCTGAAGAGACCAGTCTGACCGTTCAGATCAGTCGCTTTCTGAGCGTGATCGCCTACGAGGCAGCAACGCCGACACCGCGCCGGTTTGTCAGTTTTGTCTTTTCGCTTGATGAGCTGGGCGGAACGCTCTGCGTGGCCGATCCTGCTGAACAGATCGCCGAGATCAAGACGGTCACTCCGCGCGATCTGGCGACGCTGGCCGAGCGGCTGCGTCAGCTTCCCGATCGGTTTGATCCGATGATTGGCGGACGCTGGCGCAGTTGGGGGCAGTTTCGCGCTGTGATGCACGAGGAATGCTGGGCTGCGCTGAGCTGAAGCAGAAGACGGAGATGGAACCGGACATCTAATCCCGTGGATGATGATCTGCCCTTCTGTTCCATCCTGTATCCGCAACCCCGATAGCCTCACCCGGCCAATCTTCAACCGGGCGATCGCATGATGATCGCGCCCCAAAGGTTATGCCAGTCCTTTTCGTTCGCTCCTTGCCTCATGTTCCCTCTCGGCGCCGATGAAAACCCGTCATCAGCGACTATCGAGCGCATGGCGGAAGAAGGTAACAGCAAAGTGGGTCATTGCAGTGACGCAGGCGCGACCGCAAGATCTGCGCTGCATCAGCAACAGTTGCCGCCTGCACAGAATATGTTGTCGCTTCTTTCTGTTTGGGCAAGCGATGGAATGCTATAGTGAGCACAAGAAATGTGATTGGTCAATGTTGACCGGAGGAGGTTGGAATGACAACGCTCAACGTGGCTATCGACAAAGAGATTGATGCGCGCGGCAGTCACTGCCCTGGCCCGATGATGGAACTGATCCGTGGGATCAAGAGCGTGCCGGTTGGTTCGGTGGTGGCGGTGCTCTCGAGCGATCCCGGTTCGGCGAAGGATATTCCGATCTGGGTGCAGAAAGCCGGTCACGAATTCATTGGCGCTTTCCCTGAGCAGGGATTCACCCGTTTTGTCGTTCGCAAGACGCGCTAGGATGCGCTGATTGCTGGTGAAAGCAGACGTAGCGCCCGCTCGATGCAGCGCGGCGCAGGGGTTGCATTGATTCCGAATCAATGCGCGCAAAGGAAACCGTATGACTCCGAAAAACATTGTTGTGCTCGGCGGCGGCGTGGGCGGCACCCTGGTCGCCAACCTGCTGGCCAGCCATCTGCCGCGCAAGCAGGCGCAGATCACGCTGGTCGATCGCACCGGGAAGCATGTCTATCAGCCGGGCTGGCTCTATGTGCCATTTGGCGGCGCGCCCCCGGAGCGTTGGGAACGGAGCGAACGCTCGTTGCTGCGCCGCGCGGTTGAGCTGGTGATCGGGGATGCAGTCTGTATCGATCCGCGCGAGCAGTATGTGGAGATGGCCGATGGCACGCAGTTGCCCTTCGATTACCTGATCATTGCCACCGGCGCTCGCCTGGAACCAGAGGCGGTGCCCGGCTACAGCGAGGGCGCTCATCATTTCTATAGCGCCGAGGCAGCGCTGCGTCTGCACGCTGCGCTACGTGAGTTTAAGGGCGGTCGCGTAGTGATCGGCGTGGCTGACATTCCGTACAAGTGTCCGCCGGCGCCCCTGGAGTTTACCTTCTTGCTGGAGGACGAGCTGAACAAACGTGGTTTGCGCGACCAGACCGAGATCACCTATCTCTCGCCCATCGGGCGCGTGTTCACGATTGAGAGTGTGGCCAATTTTGTGGCGCCGATGATGGAGGAGCGCGGAATCAAGTACGAACTCTTCTTCAACACCGAATCGATCGATCCGGTCGAACGCACCATCTCTTCGCTGGAAGGCACGACGCTACCGTATGATCTGCTCGTGCTGGTGCCGCCGCATCGCGGCGCAACCATCATTGCCAATTCCGGCCTGGGCGATGCGCAGGGCTGGCTGCCTACCGACCGGGAGACGCTTCAGCATAAGCAATTTCCCAACATCTACGGCCTGGGGGATGCCACCGACCTGCCGGTCAGCAAGAGCGGCGCGGCGGCGCATTTCGAGGCCAAAGTGATTGCCCATCGGATCATTGGTGAGATCAAGGGCAAGCCGGTTGATGCGCGCTACCACGGGCAGGTGATGTGCTTCCTCGAGACGGGGCGCGGCCAGGCGACGCAACTGGTCTTCGATTACACGCATCCACCGCAGCCGCCTAAGCCGAGCGCGTACTATCACTACGAGAAGGCGCTGCTCAACCGGGCCTACTGGCATCTGGTGCCAACCGGTATTATCTAGGGGAACCCATCGGCAGGTGCGGGAATTGACCTGGGGCGACGATGAGTCGCCCCTTTGTCGTAGAAATGGAACTCGTTAAGGAGGTAGCGGTGATAGACGAGGATCTGCCCCGGACGATGGGGCAACAATTTGGGCGACGGTCATGGGCGGAGCCGTGGAAGATTAAGATGGTCGAGCCGTTGCGCATCATCAGTCGCGCCGAACGCGAAGCGGCGCTCAGGGCTGCCGGCTATAACACTTTTCTGCTTCGTTCTGAAGATGTCTACATCGATCTGCTGACCGACAGCGGCACCAGTGCGATGAGCGATCGGCAGTGGGCTGCGCTCATGCTCGGTGATGAATCGTATGCCGGGAGTCGCAGCTTTTACCGGTTGGAAGCGGCTGTTCAGCAAGCATATAGCTATCGCCACGTCATTCCAACCCATCAGGGCCGCGGCGCCGAGCATCTGATCAGCCAGATCGCGATCCAGCGCGGTCAATACGTGCCCGGCAACATGTATTTCACCACGACGCGGCTCCATCAGGAACTGGCTGGCGGCACGTTTGTTGATGTGATCATCGACGATGCCCATGATCCGCAGAGTCTGCATCCGTTCAAGGGCAACGTCGATCTCGACAAACTGCAAGCCCTGATCGATACGGTTGGCGCCGCTCAGATCGCTTACGTCAGCCTGGCGGGAACAGTCAACATGGCAGGCGGTCAGCCGGTGAGCATGGCGAATCTGCGCGCGCTGCGCGATCTGTGTGATCGCTACGGCATCCGCATCTTTCTTGACGCAACCCGGCTGGTCGAGAATGCCTTCTTCATCAAAGAGCGCGAGCCGGGTTACAGCGAGCGCAGCATCGCGGCGATTGTGCGCGAGTTCTGTAGCTATACCGATGGCGCCTGGATGAGTGCAAAAAAGGATAGCCTGGTCAATATCGGCGGCTGGCTGGCGCTCAACGATGATCATCTGGCCGATGCAGCGCGCAATCTGGTGGTGGTGTACGAGGGATTGCACACCTATGGCGGCATGGCTGGGCGCGATATGGAGGTGCTGGCGGTTGGCATAGAGGAATCGTTGCAGGAAGACTATATTCGGGCGCGGATCGGGCAGGTGCGCTATCTGGGCGAATTGCTGCTCGACTGGAACATCCCGATTGTCGTGCCGATTGGTGGCCACGCCATCTTTCTCGATGCGCGACGATTTTACCCGCATCTGCCGCAAGACCGCTTCCCGGCGCAGACGCTGGCCGCCGAACTGTACCTCGATTCGGGCGTGCGGGCGATGGAACGCGGTATTGCCAGCGCCGGGCGCGATCCGCGCACCGGGCAGCAACACTACCCGAAACTTGAATTGACCCGCCTGACGATTCCGCGACGGGTCTACACGCAAGCCCACATGGATGTGGTTGCCGAGTCGGTGAAAGCCGTCTACGACCAGCGCGCGCAGGCGCGCGGTTTGCGGATGGTATACGAGCCGCGCTATCTCCGTTTCTTCCAGGCTCGCTTCGAGCCGATCGATGAGAAGGGGTGATACCACCTTGAGATACATTGTCACCTATCGGGCAGTCACACAAACCCTGTCACACTCTCAACGATCGGTGATGGCTGTTCCTCATCCTGCGCCTTGCGTTTGCGTTATACTCATCAGTGGCGGCTGCCAGCGTGAGCAGCCGAGAGGTGAGGTTGGATATGCGCGAACACGAACGAATTCAGCGAGCAGCGGCCCGCTCGCTCGACCGGCTATGGCCGCGCGTGGCCCAGGTCTTTGCCCAGGTTGAGGGCGCAGATGAAGATTGCGCCGCTTTCGAGCAGCGCTTACGGCGTGAATGGCCGCGCTTGTTTAGTCTGTTGCTCGGCCTGTATGGGACACAGTACGATTTCTTCTACCAGCTTGAGCAATTGGCGCTGGCAATGGCGCAGAGCTGGCTGAATCGCCCGCGCTGGTTAAAGCAACGGGATCGCGTCCGCGAGGCCGATCATGAATGGTTCCAGTCAGAACGCATGATGGGTGGCGTGCTCTACGTCGATCGGTTTTGCGGCACGCTGCGCCGCCTGCGCGAGTTCATTCCCTACTTTCAGGAACTGGGCCTGAGTTACCTGCATCTGATGCCGTTGTTTGCGGCGCCGGAGGGCAACAACGATGGCGGTTATGCGGTCAGCAGCTATCGGCAGGTCAATCCGCGCATTGGCACTACTGCCGAGCTGGCGGAACTGGCGCGCGAGCTTGATGCTGCCGGGATCAGTCTGGTGCTCGACTTTGTTTTTAACCATACCTCTGACGAGCACGAATGGGCGCAGCGCGCTCAGGCAGGCGATCCGGATTATCAGGAGTTTTACTTTCTCTTTCCCGATCGCTCGTTGCCCGATGCCTACGAGCGCACGCTGCGCGAGATTTTCCCAACTGTGCGGCGTGGTAGTTTTACCTGGCGTCCTGACATGCAACGCTGGGTGTGGACGACCTTCAACAGTTTTCAGTGGGATCTGAACTATGCCAATCCGGCAGTCTTTCGAGCGATGGCGGAAGAGATGCTCTTTCTGGCCAACCTTGGGGTGGCAGTCTTGCGGCTCGACGCGGTGCCCTTCATCTGGAAGCGCATGGGAACCAACTGCGAAAATCAACCGGAAGCGCATCAGATCATTCAGGCATTCAATGCGATTGCCCGGGTAGCCGCGCCGGCCCTGCTCTTCAAATCCGAAGCGATCGTACATCCCGATGATGTCTTGAGCTACGTGAGCGCGCAAGAGTGTCAGCTCTCGTACAATCCGCTCTTGATGGCGTTGCTCTGGGAAGCGCTGGCGACACGCGAGATCAAGTTACTGGCCCATTCGCTCAGCCACCGGTTTCGTCTGCCGCCGGGATGCGCCTGGATCAACTATCTGCGGTCGCACGACGACATCGGCTGGACATTCGATGACAACGATGCGCGCGCGGTCGGCATCGATCCCTGGGGGCATCGCCAGTTTCTGAATGCCTTCTACACCGGTCGTTTTCCGGGATCATTTGCCCGTGGGCTGCCGTTTCAAGAGAATCCGGATACCGGCGATGCGCGCGTGTCAGGCACACTGGCGTCGCTGGCCGGCCTTGAGCAGGCGCTGGATCAGGGTGACCCGGCGGCGATCGATCTTGCCATTAAGCGCGTGTTGTTGCTGCACAGCGTCATCTTGAGCATTGGCGGCATTCCTCTGCTCTACCTGGGCGATGAACTGGGCACGCTCAACGATTACAGTTATGTGACTGATCCGGCTAAAGCTGATGATAGTCGCTGGGTGCATCGGCCAGCGCGGAACCAGGCTGCAATGGAGCAGCGGCACGATCCGACGACGGCGCCTGGGCGCGTATTTGGGGAACTGACGCGCCTGATCCGGCTGCGGATGCAGCTCCCGGCGCTGCGTGACGGCGAGATGATGGTGGCGCGCAGCGACAATCCGCGCGTGCTGGCCTACGTTCGCCAGGGTGACGGTCAGCGGGTGCTGGCGCTGGCAAACTTCTCGGAGCAACCACAGCCGGTGGCGGGTAACCTGCTGCGCATGTATGGTCCGGGGAACGCATTCATCGATCTGGTGAGTCGGCAAACCATCTCTACCGCCGAGACGCTCACCCTGCAGCCTTACCAGTTTGTCTGGCTGATGCCGACGTGGCTGGCTGAGCGCGCGTTGCCGGAATCGTAACAGAGCGATTATCACGGGACGGCTGCCGGCAGCGCAGCCGATTGACGAAGCAGTCATCCTGACCGAAGCGCCATCGCTGCGCAAGCAGGAGAATACCGTCTTAACCTTGATTGCTCGTCGGCGTTCGTGATTGCCAGCGCGATGAGCGATGCGATAACCTTCAGCGCGAAGCCTGCGTTCGCGCGCGCATGGAGCCGTTGGATGCCCATCTTCTCGGCTTGACTGTGGACCGTCTCAATCGCGCGACGATAGGTTCGGATGGCCAGCTCGTCACTCCAGTGATGCAGTCTCCCGCTACGGAGTGGTGGGATGTCGCCGATGAGCTGCGCCCCCGGCGGCAGGGCGCCGGGCACCTCGTGGAGCGGCGCGCGGATCAGATGCAAGTGCCAGCCAAACAACCGCTCGTCGTTGGCCGCGGGAGAACTGCACAACGCTTGCCCACGCGCGTTGCGACAGCGCGGCGCGCAGACAAGACGGCAGACGCGCGCGGGCAGGCGGTCGATGATGAACACGTCCCCGCGCGCTCCTCTCAATCCCCCCCCACGGAGTGGGAGGCGCCGGTGCAGCCGTCGGTTGCAGCGCGAGCTGTGCAACGACCCGGACAGACACCGGAGCTGGCGCATCACCCACACCGCCTGCTCGTGATGGTTTTGGACGTAGTTTGCGCCGACAACGGGACGGTGATCACGTCCGAATCCGGCGCATGCGCCCGCGCGTCGCTCCGATGGCCAGGTTGTTCCATGGTATGGTCAATCATAAGCAACGCTGCTCTCATCCATTCGGCATCCATCGTTTCCTCCGGTGTGATGCTGCTCTCATGCCTGCAATCATGCCGGAACGACGGAAGGACGTCAACGAGCAATCAAGGTATTGGGTTTATGCTGGGTTTGTTCCGCGCTCTTGTCCACAATGAGAAAGGCGGATATAATCTACCGGGCGAGAGGCGATAGTAAACAATCATGATTTGTTATCAAGGGCAAACTACACTGCACAGCACATTCTTTGCGCGCAATTCGTTCATCGGATAGACAATGATATAACACTGGTCTGCAAAGCCACACTTTGGAACAACAGACTCTTCACGTATGACAGGCAATGTTCAAACAAGCAAGGATCAATGGAGGATATTGTGGAAAAAGAACGAACTATCGGTATCGGAGATTCCAGGCAACTGTCATTATGGGATGACGATCATGTTGTCGAGGATCCTGACTATCTTTCAAGACAACTTATCACTTATATAGGCAACAAACGTGCGCTCCTGAAATACATTGGGGTTGCATTGGATCGCGTCAAAAAGCGACTTGGCAAGAATCGACTAAGGGTAGCTGATCTTTTCAGTGGTTCTGGTGTCGTGTCTCGTTACATGAAAGCGCATGCTTCGTTTCTTGCCAGCAACGATATTGAAGATTACGCGGCAGTGATTTCTCACTGTTATCTACGCAATCGGAGTGAAGTAGATGTTTGTGCGCTTTCGGAAATTGTTTCAGAATTGAATGTCAAGGTTATGTCTGAAACTTTTCCGATAGGATTTATTGAAGAAATGTATGCTCCGCGTGATGAAACGAATATTACTAAGGATGATAGAGTTTTTTACACGCGAGATAATGCCAGGCGGATAGACAATTACCGTCGCCTGATAGATCAAGTCCCGCGCGAGATGAGAAACTTGCTGCTCGGTCCGCTTTTGAGCGAAGCCTCTATTCATGCGAACACCGCTGGCGTCTTTAAGGGATTTTACAAGAATCGTCATACTGGAGTTGGGCAGTTCGGGGGGAGCGGGTCTGACGCTCTCACGCGAATACTGGGACGCATTACGCTCGAGGTTCCAGTGCTTAGCCTGTTCGAATGCGATTATCAGGTATTTCAAGAAGATGCCAACATGCTGGCACAACAATTGCATGGGCTTGATCTGGCGTATATTGACCCGCCCTACAATCAGCACCCATACGGCTCCAACTACTTCATGTTAAACCTGATCGTTCGTTACCAGCGTCCTACAAGAGTGAGCCGCGTCTCCGGGATACCCTGCGATTGGCAGCGGTCTGGCTACAATGTCAGGAATAAAGCGCTGCCGTTGCTCAAGGAGCTACTGACGAATATTGATGCGTCGTTTTTGTTAGTATCCTTTAATAACGAAGGTTTCATCCCGCCGGATACGATGCGCTCGATGCTTGGCGAAATCGGTAAGGTAGAGGTGATCGAGTTGCCATACAATGCGTTTCGGGGAAGCCGGAATTTTAATCATCGATCGGTGCATGTGACGGAGTATTTGTTTTTGGTTGAACGGAGGTAGGCGTTATGGCTCGAAAACAACAACTCCGCACTCAGCGGACGGGTACGGTCATTAATGTGACATCAAAAAGGCAACAATCTGATATTGTACAAGCCTTGCAACTAGTCGTTGACGATATCAAATCCAGGTTCGGAAAGAAAATAACCCTTGCACATAAATCACTATGGTATTTAAGAGACATTGTGTCAGAGCTGAGACAAACGTATCCTGGCGTCGGTTTTCATTATCATTTTGATAGTAGCTCTATCCGTCCAGATGGAGGTATTCTTTGCATTCTCGGGAAGCCTGGTGATGAGACGTCGGTTCCCATCTTAATCGCTGAGGTGAAGAATCAGGGAACAAATGATTTGCGTCTCGCAGAAGGTCTGCCGAGACAAGCCAGGGGGAATGCTATCGAACGGCTTGGCAAGAACCTTATCGGTCTTCGTGTGGCTCTTATGCGTGAAAGCATTTTTCCTTTTGTGTGTTTCGGTGATGGATGCGATTTTGAGAAAGAATCTTCGATTCTAGATCGAGTGACAACTATGGCTATGTTTGGCGAATTGAATAAGACGTATCTCTACAACGAGGGAAATGGAAGGTTCAACCGTGGCAGCTTCTATTTTCGACCAGAGCGCTGGTCCGTTGATGAAATGGCTGAAATTATGAAGGACATAGCATACAGGTCTGTGCTGTACTACTTCTCGAAATATGGAGAGGAACATTTCCGATCTGATCATGAAAGCGACGCAGGGTGACGTTCCCGGCTTCACTGCTATCATGAACCTCACTGCTGTTCTCTTGAAAGGGGGTTGCCATGAAACCAGCGCAATTACTGGCCGACTATGCCGAGCATCCCTCCTTTCGTGAGATCTGCCGGGTTGCGAAGCGGTTGTTGAAAGAGGGTGTCGATCCGACTGCTGTCCGGCAGGAGATTGCTGCGCGCTATGATCCGCCGCCCGCGATTGCCCGCTTGCGCGATCAGCCGCAGCCGCTCAAAATCATCGGCGCGCACCTGATTGAACCGGGGGCTATCGAGCAGATCCGCACGGCGTTGCGGCTGCCGCCAGCGGTGCGCGGCGCGCTGATGCCCGATGCCCATCAAGGCTATGCGTTGCCCGTGGGTGGCGTGATTGCGTATGATCGGGCAGTTGCGCCGTATCAGGTCGGCGTAGATATTGGTTGTCGCATGCATCTGTCGATTCTGTCCGGGATGACCCCGGAAGATGCGCAGCGCAACCGTCACCATCTGCTCGAAATGATCACGAAGGTAACCGTCTTCGGTATCGGTTCGCCGAAACGTCCGGTGGCCGATCATCCGGTGCTGGCCGATCGCCGCTGGCAGGCGACAAAACTGTTGCGCGAACTGCGTGAGCTGGCCAGATTGCAGATCGGCACATCCGGCGGCGGAAACCATTTTGCCGAGATTGTGGTGGGCGAGTGGCTGGCCGATGGCAAGACCTTTGTGGGCCTGCTCACGCACAGCGGCAGTCGCGGTGTGGGCGCAAAGATTGCTCGCCACTACGCTGAGCTGGCCGATCGTGAGACGGCGCGGTTCGCGCGAGGGATTCCACGCACGTATGGCTGGCTCAGCACCGAGACAGAGGTCGGCCAGGAGTATTTGCTCGCGATGCGGCTGGCGGGCGATTTTGCCCGCGCCAATCACGAGGTGATCCATGCCCGGTTTAGCAAGGCGTTGGGAGCGCCGGTTGAGCGCGTGATCGAGAATCACCACAACTTTGCCTGGGAGGAGCGCAATGGTCTGGTCATTCATCGCAAGGGCGCGACTCCGGCTGGCGCAGGTGAGCTTGGGATCATTCCCGGTTCGATGACGACCAACAGCTACATTGTCGAAGGGCTGGGCGCGTCCGATGCGCTGTCAAGCGCCTCGCACGGCGCGGGCCGCCGCTTCAGCCGGTCGGAAGCGCGTCGCGCGATCAGGCCGGCAATGGCCGCCGCTCTGGTGCGGGAAGCAGGCGTTCTGGTGCGCGGGCTGGCTGTTGACGAGTCACCCCTGGCGTACAAAGATATCGAAACGATCATGGAGGTGCAGATCGCGGCGGGTCTCATTCGCCCGCTGGCGCGCATGCGTCCGCTGGTCGTGGTGATGTCGGGAACTGAGGGCGAAGATTAACCAACAGGAGACGCGCCAGATCGCGTCTCCTGTCCAGGGGGGGATTGGCCGTCTGGCTGACAGCACAGCGCCTACTTCTTGTCGATCGTTCCGTTAACCACGCCCAACATCACTTTACCAAGCTCAGCCTGGGCTTCGATCACCCGCTGCATCGCCTCCTGCCAGCTCTGCATCACCTTCTGCACCTGGGTGGTGTCCCAGCCGCGCATCACATTGGTTGGGTCTGATTTCTTCAGCATGTCGAACCAGCCCTCGATGAAGCGGCTCTGGCTCTCGTTGAAGTTGCGGGTCATCTCCAGCACCTGACGGCTCCACTCAACGATTGCCGTCGGTGTCACCGGATTGATCCCCGGCATGGTCGGCATGCCCGGCACGGTCGGCATGGTTGGCATATTGACGCTGTTGGCCGCTACCGTCTCTGCCCACAGCCGGGTCAGTTCGACCTGGGCGTCGAGCGCCTGCTTCACGGTGCCGCGCCAGCTATCAACCGTCTTCTGCCAGGCTTCCGGGCTTTGGGGAGCGGCCATATATTGCACCGATGCCATCCAGCTATCCCACACCTTCTGCTGCGTGCCGGTCCACATCTTGATCATGTCGTTCGCCTGCTTCGTCCAGTCCATTGGATCCTCCATTCAGCGTTGTACGCTGTCTTCCTCTTTCTCGAGCCTCGCGTTGTGCGGGTCTGTTGTCAGGGTAGATCGGTAGGTTACACTAGAGTTACTAATCTGTTTCACAGGTTCTGTGTGTGGAGTGCGATTGCCGCCTGCGGGAGTTGCTGCGGAGCAAGCACATTGCGTCAGCGCCAGAACAGGTTTCTTGCTCACTTGTTTGACAAGCGGCGCTGGTATCTCTACCATACAAGAAAACAGGTTTCCAGGTCGTGGATCAACGATGTTGGGATGTCTCGCGCCGAGTTTCGAGGAGGTCAATGATGACCATGACCACCATCGCTACGCTGCCCGCCTTTGTCCAGATTCGCGAAGTCGGCCCTCGTGATGGTCTGCAAAACGAGCCGGTGATACTCAGCACAGCGCAAAAGCTGAAGCTGATCGATCTGCTGGCAGCGGCTGGGTTGCGCGCGATTGAGGTGGGAGCGTTTGTGCGTCCGCAGCAGGTGCCGCAGATGGCCGATACCGAGGCGGTGTTTGTCGGCCTTGAACGTCGTCCTGGCGTGATCTACAGCGCCATTGCGCCGAATGTCGTCGGCGCGCGCCGGGCAATCGCCGCCGGCGCTGATGTGGTGCAGGTCTTTCTCAGCGCCAGCGAGAGCCATAATCGCAGCAATGTGAATATGAGCATCGAACAGTCGCTGAGTCAGGTGGCTGAGATGGCGACGCTGGTGCATGGCGCCGGGAAGCCGTTCGATGCCGTGTTGTCGGTAGCCTTTGGTTGTCCGTTTGAAGGAGATGTACCGATCGAGCGAGTGATGGATCTCTGTCAGCGGTTGCTCGATCTGGGCGCTGAGCAATTGACGCTTGGCGACACGACGGGAATGGCGCATCCGTTACTGGTGCAGGATGTTGTGCGGGCGTTTCAGGCCCGTTTTCCCCGGCAACCCCTGCGCCTGCATCTGCACAGCGCGCGCGGGGCCGGTCTGGCCAATCTGCTCGCTGCTCTCCAGTTGGGGGTTGATGCCTTCGATGCCAGTATTGGCGGAATTGGCGGCTGCCCGTTTGCGCCGGGCGCGCCCGGCAATCTCTGCACCGAAGATGTGACCCATCTGTTGCACGAGATGGGCATTGCGACCGGCCTGAATCTGCCTGCGTTGATGGCGGCAGCGCGCGAACTGGAGCGGATGCTCGATCATGAAGTGCCCGGACAGACGATCAAGGCCGGGATCTGCAAGCACCTGCGCGATCGGGGCGAGGGATAAGAGTCGTGGATCCACGCGAGCGAGTGGTGATCATTACCGGCGCGTCGAGTGGGATTGGCGAGGCGACGGCCCGCTGTTTTGCGGCAGCCGGCGCGCGACTGGCGCTGGCTGCGCGCTCGGCAGAGCGGCTGGCGCAGCTTGCCGCTGATCTGCCTCATGCCCTGCCGGTGCCAACCGATGTGGCGGATCCGGCGGCCTGCGCGCGTCTGGTTGAACAAACCGTGGCGACGTATGGCCGGGTCGATATTCTGATCAACAATGCTGGCATCGGTTTGACTGGTCCGATCAGCAGTCTGGCCCAGGCCGATCTGGAACGACTGCTGGCAGTCGATCTGCTGGGGCCGATCTGGTTGATCCAGGCGGTGGTTCCGGTCATGCGCGCTGCCGGTCGCGGTCAGATCATCAATGTCTCGTCGGTGCTGGCGGCGCAGCCGCTGCCCTACCTGGGCGGTTACGCCGCCGCCAAGGCGGCGCTCGAACAGGTGAGCAATGCGCTGCGCATCGAGTTGCGCGGCAGCGGCATCGCGGTGACGGTGGTGCGTCCGGGCACAACCCGCACCGATTTCAATCAGCGACGGCTGGGGCGAGGGCGCGAGCGGCGCCGGATTGCGCCGCGTGGTGTGCCGCCTGACGTGGTTGCGCGCGCCATCCTGCGCGCGGCCCGCACCGAGTCGCGGCTGGCTTATGTGAGCTGGAGCGACCGGCTGGCTTTGCTGTTCGGACGACTCTTCCCCGGTTTCGTCGAAGCGCTGCTTGCCCGCGCTATCGCCTGGGAAGAACAGCCTGCCTCGAAGTAGATCATTAATCTTGACAGGGAGAGACTCGTTGAACCTTACCCGCGCCTTCTTGCGTCAACCTGCCCTTGATCCGGATGGTCAGCATCTGGCTTTTGTGACTGCCGGCGACATCTGGCTGGTTTCGAGCGCCGGTGGAGTCGCAGAACGCCTGACTGCTCATCCGGCCAGTCATCGCGAGCCGCGGTTTAGCCCCGATGGGCGGCGCCTGCTGTTCACCGCCAATCGTTACGACGCTGGCGAATTGTACATCCTCGATCTCGATGGCGGCGCGCCGCGCCAGATCACCTTTCAAGATGCCTATTGCCAGCCCCAAGACTGGACGAGCGATGGCGCAGCGGTGCTCTTCACTGCTGACAGTGAGCAGATGGGCGAGGCGATCTACCGGGTGAGCGTCGAGGGCGGCACGCCGGTGCTGGTCTATGCCGAACCTTACGAGCAACTCGACCACGTGGCAGTATCGCCCGACGGACAGATGCTGGCGTTCGTCAACCTGCGCGAACGCTGGTGGCGGCGCGGCCCCCACCCCTTTTCACCCAATGAGATCTGGCTGGCGCCAGCCCAACCCGATTATACGGCGCTGCGCCAGATTGCCGGGCCGTATGGCCAGCGGTTGACCTATAACGGCAAGCTGGGCTGGCCGCTGTGGGCACCGGATGGCCTGGGATTGTACGTGGTCTGTGATTGCGATGGCTGGGAAAATCTGTGGTATCTGCCGCTTGACGAAACGCCGCCGCGCCAGATCACCCGCTTCCGCGATGGTCGGCTCTTCACGCCAACCATTGCCCGACGGAGCGGGACGATTGTCTGCGCGCGGGATGATGGTCAGCTCTGGCAGATCGATCCGATGAGCGGCGATGCTGCGCCCATTCCGATCCGCGCTCGGGTAGACAGCAAACGTGCGCCGGTGCGGATTGAAACCTGGACGAGCAACTTCAGTGAAGTGCGGCTAAGCCCTGATGGCAAGAAGATTGCGCTGGTGGCGCGCGGTGATGTGTTTGCCGATTTTGCCGACAAAGAGACGGATCGCGATTTGCGTCAGGGGCCGGCGTTTCGGGTAACCAATACGCCGGCGCGCGAATGGGCGCTGGCCTGGACACCCGACTCGCGGCGGCTGGTGTACCTGTCGGATCGTTTCGGTGAGGAGGAGCTGATCGCCTACGATTTTTCCACCGGTCAGGAAGTGCGCCTGACCCACGATGGTCGTCCGAAACTGGCGCCGCGGATCGCGCCTAACGGCCAGGCGATCGCGTACATTCGCGATCGCATTGCCATTGATGTCATCGAAGACATTGGTGGGCAACCGCGCGAACTCTGTCGGGGACGCTTTGCGATTGCCGCCGATCTCTGCTGGTCGCCCGATTCGCGCTATCTGGCCTATATTGCCCAGGACGATCGGCTGTTCAGTAACGTGTATGTCGTTCCGGCAGCCGGTGGTGAGCCGCGTCAGATCACCTTTCTCAGCAACGTTTTTGGCGGCGATCTGAGCTGGTCGCCCGATGGCAGCTTTATCATCTTCACGACTGAACAATATCGACTCGAGTCGCAGATTGTTCGGGTTGATCTGCGCCCGCCGCAGCCCCGGTTCCGTGAAGCCGAGTTTGAACGGTTGTTTGAAAAAAAGGAGGAGCAGCCATCCGAAACCGGCGCGCAACCGCCGTCCTCTGCCGGAGCAACCCAACCGCAGCGCGAGCCGATCATCTATGAAGGGATTGAGCGCCGCCTGCGCCTGCTGACCCCGCCGCAGATGGATGCCGTCGCCGGGCCGATCAGTCCTGACGGCAAAGATCTGCTCTTCCTTGCTTCGGTAGCCGGCAAAGTTGATGTCTGGACGCTGCCGCTCGACGAACCGCGCGCGGGTCAGCCGCCGCGCCAGCTTACTGCCAGTGAAACGCGCAAGGCCTTTCTGCAATTTGCGCCTGATGGACGCAGTTTTTTCTACCTTGAAGATGGGCAGGTTGTCGCGCGTCGTTTTCCCGGCGGCAATGAACCGAGCCGCCTCAGCATTCGCGCTGAAGTCGAAGTCGATTTTCACCGCGAAAAAGCGCAGATCTTTGCAGAGGCATGGCGTCAGTTGCGCGACAGCTTCTACGATCCGACGTTTCGCGGCCAGGACTGGCAGGCCGTGCGGGAACGGTTTGCGCCGCTGGTCGATGCTGTGCAGACTACGGGTGAATTGCACACGTTGATCAATCTGATGGTAGGCGAGCTGCGCGCGTCGCATCTCGGCAGCGGGTTCTACAATGGGCGGAGTGATGATGGCTACATCGGCATCATCTTTGCCGTGACGCCGCTGTGGCAAGAGGGTCGCCTGATTGTCGAGCGGGTGCTGCCCGATAGTCCGGCGGCGCTGGCAGCCGATCCGCCGCAACCCGGTGAAGAGCTGATTGCCGTGGATGGCGTCAGGTTGAGCCAGACCGTGGCGCTGCCCAAACTGCTGCTGCGCAGCGCTGGTCGGCGCGTCCGTCTGACGCTGCGCGCTGCTTCTGGTCACGAGCGTGAGATTACGGTGCGACCGGTTGACGCTGCTGCGTATCAACGGTTGCGCTATCGCGATTGGGTCGCCGCTAATGAACAGTACGTTCACGCAAAAAGCCGCGGACGATTGGGCTACGTTCACATCGAGGCGATGAGCTATGCCGCATACCAGCAGTTTCTGGTCGATCTTGATACCGAGACGCACAACAAAGCAGGCGTCATTATCGATGTGCGGTACAATAGAGGCGGATATACGGCAACCTTCGTGCTCGATGTCTTGATGCGTCGATCGGCGTTGCGCAGCGGTTTTCGCGATCTGGGATCAAGCGATGCCATTCATCTGGCCGGGGGTCGGGTGCTTGATCGACCGACTGTGCTGGTGACGAACGAACGCTCAGCCAGCAATACCGAAATGCTGAGCGAGAGCTACCGGCGATTGCGGTTGGGCAAAGTCGTGGGACGGCCAACTGCCGGCGCGGTGATCTGGACGTACAATATTCAATTGCTCGATGGCGCATGGTTGAGTCTGCCGCGTATGTATGTGGTCACACCTGAAGGCGAAGACCTGGAAGGTCATGGGCGTCCGGTTGACGTGGCGGTATTCCGCCCGCTGGGGGAGTGGGCAAGCGGACGTGATCAACAGCTCGATGCAGCCGTGGCAACACTGCTCAAAGCGCTTCGTCGTCGCTAGCGGTGCATGATTGTGAAAAGTGAGGTTGAAGATGTCGACCCTCGCTCCTCTCCGCTTTTCGGTTTGTCTTGATACGATCTTCACCGATCGACCGTTCGAGCAGCGGCTCGAACACATTGCGGATCTCGGTTTTCATGCCTACGAATTCTGGACGCGGCGGGGCAAGGATATGAATATCACTATCGCGCTGCAAACCGCGCTCCGCTTGCAATGCGTGGCGATTGTGGGGAGCGAAGCGTCGCCGAATGACCCTGATCAGCGCGCAACCTTCCGTGATGAGATCATGCGCAGCGCCGCTCTGGCAGTTGATCTGGCCTGCGATCATCTGATCGTGTACGGCGGTGTTGCTCGCGCCGATCTCGATCATGCAAGCCAGCGCGCCTGTCTGATTGAGGCCCTGCACGAGGCGGCGGAGACGGCGGCTGATGCCGGGCTGACCCTGTTGCTCGAACCACGCAATCAGATGGACGTGCCGGGCAGTTTTCTCTGGTCGTCGGATGAGGCGGCGGCGATTGTGCGGGAAGTGAACGATTCGCATGTGAAGTTGCTCTTCAATTGCTATCATCAGCAGATCAGTGAGGGCAATCTAACGCACCGTCTGCTCTCGTATCTTGATCTGATTGGACATATTCACGTCGCCGATGTGCCGGGGCGTCACGAGCCGGGCACCGGCGAGATCAACTACGAACACATCTTCGGTGTTTTGCGGGAACGCGCCTACAGCGGCTACGTCGGCCTTGAATACACGCCGCGCATCGATTCGGCGGCCAGCCTGCGCGCCGTGCGCATGATGAGCCAGTAGCTGCGCTCTGGTCGGTTGCTGGTAGACCGTGGCCTTCACGATCAGCGCAACTCAGTGCGCCCGCGACAGCGCATGAAACTCCGTAGCGACGTTGCCTGGCAACGTCGCTACGGTTCGTCAGGCGGGCAGTGGTCGGCATTACGCGCGAACTTCCTGGCGCTGGAAGGAGATGTAGCTGATCGCAAACACGACGATGATGGCTGCGATCAGGCCGGTCATGTGCGGCCAGGTCAGCAGAATGCTTTGCCCGGCTGGCAAGGGTGTGCCCGGAATGGCATTGTGCAACTGGATCGGCAAGACGAGACCAAGAGCGCGCACTGCCGGATTGAGTGTTGCCAGCGCCACCTCTGAGAAGAGCGTATTGGGCGAGAGGCGAGTTAACAGCAATTCGAGCTGAAGCTGATTGATCAGCGCCTGGGTGTCGCCAATCGGCACTGGTTGCAGCACCCGCGCCAACAGGCTGGCAATGATTCCCCAGAAGGCGGTGAAGAAGAGCCAGACGGCAATCGCGGCCAGCGCAGCGGTTGCCGGTTGCCGAAAGAGGATCGAGAAGAGCATTGCCAGCGCCAGCCAGATCCCGCCGTAGCAGATGGTGACAAACAGGAACCATGCCATCCGCAAAGTCTCTTCACCGCTCGGCGGCACGCCCAGTTGCAGCAAGCCCATGCCAATGATCAGCAGCCAGATTGAAGCCAGCACCAGCGCCAGCGTGCCCAATCCGGCGAGAAATTTCCCCAGCAGCAGAGCGTCGCGGTAGATGGGTTGGGCCAGCACCTTCGAGATAGTGCGCTGGTTGAACTCGCCGTTGATTGCATCGAAGGCCAGCGCGATGCCGATCAAGGGCACCAGCAGGCCCAGAAAGCCGACAAAGGCCGGCAACGGTTCGCGCGCAGTCGTGAACAGACGCAGGAAGAGGAATGAGCTATCGCTGCTGACCCCGGCGCGGAGGTTCTGCGAGGCGGCGTACACTGTGCCGAACGCCGTCAGCACGATCAACCCCTCGAGAAAGAGCATCCGCGCACTGGTCAGGTAATCGGCCATCTCTTTCGCCACCACCGCCCATAATCCCGTCCACGGCGAACCTTCCCGCTGCCGGGCGCTGGTTTCGCTACGCTGAAGTTGCATACGCTGCTCCTTTCTGGAAGTAGCGCGTGTAGATTTCGTCGAGACCAGGGGTGGCGACACTCAGCGCGCGCAGTTGACCGCCAGCTTCGATCACCTTTCGCGCCACCTCGGAACGCAGATCTCGGCGCGCTTCGATGTGGAAGCTGTGCGCGTCACTGGTCACCCGCAACACGTCGGGCAATGTCTGCAACGCTGTTGCCAGACCGTCGCCCCCTTCCGCTTCGAGATGGATGCGGTACGCGCCGCCCAGCACGCGCTGCGCCAGATCACTGACCGTGCCTTCCAGTACCATCTTACCCTGGTGGAAGAGGCCGACTCGATCACAGACGGCCTGCACCTGTTGGAGCAGATGCGACGAGAGCATGATGGTGATGCCGTTGGCTTTCAGCGCGCGAATCAGGTCGAGGAATTCGCGCACCGCTTCGGGATCAAGCGCCAGGGTTGGCTCGTCCATGATGATCAACTGCGGCTGCTTGATCAGCACCTCGGCCACGCCCAGCCGCTGGCGCATGCCGCGCGAGAAGGTTTTTACCCGGCGATCGGCGACATGCGTTAGTCCCACCTGCTCGAGCGCTGCGCTGATGCGCTTGCTCGTCTCAGGCTCGCGAATCCCGTTCAGCTTCGCGATGTAGCTCAAGTTTTCACGCGCGGTCAACTGATCGTAGAAGCCGACCTGATCGGGCAGATACCCTACCCGCGCTTTGACGCTAAGGGGCTGGCGGGCCGGATCCAGCCCCAGCACGCGCACACTGCCGCTGGTCGGCTCGGTCAGGCCGAGCAGCATCAGGATCGTTGTTGTCTTGCCGGCGCCGTTCGGGCCGAGCAGGCCGAAGATCTCACCCTTCCGAACGGTGAGGGTCAGCCCATCGACCGCTGTGAACGCGCCGTAGCGTTTGGTCAGTTCACGACACTCAACAACTGCCTCGCTCATGCGATCACCTCCGGCAGTCTCGGCCTACCGGCGACCAAAGCGCATCACAGCCGCGCCCACGCCCACCACGGCAATCGCAATCAGGGCGATCCCAACCAATCCCCACAGGGTTGACGTGAGGACGGTGAAGCGGAATTCGCTGGTGGCAGCAGCGGCGTCAGCCGGACGAGCGGTAAATGTGACCAGATAGTCGCCGGCAATCGCCTGATTCGATGGCTGCACACTGGCTGTCACTTCGATCAGTTCACCATTCGCCAGTTCCGGGATCGTCTTCGGTTCAAACTCAACCGTCCACCCGATTGGCGGCGATGCGCTCAGTTCAATGTCGCGCGCGGGCGCGCTGCCAGTATTGCGCACAACGAGTTTGACAGCGGTCTTTTCGCCGATGCGGGCCTCGCCAGACAGACGACCATCGGGTGTCGTCAGCACCAGTTGCGGTTGCCCGGTAATGTCAGCGACCAGGCGGGTTGTTGTCTGCAAATCGCCGCCGCGGGCCAGCAGACCAATTTCATAAGCGCCGGCGGGCACATCAGCAAAGGCGCGCACTTCGACGCTCAGGTTTTTCGACTCGTTGGGGCCGAAGGGAATGCTGGTCACGCTCTGCCCTGAGAGCTTGAAATCAACCTGGAAACCGCGTGGCGCTTCCGCCAGCAGGCTCACCGGCACCTCCTCGCTGCTCTCATTCTTCAGCGTCACGTTGTAGCGGAACGTGGTGTTCGCCGAACCGCGCAGCGTCGGCAGATCAACCTTGAACGCGAGACCAGCCGGATTCGTCTCTTTTGCCTTCAGCGTCAGCTCGATCGGCAGACTGACCTCTTGCGCCGCACCGGTAGCGACGGCGGTCATCCGGTAGACGCCGGCCTGCGCATCAGCAGGCGGTTCAATCCGCAGATCAAACGTCGCATTGCTGTTCGGTTCGATGTAGGCCGACTGGATCACCCGACCGTCACCGCGGAACGAGGCAATCCAGCGCTGCGGGACATCGCGCAGACCGAGGCGGACAATCTGGGGGGTCGTGTCGGTGCCAAGGGTGAGTTTGATGGTTACTGTGTCGCCCAGCGTTGCTTCCTGTGCCGGATAGCGGGTGTAGAAGAAGAGATCGCGCGGCGCTGGCTGGGCCTGTGCCGGCGTGGCGGTTATGCCGGCAATAAGCAGCAACATCGTCAGTGTGCTGATGATGCTAAGGACGCGCATCGTCTACCTCCTCATGTGAAGATGAACAGAATCTGCACTCTTCAGCTTCGAGAAGATAGAACCGCATGATTAGAGGACGATTAACGGCGTATTAGCGATTTCATAGAAATCGCTGAGATCGGTTTGGCAAGGGCGTATTCCCACAGCCGATGGGGGGCGTTAGCGGGCGATGTTGCGCGCTGGACAAGGATGGTCAGAGGCAGGGCGCGCAGATGGTGCACGAAGCGCGCTTGCGGAATGGCATGCGCCGATTGCGGGTAGAGTTTGAAATGGTAGTAGAGGATTCGGTCAGAGAGACCAATTCGCTTAAGAACGTGATACAACCGGCGACGCGCCTGAATCCGGTACGGCCAGCGGATGGCGTGGCAGACATTCAACACGATCAGGCCGCCTGGTTTTAGCACACGGGCAAATTCGTTCAACAGATCGAGGATCGCTTGCTGATCGGGAATGTGTTGCAAGACACCAAATGAGAAGACGAGATCAACACTGTAATCGGGCAGATCGAGCCGACTGGCATGGTTGGTCGCAAAGCGGGCCTGCGGCAGATCGCGATGAAGCGTTTGCGCGTGAGCGATCAGGCTGTCAGCAACGTCAACCCCAATATAGCTGGTGAAATAACGGCAGAACGCTGGCGCCAGCCGCCCGATGCCGCAGCCAAAATCAAACACGCACTCGTAGCGCTGTGGGTAGCCAAGACGCTGCATCTCACGGTACAATTCCTCGACCTGATCGTAGCCGGTCTGAAAAAAAGGCGACTGGATCCCAGGCGTGGAACTTGTTGATACCGGTCATGGCCCAAAACGGATCGAGCTGTCCAAGCGCATCCCATTGCTGCCGATTTAGCGAAAAGTTCATCAGTGTTTCCTTCCTGATGGAATATGCGGGTAGGCTGCTTCCTCAAGTGAAACACAGATACTGGCGGTGGGATCAGGGATGTCTGTCGCGATTGAAGTGAGATAAATTGCCCTGGAGCAGGGTGGAGTGTGTCATCTACGTTCAGAAAAACCTTTCCTTTTAGTCTCCGACAACAGGGAAGCATCGCGCCAGCGCGCCAGCGTCTACCGCAACCCTCGCCGTGCTGTGAGGATGATCGATGCGCCAGTGCCGGGAATGGCCGCGCCATCATCGCCTATGTCATTGCGAGGGCGCGCAGTGCCCGCCGCAAACGAAACGAATGGCTCACTGTCCCTGCAGAGTCGGTGTGGCTGGGTGGATTCTCTCTTGACAAGGCGGCAAGCGCCGCGTATAGTGCGATGACGATAGAGCGTAGCCTGACACAACGTTACCGTGGTTAGTGGGAAGCATCTTCATGGGCGAAAAAGTTGTCATTGTTGAGTCGCCAGCTAAAGCGCGGACGATTCAAAAATATCTGGGCAAAGCCTACAAAGTCACTTCAAGCATGGGCCATGTTCGTGATCTGCCAAAGAGTGGCCTGGCGATCGACATCGAGCACGATTTTGCCCCTTCGTATGAGATTGTCAAACCCAAGGTCGTTAGCGAACTGAGCCAGATTGTGCGCAATGCCGATGCTGTCTATCTGGCAACTGACCCCGATCGCGAGGGCGAGGCGATTGCCTGGCATATCACTCAGGCCGTGAAGACACCGAAGAAGACGCCGATTTACCGGGTTGTTTTCCAGGAGATTACGCGCAATGCGGTGCAACAGGCGTTGCAGCAGCCGCGCCAGATCAATCAAAACCTGGTGGATGCGCAGCAGGCGCGCCGCGTGCTCGATCGGCTGGTTGGCTATCAGCTTAGCCCGTTGCTGTGGGATAAGGTCAAGCGGGGCTTGAGCGCCGGGCGCGTGCAGTCGGTGGCAGTGCGGCTGATCGTCGAACGCGAACGCGAGATTGAACAGTTCACGCCACAGGAATACTGGACGATCGAGGCCGATCTGCTCAAGGCGGCTGGTATTGCTCCGCGCGATCTGTTTCGGGCGACCCTGATCGAACGTGATGGGAAGAAGCTGGAAAAGTTCGCAATCGAACGACGCGAGCAGGCTGAGGCAATTGTTGCCGATCTGCGCGATGCGCGCTATACGGTTGAGCGGGTGAATCGGCGCGACAAGCGGCGGAGTCCGGCGCCGCCGTTCACAACCAGCACGCTCCAGCAAGAGGCGGCGCGCAAGCTCGGTTTTAGCGCAAAAAAGACGATGATGCTGGCTCAGCGTCTCTACGAAGGCGTTGACATCGGCGGTGAAGAGGGTACCGTTGGTCTGATCACCTACATGCGCACCGATAGCGTTCAGGTTGCTGCGGAAGCGCAGGCGGAAGCGCGTGAGGTGATCGGCAAGCGGTTTGGCGCTGAGTATCTGCCCGATCAGCCGCCCATCTACAAGACCAAAGCCAAAGGCGCGCAGGAAGCGCATGAGGCGATCCGGCCAACCAGCAGCGCTCGCCTGCCGGAAGCCCTGAGCGAGCGACTCGAACGCGACCTGTGGCGTCTCTACGAGCTGATCTGGAAGCGCTTCATCGCCTCGCAGATGGCGCCGGCCATCTTCGACAGCACCACGGTTGACATTGCTGCTGAGCCGACCATTGCCGGCGCGCCGCGTTACCTCTTCCGCGCTACCGGTTCTGTGCTGAAGTTTCCCGGCTTTCTCGCCGTCTACAATGTCAGTCTCGACGAAGGCGAAGAAGACGAAGACAGCGAACGCCGCCTGCCGTTGCTGAGCGAGGGCGAACGTTTGCAACTGGTTGAGCTGCTGCCGGTGCAACACTTCACCGAGCCGCCGCCGCGCTATACCGAGGCCAGTCTGGTGAAGGAACTGGAACGCCTGGGTATTGGCCGGCCCAGCACCTACGCTACCATCCTCTCAACCATCCAGGAACGCGAATACGTCGAGATGGTCGATAAGAAGCTGGTGCCGACGACGCTGGGGCGGGTGGTGACCGATCTGCTGGTCGAGCATTTTGGCTCGATTGTCGATTACGATTTTACGTCGGCGCTCGAACAGCAACTCGACGATATTGCCGAGGGATCGAAGCAGTGGGTGCCGGTCTTGCGCGATTTCTACGGCCCCTTCCGCTCAACCCTGGAGATGGCGCAACGCCAGATGCGCAATGTCAAACGGGAGGAGATTACTACCGATCTGGTCTGTCCGAAGTGCGGTCAGGGCAAGCTGGTGATCCGGTTTGGCCGCAACGGCGAATTTCTGGCCTGTTCTCGTTACAATCGCGAAGGCGCGCGCGATTCGTGTGACTTTACCAGCGATTTTCACCGTGATGCCAATGGCCAGATTGTGCTCGACAAGGCCAGTGCGCCTGAGACCAGCGATGTGCTGTGCCATGTCTGTGGCCGCCCGATGGTTATCAAGAAGAGTCGGTTTGGGCCGTTCCTCGGTTGTTCAGGGTATCCAGAATGCACCGCTACTCGCCGGATCGGGAAGGATGGCAAGCCGGCGCCGTTGCCCGAACCGACCGGCGTGCCCTGCCCCAAGTGTGGCGAAGGCGAGTTGATGCGGCGGCGCGGGAAGTTTGGTCGCCCCTTCTACGGCTGTTCGGCTTACCCCAGGTGTGATTACGCCACCAATCAGCTCGACGAAGCGCAGGCCGGGGTGGTAGTGGCCGGTCCGCCGGCTGAAGAGATCAAACCTGAGCCGCCAGCGCGCAAAGGTCGTTCGCGCAAGAGCGCGTAATATGGCAGGGTGGCGGCTTCTTCCCCGTT
>FWWM01004882.1_pt1 | contig 30454 bp, 28 predicted proteins | sample 2228351 | NCBI WGS metagenome assembly FWWM01 (sample SAMEA103939774, study PRJEB20133) | metagenome | reverse complement strand
AGACCTGCCCGCCGGCCTCGCTTTTCTCCGCCGCCAGCCGCAGCGCTCGAACGACGTCGTCCACGTGGATGAGCGATCGGCGGTTCCCAACCTCGGGCAGGGGCGGAAAGCACCCGCGGTCGATCGCCCGAATCATACGCGCGAGATTACCTTTACTGCCCGGGCCGTACACGAGCGGCAGGCGCAGCACACACACCCCCATACCGTGCTCGCGGCCAGCGGCGAGTACCAGGCGCTCGGCCTCGAGCTTGGCGCAACCGTAAGGCGAGAGCGGCCTGCAGGGGCTCGTTTCGTCCTGGCACTGCGCCCCGCCCTCCCCCATGGCCTTGACGGAGCTCACAAAGACGAAACGCTCGACCCCGCTACGCCTCGCCTCGGTCAGCAGCGCGCGTGTACCCTCGACCGTGATGCGCCGATGAAGGTCCTCGTTGCGACGCGCATTTTCTTCATCCGCATGCGCATAGCCCGCCAGATGGAATACCGCATCCACATCCCGGCAGGCATCGCGCAAGGAGGGCGCATCGAGCAGGTCGCCGAAAACAGGCGACACCTTTTCGCCCGGCCACAGCCGGTCGACGTCAACGACCCGCGCCGGGCGAATCAAGGTACGGACCACGGACCCGCACCGGCACAGCTCATCGACAAGACGCCGTCCGATAAATCCAGTGGCACCGGTGACGAGTACTGCCTTCCCGCTCGGGGTACACCCCATCATGAACCAGGTGTTTCGCGCACCTGCAAAAACTGTGATGCGCGTGAAAGAATTTTTCTCGGTATGAACAGCGGCCCTACCCTCAACCCATGTTTGCGGCAGGCCCGATAGGCCTCGAGGTTCCCCTAAAGAATCCCGCGCAGGCTGTTATTCGACAAGCCGCCCGTCCGCATCCGTACCCAAATTTCCGACACATAGACGGATCGGATCTTGTGCACGTGCATGAAACGCATGGTCAGTTCGAAATCGGATTGCAGCTTGTACTCGAGATCGAATCCGCCCAGCCTTTCATAGACGCTGCGGCGGACGAAAAACGTCGGGTGCGCCGGCATCCAGCCTTTTTCGAACAGGCCATATTCGTAAGGGCGGGACTTCCAGTAACGGACAATCTTTCGTAGATCCTTCGGGTCGACGTAGACCAGGTCCGCATAACAGGCATCGACGTCCGGGTTGCTCAGGGCTTCCGCCACACGGCTGAGCACGCCGCTATGGGCATACATGTCGTCGGCGTTGAGGAAACCAATGACATCGCCCGTCGCCATGGCGATGCCCTTGTTCATGGCATCATAGACGCCTCGGTCCGGCTCGGACAGCAACCGCGTTACCCTGCCTGGCGTCTGTCGCACTACCTCGGCAGTGCCATCAGGCGAGGCGCCATCAATAACAATATGCTCCACATCGGAATAATCTTGCTCGGCGACAGAACAAATCGTCTCTGCGATAGTCCTGGCGGCATTGTAGGCAACGGTAATGACTGTAATCTTCAGAGAATTTGCCATTACTGAACCTGCTCGCGTGTCAGCATCCAATTACCCATGACCAGCATGTCCATACGGGTGCGCAGAAAACAGTCGAGCGCTTCCTCCGGCCGGCAGACCACCGGCTCGTTCTCATTGAACGAGGTGTTGAGCACAATGGGAACGCCAGTGAGATCTCGGAACGCCTCGATCAGGCGGTAGTAGCGCGGGTCTGAATCGAACCGATAGCTCGAGATTGGCGGCGATGAGGTGCAGCTTGCGTGCAAGGTGCTCACGGTAAATTTTAGAGCAGTTCCTTGATGCGGGCCATCTTTATTTCGAAATGGCTCGTCTTCCAGAGCGGATAGATCCGCAAAATGTGCGTAATCACAATAAGCAGAAGCCCGGTACTCGTCGAACCGGCCCGGATCGCCGTACAGCGCTATCCCCTCACGCATGATCTCGTAACAGGACAAGGCATCAGCATCCTCGAGTCGCACCATGCCAGAATTTATCGGGCCTCCACCCTGCCTGCCGGCACGGGTCAGGGTCGGGCCTGCGGACGATGCAGTTGTTCGAAGCGTGATACGCAGTCAAGCACAAACCTGGCGTCATCAAGCACCTTCGCCCCTTGTGCTGGGCCTTGTAGACCTCTGTCGGAATGAAATCTCTGTTGCCGTAGAAGGATAGCTCCCTTTCCTTGCGTAGCGCCAGCGAGATTTCCGCCAGGCGCGGCAGATGCAATCGGCACTCGGGGGCGAAAAACTTTCGTTCTCGAACAGAATAAAACCGGCGTCGTGCCCCTTAGGCAGGTCGATACCCACCCAGCGCAATATTCCCTTGAGAGCGAGTTCCACGAGTGCCAGGGCCTCGCGCACCATGTCAGAAAAGGCACATAGACCGCCTGGCAAACCACCGGCAACGCCTCGACGATTTTTTCAAAGGCCTCGCGGTACACGGACCGTGTTGTGCGCAATGGAAAATGTTCAACTGCGTATCAGCTCATGATATAAACCGTCTCCATAGCCTTTGTGTACCTCCCGGAGCGGTTCGACCAGCGCGAATCTCAGCCAGGGCCGCATTCGGGCCGCCGCGCCCATGCGCTCTGGGGGCATTCTGCCGGATCCTTCCACCCCCTTCCTCAAGGGGATACAGGACGAAGCGTTCGACGGGTTGCGGTCTCGTCGTGCAACACGGAATTGAACACGCGGATACCACGGATACGACGCGGCAGGGCCATTTTGCGCACGGCATCACGGTGTACCTTAGCTGTGCCGGATCGTGGAATACCCCCGACTGCCGTTGTCAGCGAACACCGTAATATCCCTTATACCACTCCACGAACCGCGCCACTCCCACCTCGATCGGGGTATTCGGCTTGAAGCCGACGTCGCGATCGAGATCATGGGTGTCGGCGTAGGTGGCCGGGACATCGCCGGGCTGCATCGGCAGGAGATCGAGTTTTGCCTTCTTGCCCAGACATTGTTCGAGTACCTCGATGTAGCGCATGAGCTCCACCGGGCGGTTGTTACCGATATTGTAGATGCGATACGGCGCGTAGCTCGTCGCCGAATCCGGCTGACTCCCGGACCAGCGTGGGTCGGGGTGGGCGGGTCTGTCGATGACGCGCACCACGCCCTCGACGATGTCATCAATGTAGGTGAAGTCGCGGACCATCCTGCCGTGGTTAAACACCGGGATCGGCCGGCCTTCGAGGATCCCCCGGGTGAATTTAAAAAGCGCCATGTCGGGCCGCCCCCAGGGGCCGTAGACGGTGAAGAACCGAAGCCCCGTGCAGGGCAACCCATAGAGATGCGCGTAACTGTGGGCCATAAGCTCGTTGGCCTTTTTAGTCGCGGCGTAGAGTGAAACCGGGTGATCTACATTATCGTGTTCGGAGAACGGCAGCTTGGTATTAGCGCCGTAGACCGAACTCGAAGAGGCGAAAACGAGATGCCCCACGCCCGCATGCCGGCAACCTTCCAGGATATTGCCGAAACCAACCAGGTTGGCATCAATGTAGGCATGGGGGTTGTCGATCGAATAACGCACGCCCGCCTGCGCAGCAAGGTGCATGACGACATGAAAACGCTCGCCACGAAAGAGGTGCGCGATGCCCTCGCGGTCCACGATGTCGAGCTTCTTGAAGCGGAAACGCGGTTTATCAAGCAAGCGATTGAGACGCGCCTCTTTGAGCGTGACCTCGTAATAGTCGTTGAGATTATCGATGCCGTAGATCTCATCGCCGCGCGCGAGCAGCCGCTCGGCGAGCGCAGCACCGATGAAGCCGGCGACACCGGTGATCAGGATTCGCATACCACGAACAGGTCCGTCACAGCCGCCACAAGGTTACGCCGTCGTCGCGGATGACCGCAGGATCGAGGATCGCCTTGACATCCAGGATGCAGGCCGGATTGCGGAGCTTGGCGAGAAGCTGCTCTGGCTTGAGTTCGCGATACTGCCGGTGCGCCACGGCCAGAATTAGCGCCTCGACCTTCGGCAGCGCCTCCCAGGAGGTAAGTGGGATACCGTATTCCAGCCTTGCCTCGTCGGGATCGGCGATCGGATCGTGGACGTAGAGCTCAGCACCATAGCTTTTGAGTTCGTTGACGATGTCGGCCACGCGCGAATTACGCAGGTCGGGGCAATTCTCCTTGAAGGTAAGCCCTAGGATGGCGATCTTGGCCCCCTTGATGCAAGATCCGTTGGCGATCATGTGCTTGACGGCCTGCTCAGCGACGTATTTGCCCATCCCGTCGTTGATGCGCCTCCCGGCAAGCACAACCTGGGGATGATAGCCCACCGTCTCGGCCTTGTAGGTAAGGTAATAAGGATCCACCCCAATGCAGTGTCCGCCGACCAGCCCCGGTCGGAACGGCAGGAAATTCCACTTCGTGCCGGCCGCCTCGAGCACCGAAACGGTGTCAATCCCAAGCCGCCCGAAGATAATCGCCAGTTCGTTGACGAGTGCGATGTTAAGATCCCGCTGGGTGTTCTCGATCACCTTAGCAGCCTCGGCGACCTTGATGCTCGGTGCGCGGTGAATGCCAGCGCGCACCACTCGCGCATAGAGCGAGGCGACCCGCTCGAAGGTCTCAGGGGTGTCGCCCGCAACGACCTTGACGATCGTCTCGAGTCGATGCTCGCGATCGCCGGGGTTGATGCGCTCAGGCGAGTAGCCGACAAAGAAGTCCTGTTTCCAGCGCAGGCCAGATGCCGCTTCCAGCACCGGCACACAATCTTCCTCCGTACAGCCGGGATAAACCGTGGACTCGTAGACCACAGTTGCCCCCCGCTTGATGTGGCGGCCGACTGTGCGTGATGCCTCTAACAGCATGCGCAAATCAGGATTGTGCGCCTTGTCGATCGGAGTGGGGACTGCCACGACGATCATATCCGCCTGAGCGAGTGCCGCGGGATCCGTGCTAAAGCGCAAGTGTCGTGCGGCCGCGAATTCTTCGGCTGACACCTCGCCAGTAGGATCCTGGCGAGACTGGTAGCGACGGATCTTGTCCAGATTTTGATCGTAGCCGATCGTCGGCAGCACACGACCGAAAGCCACGGCGAGCGGAAGACCCACGTAACCGAGACCGACGACGGCGACGACAGGCTCGTGGGTGGAGGTAGTCATAGACACGATCGCATTCCTCGAAATTGTCAATTCACGAGCCGGCCAGCGCGCAGCAGTCCCTCGAAGTAGGCGATCGTCTTCTCAAGGCCCTCCTCCAGGGTGACGCGGGGCTCCCAGCCGAGCCGGGTCCTCGCCAGGGTGATATCAGGCCGGCGCTGGCGCGGATCGTCATCCGGTAGCGGGCGGTGGACGATCTTCGATCGCGAGCCGGTCAGTGCGATTACCTTCTTCGCCAGTTCGAGGATCGTGCACTCGTCCGGATTGCCGAAATTGACCGGTCCGGTGAAATCGTCGGGGCTCGCCATCAGCTGCACGAAGGCCTCGATCATATCGTCGAGGTAACAGAACGAGCGCGTCTGGCTGCCTTCGCCGTAGACGGTGATCGGCTCGTTGCGCAAGGCCTGCACGATGAAATTCGACACCACTCGCCCGTCGTTCGGATGCATGCGAGGACCGTAAGTGTTGAAAATACGTGCAACCTTGATGCGAAGCCGGTGCTGTCGGTGATAGTCGAAGAACAGCGTCTCCGCGCAGCGTTTGCCCTCGTCGTAGCAGCCGCGCGGGCCAATCGGGTTGACGTTGCCCCAGTAGTCTTCACGCTGCGGGTGCACGGTGGGGTCACCGTACACCTCGCTGGTCGAGGCCTGGAAGATTTTGGCCCGGGTGCGCTTGGCGAGCCCGAGCATGTTGATCGCGCCATGCACGCTGGTCTTTGTCGTCTGGACCGGGTCAAGTTGATAGTGAATCGGGGAAGCAGGGCAAGCGAGGTTGTAGATTTCGTCCACTTCGACGTAGAGCGGAAAGGTGATGTCGTGTCGCAGTAGTTCGAAGTGCGGATGGTCAAGCAAGTGCACGATGTTGTCTTTGCTACCCGTGTAGAAGTTGTCCACGCACAACACATCACAGCCCTGTGCGAGCAGCTGCTCGCACAGACGAGAGCCGAGAAAACCTGCCCCCCCCGTGACGAGGACTCGCTTGCGAGTGGCGATAGACACTTTGTTGTAGTTGTAGGGACTTTGTGATGGGCAGTTTGGGCGCGCGGTCAATCACCGAGGGCGCGCCTTGAGCCTACCTATATTAAGCTAGCTGTGGTGCGAAGCAAAGTAAGTGACCGCAATCGGGTGTTTCAACGACGAAACAGTTCGTTGAACAATCTCTTGAAAATAAACTGCCTCCCGGCACGCTACCGCCCTGCAGAACCGTTATTCAGGTTCCGCATGGCTGGTGGGCCGCGACCCGCGGCAGCTGCTCGCCGCACGCCGGCCCCCGAGGATCCGCGTCGGCCTCGGGCTGGCGCGCTAAGGACGTTGGGCGCGTTTGAACACGGTGGTGCGCGGATCTAAGCCAAGGATGTCGGGTACGAGAAGCCGATGGCTTTCGACGAGCCGGCGCAAGTGTTCGTACGCGAGCTGCGGCGCGTTGAGATCCGTCAGCATGTAAACGTCGCTTGGCTCGACGTCTTCGAAATGATGCCAGACCGGCCGGCTGACGAAACGCCCGTGCGGCCAGTGTGGGTCGTAGTTGCCGACGATCTCGATACCCGACTCGATCGCGCGCAGCGCAGCGATCTCGGCGAGATCCGAGACCCCGCAAAGTACGATCCTCTTCCAGCCATTCGCGCGGCACGTGCGGAAGCTGCGTGCACAGGACTCGCTCGCCTTGCGGTAGAAGGCGAGCGAGCTGGCAAGATACTTAGCAGTAAGTCTGCTCTTCTCCGCGAAACCCTTGGGCGTCAGATAGTAGAGATAGCGGTTTGCCGGCGCCTCGCTGATCTTGATGAACCCCTTGCGAATGCAGCACTTGAGATAGGAATTGGCGAGCCCCAGCGCGACTCCCATGCGCCGGGCAAGGTGCCGCTGTGTTAGGTTGCTTTGCTCTCCGACGGTGTTGAGCAACTCGAGCATGAGTTGCTCCTCCCGCTCCGGCCTAGTGTTCATTATGTGAACACTATAGCCCTTTCTGCTTGATGGTCAAGCACCTCCGCAAGGGAAGTTACGAAACCGGGGCAAGACAGTGCCGCGCCACCGCAACACGGGTATGCTGGCCGAGAAAATCCAGCAAAATGACGACTCGCTCTCGGCCCGTAGGGGCGAGGAAAATGCCTTCGTAACCAGCCAGGGCGCCAGCCATGATGCGTACCCTGGCCCCCGGCCGGAAAATCTCAGGGGGCAAAACCTGTAACCCTTCGCTATCCTCGCGCTCACGCAGCAAGCCGATCAGGTCGTCCGGAACGAGGGCGGGCTGCTGGCCGAAGCGTACCAACGACACAACCCCCAAGGTGGAACGGATCGGCGCCCAGTTATCCGTGCGAGTATCCAGGCGCACGAACAGGTAACGCGGGAACATAGGGGCAACCTCGGGCATCCGCCGCCCCTGGCGTCGGCGCAGCTCGCGTATGAGGGGCAGGTAGGTCTCGTAGCCCTGGCGCAACAAGTTGGTCCTCGCTACGTGTTCCTGCCGCAATTTGGTATAGACCAGGTACCAGCGCTTTTCCGTCTTTCCCATCCGCTATCGAGTCAAGCCGTAAAATAACTCCAGACGATCTCTTTTTCGGTCATTTTGTCCTCGATCGTCTCGGCCAAGCGCCCGCCGGCCGAGCGCATCCGCTGCCATTCCTCGACCGTGTAAACGACAATCTACGCGGGAATCGGCAACGACTCGAAGCCCCCACTGCCGAGCGCGCTCGTGAAATGGCATGTCGCTGCACTCCTCGATGGCGACAAGACCGAGATCGCTTCTCACCCCCTGCCACCGCACGCATAAAAGCCGAAGTACCCGAGTCGTCTGAGGCCTGGATGACCGCTCGACTGCTCCACTACCCAGCGGCGCACAACCCGATCCACCTCAACGCGATCCGGCCATTTGTGCACAGACGAATTCAACGATCTCACCGGCATACCGTATCGCCTCGTCTCGCTACAGGAAGCCGTCATGCTCGAAGAGCGTCCCTTCGGATTGCCTGTTCGGATAGCGCGTGCTGACGTAAAAATTATCGAGCACGCAACCCTTCTTAATCAAATCGGCAAACGGCCGGGTGGGAAGCGCTGTCAGCAGGCCGGCGACCATGTGGCCCCAGGCCTTCTGATCGCATGTAAAATGCAGCACCTTGACCGCCTTTCTGCGATCTACTGTTGCCGCAAGACACGCCCATTTGTGTCGGCCCTCTGAACGCAAGGAGCGTGCCTGTTCGAGGTTTCCTTTCGGCCTGCGTGCACCAGTCTTGCGCCCAATTGGGCATGCCTAAGGGTGTTCGAACTCTCAGTCTTGTTGCAAAGTCTAACCCACGAAAGCCGTTCAAGGCGAACCTACAGAGCGTAGGAGCTGCTCGACGTAACGCGCTACTCCCTGCTCCACTGTCAGGAACGGCTTCTGGTAGCCGGCCTTGCGCAGTAAAGTCATGTCCGCTTGCGTGTAGGCCTGGTATTTCTCCTTGAGGCCCTCTGGGAACGGGATGTATTCGATCAACCCCTGGCGCCTGAGTTCATCGAGTGGCAGCGAAGGCTTGCCACGCGCGGCACGCAGGGTGTTGATGACTGCGGCGGCCACGTCGTTGAAGCTCTGGGCCCGACCGGTGCCGACGTTGAAGATGCCGCTCTTGCCGGGGTGATCAAGAAAATACAGATTCACCGCCACCACGTCCTCGACCGAGATGAAATCGCGCCGCTGCTCGCCAGGGCCGTAGCCGTGGCTGCCTTCGAACAGGCGCACCCTGCCTGCCTCGAGGAACTGGCGGAAGTGATGGAAGGCGACCGAGGCCATGCGGCCTTTGTGCTGTTCGCGCGGCCCGTAGACGTTGAAATAGCGAAAGCCGACGATCGGGGCGGTCTTCTTCGGAAGCAGACGGCGCACGTACTGATCAAAAAGGAACTTGGAGTAGCCATAGACATTAAGCGGCGCCTCGCACGCGCGGTCTTCGCGGAATTCCCGTCCTGCCCCGTACACAGCCGCGGAGGAGGCGTAAAGATAAGGGATCTTCTGCGCCTGGCAGTAGTGCAGCAGCTGCTTGGAATAATCATAATTGTTGCGCATCATGTAGGCGCCGTTGTGCTCCATGGTATCGGAACATGCGCCTTCGTGCAGGACGGCCTCAAGCTTCCTGCCGAAGGCCTTGCGCCCGAGACGCTCGAGAAAATCACGCTTGTCGAGGTAATCGGCGATTTCGCAGTCGATGAGGTTGCGGAACTTGTCGCCCCGCTCGAGGTTATCCACGACCAGTATGTCGCGCACCCCGCGTGCATTGAGCGCACTGACGAGATTCGCCCCGATGAAGCCGGCCCCACCGGTCACGACGATCATTCCACCTCCTGCAAAGCCGCTTCGTGCAGGATCTCCTCGGGGCTTGCCGTGGCCGCGCCGAGCTTGCCAACGACGATGCCGGCGGCGATGTTGGCGAGCGTGACCGCGTCCTCGAGCGCTGCCCCAGTGCCGCAGGCGCTCCCGATAGCAGCGATCACGGTGTCGCCTGCGCCGGTCACGTCGTAGACCTCGCGCGCGCGCGCCGGCACATGCAACGGCGGGGCGCCCGGCCGGATCAGGCTCATGCCGTCCTCGCCGCGCGTCACGAGCACGCCCCCGAGTTCCAATTCCGCCGCCATGGCGAGCGCCTTCTTCTCGAGTTCGGCATTGTCGCGGAAGCGACCGGCAACCAGCTCGAATTCCTTGCGGTTGGGGGTGATAAGCGCCGCGCCGCGGTAGGCACTGTAGTCGTCGCCCTTGGGATCAATGACCACCGGCCTGCTGGCGGCGCGCGCCGCTTGGATCATCTCCTCGATGTAGCCAAGACCGCCCTTGCCGTAATCAGAGACGATCACCGCATCCGCCGTATCGATCCGAGCGAGGTAGTCGTCGAGCAGTCGTGCGCGCGAATCCTTGCTCGCTGGCGATTCGAAGTCTATGCGCAGCAACTGCTGATGCTGAGCGATGACGCGAAGTTTCACGGTGGTATTGATGAGACGATCGCGAGTGAGTCGGCTCTCGATGCCGCCTTCCTGCAGCAGCCGCTCGAGGGCGTCAGCCTCTCGGTCGTCACCGGTCACCGACAGCAACGTGCAACGCGCGCCGAGCGCGCGCACGTTGCGCGCCACGTTCGCCGCCCCCCCTGGCCGCTCATCGGCGCTGGCGATACGCACGACCGGTACCGGAGCCTCGGGCGAGATCCGCTCCACCTCGCCGTACCAGTAGCGGTCGAGCATGGCGTCACCCACCACGAGCACACGGGCCCGAGGCAAATTCTGAAGCAATCGACGCAGCACGTATTCTTGTCTGGACGGGATAACGGCGCGCGTATTATGCGGTTTTCCCCCCGCCCTGTCGAATGCGCTTTAGTAAAAGCAGAACGCCCGTGGCTCTCTGGCGCAGGCGAGAGTCCGCGACCCCTTACCTGGCCGTCTTGTCGAGAAGAATGCGATTGCGATTCTTCTCGAGCGTCTTCTCGCCAAACCCCTGCACCTTGAGCAGATCGTCCACGGACTTGAACGGCCCGTGCTTGGCGCGGTAATCCACTATCGCCTGCGCGGTCTTCGGGCCCACCCCAATTAGCACCTTGTCGAGCGTCACGGCATCAGCGCGGTTGATGCCCACCTGAGCGGCGAACACGGGGAAAGACAGAAGCGAAAGGACGAAGATCTTGAAGGTTCTCACGACGTTACTCCTGTGGTCCGTGCTGTCATTATCCGCGCCTGTCCCTGCTCCACATCGTCGGAGGCGCGGGCCGATTGTTAACAGCAAATCGGATTATGTCAAGACAAGACTTCATATTTGCCTCTCAAAACGCAAAATAGCATGTGGCGCATTCGCAAACCCTGTTTTTCGCTATGCCTCCCCGATCTCGTGGCGAATGGCATCAAGAGCAGCGGCCGGGTCCGGGGCACGGGTGATCGGGCGGCCGATCACAAGATAGTCGGCGCCAGATGCGAGCGCCTTGGCCGGCGTTGCCGTGCGCCGCTGATCGTGCGGTAGCGCGCTCGAGAAGCGGATGCCGGGCGTTACCAAAAGAAAGTCCTTTCCAAAACGTCTGCGCAGCACCGCTGCCTCCGTGGGCGCACAGACCACGCCGTCCAGGTCCGCATCACGAACCAGGCCAGCGAGCCGTTCGACATGCGTCAGCACGTCTCCCGCAAGACCGATTTCACCCAAATCCGCCGCCGCATGGCTGGTAAGCAAGGTCACGCCAATCAGATATGGTGCGCGCGAGGCGCGTGCACAGGCTTCGCGCGCGGCGCGCAGCATAGACAACCCGCCAAGCGCGTGCACATTGAGCATCCACACGCCGAGTGCGGCAGCACGTTCGCAGGCACGCGCCACGGTGGTCGGGATATCGTGAAACTTGAGATCTAAAAAGACATCAAAGCCGCGCTCGGCAAGCCGCGCGACCAGCCCGGGGCCAGCGGCTGTATACAGCTCGAGTCCGACCTTAAGCCGACACTGCGTGGGGCGGACGCGTGAGACGAGCGCAATCGCCTCTTCGGCCGTAGCAAAGTCCAGTGCGACGATGATACGCGGCGCGCTCACTCCCACTCCTGTACCGGCTTAATTGTGTTCCAACTCTGGCAGCTCGGGCACAGCCAGTGAAGCGTCTTGCCCTTGAAGCCGCAGCGCTGGCAGGCGTATCCGAGGTGTTCGGCACGCAGCTGCTCGATGATGCCGCGCAGCAGCAGCAGATCGTCGCGTGCCGAGCCTTTAGCCTCGGCCAGGTTGAGTTCGATCAGGGCGTAGAGCCCGTGCACGTTGGGCCGGCGTCGCAGCCACTCAATGACGAACTTCACGGCGGCAGCTACCCCATCACGGTCGCGGATCACGTCGGCGAAGGTGAGCGCGAGCGTGACCCCGCCGCGCCGATCCATAGCGGTGCGAAAGTACTCGTACAGTCCCTGCTCGTCGCCAAGTCGCCGATAGGCGTCTGCGATGCGCCCGGCCACCTCGCCGAGGTAATGTGCGTCCTGGTCTTCGATACGCCGCCAGGCGTCGATCGCCTGACGCAGGCGACCCTCCTCCGCTTCGATGTCGCCGAGCAGGATGCTGGCGCGCACGCAATGGGGATCGCTCTTGAGTGCTTCCTTCAGATGATCGCGTGCTGCGTTCACGTTATGCCGGGCGTGCGCCTGCTCGGCCAGCTCGCAGTAATAATGCGCAATCAGGTCGTCCATCCGCCTGCCCGAGACGCGGGCGAGTTTGCGCGCGCAGGCGATGGCCTTTGCCCATTCCTTCTCCTGCTGATAGATGTGCAACAGCAGCCGCAAGGACGGCTCGCTGTGGGCGCGGATTTCGGCGAGCTCCACAAACAAGTTCTCGGCGCGATCCAAAAGCCCGGCCTTGAGGTAGTCCTGCCCGAGCTCGAGCAGCGCGAGCGAGCGCTGCTCGCGATCGAGCGTCGGGCGGGCGATCAGATTCTGGTGAATGCGGATGGCGCGCTCCACTTCTCCGCGCCGGCGGAAGAGATTGCCAAGGGCGAGATGGGTCTCGACCGTCTCGCTGTTAACCTCGAGCACCTTGATAAAGATCTCGATGGCCTTGTCCGGTTGCTCGTTGAGAAGGAAGTTCAGACCCTTGAAGTAGGCGGATGGCAGATCAAGGTTCTTTGCCTCGCGCCTTTGCTCCAGGCGGGCGGCGAACCAGCCGGAAGCCGCTGCCGCCGGCAGGAGCAGCCACAGCAGATCGTGGGCGCTAAATGACATCCTTGATGGGGAGCGCGCGCAGATTGGCGATTTCCTGCTCGAGAGAGCGGATCTCGCGCCGCGCGCTCACGAGCTGGCGCTGCAGGCGCACCATGATCCGCAGACTCGCCAGATAACCGAGCGCCACCCCCACGGCCAGGGTGATGAGCAGCACGAGCGAAAACGGGCCGTTCCATGCGAGCCCGAAGTAATACCGAATCTCGACGAGCTGCTGGTTCTGGAAAGCGAAGGTGATGCCGAGCAACGCCGTCATAACGGCGATTACAATATAGAAGAGCCGTTTCATGATCCCTCCGCAACGGGTGCGCGGTACAAGGTACGAGATACGAGGGCCAGGTACAAGATTGAACGACCAAGCCGCATGCCTCGACCCCTGTATTTTTTCGTCCGGGCACAAAAAAACGGCACCTGGCCGTCGCGTCTACCAGAATGCCGTCTCCTCGTGTGTGTGCGCGCGCCGCGGCCGGTGCGCTCCTCAGGGCGTGCCCTGCTTGACGCTGTCGTCGCCTTTGAATCCGTTGTTTACGCGCTCGCGCAGCGCTTTGCCGGGTTTGAAATGCGGCACGAACTTGTCAGGAATCTCGACTGCCGCGCCGGTTTTGGGGTTGCGCCCGATGCGCGGGGGTCGGTAGTGCAGGGAGAAACTGCCGAAGCCACGCACCTCGATGCGCTCGCCGCTCGCTAGCGCGGCTGACATCTGTTCGAGCAGCTCTTTGACCGCCAACTCGACGTCGCGATAGTCGAGCTGCGGTTGCTTGGCCGCCAGCGCGCTGATCAGTTCTGACTTGGTCATCTCATTCTACCTATAGAAAACCAGTAGAAGGATTTCAAGACGAGAATCGATGCGCACGCGCGCGTCGGCGTGTTGCACACGCACGCGCTTCGCGCCTCAGGACTCCAAGCCTTCCTCTGGACCGCCGCCGAGCTTCTCCTTCAGTTTTTCGCCCAGTACGGTGGAGGTCGTCCCCGCGCTCTTGCGGGTGTACTCCTGCACCGCCTCGGTTTCTTCCTGCAGATCCTTGGCCCGTATGGAGAGCGAGATCTTTCGGCTCTTGCGGTCAATGGCCGTGATCTTGGCCTCGACGGTGTCGCCCTCCTTAAGCACGTTGCGCGCGTCCTCGACGCGCTCACGCGCGATCTCCGAGGCGCGCAGGTATCCCTCGACGTCCGGCGCCAGGCGCACGGTCGCACCCTTGGCGTCCACAGCGGTCACGGTGCCGCTGACAATAGCGCCCTTGCCGTGACTCGCCACGTAGCTGGTGAAGGGATCACCCTCGAGTTGCTTGATACCGAGCGAGATGCGCTCGCGCTCCGGATCGATGGCAAGGATCACGGCCTCGACCTCGTCGCCCCTCTTGTAATCGCGCACCGCCTCCTCGCCGGGCCGGCTCCAGGACAGATCGGAAAGGTGGATCAGGCCATCTATGCCGCCTTCCAGTCCGACGAAGATGCCGAAATCGGTGATGGACTTGATTCTACCCTTGATGCGCTCGCCCTTCTGATGGCTAGCGGCAAACTCCTCCCAGGGATTGGGCTGACACTGCTTCATGCCAAGCGAGATGCGCCGGCGCTCAGTGTCTATGTCGAGGATCATCACCTCGACCTCGTCACCTACCTGTACCACCTTGGAGGGGTGGATGTTCTTGTTGGTCCAGTCCATCTCGGAGACATGCACCAACCCTTCCACGCCCGGCTCGATCTCGACGAAAGCGCCGTAGTCAGTGATGTTAGTGACCTTGCCGAACAGGCGCGTGCCCTCTGGGTAGCGGCGGTTGACATCCACCCAGGGATCGTCGCCGAGCTGCTTGAGTCCGAGCGAGACGCGATTTCGCTCACGGTCGTATTTAAGAACCTTGGCCTCGATCTCGTCGCCGATCTTCAAAACCTCGCTCGGGTGCTTGACGCGCCGCCAGGCCATGTCAGTGATGTGCAGCAGGCCGTCTACGCCGCCCAGGTCCACGAACGCGCCGTAGTCGGTAATGTTCTTGACGATCCCTTTGACCACCTGACCCTCTTCGAGCGATGCAAGCAGTGCCGCGCGCTCGGCGGACAGCTCCTTTTCCACCACGGCGCGGCGCGAGACCACAACATTGGAGCGGCGGCGGTCGATCTTGATGATCTTGAATTCGAGCTCTTTGCCTTCTAGGTAGGAGGGATCGCGGACGGGGCGGACATCGACGAGGGAACTGGGCAGGAAGGCCCGCACACCTTTGATGTCCACAGTATAGCCGCCCTTGACTTTGCCGGTCATGACACCGGTGACGATGCTTTGGTTCTCGAATGCCTGCTCGAGCTCCTCCCAGGCCTTGGCGCGCTGCGCCTTCTCGTGCGAGAGGCGGGTCGAACCCATACCATCCTCGACCTCCTCGACCACGACCTCGACGAGGTCGCCGACCTTGACGTTGAGGGCGCCGTGCGCATCGCGAAATTCGTCGGCGGGGATCACGCCTTCGGACTTGAGCCCGGCGTTGACGATCACCACGTCATCGCCCACGTGCACCACCTCGCCCTTGATCAGCTCGCCCGGGCGCAGGGGGATCTTGTTTAGACTCTCTTCGAAAAGTTGTGCAAAGCTTTCAGCCATAAATACCCGTCAATGGAAAACCGCCAGCCGGCGCGCGCACGGGACGTAGCCGCTCGCCCGCGAGCCAAACGCCGTACAGTAATGATTAACCCCCGAAAATCCGCTCATCCCCTGCCGGGCCCGGCCCCCCCCGCAGCCGCTCCCGCAAGAGATCATATATATGATCCACCACCTGGGAGACGCCGAGCGAGGAGGTATCGAGTATGACGGCGTCGTGCGCCGGCTTGAGTGGCGAAGCGGCCCGGGCGGCATCCCGCGCGTCGCGCTCGCGGATTTCCTCCAAAAGCTGCGGAAGGTTAGCATCGAAGCCCTTTGCTTTCAACTGTTTATATCGGCGTTCCGCACGTACCTCGGGGCAGGCGGTGAGGTAAACCTTTAATATCGCATCGGGAAACACGGTCGTGCCCATGTCGCGACCGTCGGCGACCAACCCCGGGGGCCGACGAAACGAGCGCTGTTTATGCAGCAGGGCGTGGCGGACTTCAGGTAAGGCGGCGACCTGCGAGGCGAGCCGCCCAGCCTCCTCGGTTCGCAGTTGTGCGCCCGCCTCCACACCATCGAGATAGACCCGCAGCGGCTCCCCGCCGCCCGCTTGCTCGAAGCAGATATCGATCTCGGCCGCAAGCTTGGCAAGTGCCGTCACATCGCTCGGGTCCACGCCACGGTGGCGGGCCGCGACAGCCACAGCGCGATACAGTGCACCACTATCCAGGAAATGCCACCCCAGCCGCTCGGCGAGGCACTGCCCGACCGTGCCTTTGCCCGAGCCGCTCGGACCGTCGAGTGCCAGCACCGCAACGGCGCGCGTGTCGCTTGCGACCCGCGATTCGTGATGCTTCCGCTCGTCCAACGGTTTACACGTCACGGATCACGATTCACGCTAATGCCAAGCCCGGCGCAACGCGCCAGTTCCACAAAATTTGGAAAAGAGGTCGCGACATTCTTGCAATCCCGCACCGTGATCGGAGCTGCGGCCACGAGCGCAGCGATGGCGAAGCTCATGGCCACGCGGTGGTCACCGAAGCTCTCGACCTCCCCGCCCTCAAGCCGCCCGCCGCGGATCACCGCGCCGTCCGGCGTCTCGTGCACATCCACGCCGAGACGGCGCAAGCCTTGAGCCATGACTGCAATGCGGTCGGATTCTTTGACGCGTAGCTCCTGCGCACCTGTGAGCACAGTTTCGCCTTGTGCGCAAGCGGCGGCAATGAAGAGGATCGGGAATTCGTCTATCGCCAGCGGCACCAGCGCCTCGGGGATGCGGATGCCGTGCAGGCGGCCGCCACGTACGCGCAAATCGGCGAGCGGTTCACCGCCGACCTCGCGTGGGTCGAGAATCTCGATATCAGCGCCCATCTGGCGCAAAATTTCGAGCACCCCGCTGCGCGTGGGGTTCACGCCGACGTGCTCGAGCCGCAGCTCCGAGCCGGGAGCGATCGCCGCACCAACCAGAAAAAACGCCGCCGAGGACAAATCGGCAGGCACTTCCAGATCGCAGCCTCTCAGCCGCCCGCCGCCCTCGAGGCATATGGTGCGTGCGCGGGTCGTGACGCGGTAACCGAAGCCGCGCAACATGCGCTCGGTATGGTCGCGCGTAGGCGCGGGCTCGGTGACACAGGTGCGGCCCTCGGCATAAAGACCCGCGAGCAGCAGCGAGGACTTGACCTGTGCGCTCGCCACCGGCATGGCGTACTCGATGCCGCGCAATTGGCGCCCGCCTCGGATTCGCAGTGGCGGGCGCCCGCCCTCGGCGGTTTCGATGAGTGCTCCCATCCGCGCCAGCGGCTCGGCAACTCGACCCATCGGCCGGCGTGAGAGCGAGGCATCGCCGACGAGCACGCTGTCGAAGGGCTGGGCGGCGAGCAGTCCGGCCATCAGCCGCATGGCAGTGCCGGAATTCCCCATATCAAGCGCTTGCCGAGGCGCGCGCAGCCCGTTGCGGCCCACGCCCTCGATGACGAGCCGGCCGCGCACCGGTCCTTCCATGGGCACGCCCATAGCGCGAAACGCGCCGATCGTCGCGAGCACGTCCTCGCCCTCGAGCAACCCGCTGATGTGCGTGCGGCCCTCGGCAATCGCCCCGAGCATGACGGCGCGGTGCGAAATGGATTTGTCACCTGGGACACGCAGACGGCCCGTCAGACGGCCGCCCGGCTGGACAATATAGTTGATCAAAGTATCCGACTCTCCAAATTAAAGTAACGGGCGAGCATAGACCCTGTCTTGAAATGGCTTCTATGTCGTGAGCGGGTTTGTGCGCGCCACGTCGGTTTCTCGAGATAATAATTCGTTGTGCGCTAGCAATACCTCCTCGACAAGGAATCGGCTGTCCTCGCCGGCTCGCTACTTCGTTTCTCTGCGCACGTACTTTTGACGCGCATGCTTGGCGCGCGCGAAGGCCTCGAAGAGCCACTGCCCGTCGCCGCGCTCGATGGCGGCGATCATCTCGCCCAGTTTTTCGCGGTAGCGCTGCAGCCAGCTCACGATTGCCTTGTCGTTGGCAAGACAAATATCGCGCCACATAACCGGGTCGCTGGCCGCGATGCGGGTGAAATCGCGAAAACCACCCGCCGCGCATTCGAAGATGGCATGGTGGTCGTCCTGACGTATGAGCAAATCCACCAGCGCGTAGGCCAGTACATGCGGCAGGTGGCTGCTGGCGGCAAGCAGGCGGTCATGGGCCTCGGCTGGCATCATCACCACCTGCGCGCCAGTCGCCTGCCACATGGCCTCGACCCGCTTGGTGGCGACGGGACTGGTCTCCGGCTCGGGTGTCAAGATCACGCGCCGGCCGTGAAAGAGTCTTGCGTCCGAGGCCGACACCCCGGACTGCTCGTTGCCGGCGAGCGGATGTCCGGGCACGAACTGCGGGTAACGTTCAGCCAGGGCCATACGGGCAGCATCCACCACGCTCTGTTTCACGCTGCCCACGTCAGTCACAACGGCGTGCGGCGCCGTCACGCCGTCCAAGGCCTTAAGCAGTTCGGCCATGCTGCCGACCGGCACGGCGAGCACCACCATGTCCGCGCCGTGCACCGCTTCAGCCACCCCTATCGCCGCGCGGTCTATCACCCCCTGCTCTACGGCCAGCTCGAGGTTGCCGAGGCTGCGACCGTAGCCGGCGATCTCGCGCACGTAGCCGGCCGCGCGCAGCGCGCGCGCGAGCGAGCCGCCGATCAGGCCGACACCGAGAATGGCAAGTCTGTCGATCATCGAGGGTCGTGACTCATGGCGGGAAAACGGGGTATTTGTTACGCATCGTCCATCACGGCCTTAAGGGCCTGCAAAAACCGCTCATTCTCTTGTGGCAATCCGACCGTCACCCGCAAGTGATGCGGCATCCCGTAATTCGCCAAGGGCCGGACGATGACGCCCTCGCGCAGCAGCCGCTCGTACACCGGTGCTGCCAGGCGGCCGAGATCCACACACACAAAGTTGCCGGCCGAAGGAATATGGCGCAGTTCGAGCGCGGCGAGGCCTGCGGTAAGCCGGCGCATGCCCAGGGCGTTGAGCGCTACGGCACGTGCTACATGCGCCTCGTCGTCGAGCGCCGCGCGCGCGGCGGCCATTGCCACGCTATTCAGGTTGAAGGGCTGGCGTACACGATCGAGGATGTCAGCAACCTTGGGGTTCGACACCGCATATCCGACCCGCAACCCCGCTAGCCCGTAGGCCTTCGAAAACGTGCGCGTCACGATGAGACGAGGATAGCGCGCGATGTCCGCCACAAGGCTCGCATAGCCGTCGGCCTGCACGTACTCGTGATAGGCCTCATCCACGACCACCAGCACATGCGCGGGCAGCCCCGCAACGAATTCGCGAAGCTGCGCGGCCTCAAGCCAGGTGCCGGTCGGATTGTTGGGGTTGGCGATGAACACCAGACGCGTGCGCGGGCCGATGGCCGCGCGCATGGCGACAAGATCGTGTCCCCAGTCGCGTGCAGGAACCACCACGGCGCGCGCCCCCACCGCCTGGGTCACGATCGGATAGACCGCGAAGGCATACTCGGAAAAGACGATCTCGTCGTCCGAAGTGGCGAAGGCGCGCGCGATGAGTTCGAGCACGTCGTTCGAGCCGTTGCCGAGGGTAAGACAGTCGGGCGCGACACCGAGCCGATCGGCAAGCGCCCGCTTGAGGCTGAAGCCGCTGCCATCCGGGTAGCGCGCGAGATCCGACGCCGCGGCCCGCATCGCCGCCTCGCGCGCGCGCGGGCTTGCCCCAAGCGGGTTCTCGTTGGAGGCGAGCTTGATGACATCGCGCACGCCGTACTCGCGCTCGAGCGCCTCGATCGACTTACCGGGTTGGTAGGGGGCGAGCGTGCGCACGCCTGGGGCGGCAAGGCCGATGATGTCCGTGCCTTCCATTTCTGACTGGCCCCTCAACGCACGGCTTTGGGATAGGAGCCGAGCCACTTGAGGAAGCTCGCCTCGCGTTCAAGCGCCGCAAGCGCCCGCTTGACCTTGCGCTCCTTTACGTGCCCCTCGATGTCGATGAAGAACACATACTCCCAGCGGCTGCGGCGCGAGGGGCGCGATTCGATGCGCGTCATGTTAATGCCGTGGCGGGAGAACGGGGCAAGCAGCCGGTAGAGCGATCCAGGTCGATTGCGACCTGAGACAAGCAGGCTCGTCTTGTCGTGCCCGCTAGGTGCGGTCTCAAGCTTACCGATGACGAGAAAACGCGTGGTGTTGTCCGGGTTGTCCTCAATATTGGCGGCCAGTACCTTCAGACCGTAGCGTTCCGCGGCCGAGGCGCCAGCGATCGCCAGTGTATTGACCTCAGCAGCAGCCAGGCGCGCCGCCTCGGCATTGCTCGCGACAGCCTGGCGCTCGAGGTTCGGAAGGTTAGCGTCAAGCCATTCGCGGCACTGGGCGAGCGACTGCTGATGGGAAACCACGCGCGTGGCAGCCTTCAGGTTGTCGTCCCTGCCGAGCAGGTGGTGGTGCACGCGCAGCTCCACCTCACCACAAATCTTGAGCGGCGAGTTGACAAACATATCAAGGGTGTGACTGATAGCCCCCTCAGTGGAGTTCTCGATCGGCACCACACCAAACTGTGCCCCGCCCGCCTCCACCTCGCGAAACACCTCATCAATGGCACCGAGCGGCACGGCCTCCACCGAGTGGCCAAAGTGCTTGAAGGCCGCTTCCTGCGTGAAGGTTCCCTCCGGACCCAAGAACGCAACACGCAGGCGCGACTCAAGTGCCAGGCAAGCCGACATGATCTCGCGAAACAGCCGCGCAACCTCCTCGTCGGACAGCGGCCCGCGGTTGCGCGCGATGACGCGGCGCAGCACCTCGGCCTCGCGCTCAGGGCGATAAAAGCTCTTGGCCCCGTCGTTCTCCTTGAGCTTGGCGATCGCCTGCGCGGTTTGGGCGCGACGAGCGATGAGGTCCTGTATCCGCTCATCAAGCGCGTCTATGCGCGCGCGCAGATTCCGTAGTCGTTTGCTGGCGCTTTCGGCCATAATGCGGGCGCGTGCTATTAGTCCCGGCGCGGCGGTTCGAGGACACGCGCCATCATGACACCGTCGATGGATGCAATCCGACCGACGACGTCGGGGGGCACCGGGCTGTCGGTGTCTACCACGGTGTAGGCAAGCTCGCCGCGCGACATGTTCACCATGTCGTGAATGTTGATGCCGGCATGCCCGAGGGCCTCGGAGATCTGTCCGAGCATGTTCGGCACGTTGGCGTTGGCCACAATCAGGCGATAGTCGCTACCGCGCGGCACGATCACTTCGGGGAAATTCACGGAGTTTCGGATATTGCCGTTCTCGAGAAAGTCCTTGACCTGTTCTGCAACCATCACCGCGCAGTTCACCTCGGCCTCTTCCGTGGAGGCGCCGAGGTGCGGGAGCGCGACCACGCGCGGGTGATTCTTGATGAGGTTGCTCGGGAAGTCACAGACATAGGCATACACCTTGCCACGGTCAAGGGCATCCACGACTGCTGCATCGTCCACGATGCCCTCGCGCGCGAAGTTCAGAATCACCACGCCGTTGCGCATGGCAGCGAGCCGCTCGGCGTTGAGCAGGTGGCGCGTCTTGTCGTTGAGCGGCACGTGAAAGGTGACGAAATCGGCCCCACGCAGTACCTCTTCCATCGAGCGCGCCTTCTGCACCTGTGAGGACAGCTGCCAGGCACCCTCCACCGTCAGGCCCGGGTCGAAACCGATGACCTTCATGCCGAGAGCGACAGCAACATTGGCCACACTGCGACCGATGGCCCCAAGGCCGATCACCCCGAGCGTGCGCCCCGGCAGCTCGAAGCCGGCGAACCGCTTCTTGCCCGCCTCGACCGCCTTGTGGATCTCTTCGTCGCTACCCTCGAGCCGGCGCGCAAAATCCCAAGCCTGACAGAGGTGCCGGCAGGCAATGACCATACCTGCCACCACCAGCTCCTTGACGGCATTGGCGTTCGCTCCCGGAGCGTTGAACACCGGGATGCCGAGCTTGCTGAGCTTAGCCACCGGGATATTGTTGACCCCCGCACCGGCCCGGCCCACGGCCTTGAGCGACTTCGGAATGTCTATGGCGTGCATGTCGGCCGAGCGTAGCAGGATCGCATCCGGATCCTCGATGTCAGAACCGGTGTGATAACGATCGGCCGGTAGACGCGCCAGCCCAATAGGTGAAATATTGTTTAATATCAATATCTTATACAATTCTTTTAACCCTTTTTCTTGGCGAAAAACTTCATATAATCCACAAGCACATCCACCCCGGCCTCCGGCATGGCGTTATAAAGACTGGCACGCATGCCACCCACCGAACGATGGCCCTTTAGCTGCACCAAACCGGCAGCCCTGGCACCCTGGAGGAACTCCTCGTCTAACGCCGGGTCCGGCAAGGTAAAAGGGACGTTCATCCACGAGCGACAAGCCGGATCTACCGGGTTCTTGTAGAACCCACCCGAGTTGTCGATGCAGTCGTAGAGCTTGCGGGCCTTGCGCTCATTGATCCGTGCCATCTCCGCAAGTCCGCCCTTTTTCTTCAGCCACTCGAAGACGAGTCCCGCGATGTACCAGGCATAAGTCGGCGGCGTATTGTGCATCGAACCTTCCTTGGCCTGAATCTGATAATCGAGTACGGTGGGCGTGCGCGGATCAGCGTCACCGATCAGATCCTCGCGCACGATCACGATCGTGAGCCCAGCAGGACCGATATTCTTCTGGGCCCCGGCGTAGATCACCCCGAAGCGCGCCACATCGAGCGGCCGTGAAAGGATAGTCGAGGACATGTCGGCGACCAGCGGCACTTTGCCGGTGTCCGGGATCCAATGAAACTCTACGCCCGCGATGGTCTCATTCGGCGTGTAATGCACATAGGCCGCGCCCGGATCAAGCTTCCATTCCTGCAACGCAGGGATGCGGGTAAATTTGTCGGCCTCGCTGCTGGCCACGACGTTGACGGTGCAGTATTTGCTCGCCTCGGCGATGGCCTTCTTCGACCAGTGTCCGGTATTGAGATAATCCGCCTTGGTCTTTGCGCGCAGCAGGTTTAGCGGCACGGCCGCAAACTGCGCCGTCGCGCCGCCCTGCAAAAAAAGCACTTTATAGTTTGCGGGGATATCGAGTAGCTCGCGCAGCCCCGCTTCGGCCCGCTCGGCGATGGCAATGAACTCCTTGCCGCGATGGCTCATCTCCATCACCGACATGCCACTGCCGTGCCAGTCGAGCAGCTCTTCTCTTGCCTGTTGCAGGACCTCCTCCGGCAGTACTGCCGGGCCCGCGCTAAAGTTGTAAACCCTCGTCATAGTTCACGACTTGTGATTTGTGATTCATGACGGCAGCAAGTCATTGCACCTCATCCGACTCTGCCACCTTCTCCACGCCGGCCAGGCTCTCGCCCGACTCCAGCTCGATCAGCCGCACGCCCTGGGTGTTGCGGCCAACGACGGAAATCTCCTTGACGCGTGTGCGGATAAGAATGCCGCTGTTTGTGATCAACATGACCTCGTCGGTGTCGTCCACCACGCAGGCGCCGACCACCGGGCCGTTGCGCTCGTTGACCTGGATGGAGATCACGCCCTGGCCGCCGCGGCGGTGGCGCGGATACTCGGCAAACCGCGTGCGCTTGCCGTAGCCGTTGCGCGTGGCGGTGAGCACCGTGGCGTGGTTTTGTGCGCCCTGCGCGCCAACGATGATAAGTGCAATAACCGACTGACCCTTGCCGAGGGTGATGCCACGCACGCCGCGCGCAGCGCGGCCCATGGGCCGCACCTCGGATTCGTGGAAGCGCACCACCTTGCCCGCGTCGCTAAACAGCAGACACTCGCATTCGCCGTCCGTCAGGCCCACGCCTACCAGGCGATTGCCCGCCTCGAGGTCAATGGCGATGATCCCGCTTGGACGCGGACGGGAAAACTCGGCGAGCGCGGTCTTCTTGACAATGCCCGCCGAGGTCGCCATGAACACGTAGCCGCCATGCGCGAAGTCGCGCACCGGTAGGATGGCGTTGACCCTCTCGCCTTCGGCGAGGTTGAGCAAATTAACGATCGGCTTGCCGCGCGCCTCGCGCCCGGCCAGTGGGATCTCGTAGGCCTTGAGCCAGTACACACGCCCAAGGTTAGTGAAGCACAGGATGGTAGCGTGGGTGTTGGCGATGAGCAGTTTCTCGACGAAATCCTCCTCTTTTACCCGAATCGCGGTCTTGCCCCGCCCGCCACGGCGCTGGGCGCGGTATTCCTTGAGCGGCTGGGCCTTGATGTAGCCGGCGTGCGACAGCGTCACCACCACATCCTCGGGCGCGATCAGGTCTTCCATCGAGAGCTTCACCGCCTGCTCGACGATTTCGGTGCGCCGCCGATCCCCGTAGCGGTTGCGGATATCGATCAGCTCGTCGCGAATCACATCCATCAGGCGCCCAGGGTTCGAGAGGATCTCAAGCAGCTCGCCGATCGCCTTGATGACCTCGCGGTATTCGTCCTGAAGTTTGGTCCGTTCAAGACCAGTCAGGCGCTGCAGCTTGAGATCGAGAATCGCCTGCGCCTGGGTCTCGGAAAGCCGGTATCCCTCGCCCGTCAGTCCAAGCGCGGGATCAAGCCCCTCAGGCCGCGTGAGGCTGGTATCGCCCTGGGCAAGCAGTTTCTTGACGAGTGTGGCCGGCCAGGTACGCTTCATCATCTCGCGGCACGCCTCTTGCGGATCGCGTGCGGCCTTGATGAGCGCCACCATCTCGTCAATATTATCGAGGGCACAGGCCAGCCCCTCGAGCACGTGGGCGCGCTCGCGGTGCTTGCGCAGGTCGTGGATCGAGCGCCGCGTGACCACCTCGCGGCGGTGGCGCACGAAGGCCTCGATCAGCTCCTTTAGGTTGAGCAGCCGCGGCTGTCCATCGAGAAGCGCCACCATGTTGATGCCGATGACGCTCTGCAGCGCGGTGTGCTCGTAGAGGTTGTTGAGGATGACCTCGGCGTTCTCGCCGCGCTTGAGCTCGATCACCATGCGCATGCCGGACTTGTCCGACTCATCACGCAGCTCGGCAATGCCCTCGAGCCCACCCTCGCGCACGAGCTCGCCGATGTGCTCAAGTAGTCGCGCCTTGTTCACCTGGTAGGGCAGCTCGGTGACGATGATCGCCTGGCGGCCGTGCTTTTCGTCGGTCTCGACGTTGGCGCGTGCGCGCACCACCGCACGGCCGCGCCCGCTGCGATAGCCCTCGCGGATGCCCTCGATGCCGTGGATGATTCCGGCAGTAGGGAAATCCGGACCAGGGATGTGCTGCATCAACTCCTCGATGCTGATATCCGGGTTGGCGATGTAGGCGAGGCAGGCATTGACCACCTCGGTGAGGTTGTGCGGCGGGATGCTTGTGGCCATCCCGACCGCAATGCCGGCCGTGCCGTTGATGAGGAGATTGGGGATGCGTGCCGGCAACACCACCGGTTCGCGCTCGCGCCCGTCGTAGTTGGGCACGAAATCCACCGTCTCCTTTTCGATGTCGGCGAGCATCTCGGAGGCGAGTTGCGTCATGCGGCACTCGGTGTAGCGGTAGGCGGCCGGGGGATCGCCGTCTATCGAGCCGAAGTTGCCCTGCCCGTCCGTCAGCGGGTAGCGCATGGAAAAGTCCTGCGCCATGCGCACCAGCGCGTCGTAAGTAGCCGCATCACCGTGGGGGTGGTATTTACCGAGCACGTCACCGACGATACGCGCGCACTTCACGTACGGGCGATTCCAGACATTGTTGGCCTCGTGCTGGGCGTAGAGGATGCGCCGATGCACAGGCTTAAGCCCGTCGCGCACATCCGGTAACGCCCGGCCTACGATCACGCTCATGGCGTAATCGAGGTAAGACCGGCGCATCTCGTCTTCGAGATTGACCGGAATCGTTTCTTTCGCGAAAGACTCCATCGGGAGGCCGCGAGGGCTATAAGTATATGAAAATGAAGGGGTTTATTGCCTTTCCGGCGTGCATTTTAAACGGGGGGATTCTATCACGTCCGGCGTGGAAACGGGACTCGAAAGCCGCGCGCGACAGCGCACGGGTGAATGAGGATCGCTAGCCGTTCGCACCATCGGCAGCGATCATTGCGGCGATCTTCTCGTGACTGGGCTCGAGGACGACGCCCTTCTCGGTCACGAGGGCGTCAATAAGAGCGGCGGGGGTGACGTCGAAGGCCGGGTTATAGGCCTGCACGCCCTGCGGGGCGCTGCGGCAGCCGGCGAAGCCCAGCACCTCTTCGGGGTCGCGGGTCTCGATGAAAATTGCCTCCCCGTCGGGAGTCGCCAGATCCACGGTCGAGGTCGGTGCGACCACCATGAAGCGCACCCCGTGCCGGCGCGCGACGCAGGCGAGCATATAGGTACCGATCTTGTTGGCGGTATCGCCGTTGGCGGCGATACGGTCGGCGCCGACGATCACCCACTGCACCAGTCCGAGCTTCATGAGATGGGCGCAGGCGCTGTCCGCGATCAGCGTGACCGGGATGCCGTCCTGCGCGAGCTCCCAGGCGGTTAGCCGTGCGCCTTGCAGCCAGGGGCGTGTCTCGTCGGCATATACCCGGCTCAGGCGCCCGGCCGCATAGCCGGCGCGCACCACACCGAGCGCCGTGCCATAACCGCCAGTGGCGAGCGATCCGGTGTTGCAGTGTGTGAGCACGCCAGAACCGGGCGCGATCAACGCTGCGCCGAACCCGCCCATACGGCGGTTGGCAGCGATGTCCTCGCGGTGGATGCGCTCGGCCTCGGCAAGCAGTCGCGGTACCGGGTCCCCGGACAGTCCTTCCATCACCGCGCGCATGCGCTCCACCGCCCAGCGCAGGTTGACCGCGGTCGGACGCGCCTCGGTGAGCAGACGCAGGTCCGGTTCGATCGCCTCGCGCCAGCAAGAGGGGCCATCACGATAGCGCGATCGCGCCGCCAGCACCACGCCATAGGCGGCAGCGATGCCGATTGCCGGCGCGCCGCGCACGACCATATCGCGGATGGCCCGGGCACAGTCACGCACGTCGTCGAGCTCGAGATACTCGAGCGAGCCAGGTAGCCGGCGCTGATCGATGAGCTTAAGGCGTCCGTCCGCCCATTGCACGGCGCGAATGCGGTCATGGGCGAACGACGGGCCGGTAGCGGGTACGGTCATGGGAAGCTACGAGTATAAACCCGAGGGCTGGGTGACCGGAAAGGGTGCGCTTATATATACACTACTGCACGTGCTTGCCCGCATCATGAAAGACATGACGCTTTTGGATTCCAAGCCGGTTAACCCGCCCGTGCGGATCGCGCATCGAGGGGCCGGCCTGTCGGCGAGAAGGAAAATCACGGGGCGTGATCGTCGTAGATCTGCTGCGCTCTTGCGGGCGCGCGCGGGCGGGCGGCTGTGCGCCCAGGCGCAGCCGAGGCTCTTGAGGGGAACGCGCGGCGCCCCCTTGGCAGGCGCACCTTCATGAAGGCTTAAGCGGGCATCGTTGGTCGGACAGCGTGGATGAGAAGAGGGTTTCATCCGCGCAATTTTATAAAAGAGGCGAAAATTTACTGACGGGTCGCGTGCCCACTGTCCGCTCTTTACGGCTCTTGCTGCATTCGTGAAAATAGCCCCGGACAAAAAAGATAACTGCGCCATATTCAGGTGTGGTCGTCACGGATGGCTAGGGCAAATACGCGCCGGATTTTTCCTTCCCGATCAAAAACGTGCCGCGCCTTTGCCAGCGGCTACACGCTGCATGAACTACTTGTCACGCTTGCGGTCGTCAGTGTCACGGCCGCCATAGGCATCCCGGTTCGGGATACGGTGGAGAGGATCCGCCAAACCGGCGAGGTCAACGAGTTTCTCGCCCTGCTTGCCCTAGCGCGCAGCGAGGCAGTCACCCGCCGCGAACAGATCGTCTTCTGCCCAAGCAAAAGCAGCACTGACTGCGATGACTTTTCCAGCAGTTACACCGCCTGGCATCATGGTGTGCTGCTCTTTGTGGACACTAACGACAATCGCCGGCGCGAGGTGCTGGAACCCATCGTGCGCGTACACACGCCGGCGGCCGGATTGGTGATTAAGTCCTCGGCGGGGCGAGCGCGCCTCGCCTTTCAGCCGGACGGCACGGCCGGCGGTACCAACCTCACTTTCACCTTCTGCGATCGGCGCGGGACGGATGACGTGCGCTACATCGTGGTGTCCAACGTGGGGCGGGCGCGCGTCTCGAGCGAGCCCCCCGATGGCCGCATAGACGAGCACACCGAGCGTTGTCCGTAAATGCCAGGCTACTGCGGGCTACTATAAACTAATTGACCGGCGGTAAGCCCTACCAGTAGGATACGCGTCTTCCTTTGCTATTCCCCGGTAGCTCAGCCGGTAGAGCAAGCGGCTGTTAACCGCTGGGTCGGGGGTTCGAGTCCCTCCCGGGGAGCCAATATTATCCGGTGTACTAATCGAGGATCGGTTTGGTAAGCCGCATCAGACCTCAACCGTATGCCGATCTAAAACGAGGATCTTCTTCACCACCCGGCGTAGAAGATCATACCTTCTGTACATTCGTCCTCTTTGCCATCATCTTCTCGAACCGCCCGACGTCTGGGGCAGCGCCCGATCGACCTCGGCAAGGCCTAGATCATCGTGGCAAGGCGCCTGCGGCTGGGCAGAATTCCGGGATGAAAGCAGCACGAACCCAAGGCAAATTTTTTAAAGAAGGTCAAGAACGAAGGGCCGCAAAGACAGAAGTGGCCGAGACGAAAACAGCAAAGGCCTGGAAGCTAGCGCTCGCAGAGCCGTAATCTCTCGCAGGATGGGTTGAGCTTTGCGAAAGCCGCTCGGGGCGACAACACACGGTCTTGAGAAGGTCTAGACCGAGGGAGGCAGTCGCTAAAGAAGTTTGCGTCACGGTCGCCAGGGGGTGAACGACACTTGTCGGATTGTGCTTATGCCCGCCGCTTGGGGGCTGCCACGAGAGGGCATCGAGTGCAAGCATGAAAAGGCGGCCAGAGGACGAACGGCTTTGAGAAGGTTTTCCTTCTTTTGAGAAAAACCGACAAGGGCAACCGCGTGATGACGAAGGACCAGCTGAAAACCGGGGGATGATCTCTCCTCGCCGCCCTCTACTAAAAGGAGCCAATCACCAAGGCCGCCTACGCCGAAAACCCGTCGTTCGAAAGAGACCGGGATCATGGGCGGTTTACTTCCTGCCCGCGCTGCGTAGCAGCGCGGGCAGGGAGGTCGAAACGGCCGCGCGTTGATTTATCTCCTCATGTCCGCGGCCGAACGCGGATCGAGCCCTTTTTCGGCAGCACCCCGGCGAACGTTGACAGAGGCGTTGCATGTAGGCTACCAAGCGCCCTACCCTGTTTCAGAGCGCGTTCGCTGACGAGAGGTCGAGGTGACGCCATGAAGAATGAGGACATCCCGGCGCTCATCCGGGAGCTTCGACAACGGCTTGATCTTACCCAGGAGCGGTTCGCGCAGTAGGTCGGCGTCACCTACAGCACCGTGAACCACGGGGAGAGCGGCAAGCGCGTGCCAATACTGTTCCTTGTAAAACAGTTTCTGGAGATGAAGCAGGAACTCGACCAGGACGAAAGCAAGCGGCCGAAAGGAAACACTTCACGATGAGCACCGCCTACCACGCGAAGTACTTTGCCTTCGAGCTGACTCGCATCGGCGGTGCGGGCGTGGAGCGGCTCTCCAGATCCCTTTTCGATGTGTACGTCGACCTCAACCCACACCAGATCGAGGCGGCCCTCTTCGCGTTCCGATCCCCTATCTCCCAGGGCGTCCTGCTCGCCGATGAGGTCGGCCTCGGGAAGTCCATCGAGGCCGGCCTGGTCCTATGCCAACTTCGGGCGGAGCGCCGGCGGCGGCTCCTCGTGATCTGTCCGGCATCCATCCGCAAGCAGTGGGCCCTTGAGCTCGCCGAGAAGTTCAACCTCCCGACCGTCATTCTCGACGCGAAGGAATACCGCGACCGACAAGCTCGGGGGCTCCTCAATCCCTTCGAGGCGAACGAGATCGTGGTTACGTCGATCCACTTTGCCAGCGCGCGCGCGTCCGATGTTCGCCGCATCCAGTGGGACCTGGTGGTCATCGACGAAGCCCACAAACTGCGGAACGCCTACCGGCCGTCGAATCGCATGGGCCAGAACATTCGGTGGGCCCTCGAGGACCGCCGCAAGGTGCTTCTCACAGCGACGCCGCTCCACATTCGGAACTGACCCATGCCGACGGGAAAGGAGAAATGCCAGCGATGAATCCTGGTTCTATCGTTCGCTGTCGCAATCGAGATTGGATCCTCCTGCCCGCCGAGACCGACGAGGTCTGGGTGCTGCGGCCCCTCACCGGCACGGGGGACGACGTGGTGAAGATCCATAAGGGGCTTGCGAACCTGGTGGGCTATGACCTCCCCTTCGAGCGGGTCGTTCCCGCGTCATTCCCGGAGCCGGCGGTTGAGGATGTCTCGGAGGCCGCAGGTGCGCATCTGCTGTTGTAGGCGGCGCGGCTCACGCTGCGTGAGGGCGCGACGCCCTTCCGATCGCTCGGCCGCCTCTCGATCCGGCCGAGGGTCTATCAGTTCGTGCCGCTCCTCATGGCGCTGCGCCTGGATCCGGTGCGGCTTTTCATCGCGGACGACGTGGGCGTAGGCAAGACGATCGAGGCGCTGCTCGTCGCCCGGGAGCTTTTCGATCGGGGCGAGATCCGCA
>FWWM01004878.1_pt1 | contig 30463 bp, 23 predicted proteins | sample 2228351 | NCBI WGS metagenome assembly FWWM01 (sample SAMEA103939774, study PRJEB20133) | metagenome | reverse complement strand
CCATTGAGAACTTCCGCGCTATTGGGTTGGGTGTATGGGTCGCCTGGCTGCCTCACGGTGGGTTTGACTCGCCAGGCTCTGGAGCCGTCGTTGTTGTTGATGGCGTGGACATACAGGTCTTGTGAAGCCACGACCACGCGGTCACGGCTGGGGGAGTAAGCTGGGGGAGTATGGACTGTTGAGCCGGCGTTGTAGGCCCAGACCGGCGTCATGGTTTGTTTGTTAACCGCGTAGACGTTGTTGCCCATAGAGATGAACACACGGTCGGCGTAGAGGGCAGGTGGCAGGGGCAGGGTGCTGGTGCTTCCTGTGGCGAACTGTCCCAGGGTATTGCCGTTGGAGGCGTTGAGTTTGTACAGGGTGCCGTTGGAGGAGAGCACGAAGAGCGTGCCGGTTTGGGGGTCATAGGCTGGGGTGGAGTTGATGTTACCGCCGGGGTTGCGGTTCCACAGCACGGTGCCGTTGGCTTCGCTGAGGGCGAAGAGGCCACGGCTGCCGGCGGCGATGTACACGCGGCCGCCGCCGGTGATGGGTTGGACGTTGCGGGGGAGGGCGAACTTGCCTGGGGAGACGTTGCCGTTGGCGTCGGGGCCGTTCCAGGCCCACTTCCAGCGCCAGGGGGTGGGGACGACCTGGTCGGTGTAGCTGGTGTGTTGGGCGTCGTGGGCGTGCTGGGTCCATTCGCTGGGGGAGCCTGGGGGTGGGCTGGTGGGAGTGGGGGTGGGGGCCCCTGGCGTGGGCGTGCGCGTGGGTGTTCGGGTAGGCGTCGTTGTGGGTGGTATGGGTGTGTTCGTGCGTGTGGGTGTGGCCGTGGGCGGCACGGGCGTATTTGTGCGTGTGGGCGTGTTCGTTGCTGACACAGGCGTGTTGGTGCGCGTGGGCGTGCTCGTCGGCGGCACAGGTGTATTGGTTCGGGTGGGCGTATTCGTAGGCGACATGGGCGTGTTGGTCCGCGTGGGGGTGGCGGTGGATGACGGTGCGGGCGATGGTGTATTGGTCGGTGTGGCCGTCGGCGTGGACGGTGGGTCATATTCCACGTAAATCGGCTTCTCAGTCACCGTCGCTATTGTCGCATGTGTCGCCAGCACCTCTCCATCGCGGCTGGTGATCGTTGCCGGTCTCTCCAATGTCACCGTTGTCGTATAGGGGTTCGCTGCCGCGGCCCACATCACATCCATCGTCTGCCCATCCCGCGTAAACCGCGTAACCCGATAGCTGCCCGCGTTGGTGAATCTCACAAACGCTGCCCCTTCTACCTTCTGCGTCATCACGCTTAATGCCCGGTACGCCGGCTTAGGTGTATAGTCGCTCTCCGTAATCGTGTAGCCGCTGCTATCCCGCAGGGCAAACACCATCAGCTTGTTCACACCAGAAACAGAGACCCCCAACATTGAGGCCCGCACCAGGAAGCTCGCCTGTTGGTCATAGCTCACCCCAGGGGTAGACCAGCCGTATTCCGTCACCCATAAGGGCTTGACCCCGTACTGATTGGCGTAGGTCAGGAAGTCCATGAGGCGCTGGCGGAAAGGCGCCCAGTTATACTCCGGGATGGCATTGTCCATGTAGGCACGGAATGCGCTTGCGTCAAAGTAGGCCCAGGCCCCGGCAGCCGCCAGCGCATCCAGGTAATCAATGTCAATGCAGGGATAAGGCGTTGAACCACACCGTGCTGCGCTGATGCCCCCCAGCACCACCGTCGCTGTCGGGTCCACGCTCTTGATCACCTGGTAGGCCACGCGCAGCAGCCGGGTGTAGTCGGCAGCGTTGGGCGTGGGGTGCCAGCCGGCATAGGTGTTCTGGTCGTTCCAGATCTGCCAGGCGCGCACCTGCCCACGATAGCGCGTCACAATCGTGCGCACCATGTCGGCATAGTAGTTCGCCGGGTCGGTGATAGGCAGGTCAATACCCAGCGGCAGGCAGCGGGTGGGATCGGGGTCATTCGGGCAGGATGAAGCCCACAGGGGCGTCTGGTTCAGGTTGACCAGGATAGTGATGCCCTGGCTGGCGAGCGTGGAGATGGCCCGATCAGTGGCCGTCCAGTTCCAGGCATCGTTGGAGGGTTCAATCTGCGGCCAGGAGACCGGCTCGCGCGCCCAGGTGAGGCCGGCATCGCTCATCAGTTGAGCGATTGTGCTGGCGTTGCCCCACAACTGCACAGCCGCGCTGCGGATACCAAAGCGCCTATCCACCGCCGGTGGGGGGGTGGATGTGGCTGTGCGGGTGGGCGTGGCCGTGGGCGGCACGGGCGTATTCGTGCGTGTGGGCGTGTTCGTTGCTGACACGGGCGTGTTGGTCCGCGTGGGAGTGCTCGTCGGCGGCACAGGTGTATTGGTTCGGGTGGGCGTGGCCGTGGGAGTGCTGGTGGGACGGCTGGAGCCAGTATAAGTGATCACCAGCCTGGGGGCATTAGCACTCCCCCCATCAAAGCTGGTCACAAACTTCCTGCCATACTGCCCCCCAGTCCCCTGCAGGATGATGGCCAGGCTGTTCCCCGCCGCCCAGCCCGGCCGATTCACCACCTCCTGAATCACCCCCGCCATCTCATCCAACGCATACCACCTGTTGGCCTGCCACTGCACATCCGAGTCATGCGCCACCCGCTGGCTGGTCAACGCCCGCTGGGAGGGGCGGCTGGTGCTGGAGAAGGGCAGGCTGTTGTCCGCGGCCTCAGCCGCGAGGGTCATTTGTATTCTGATCCACTGGGCCTGGCTGGAGTAGACCTCCAGGTGGGCGGAGAGGATGGTGGCGCCCTGGGGGATGGGCACGTTGGAGAAGCGCAGGCCGGTGAAGCTGGCTGTGGTGGAGGCGGCATTTCCGAGCCAGATTGTTCCGAAGGCGGGTTCAAAGGAGCTGCCGTCCTCGTTGGCATCATCGCTGGAGCCAGCCACCTGAAGGGTGATAGAGATTGACCCGCTGGGTGTCGGCGTCGGCGTGGCTGTGGATGGGACAGGGGTATTGGTGCGCGTCGGTGTGGCTGTAGGCGGCGCGGGTGTGTTGGTTCGGGTGGGTGTATTTGTAGGCGGCACGGGCGTGTTGGTGCGCGTGGGAGTGCTTGTCGGTGGCATAGGTGTATTGGTTCGGGTGGGTGTGTTCGTCCGCGTCTGTGTGGGCGTGGCCGTTGCGCCGCCGGACGCCGGCATGATGCGCACAGCGATGTCGCTGGTCAGCGGCGCAGGCAACGTCAGTACCAACCCGCCTGCCCCCGCCGTCAACGTCTGCGTCAGGGTCGGCGTCCCGGCAAGGGTATCCCACCACACCACCTGGTAACTGCCGCTGGTTAAGCCGGGGACTGTGACCGTTCCGCTCAGTGGCGGGATCGGGGTGCCGTTGACGACGTTGCGCCAGGTGTGCAGGCTGTTGGCGATCCACAGATGCGCCCAGCGCGAGGTCGGGTCAATTTGCCCCCAGGCCCGCAGCCGGCTATCTGACACAGCCGCTCTTGCGTCCTGGTAGCGGCCATTGGAGAGGGGGATGCCCGCCATGAAGCGGCTGAACGCCTTGAAATGGTAGTATAGGTTATATTGACGGATATTGTCTATCCACCAGTATAACTCGCTCATGCCGCCGGGGTTAATCTGCCCCCAGATCAGGTTGTGTAGCCACACCCCCTGCGTGTCCTGAGCCAGCTCTGGCAACTCCACCTGGTTGTCCGGGTAGTCAATGCCGGTTTCACCGCGCACCAACGGCTTCCCTGCCCCCGACGCTGAGCGCCCGCCTTCCCGCAGGCTGCGCGCTGCCGTGAACCAGGCGGTGTCATCATCCAGCCGCGTCAGGTCAAAGTCGCCGTTGATCTGCAGCACCTCCCCTGTGGGGCTGGTGATGACGATGTGATCGATCCAGGCCTGCCCGCCTGTGCCAAATGGGTTCTCAAAATTGATCCTCAATTCATGGGGGCGCGTGTCGTTGACGATGATCCGGGCCGCGGCTGGGGCAGGCCCGCCACCGGGGAGCTGATCACTTCTGTATTCAGTCCAGTCATATGTCCCGGCCGGGGTGCTGCATCGCCACGTGGTCCCACTGGCGTTCGGTGGGACGACGTTTTCGGTCCCTCCCCAGTATGTGCCACCGTCCAGCAGCCATTTGAGGCGCGGCCCCGCCAGGCTGGCGGGATCGCCCGCCGGGCAGGTGCCGGTGAACCCCTCGGCTTTCATGCGGATGCTGATGCGCCATTCTCCCTGCCCCCGGATAGCAATTGCGCGTTCGCTATTGGAAGAAAACTGGCTATTGCCGGGGATACGCGCAGAGACCCCTGTCCCACCGTAGACGTACTGTGAGCGCGTCTCAAATGAGAGCGGCGGCTGTATTCCATTGCCCCAGAAGTCGTAGATGCCACCTCCGGTGGAGATATAGGCGTGCACGTCGGCGTAATCTATATCAGGGTAGGATGGGTTGGCCCAGAATTCCACTGCGGGAAACGAGTGCCAGAAGGAGGTCGTGATTAAATGGCGCGAGGGTTCATTGGCGTGCATGTACGCGCCAAAGGCCTGGGCCTGGTTGTGGTGATTCCCGTTGAAGGGGTCGCCTTCATTCAGCAGCTCCCATGAATGTACGCTGGTGGCATAGCCCCAGCGCGCCGCCAGATAGCGCCAGTAGGCCTGATGCAGCCAGCGGACCTTGGTGTTGGGCGCAGCGTAGAAGTTGTTGGTGTCCCCGTTGGGTGTGACCGTGCCGTTCGGGAGAATATGGGTGTAGGTCCAGTCGTCCTTCTCCAGCACGACCAGCTTGAGATAAACCCCATATGCTGCCGCCCGATCAAGGATGTAGTCCCAATCCCAGGAGACGGGCTGGTCAAAGTAGGTGTGGGGGTTCATGCGCGGCTTGGAGACCAGATTCGGGCCATAGCGCCCGCCGCCCAGGTCTTCTTCCACCCACACCTCATCAATATAAGCTGCCCCGCCGGTCGCATTCACCCGCGCCAGATACAGGTTGGGGAGGAAGTATTGGCCGGTGCCTGTCGTGTAAGTCCCGCTGAGGATCGCCCAATCGGCTGTGCCGTTGCGATAGGCCGTGACGGCTGTCCCTGTCCAGGGTTTATCGCAATCCGTGCCCAACCAGTCCCCCAGCTTGATGACGAAGCCATAGGGGTAGCCTGCCTGGGCCGGGCCGGTAATGCCTGCGGTCCGCACGCGCGCGCGGATGCGATAGGTGGTGTTGGGCCGGACGGAGATGGCGCGGTTATAGGAGCCCTGAAACATACAGGGGTTGGTGCCATCCAGCTTCATGGAGAAGTCACCACCTGCATAAGCCATATCCGTGCTAAGAGAGGTATAAGGGACATTGCCCTGGTAGCCGACATGATGGCTGGTCCAGGGCATCCAGGCCGCGCCGACGACGCTGGCCCCGCTCAGCCAGACGCGGAAGAAGTTCATGCCGTTGGCCTGGAAGAGGGAAAATTTATTCTCAGCATCTATAGTGCTGTCAAAGCCCTCATTGTACCCCAGCGGGATGAAGGGGGTGCCATCGTCAAATTCAAAGTAGCGTGTGTCGTTGGGGCTGACGCGGAGGAAGCCCTTGTTGGTTGAGGCCGTGACGGTGAAGGTCAGATCGCCGCTCGCCGGGTAATAGCTTGTGCCGGAGGCATCCGTCGCCCGCAGGCGGTAGCGCCAGGTCCCGGTCTGACGGGGGGCGAAGCGCACTTTCCAGACAGGATCCCCGGCGGGATAGAGATGCTCATCATTGTTGATGACCTGGCGTGTGAAGGGTTGGTAAAGGAAGGCTGGCTGCACCTGCGTCGTCACCCAGTTGTCGTTGGAGAACAGGCCCTCAACGGTTATGCCCGTGCCAGCGGGCAGGCCCGGCGGCGGCGCCGGGTCGTAAGGGAAGTAAAGGTTCGTCGCCGTGGTGTTTGTGATGCTGAATGTGACCTCAAACTTCTCATAGCGGCCCACGCTGGCCGGGCCGGGCGTCACGTTGATGATCTGCGGGCCAGCATTGGGTCCAGGTACAGTATCCTCTGTGTCCGGCTCGCCTGAGGCGTCCACCGGTGTCTCTGTGGGTACAGGGGTGATGTCCGTCTCACCGCCTGGGATGGGCGTCGGTCTGGCAGGTAAGACGGAAGGAGAAGGCCCTGCGCCAACCGAGCCCTGGATGAACACAATGGAGGTAAATGCGGCAAAGACCAGCGCGACTGCGATGCCAGTGGTGTCGCGGTTCATTTTTCCCCTCAAATCCCAGCAAGCAAACCTGCCCAGCCCCAAGGACAGGCCCCAGGAAAAGGTTAGAGAATGGTTAAGGATGCGTTATCACCTGGTTTGAAGTATAGGCCGGAGCTGGATGCGCTTTGAATCACCGATCGGTACTACCTCGCCTGCTGCTGCTGAGATGTGAGCGCTGTTCAGTACCAACGCCCTATCCGAATAAGGATGATGGTGCTTGAATCGCCTGTTCTGACGCGGCTCGTGATGAAGGCGGCGGTTTCCACTCCCCCGGCCCGCCGCTAAGCGAGCATTGTAGAGCAGGACATAGCAGATGTATATCAGGCATTGCCCTGATCTTCCGCCGCGGAAGTAACTAAAAGTGGGGACGATACGCTGTATCATCCCCACTCTCGTCCCCTTCTCTCCGTGTGGGGGAATTGAGGAGGTGGCCTTATAGAGCTATCAGCGTTCAGCAGTCAGCTTTCAGCTTACTGCTGAGAACGCTGGGTCTTTTCCTTTCCTTTATGTTCTCTATGTGCTCTGGGGGGTGAGGTGAGCGCTGAACGCTGAGGGCTGGTAGCTAAAATTGAGCAGCGGAGAGCAGGCGGTGCGCCAGGGCCAGCGCACGCAGCCCATCCTCCCCGCGCACCGGGAAGGGCTCATTGTGGCTGACGCAGCGGACGAAGGTCTCCAGCTCCAGGCGCAGCGGTTCCTGGCGCGGCACATGATAGCGGACCATATCGCCTTCGCTCACGCCGGTGAACAGGCGCAACGTCTCCCAATCTGCGCCGTTCGGCCTGTTCTTGAACAGCGTCAACTCCTGCGTCAGATAATCCACCACGAACATACCGCCCTCGCCGTTCACCACCAACTCGCGCACCTTGGTGGGCGAGAGCCAGTTGATATGCAGCAGCCCCACCACCCCGTTATCAAAGCGCAACAACGCACAGAGCAGATCCTCGTGCTGCGTATGCAACTGTCGCCCGATTTCAGCCGTGACGCGCACCACCTCGGCGCCGGTCAGATAGCACAGGATGTCCAGATCATGCGTCGCCAGGTCAACGGCCACGCCCACATCCATGATGCGCGTGGGGAAGGGGCCGATGCGGCGCACGCTCATCTGAAACACGCGCCCCAACTCCCCCCGGTCCAGATGCTCCTTTAATGCAATGATGGCAGGGTTGAAGCGTTCAATATGGCCGACGCCCAGGGGGACGCTGGCGGTGCGGGCCATCTCAATCAGGCACTGGCCCTCTTCTACGGAGGCAGCGATGGGCTTCTCAATCAGCAGCGGGATGCCGCGTTCAATCGTTGCCTGCGCCACCTCGTAATGGGCCTGCGTGGGCACCGCCACCGACACCAGCTCTGGCCGCTCTCGGTCCAGCATCTCGCGAAAGTCAGTATAAGCGCGGATGGCATAGCGATGGGCCAGGGGCGCGCAGGCCGCTTCGTCTGGATCGGCTACCGCCACCAGGCGCACCCCCTCTATCTCGGTGTACACACGGGCGTGGTGCCGCCCCATGGCGCCCACGCCAATCACAGCCGCTCGCAATATAGCCATCGGAACTCCGGGGACTTATCTCGCCGCCCTTGCCACGTCCTGTAAGGGTGATAATCCTATTTGTTACAAAGCAGTATAAAATAAATAAGTAAAAGCGAATATCAGATTTCCGTTAGAATCAATTAGAGCCGTCAGAGGAAGAAGACAGGTCAGACAAGCCACACCGTTTACGGTGTGGTGTCAGAAGTCAGAGGAGGAAGACAGGGGGAGTGTTTCTGGCAGCTCATCCCCGGTGGACAGGCCTTCAATGCGCCAGGGGGCTGTATATACATTAAAGCGCTGCTCTCGCAGGAAGCCTATTACGGTCATCCCGGCAGCCCGGGCCAGTTCCAGGGTCAGGCTGGAGGGCGCGCCCATAGCGATCAAAATAGGGATACCTGCCCTCAGGGCCTTCTGGGCGATCTCAAATCCCGCCCGACCGCTGACCATCAGGCAGGTCCGGCTCAGAGGGAGCTTGCGGGCCAGCAAAGCCGCCCCAACCACTTTGTCCACACTGTTATGCCGCCCCACGTCCTCCCGCAGCCAACGTAGGGGCAGGCTCTGTGCCTGTGCTGCCCCTCTTTCCTGCAACTCAAAAAGCGCCGCAGCGTGCAATCCCCCTGTCCGCTGGAACAGCGCCTGTGCCTCTTGCAAACGCTTGGGCAGCGTGTATATGCTCTCCGCCGTCATCTTCGGGCCATCCCTGGGTAGGGTTGGGTGCCCTTGCACAAAGATGGCCTCAATGGCCGCCTTCCCGCACACACCGCAACTGCTCGTCATATAGAAGTGCCGCGACAGGCGCTGTGGGTCAAAGCGGACCGCTGTGCTCAAGCGCACCTGGACAATGTTGTACTCTTGCGCGTCGCGGGGGGCGCAGTAACTCATGCGGCTGATGGCTTCCGGGCCGTCAATCAGGCCCTCTGTGTACAGAAAGCCGGCCACCAACTCAAAATCGTTCCCCGGGGTGCGCATGGTCACGGCCAGCGGCAAGACCACAAGCTGCCCTGCCTGCTCAAAAGCCAGCCGGATCTCCAGCGGCTCCTCTGTCACCACCGTATCCGCCAGCGTTCGCACCGCATTGGCCCCAACCTGTCGGATCAGCCAGCGGCGCATGTTCCCGTTATGCATCGTATCCCCCTCACGCCTCGCGCAGCACTTCCACCACAGCGTTATAGTCCGGGATGCCGCATACCGGATCGCACCCCCCGCGCCGGATCAAGACATTTCCCTCAGGCCAGAAAACCTGGAGGTTGCCTGGGCGGATCGGCACGATCTTCACCCGTCCCCGCAGCGTCCCCACCTCTGAGCGTAGCACAATCGTATCGCCCTCGCGTAACCCCAAAGCGGCTGCATCCTCGCCGCTCATGAAGACCTCATCCCGCTGTGCGCCGGTCAGCGGGTCATGCCCATCCCAAAGCATGCTGTTGAACTGCTTGCCCCGTCGGGTGCTCAGCCAAAACCGTCCGGGCGGCAGACCCGCTTCAGGTGGCGCCAGCGGCGTGAAGTGGGCGCGGCCATCGGCGGTGGGAAAGTGCCCGCCCTCACATAGCCGCTCGCCACCCCACTGGATCGCGTCGCCTTTTCGCTGCAGGCGCTCAATCCCGGCATAGAAGGGGATTGCTTTGGCGATCTCGGCGCGGATGGCAGCGCTGTCTGCAAAGGCGATCAAAGAGGCGCGCTCAGGATAGACACGCCGGGCCACATCCACCAGGATCTGCCATTCGCAGCGGGCCTCGCCGAGGCGACGGCCAGGGACCTCGGGGCTGAAAATGATACGACGTTCGGTTGTGGTCTCAGTGCCGCCGCCGGGCTGCTCATAGCGGGTAGCCGCAGGCAGCAGCACCACCGTCTCGGCGGCATCCACCAGCATCGCCGGATTGACAATAATGTCCTGGTGCACGCGCAGGGGGATGCGCTCCAAAGCTTCGCGCACAAAGTCAGGCTCTGGCAGCGTCTCCAGGAAATTGCCCCCCAGGCTATACAGCACCTCAAGCTGCCCATCATGGGCAGCCTCCAGCATCTCCACGGCAGACAGCCCCCGCCAGTCCGGGACCGGGAAGCCCCACAGGGCTTCCAGGCGGCGCGCGTTCTCCGCATTGACCGGGTCGCCGCCAGGGAACTGCCAGGGGACTGCGCCGACCTCGGCGCCGCCCTGTACGCCGCTGTGCCCGCGGATAGCCATCAGGCCGCACTTCTCACGCCCCACCATGCCCCGGGCCAGGGCCAGGTTGATCACCGCTTTCACGTTCTCCACCCCAAAGCGATGTTGCGTCAGCCCCATGCTCCACACAAACACCGCTGTCTGCGCCCTGGCATACAATTGGGCGAAGCGGAACATCTCCTCCCGTGAGGCCCCGGCGGCCTTCTCCAGCGCCTCAAAGGGCTGGGCCTCTAACGCCCTGCACAGCGCTTCAAATCCCTCGGTGTGATCTCGGATGAACTCCTCCTGCACCCACCCTTCGCGGATCAAGTGCTTGAGGACGCCGTTGATGAAGGCGATGTCGCCGCCGGTATGGATCAGGAAGAAGTCGTCAGCCAGGCGCGTGCCGAATAGGGCGCTCTCAAAGGTGGAGGGGATCCAATAGCGCTCTAACCCCGGCTCCCGGTAGGGGTTGACCACAGCCACACGGCTGCCCTGGGTCTTGGCGTAGTACAGATACTTCGTGGTCACCGGCTGGTTGTTGGGCGCATCGCTGCCGAAGAACACGATCAGATCCGCGCCGATCCAGTCCTGATAAGAGCATGTGGAGGCAGCCACGCCCAATGTCTGTTTGAGGGCTACGGTGCTGGGGGCATGGCAAATGCGGGCCGAGTTATCCACATGGTTTGTGCCCAGGAAGCGCGCCACTTTCTGGGCGACATAATACACTTCGTTGGTCAGGCCCCGCGAGGTCAGGTAAAAGGCCATACGCTGGGGATCGGTCTGGCGCAGGCGGTCAGCGATCAGCGTCAGGGCCTCCTCCCAGGAAATGCGCCGGAAACCGCGTTCCCCGCGCGCTCGTAGCATGGGGTAGGGGAGGCGCCCTAGCTCGCGCAGCGCCCGGTTGGAACGCCCTTTCAGGGCCTCAACGTCCTCCAGAACGTGGGGGTCCAGCGCTGGCATGGTATTCAGGCGCAGGAAGTTCAGCCGCACCGTGCATAGATGTACCCCCGGTATGGTCCAATCGCGCAGGCCGCTGGTGCCGAGGGCGCATCCATCACAGACGCCGTCCCGTAGAATGCGCCAGGCGAAGCCCAACTGGTCACGGTTCTCCCAAACTGTCTTGAGGATCTCTAGGTAGTGATTGGGTTTGACTTGCCCAATACCATTAGGGATCAGGCCGGCCCAGGTGTGGGGGTGCCAGCGGAACATGTCCTCCTCCTTGGCGTTTATCTATCCCTGAAATCTATTTTACTGCAACGGAAGCAAAGATGTCAATATGGACCTTTTTAGGAGTGTATTTCAAATTCGGGGTGACCTGGGGCTGGCGACTGTGGGGGCGCAACTTCAACCGCTGACCACTGACTACTGACTACTGACTACTGACTACTGAATGGCTGCCCCCAATGGACGAGAAATCAAAAAGGGCGGGGAGCTCCCCGCCCTTTTTCCTTATGTCTTTTCGGCCTGATCCGGCTGGCCTATGCCAGCACCGGCCCCTCCAGGGCCGCCTCCAGCGTCCCTGTCTCCTCTCCGCCTTCCTTCGCTCGCAGCACGATGTTCCCTTCCTCGTCCACATCCACGATGACGGTGTCTCCGGGGTGGAATTTGCCTGCCAGCAGCGCATCTGAGAGGGCATCCTCCACCCGGTTCTGGATCACCCGCCGCAACGGCCGCGCCCCAAACTCGGCATCGTAGCCCTCATCTGCCAGCTTCTGCTTCGCCTCTGCCGTCGCCTCCAACGTCAGGTTGTGTTCCTTCAGCCGCTCCTGCACTTTCCCCAGCTCCAAATCCACGATCTGCCTGATCTCCTCTTTTGACAGCGAGCGGAACACGATCACCCCGTCCACCCGGTTGAGGAACTCCGGTCGGAAGATTTTGCGCAACTGCTCCAACAGCTTGTCGCGCATCGCCTGGTAGGCTGCCTCGGCTGACTGCTCCTCGTCGCGGCGCGCTGTGAATCCCAATTGCGTCTGCCGCTTGATCATCTCCGCCCCCACGTTGCTGGTCATCACGATCATCGCGTTGCGGAAATCCACCCGCCGTCCCCGCGCATCTGAGAGGTGTCCCTCTTCCATGATCTGCAGCAGCATGTTGAACACCTCCGGGTGGGCCTTCTCAATCTCATCAAACACCACGATGGAGTACGGTCGCCGCCGCAGCGCCTCGGTCAACTGCCCGGCGTCCTCGTACCCGATGTACCCTGGCGGCGCCCCCACCAGCCGGCTCACCGTATGCCGCTCCATGAACTCACTCATGTCCAACTGTACCAGGGCGTCTTCGCTCCCGAACATGAACTCGGCCAGGGCCTTCGTCAGCTCCGTCTTGCCCACGCCCGTCGGGCCCAGGAAGATAAAGCTCCCGATGGGGCGCCGGGGGTCCTTCAACCCCGCACGCGCCCGCCGCACCGCTTTCGCGATCGCCGAGATGGCCTCATCCTGCCCCACGATGCGCTTGTGCAGGAACTCCTCCATCTGCAACAGCCGCTCCGTTTCCTCCGTCGCCAGCCGCCGCACCGGGATGCCTGTCCACATGCTCACCACTTCCGCGATGTCCTCTGCCGTCACCTTGGGGGCGTTCTCACCCAGCGCGTCCCAGCCCAGGCGCATTTGCTCCAGCTTCGCCTGCAATTCCTCCTCGCGCTCGCGCAATTCCGCCGCCTCATCGTAGCGCGCCTCCTCTATCGCCAGCGCCTTCTCCTCGCGGATCACCTTCAACTCCTGATAAATTTGCTGCAGGCTGGACGACTGCGGCGACTTGTACATGCGCACCCGGCTGGCGCTCTCATCAATCAGGTCTATGGCCTTGTCCGGCAAAAACCGCTCCGGCACATACCGCGCCGAGAGATGCGCCGCCGCCCGGATGGCTTCATCCGTGATGTGCAGCTTGTGGTGCTCCTCATATGCGCTCTTGATCCCGCGCAGGATCTCTATCGTCTCATCTATCGTTGGCTCATCCACATACACCGGCTGGAAGCGCCGCTCCAGCGCCGCGTCGCTCTCTATATACTTCCGGTACTCATCCAGCGTGGTCGCCCCGATGCACTGCAACTCCCCCCGCGCCAGGGCGGGCTTCAGGATGTTCGCCGCGTCTACCGAGCTCCCCGCGGCGCCGGCGCCCACTAGCATGTGGACCTCATCAATAAACAGGATGCTCTCTGACGACTTCAGCTCGTCAATCACGCGCTTCAGCCGCTCCTCAAACTGGCCGCGGTACATCGTCCCCGCCACCAGCGAGCCCACGTCCAACTGCAACAGCCGCTTCCCCTGCAAGGGCTCTGGCACCTCGTTCTGCACGATCCGCTGTGCCAGGCCCTCCACAATGGCCGTCTTCCCCACGCCGGGCTCCCCGATCAGCGCCGGGTTGTTCTTCGTCCGGCGCGAGAGGATCTGGATCACCCGTTCAATTTCCTTCTGCCGCCCGATCACCGGGTCCAGCTTGCCCTCCTCCGCCAGTTGCGTCAGGTCCGTAGCCAACTGGTCTACCAGGGGCGTCTTGGCCCGCTCCTTCTTCGGTCGCGCGCTGATCGGGCTTTCCTGCAACACCTGCCGCACCTGCCGCCGCACCTGTTCGGGCGTGATCCCAAAATGGCGCAGCACGTCAATGGCGATGCCCTCGTTCTGCCGCACCAGACCTAAGAGGATGTGCTCCGTGCCGATGTAATGGTGGCCCATGCGGCGCGCCTCGTCCACCGACAACTCCAGCACTCGCTTCGTCCCCGGGGATAGATCGATCTTGCTGAACGGCGCCCGCTGTCCAGGGCCCGCCATGCGCTCCACCAGGTCGGTGACGCGCCGGGGCTCTAGCCCCAGCTCGCGCAACACCCGGCCAGCCACGCCGCCCTCCTCGCGGATCAACCCGATCAACAGGTGCTCCGTCCCGATATAGCTGGAGCGCAGCCGCTCCGCCTCTTCCTGGGCCAGACTCAGCACGCGCCGTGCGCGCTGAGTGAATCGTTCCATCTTGTTTGACACTGTTCCATCCTCCGTCTAGGCGCCCGCTCGTGGACTCCACACTCTTATCCGTCCTCCGTCATCTGTGACGGTGCGGACGCTCAGCCGTAAGGGCGCAGCGCGCTGCGCCCTTACTTCTACTCGTCAAACTCCTCATCCAACTCTGTTTCGCCCCTGGCTCGCGCCCGCGCCTTGGCGCGACGCTGGCGGGCGCGGACCTCAGCGCGGTCCGGGGGCGGGGGAGGGAGTTCGTCCACGGCGCTGTCGCGCTTTTCGTGGTTTCCCGTGGTCTGCATCGCCTGCCGCCAATCCAGATCGGCATAGGCCGGGGAAGCGACCTTCTTCAGGCTCAGGCCGATGCGCTTCCGCTCCGCGTCCACCCGGATCACCCGCAGGGTCACCACCTGCCCCTCCTTGACGACCTCTTTGGGGTGGGCGACCCGGCCCTCGGCCAACTCGGAGATGTGGATCAGACCTTCCAGTGGGGGGTCCTCCCCGTGGATGCGGGCGAAAGCGCCGAACTTGGCCAGCTTGGTGATGGTGGCTTCCACCAATTGCCCCTGTTTATAGGTGCGTTGAATCCGCTGCCAGGGGTCCTCCTCCAACCGCTTCATGCTCAAAGCGATGCGCTTGCGCTCGCGGTCCACGCTCAACACCTGCACCTGCACTTCCTGCCCCACCTTGAGCAGGTCTTTGGGGTGATTCACCCGCTTGTGTGAGAGCTCCGACAGGTGTATCAGGCCATCGGCGCCGCCCAGGTCCACAAACGCGCCGAAGTCCGCCAGGCTGATCACCCGGCCCGTGCGGACATCGCCCTCTTTCAGGGAGGCGAGCAGCTCCTGCCGCTGCCGCTCACGGCTCTCCTTGATGGCGGCCCGCTCCGAGAGGATCAGCCGGTTGCGGGCGCGGTCCACTTCAATCACCTTAACCTGGATGGGCTGGCCGACCAGGTGCCCCCAACGCTCCTCGGGGGTCTCATTCTGGCCCTTGCGCCGGCCCGGGCCGAGCTGCGAGGCGGGCATGAAGCCGCGCACCTTGCCGATCTTGATCAGCAGGCCGCCCTTGTTAAAGCCGGCGACGACGCCCTGGTAAATTTCCTGGCTGTCGCGCAGCCGTTCGGCATCGCGCCAATCCTGCTCTTCCTGGGCACGGGTGTAGCTGAGGACGATGTTTCCGTTCTTGTCCTCCGGGCTGACCACATAGACCAGGATCTCCTGGCCGACCTGGAAGTGATTACGGGTGGCCTCATCAATCCTTTCCAGTTCGCGACCGGAGATCACCCCCTCGGACTTGGCGCCGATGTCCACCAGGATCTCGGTCGGCGAGATACGCGCGATCGTCCCCTGGCGGATCTCCCCTCGTGCAGGGAGGTTCATGCCATAATCGCTGGCCTCCAGCAGACCTTGCATGGTGTGGGCTGTGTCCGCCTCACGGCCCTCCTCTGCTGGAGAACTTATTTCGGCTGGTGCCACAGCAACTACCAGCTCGTCTGGCATGTCCTCGTGGATGAGGACATTGTCATGTTCCATTCGTGCTCCCCCGTGAAATGTTTCGTATTCACGATTATAACCCGGTTCAAATCAAATAGCAAGCTGACCATTGGGGGAAGGATACACCAATTCTTACAGGGCGGGGCGACACCGACCTGGACCGTGAGCTCACACTGTGCCCACATTATACAGGACGTCAGGGTGGCTGTCAATGCTGCGAAGAGGCGGGTTTTTCCCTCCCCGTGGGGAGGAGGGTGGTTTGACATCACGCTGTTCTGGCAGTATAACCCTGGCTGCCTGGTCTCTAGTCGGCATGGCCTGTGCTGGCGTCGGGCACTCCGCCCGTCGAAAAGTGCTGGAGACCCCCAATGGAGGCCAGAAGCAGCGATGATGTCTGAAATGCGTACTTTCACATTGACTGTGAACGGCGTCCAGCGTCAGGTACATGTGACGCCCAACACGACGCTGATGGACGTGCTGCGCGATCACCTGCGGCTGACCGGCACGAAGGACGGCTGTGCCACCGGCCACTGCGGCGCGTGCATGGTTCTCCAGGATGGCAGGCCGGTACGCTCCTGTCTTGTGCCCATGAAGCGGGCCGACGGCTCACATATCGTCACCATTGAAGGGATCAAGGGCCCCGATGGGGGATTGCATCCAGTCCAGCGGGCCTATATTGATCAGGGGGCGACGCAGTGCGGCTTCTGCACCCCTGGCTTTATTATTTCTACAATCGCCTTGCTGGAGAGGAATCCGAAGCCCACGCTTGACGAGATTTACGCTGCCCATCGCTGGAACATCTGCCGTTGCACCGGCTACAACGCTATTATCCGCGCCATCCGACAGGCCGCCGGGCAGGACGTGCCGCCCTTGCCGCCGGTCAAAGCGCCGCTTAAGGCCGTCAGCCGCCCCTTGCCCCGGCCTGATGCAGTTGAGAAGGTCACCGGCAGAGGCATCTATGCCGATGACCTGTATGTGGAGGGCATGTTGTATGCTAAAGCGTTGCGCAGCGCCTATCCCCATGCCCGCCTGCGCAAGGTGGATGTCAGTCAAGCCAGGGCGTTGCCCGGCGTTGTCGCGGTGCTCACCGCTGATGATATCCCCGGTCGCAAGAACTGCGGCGTACATGAGATAGACTGGCCGGTGCTGTGCTATGACAAGGTGCGCTATGTCGGCGACGCCATCGCGCTGGTCGTGGCCGAGTCGGAGGAGGTCGCCAGCCAGGCGCTTGACCTGATCGCGGTTGAGTATGAGCCGCTGCCGGTGGTCACCGGGCCGAAGGAAGCCGCCGCGCCAGAGGCACCACCCATCCACGAGAAGGGCAATGTCCTGGCCTATTACCACCTGGAAAATGGGGACGTTGAGGCCGGTTTCGCCCAGGCCGACGTGATCGTGGAGCGCGAGTACACCACGCAGATGGTGGAACACGGCTTCCTGGAGCCGGAGGCCGGGCTGGCGGTGCCCGAGGCTAACGGGCGCATCACGGTCTATGCCGGGGGCCAGATCCCTTTCGCCGACCGCAGCCAGATCGCTGCCACGCTCAACCTGCCCGAAGACCGGGTGCGGGTGATCAACTGCCTGATCGGGGGGGCCTTCGGGGGGAAAGAGGATGTCTCGGTGCAGGTCCACGTGGCGCTGGCTGCCTGGGCCACGCGCCGCCCGGTGAAGATGGTCCTCAGCCGCGCCGAGTCCATCCGCGTTCACCCCAAGCGCCATGCGACGATCATCCGCATGAGGACCGGCGCCAAACGGGACGGCACGCTTGTGGCCCACGATGTGGAGATTTGGGGCGACGCGGGCGCTTATGCCAGCCTGAGTAACCATGTGATGCTGCGGGCGACGACCCATGCCGCTGGTCCGTATGAGATTCCTCACGTGCGCGTGAGGACCTGGGCCATGTACACCAACAACGTCCCGGCGGGCGCATTCCGGGGGTTTGGCGTGACCCAGAGCGCCTTCGCCGTGGAGAGCCAGATGGATCTCCTGGCGGCTGAACTGGGCCTTTCGCCCCTGGACATCCGCCGCAAGAACATCCTGACTTATGGGAAGAAGACGCTCGCCGGTCAGGTGATCACTGAGAGCTGTGGCCTCGCTCAGGCGCTTGAGCTCGTCGCTGCCGAGATGGAGAAACATCCCTTTGTGGCGGTGGAGGGCGCAAAGCGCCGCGCCTGGGGGATCGCCTGCGCTTATAAGAACACGGGCTACGGCAGCGGGGCCTACGATGCTGCCGGGGCGGAAGTGGAGGTGTTCGCCGATGGTCGGGCCATTGTGCGGGCCGGCGCCGCTGAGATCGGCCAGGGGCTTCCCGCGGTCCTGGCGCAGATCGTTGCAGAGGAACTGGGTGTCCCTTATGACCAGGTGGATGTGCTGCTCGCCGATACCGATCTGACGCCGGATGGCCAGGCGACGACAGCCTCGCGCCAGACGTATGTGACCGGAAATGCCGCGCGCTACGCCAGCCGGGAGGTGCGCGCCCTGCTCAGCCAGACCGCTGCCGAGATGCTTGACGCCGCGCCAGAGAGCCTGGTCTTCGCTGATGGCCTGGTGCGCAGTCATGGCCGCAGTGTCTCCCTGACCGAGGTGGTGCGAGCCGCGCGGCGCGAGGGCCGCATCCCCAAGGTCGCCTATCAGTACGTCGCTCCGCTGACCGGCCCATATCAGCATTTCGCCTTTGGCTTCGGCGCTCAGGCTGCCCTGGTTGAGGTGGATGTCAACAGCGGTGAGACCAGGGTGCTTAAGGTGATTACGGCCTGCGATGTGGGGCGGGTGATCAATCCGCTGGGGGTGCTGGGGCAGATTGAGGGGGGCATCTCTATGGGACTGGGTATGGCGCTCCAGGAGAATTTTGTGATGGAGGCTGGCCAGATTGTGACGGATACGCTCTACAAATGTCGCCTGCCGACCATAGATCAGACGCCGGAGGTGATCACCTTCTTTGTGGAGGACGAGACCAGGGAGGGCCCTTATGGGGCGAAAGGCGTGGGCGAACTTGCTTCCATCCCCACTGTGCCCGCGATCATCAACGCCATCACTAACGCTACAGGGGTGCGTTGCTACAATCTGCCCGCTGACAAGAAGTGGCTGAGGGGGGCGCTAACGGCGAAAGGGGAAGGGGGCGCCTAAATTGTGACTCAGGCATCTGCTGATGCTCTCCCTGTAAGCAGATCTGCGGGCAATTTCCTGCCCCGCTCGGTGCGGTCAAAGTCACTATATACGCCAGATAAGAGCAACGAAAACGAGGCCCTTTCACGCTTGACAGAGTCCTTAATATTCTATAGAATTTTGATAAGATTAGGTAGATTTGGCGCCATGATGGGGTCGCGACGCGCCTCTGCAGTCACTGAGACGTGGCTCAGCCTGAGCCGGGCTGCAGCATTCCTGGGGGTGCACCCGGGGACGTTGCGTCTGTGGGCCGACCAGGGGAAGGTGCCTGTGCAGCGCACACCAGGCGGCCACCGTCGCTTCCATCGCTCTGATCTGGAGGCTGTTCTGGCTGCCGGAGGCCAACAGCAGGTTCAATCTGGCCTCCAGGCTGTTGTGTATAATGCCTTGGGCCGGGCGCGGCTGCAGGTGAACCAGAGCGGCTTGGCGACGGAACCCTGGTATCGCCAGCTTAGTGAGGCCGCGCGCGAACAACACCGGGCCCTCGGTCGCCGCCTGCTGGGGGCGCTGCTGCGCTATTTGAGCAGCCCGGTGGACCGGGAGGCGCTTTTGACCGAGGCACGCACCTGCGGCCAGAGCTACGGCGAGTTCAGCCGCCGCCAGGGCATGGCGCTTGACGAGGCGGTGCGCGCCTTCTTGTTCTTTCGCGAGGCTCTCGCCGACAGCGTCATTGAGCTGGCGGAAGCGTTTGAGCTGCGCCAGAGGCGCAACTGGGGCGATACGCTCCGCCAGGTCAATGCGTTTACCAATGAGGTTCTCCTGGCCCTGATCCGGGCTTATACGCAAGAGGAAGCTCATCTATGAAAGTCCCTGATCCCGCTGTCCCTGAGGTCCGTGAGCCGGTGCGCCCGCGCCGCGCGCCCGTGCCTCGCGTCCCCAGGACATTTTTTTATGAGAAGGTCGTCCCGGCTGCGCTGATTTTGATCGGCGCGGCAACGCTGCTGACGCTAATTGTCGCGCTGTTAGGCGTCGCCGGGGTCATTCATTTTTAGTCAGGAGTTTTCCATGCCCATCAACTTTCTGCTCTCCCTGCTTGCCGCTGTACTCTCCGGCATCTTCAGCATCGTCGTCCTGAACCGCTACCGCGAGCGCGGCGGGATGCACCTGCTCGTCTGGGGGATCGGGCTGATGCTTTACAGCCTGAGCACGCTGGCCCAGGCGATCCTCTTCCAGGGGTGGAATGCGCTCTTCTTCCGCCTGTGGTATTGGGCGGGCGCGATGATCGTGGCGGCCTGGCTGGGGCAGGGGACGATCCATCTCCTGGTACGGCGGGGGCGCATCGCCATGATCCTGCTGGGTGTATTGACTGTCTCCTCGCTGATCGCGTTCGTCCTGGTGTTGCGCGTGCCCCTGAACCCCAGCGGAGGCAACTTCGCCCTGCCTAACTGGATCACCACCTATTCCAGGGTGCTCCCCCCCAGCGAGACGCCGGAAGGCGTGGTGCGCAGGCTGACCGTGCTGTTTAACGTTTACGGCACGATCGGGCTGGTGGGCGGGGCTATTTATTCCGGTTGGCTGTTCCTGCGTAAGCAGATCCTGCCCAACCGCGTCTTGGGCAATGTGCTGATCGCAGCGGGCGGCCTGTCTAACGCGCTGGGGGGCACGCTGGCGAGGCTGGGCGGGCCGGAGTTCCTGCCGCTGTCTCAGCTCCTCGGCGCGGGCCTGATCTTCGCTGGCTTCTGGCTGGCCGTCTCGGGCGCGCCGCAACCCGCCACCCAACGGGCACGGGCGTAGATCGGCGACCGAAAATTACCGGCAGCGACCGGCTGTGGAAGGTGGCTTACTTGCCTTGCGCTGATCCTGCGGTAGAATCCAGGCTCAGGAGAGTGGGCCATGCGCAGCCGGTTTGAATGGACGGTGCTGATCCTGGCTGTGGTCGTGTTGGGTGGGGCCTGGACGCTCGTTTCGCGCGTGCCGCCGGAGGAGGCGAACCCCGGCAACCTGCCGCCCGCGCCCCAGGTCGGCCATCCTGCGCCCGACTTCAGCCTGCGCACGACAGAGGGCGTGACCATCACGTTGAGCGCCCTGCGGGGGCAGCCGGTGATGATCAACTTCTGGGCGACCTGGTGCCCACCCTGCCGTGCGGAAATCCCCCACATCCAGGATGCCTCCGTCCGCTATGCGGGCGAGATCGTCTTCCTGGGGGTGGATTCGGCGGAGCCGGAGCCCATCGTGGCCGATTTCGCCGCCAGGTATGGCCTGACTTATCCGCTGCCGCTGGATGTGGATGGCAAAGTAAGCACCCTGTACGCGGTCTATGCCCTGCCGACGACTTTCTTTGTGGACCGGGCGGGCGTTATCCGCAGCATCTTCAGCGGCCCGATGACCGCCGCCGTGCTGGAAGAACGCTTGCAGCAATTGCTCAAAGACTGATGCTCCCCATTGTCCAAATCGGTGGCCTGGCAATCCAGACGCCTGGCCTGGTGATGCTGATCGCGGTCTGGGTAGTGCTCTGGCTGGGGGCGCGTGAGGCCAGGCGGCTGGGGCTGGACGGCGAGGCGGTGTATAACGCCGGGTTTGTCACCCTGATCGCCGGCCTCCTCAGCGCACGGGTGATCTATATCCTGCTTCATCTCCCCGCTTACCTGGCCAATCCGGCGGACATCATCTCGCCTGACCTGGGCAGCTTCGCCCCGCTCCCTGGGGCGGTTGTCGGGCTGATCGTGGGCGCGGCCTTCGTCCTGCGGCGGCGGCTGCCCTGGGCGCCATTGATGGACGCTCTGGCGCCGGCGCTGGCTGCCGGGCTGGCTCTGTGGAGCATCGCTGCGCTCCTGGGCGGGACAGGCTACGGTCGTCCGGCAGATCTGCCCTGGGCGATCACGCTATGGGGCGCGCGCCGCCATCCGACGCAGGTGTATGAGTTTCTGGCTGCGCTGGCCATTCTGGCAGTCTTATGGCGGGTGCGGAAGCGCCAGGCGTATCCTGGCCAGGCCTTTTTGCTCTTCGTGGCACTCTATGGTGGGGCACGGCTGTTTCTGGAGGCCTTCCGCGCCGATAGCTGGCTCTTGCCGGGCGGGTTGCGCGGTGCCCAGGTGCTCGGCCTGGCAGCCGTCGTCGTCGTGCTGACGATCATGGCGCAGCGAGCGGGCGGGACGGTCACGCCCCAGCCTGAGCTTCAGGTGGAAAACGGCGAAACCTGACCCCCCGTTCCCCTTTCCCACGAGGGAAGGGAGGAGAGGTTATCCCCGCTTCAAAAATCCGGGCTGTTGGTTGGCAGGCCCCCCTGGTGGGGGTATAATGGTGTTTATGCGCGTGATGGCTTCACCGCCAGGGTCTATCCGGCTGACGGCCTATGTGCTACTGTGGCTGGGGGCCTGGCTCCTGATCCTTTCGCTCACTTCAGCGGGCCAGACGTTCGCGCTGGCTACACCCCCTGCCGATTTCGGCCCGGAGCCGGGTGTCATAAGCAGGGGCGTGCTTGTGCAGGGCGCTGCGCCAGCGCCCCAGGCTACGACCACGCCACTCATCATCCTGCCGGAAACAAAGTTGCCCGGCGCGCGCAGCTTAAAGAGCGGGGAGGAGAGGTCAACGCCCATTGCTCAGCCTTTACTCCCCCACCCTCAGCCGCCAGGCCCTGCTGCGCCGACGCGGCTGGTTATCCCGGCTATCGGGCTGGATGCGCCGGTGCGGCCGGTAGGGTTGGTGACGGTCACGCAGGGCGGGCAGATGTATATGCAGTGGCAGGTGCCGGATGGCTATATTGTGGGCTGGCATGAAAGCTCTGCCGCGCCTGGCCAGCCGGGGAATACCGTCCTGAACGGCCATCACAACATCAACGGCCAGGTCTTTCGCGATCTGGTGAAGCTGAAGCCGGGTGATGTCATCATTGTGTATGCGGGTGAGCAGAGCTATAGTTATCTTGTAAGCGAGCGCCATATTTTGGCGGAGAAGGGGCAGCCACTGGCGGTGCGCCTGCAAAACGCGCAATGGATCCAGTCGACGGCGGACGAACGTCTGACGCTGGTGACCTGCTGGCCTTACACGAGCAATACCCACCGCCTGATCGTGGTGGCGCGCCCCGCGCCGCAGGTCGGCCAAAAAGGGGAGCAATAGGTTGGTGCAGTTCTGTGCAGTAGGGAAAGGAACGTGAGGTACATGAGGCTTTGGGAAGCGGTCCTGGACATGCCCTTTATCAGGCGTATCCGGCGCAACCACGCGCTGGAGCACGCGACGATCCACGTGCTGAGCAGCCGTCGGCGGGGACTGCCCCTGGCGGGCCGCTCAACGGCTTCCGGTTTCTACATTTACGGCCAGGCCTCAACCGAGGAGGTGATCAGCGCGGTCAGGGAGGCGCTGGCCCGCCTGAAGGCGGGCGAGAGCGAGCTGGCCATCCACCCGAATTGCGGCACGAACCTGGTGACCTCGGTGATGATGTCCGGCCTGGCTGCGTTCACGGTCATGGGGGTGAACCGGCGCGGGCGCAGCGCGCTGGAACGCCTGCCAACGCTTTTCCTGACGACCGCCGCGGCGCTGATCGCGGCCCAACCTCTGGGCGCTGCGGCGCAGGCGCACATCACCACCCTGGCCGACCTGGGTGACCTGCGCGTCACAGGGGTTCGCCTGGTCAGCCGGGGGCGGATCACTGTGCATCGGGTAGATACGGTCAGTAGTTGAGTGTTCTACGTTTTCCACGGCGAAGACGAATTCAGCCAGCGGGAGCAGTTGGCCGCGTTTAAGGCCCGGCTCGGCGATCCCTCGCTTGTCGCCTTGAATACCAGCGTCTTTGATGGCCGGACGGTCACGCTGGGGGAACTGCGCCACGCCTGCGATTCCATCCCCTTCCTGGCTGATGTGCGCCTGGTCATTGTGGAAGGCTGGTTGACCCACCTGGCCTCGCGGCGGGGTGGGGGCGAGGGCAAGAAGGACGCCGAAGATGAGCCCGCTCCCAGTAGCCGCAAGGTTATTGAAGAGTTGATCACCTATCTGCCTCAGATGCCGGACACCACCCGGCTGGTGTTTGTGGAGCCGAAGCGGATACGCGAGAACCACCCGGTGCTGGTGCTGGCGAAGTCGGACCCCCAGCGCGGCATCGTCAAAGCCTTTGATCCCCCCAGGGGTGATGCCCTGATTGATTGGATTATCGCCCGTGCCAGGATGCATGGCGGAGCGATCTCGTTCCCAGCCGCGCAACTCCTGGCCGAATCGGTGGGCGAGGACCTGCGCCTGCTGGATGGCGAGATCAGGAAGCTGGTCACGTACGTGGGGGGCAGGCGCCCGGTGGGTGAGGCCGACGTGAAGCTGCTGACACCTTATGCTGGCGAGGCGAATATCTTCCAGATGGTGGATGCGCTGGCGCAGCGGCGGGGCCAGGAGGCGGTGCGGCTGATGCACCGCTTGCTGGATGGCGGCAAGCACCCGCTGGAGCTATTGAGCATGATCGCCCGCCAGTTCAGGCTGCTTATCCAAACGAAAGAGTTATTGGAGCAGGGCCGGCGGCCACCAGACATTGCCAGAGAGCTGGGTGTGCAACCTTTCGTCGCCGACAAGCTGATGCGGCAGGCGCGAAACTTCAGCCTGGCTCAGCTTGAGGCCGTTTACCGCCGCCTGCTGGAGATTGACATCGCTATCAAGACCGGGGAGATGGAGGGGGTGCTGGCGTTGGATTTACTGGTGGCGGGGCTGGCGTAGCCGCCGTCGGATGAAATCCTGGTATGAAACCCCCTTTGCGGGCTGCCCATACGCAGCCGTCGGTTAGAAACTATCCCTTAAACAACTCTTCAATTAACGTTTGTCTGTCTGTTTCAAGATTAGGAAGCCACATCGTTCAGGATGCTGCTCAATGTACCAACTCTCAGCGGCTTGTGTTTTGGGATCGTGATGTGATGCTCTCTCCCCTGGAGAGAAGACGTCAACCGCATATGGCTACCGGTTTGACGGGTAATCTGATATCCGTAACGGCTCAAAAGGCTGGCAAGTTCTTCTCCGCCAATGTCTCGCGGTAATTTCATACGGGGAGGATCTCCTCTTTCAGCACATGCAGCCGGATGAGGTCAGGTCTGTCTGCCTCGTCAAAATGGCAGCGTACCGCATCCTGAGCCATTCGCTTCAGGTCCTCAAAGGTATCTGCCTCTGTAAAGATAGGGTAGCCTAAAGCCCTGGCTTCGTACCCACCTTCCGGAGACTCTTCCACCAGAAAGATGATTTCCTTCGCCATTGTTTTCGCCTCGCAAGTAGGGTGGCTTATGCGTCTAATTTTATACAGAAACCCGGATTTAGCCGAATGAGAGCTACAGTTGCTGCCGTCGGATGAAATCCGACGGTTTCTGGTATGAAACCCGCTGTGCGGGTTTCCCATGCGTAGCCGTCGGTTTCTAACCGACGGCTACTGTATATTGTAATCAGGCCGACGCGCCCGAATAATGCCGTATCCCCACTGTCCAGAACCAGCGCGAGACGGCGAGGAGGGCGATGGCAAGCGCGACCGCGCCCAGGAGCGTCTGCACGGTCAGGCGGCCCACCAGGGCCTCGGCGGGCACGGTTGTGGCGAAGGCGACCGGCACCAGGAAGGTGAGCGTTAGCCGCAGCCAGGGCGGGTAGATGCCCACCGGCCAGCGCCCGGCCTCGTACATGCTCTGGAAGATGACCAGGATGTTCTCTACCCGCACAAACCAGAACGAGACGGTCGCCAGGATCAGCCAGAAGCTATAGACGATGGCGCCACCGGCCAGGAGCGCGACCGCAAATGCCAGCACCTGCCCCACACCGACCTGGGCCGCCAGCCGCGCCAGGGCCACGATGAGCACACCCAACCCCAGGGCCACGTCCACCAGTTTCCAGATGGCCACCTCGCGCGCGCTGATCAGCACCTGCGCGTCTTCCGGCTTGGTCAGGGTGAAGTCCAGTGTGCCCTGGCGCACATCCTCCATCAGCCGTTCCATGCTGGGCTGGATCACCAGATTGATCAACCCGCCAACGAGAAAGTAGATACCCAAAAGCGCCAGGAGTTCATCGGGTCGCCAGCCGCCCAGGGTATCGGTATGCGAGAAGACCACAGCCAGCCCCGCCAGCCCGGTGACCAGCCCCAGGAACGAGCGGAAGAGCTGCACGAAGAAGTTGGCGCGGTAGGCCAGCTCGTTCATGGCGCCCACGCGGAAGAAGAGCCACAGGAGCCGCAGGTATGTCATGATCCCACTGCCGAATAGCGGCGCACGCCCGCCCGCCAGACGACGTGCACCAGCACCAGCGCGATGCCCAACCAGAGGCCCTGAGCCGCGAAGCCCACCAGGGCCTCCTCTGGCCGCAGGCGACCCAGAAGCAACTCCACCGGGAAGGCCACCATCCAGCGGAAGGGCAGGGCCGTGCCGATGGCCTGGATGGGGGCAGGCAGGAGCGAGAGCGGCGCGATCTGCCCGGAGAGGAAAAGCAGGGCCACAAAGTACATCTGGTTGATCGCGTTCACCCGCGTTGTCCAGAACGCCGCCAGGGCCAGCGCCCACTCCACCAGGAAGCGGACGAGGAAGGCCAGGACGAGTGCAGGGATGAAGGCCAGGGCGGCCCAGGGGGTGAAATGAAATGCCGGACGAAAGGCCAGCGAGAGCGCAATGGCTGTGGGGAGCATCACCGAAAGCGTGAGCAATTTATAGGAGAGGTTATCGGCGATGTCGCTGTGAATGGGATGGATGGGCCGCAGGAGCATGGCCGAGAATGTGCCCTGACGGATGCGATACTCGTACTCCCACATGATCCAGGTGAAGGTGACGTGGTTCACCAGCATGAATAAGATGAAATAGGCGGCGAAGTCCTCCGGCGCATAGCCGCCCACCTGGCCGCCGCTGGAGCGAGCCACGGTCGTCCAGACGACGAGATAGATGAGTGGCTCCAGGACCATACCGATGAGCCAGATGACCAGCGCCGCGCGGTATTGGAGCTGTGAGGCGATTGTCGTCTTAAAATGCGCGCGATAGATGTCCAGGAGCGCGGTCATAAGCCTCCCTCCGCCCCATTTGCGGACTGGGCGAAGACGTGCTCAATCACTTCCTCAATCGGCGGGTCCTCCACTGTCAGATCGGCAATGGGCAGGTCCGCCAGCAACCGTTCCGTGATAGACGCGGTCTCCGATTTGGGCACACGCAGGGTCACCTGGCCGTCGTTGTAGGCCACAACCTCGCCATAGGCCCGCAGGTCGGCTGTGCGTTCCTCTTTCAACTGGACCATGATCGTCTTATGCGTGGAGAAGCGCTGCGTCAGGGCGCTCAGGTCGCCATCGTAGAGCAGGCTGCCCTGGTGGATGACGATGACGCGTCGGCACAAGGCTTCAACATCGGCCATGTAGTGGCTGGTCAGGAGCACGGTGGCCTGGTAGCGGCGGTTGTATTCGGCGATGAAGCTGCGGATGCGGCGCTGCATGGTCACATCCAGGCCGATGGTGGGTTCGTCCAGGAACAAGACGCGGGGGCGATGCAGGAGCGCGGCGGCGACCTCGCACTTCATGCGCTCGCCCAGCGAAAGGGAGCGCACCGGTTTGCGCAGGAGCGGCCCAAGCTCCAGGAGGTCGGTCAATTCCTCCAGCGTGCGGCGGTACTCGGCGGGCGGGATACGGTAAATGGCGCGGTTCAGCTCAAATGAGTCTATGGCGGGGATGTCCCAGATGAGCTGGTTGCGCTGGCCCATAACCAGGGTGATCTGGCGCAGGAAGGCCTTCTCGCGCTTCCAGGGGGTATAGCCCAAGACGCTCACCTCACCTGACGTGGGGTATAGCAGGCCGGAGAGCATCTTGAGCGTGGTCGTCTTGCCGGCGCCGTTGGGGCCGAGGAAGCCGACGACCTCGCCGGGCATGACCTCAAAGCTGATCCCGGCGACAGCGGTTACGGCCCGGAAGTGGCGGCGCACCAGGCTGTGCAATGCGGCCAGGACGCCAGCCTCGCGCTCCGGAACCAGATAGGTCTTGCGCAGGTCGCGGACGTGAATGGCAGGTGATGTTCTGGCTACGATAGCTTATCTCTCCCTTCGGAGACTCAGTAGATCACAAAAGTGTCACCCCTTCGCCAGGCTCAGGGCAGGCTCTGAGCCAAAGCCCTGAGCCGAAGCCCTGACCCTGAGCGCAGCGAAGGGGAAGGGGCGGCGAGGGGGCAGCGAAGGGTCCCCTGAACATACATTGGAGATGCTTCGCTGCGCTGATGCTTCGCTGCGCTGATGCTTCGCTGTGCTGATGCTTCGCTGCGCTCAGCATGACAAACCTGTGATCTACTGAGACTGCCTGGATCGTTCCGTAGTTTCCTTGTTCTGATTTTAGCACCTATTTGGCGCGGCGGGTAGATCAGGGCGGGGTGCTTTTATCCCCACCTCAGCCCTCCCCCCTTATGGGGGGAGGCCGGGGATCACCAGCGGATAGGCCGCTGGCGGCCATTGTCTTCATCGTAAAAGAGGTCGTCAAGGCGGTACTCTGGGAAGGCGCGTTCGGCGGCTTTGATAAATTTGGCGCCGATGCCCCGGTTGCCCCGTTGCACCTGGTAGAGCGCGCCGGCCGTAAGCCCCATGATCAGCGCCAGCTGCTTGATGGTCCACTGGCGTTCTTCGGCGATACGGAAGATACGTGTGCGGATAGCCATCGGAGGCTCTCCTGAGATTCTTTGATTAATCCGTTGAGTCCCTTTTCACATGAGGGCCTTATGCGGCCTGCTTTATGGGTTCGTCCTCCTGAGCGATGCCCAGCCAGAAATGATGGGGTGGCACGGTGCGCGCGGGCCGCACCTCCACCAGGCCGACACGCCGCTCACCGCCGTTCAAGACCGATGGGTTGACGTAGCATACCGTTGGCGGGCGGCCGTACTTCTGCTGATAGTGCGCTGCGGCCCGCGCAACTTTGTCATCCAACTGCCGTCCCGGATCGTTATCAAACCAGAGCAGACCGGTTCTCATGGTTCAACATCTCCTTAATCTAATACTGGAACCTCCTCATCTAATACTGGGGTGTGAATGAGGTGAGGGTTACGAATTCACCATCCAGCCCGCCGCCTGAAAGCGCGTCATCCGCCCTGCGGAGATGGCGATGAACTCGCCAGGCCCGCGTATCTGATCTGCACCGCTGTGGGCACGCCCTGTTGCCGCCTGCGCATCCTCGGCACTTGCCATCCGGCCCACCAATCGCACAGGGAAATGGCCGTGTAGGATATTGCTGAGCGCAGGCGCAGCAGGCCGCTGCGTCGCCACGATCAGGTGGATGCCTGCCTCGTGGCCGTGCTGGAGCAGGCGGTGGAGCGCGGTCGCTGCGCGCTGGCCGGCACGGTTGACCAACTCTGCCAGTTCATCCACAAAGATGACGATGTGTGGCAGGGTCTCTTTACGCCCGCGCCGCACCTGCATCGTCTCCACCAGCCATTCCAGTGCATCGCTGGCGCGGTCGGCGTCCTGCACGATCGGCAGGAGTAGATGCGGCAGCGCCGCCAACGGCGCGAAGCTCTGGCCGCGCACATCCACGAGGACGATCTGCAGCCATGCCTGACGGTTGCGCAGCGCCAGGCTCATGGCGATAGCTCGCATGAGGGCGTTGGCATCCCTTGCGCCTGAGCCTGCCACCAACACGTGGGCCACCTCTGGGTTGGCTAATCGCAGGAGCAATGGCCCGCCGTCCTCGGCCCGGCCCAGGAAGGCCGTGATCGGCTGGACCGGGCCGACCTCATCCAGCAGGTCAAGCAGGCGCACGGCTCGACCGTTCCCGGTGGGCTGGGGTGTTGTTGGCGCCTGGTGCGTGGCTGTGGCCTGTGCTGTAACCGGCTCTCTCTCCATGACATTCTCTATCACCCTGGCCTCCATAAGCGGCTGCATATTCCCCTGAGAGGGCTTACAATTGCCGGATCACGGCAACGACCCGTCCCTGCACCTCCACGTTCGCCGGGTGGACGTAGAGAGGTGGGAACGAGGGATTGGCGGGTTGCAGGCGGATGCGCCCGCTCTCGCGGTAGAAGCGCTTGAGCGTGTATTCATCGCGGTCCTTGAGGCGCACGGCCACCATCTCGCCATCGCGGGCGTCTTGCTGGTGCTTCATGACGACGATGTCGCCATCATGGATGAGCGCATCAATCATGGATTCGCCGCGCACGCGCAGCCCATAGAGCCCTTCGCCGTGATCGCGCACGATGTCGCGCGTCAACTCAACCGCCTCCAACACCTGGTCGGAGGTGGTGGGGATGCCTGCGGCGATCACGCCGAGCACGGGCAGGGTGAACGTGCCTGTCTCTGGCCGGGGGGCCAGGCGCAGGCCGCGCGAGGCACCGGGCTTGCGTTCCAGGTAGCCTTTGGCGACGAGAGCATCCAGGTGATAGCGCACCAGGGACTTGCTGCTGTAGCCGAGGTCGGCGCGGATTTCATCGTAGGTAGGGGGGTAGCCTTGGCGTTGCACATGGTCCTGAATGTAGCTGTACAGCCGGGCTTGCTTCTGACTTAAGTGATTCATGTCCTGCTCCTTTCTCCCCTGTGAATAAAGGGATAGAACGCATGTTCTATCACAGTATATCAGAACATTTGTTCAATGTCAAGAGGGAAAAGCTTAAAAAATCCGCTTTTCGGGGCGACCCTTGACAGGGCAGGGCGTTTGTGATAAAATGCGCCATGCAGTGCGGGGTAGAGCAGTGGCAGCTCGTCGGGCTCATAACCCGGAGGTCGCTGGTTCGAATCCAGCCCCCGCTACTCGGCTGGCGGCGTAGCTCAATGGGCAGAGCAGCGGACTCATAAGCCGTTGGTTACTGGTTCAAATCCAGTCGCCGCCATATGTAAAGAAAGCAGGAGGGCGTGTTCATGAACACGCCCTCCTGTTGCTTTAACCCGTTGTGGGGGATCGCAGTAACTACTTTTGAACTGCTGCGCCCCCCGGATGATTCAACGTGGCGTCAACCGTGTGACGCATGTGCGCGGCGGTGTAGCCAGAGGGAGAGGGCCAGGAGAGCTGCACCCACAGCCAGGAGCGGCCACACCAGTGACTGGCTACCCTCCGTCTGGCTGCCAAACTCCGCCAGTTCCACACTCGTGGGGGGCGTCACCCCGGTGAACTTCTCCGCCTGGCTCAGGAAGCTGCCCGCAAACCCACTGGCCGCAAACAGCGTCCC
>FWWM01004874.1_pt1 | contig 30476 bp, 18 predicted proteins | sample 2228351 | NCBI WGS metagenome assembly FWWM01 (sample SAMEA103939774, study PRJEB20133) | metagenome | reverse complement strand
GGGCGAGTGTTTGCTGCTTTTTGGAGTTCCCGCAAGAGTTCTTGAAGGTTGCGGACGGTTTCTTCGCTGACTTTGATTCCGTGTTGGTGCTCCACCCGCCTGCGTTCATAACTTTCAAGGAAGAGCCACTCGCCGTCCAATTCCAGAAGTTTTCGAGCGGTTTCGTCCAACGATGCAGCAGCGCGCGTGAGTTTTGGGATGTCCATGCCAACGAATGCCACAGTTTTTTGTCCCAAGTCTGTCGCTTCAATACCATCCAGCAACGCGGCGACTTTGTCTTTCACTTGCCCCCAGCGTTCAAAAAGGCGGTGCACAAAGGGCGCTGCTGCGATGCTGTCGGTAGAGGGGAAAGTTGGAGAAATTCTTAGTTTTTGCCGAAACACGACTCTGGCGACAAAACGCTTAACGGTGCAGATGGCGCACAGACGCTCCCTTCCATCGGGGGCGACATCGCCGGGGAAGGCTTGGGCAATTGCCTGCCAGAAGGCTTTTTCTTCATGTGCCCAGTCGGCTTGGGGATCGGTGAAGTTGCTCAAATCACTCAAAACTTGCCGCTCCCCGCACAAGGTGCACTTGCTCCCTGGTTCTTCCACAGGCTCAAAATCGCGCAGGGCTTTGCGAGCGCCCAAGGCTTTATCCGTCAACTCGCAATAGGCAGCATACAAGGCTCCCGTATTGAGAGGATGCTTCCCTTGTGCCGTTCGCATCCATTCTCGGAAGCGTTCGCTCCCTGTGAGTTGGCGATATTCTTCTTCCGCTTTGGTCACATCTGCTTCCCATCGGTAGATTGCCCAGTAAACTTCGGGGAACTGGGGAATTTGGCGCTCCCAAATAGGGCGAGCAGCGCAAAAGCCTGGCACTTTTGCGCACAATTCCTGCCACACTAACTCCGCTAACCGCTCCCACTCTTCCCGAACCGCCTTTTCGGCTTTCTGAGCAATCTCTTCTACCTGCTCTGCGGGAACGACTGCCATAAAGCGGTTGGGGAAGGTGGCTAAGCGCAGTTGTTCCAGCGAGTGCAAGTTGGATAAGCCTTCAGGGATTTTGACCGTTTGTTGCAGCCAGTGGTCAACGAGGGGCTGCTTAAGGAGCGAAGGGTAAAGCACATGGTCGGGACCAAACTCTTCCGCGACGACTTTGATGGCGCTCCAAGTGAGGTAGGACAAGAGGAAACTGCCCATCCACAAATCGCGGGTTTTTCTGGCGGTGGCGATGAAGCCTTGAACGGGTCCGATGGAGAAGAGCAGCGTGGCGGGATGAGGCAGCGATGCCGCAATGGCGCTGGTAACCCGCGCGTGGTGCAAAAGGGAATGCTCAGGCAACCGCGTGTCCGCTGGCAGCAATTCCCACGAAAGAGGCAGTTCCCTTTTCAATGCTTCGGGCAAAAAGCGCCACAGGAGCAGAAAACGCTGCTTGGGATCTGGAGCGGACTGGGCAAGTTGCTCTACCGCCTCTGCTTGAGCCGACTGTGTTTGCTCTGGCAAGTTTGTCCCGTCGGGGAATGACAGAAGGTGGGTTTGCCCTGAGAGGGGATGGCGAAGGACGCTGTTTTCCTTTTGCGCCCAATCCAGAACCTGCACCTCCTGCGGGAAGTTCAGGCGGTCAGCGGCTGCAGCGATGGTGTCGGCTTGCTTCGCGTTGTCTTCCCACTCGGAGGGAGGCACACCTGTTGGTGGCACATTGGGCAACCCACGCAGCGCCTTCTGAATCAACACGCCTGCCCGCTCTTTGTGCTCGGCGATGTTTACGACTTTGTCGGGCGGGTCGTGCAAAAGCGCCACAATTTTTCGTTGCCACCAGTGCTGACTCACCATCCCGTCACCTCCAAGAGAGGAGCGGTCTTCGTCTGGACTTCTTTGAGGAACTCCTCAATCAGGTCAAAGGAAGGGATAGGTGCTGAGACGGCTTGGTCTTTCTTAAGTTGCAATCGGAGTTCTTCGCCTTCAGGAAGTAACCAAGCGTGGAAGAAAGTCAAGACGAGAACGCATTTGCTGTTTGCCAACTCGGTGATACGAAGTATCAGCGGCGAGGCACGCCTGTCATGGTCTGTGCCTTCTAAGGTCGCCTTTTTGCCGCCCAGCGAGGTGTAATAAAACACAATGGGCAAGCCAAATGCTGCTCGCTGGATCGGTTGGTCTATCGGCGTGCTTTGCTGATGCTGCAAAGCCTTCTTCACCAGGTCATAATCTGGCTTTCGGCGGCTACGAAATTGCTGAAAAGCGCTGCCAAAAGCGTCTAAAGCCTCGCCCCACGCTTCAAATTCCTTGTTGACCACCCAAACCCTGCACACATCAGGGTGCAGCACATCAAAAGTGGAAGGTGCGGTAACAGGGAGAGTTTGAGGGGTTCCTGCAAATTGTCGCAGGCGCTTCAAGCCGTCTTTGAGTTTCTCTGCCAATTCTTCGGGCGTTTTGGCAGATACAGTGAGCGGGGGTAGGTCTTTCAAACTTTCGGGTTGCTCAATGACTTCAGTGACTTGTAAACTCCCTGCCCCGCGCCGTGAACGACTTCCTAAGCCACCAAGATGGGTTAACAGCCATAAAGCGGCATATGCCCATTGCAGGACTTCCCCCTCCGCTTTGCCCAAACCAACCCGCTCTTCAAGTTTCAATTGCAGCCGTTCGTTTGCAGGTATAGCGCTTCTTTCACGCTCCGTTTTTGTGCCTCGCGCCGCGAAGAAGAGATAAGCCACACCACTTTTACTTGAGGCGAGGGCAGAAAAAGGTTCTGACTTGAGTGGACAATGTGTAATCCGCACCACCACAGGTGATGCCATCTCCGTGCTGCCGAAGACAGCGGATTCTGCTTGGCGCAGGGCATTCAAATCCTTGTCCCCCAAAACGCCACCCAACAAAGCCCGTAGCCAAAAGCGCAACGCACCGCGCAGGGACGCTGCGCGCAATTCTGGCTCACCGCGTGGTTCGGCACCTGCCAGAAACAAAGGGGTGACGGTTTTCAACTCCACCGTTATGCAGTTGGCAGGACTCGTCATCTTTCTCATCCTCCCTTTGCGCTTTCAAGTCTTCCAACTCGGCTGCGCTCCCGCATGAGCACAATTGCTCAAACCGTTTTAGGTCGTCCGACCTATTTGGGCGAGGAAGGGCGCGAGGTCAGCGATAAGGCGTTCCCGCACTTTCGCTCGTGGGGGCAGATCAAAAAAGTCACGGTATTTGGCGTAGACGCTTTGGAGTTGGTTGGCAACGGTTTTGGGGCGACGGTTCAAACGCTTGGCTAACTCCTTAACGGGTTCGTGATAGCGGACAACGGCTTCAACCACTTCCCGTTCCGCCAAAGTCAGCCGCTCCCAGAACTGATTGATCAACCGCCATCGTTGTTGGGCAGACAGTTCCCGTTGGCGTTCTATGGCGCGGTAGGGGTCATCCCAGATGAGGAGTTCCTGCACTGTTGAAGGGAGCAGGCTCCACCGCAAAACAGGGACGGGCACCAGAACCACTTGTGAGGGGTCTTGAAGGTGCATCTCTTTGCTTTGGAGCAACGCCCCTTCCGAAAGCAAGTGCCAAAGGCGGTCGTTCTCGTCTAAAAGCAATTGCGCCACCACCATGCCCATGGCTGTCATTACCTTTCGCCCGCCTGCAATGGAAAGGTGGATGGTTCGCCCTTCCCGCTTCAGCCTTGCAACAGTGCGGTAAAGAAGCCGCAGAAGGAGGGCAACATCCGCTTCCGTGACGAAATCATTGGGGAAGTGCTCACCATCACGGATGGCGATGAAGTGGAATTTCACGGCACCCTTGTAGTAAGCCCGCTCCCTTTGCAACCGTTCCAACGCTTGACGAATGGCGGGGTGAGAAGGATTGGTGTGAAGGACATACGCTTCGGCAATGGGGAACCCTCTCGCACGCAGAGCATCCAGCGTGAGGGTGACTACCTGCGGCTCTACCCCCACCGTTGCCACCAACACTTGTTGTTGCCGTTTCCCTCTCCTCGCCACTTGCTTCCAACTCCTGCTTCCTCGGTCTCCCGCTGCGGTGTCACCATTTTAGCCCAAACAATCTTTGTCCGTCACTCTTGCAGCAAGGGCTTGATGCGACCGTCAGGGGTCTGACGCAGCACCGCCAAAGCGCTTTGTATCCTGACTTTCCAGTCGCGTTGCTCCGCTGCCTTGAGTTGCCGAAAGTCGGGGCGTTGCCCCAAAGGGTTCTGTTCGTCCATTGCAACGACAAGGTCTCTCGTGCCATCGCTATGCTGCACTTCCAATGCCACATGGGCATCACCGTAAAGGCTACCGTCAGGCGCGTGCAAAGGGAGCCGCCGAACGCTCGCAACAGGCGCTTCGTTGCCCGCAAACGGAACCAACACTGCCACGAAAGTGGAAGCCAGCGGTTCTGCCCCCTCCCTTCGCACCATCAAGCGCGGAATCCATGCGTCTTCCGTCGTGGCGGTGCCCAAAGCCACCCACCCCTCGCACAGGAAAGCCTGCGCATCTTTCGTGAAGTCAAAGTAGCGCAACCGCACCTGCGTGCCCTTCGGCAGGTATCCGTAGCGGTCTTCAAGGAGCCAGTCCACCTGAAGGGGGGCGGTTGCCTTGACCATTGGCACAAAATTGCGCATCTGCAAATCGGCTCGCCCGCTGTAACCGACTTCTCCCAGTGTCAAGGTTGTTTGCGCCGATGATGCATTCACAAGTTGCACCGTTCCGAAGGAACTGTGCACGAACTTGTCGTGCCGCTTGCCGCCGACAACGCGGAAGATGTCCACGACATAAAAGTCCCGTTCGTTGATGTCTACCAAGACCACCGTCCGCTCGTATTGCTGTGCCCCGACCAAATGAGGGGTTGAGGCTTGAATGGCTTTCACCTGCTCGCTTTCACACCAACGAAGGGTTTTCCTGCTCCCTGCCTGCTGCTCTTTCCCATCCACCACGACGGTGTTGTGAGCGGCGGTGCTGACATACCAACGGGCGCGGGGCGAATCCCAACCGCCAAACTGAACGGGCGGGTAGCCGAAGTCAGGGAGCAAATCCAACCCGAGCGCAAACATGCCCAAGTTCAAGCCATCGCGGTGCCCGTGTCCGCCACCAGCATCGTAATCCAGCCAAACAACTCGCTCGTGCTCACCCGAACCAGAACGGAGCAACGCCAAGCACCACTTCTCCTTGTTCACACTTTGCAAGCGAAAAATTGTCCCGTGTTGAGCAATCACTTGCTGCACCCGCTGTTGAAAAGCGGCGGGGTTGTCTGCGAACAAATCGTGAGGCAACCCATCCGTTCGGTTGCCATTCGCCCGATAGAGCAAACGGACAAAGTCCACATCGTCCGTCAACTCGTAAAGCCGCCAAAAGAAGGTGAACATGGACGGGGTGAAAAGGGCAGTTGCGTCGGAAGGCAAGGGCACAAAGGTGACACCAGCGTAGCGCGGAAATTTGCGGGCAAACGCACCTGCATCGCCGATGTTGGGGTAATACTGGGTGAGCGCCCATGTGTCCAAGTGGAAGCGGAAAGTGGCACGCAACGGGTGCCGAGCAATTACTTCACGCAGAAAAGTCGGGTCAACGCGGTCAAACAGCGCTACCATCTCCGCAATGGCTTGCGTCGCGTAAGCAGCGTAGCCGGCTAACCCCTTCTCGCCCGTCACACCGTCCACCTCTGTTGCTTTCGCCAGCGTTTCGTGGAGAAGAGAGAAGACAGCCGCGCGGTTTTGCTCCCACGACAGAACGGCTAACAGCACTGCTTTCGTGAACGGAGTGCGGGGAAAGTTGGAGTGGATTTTGTGCTCGTTGCGCAACGGGTCACGCAAAATGCCGTCTTCAATGTTGCGTTGAATGTCCGCAAAAGTTGCTTTGGGGTTCGGGAGCCGATGCTGTTGTGCTTTGTGGGAAAGGAAACGCACCAGTTCGGCATCGTTTTGCAGCGCTTCAAACACGGCATCGTATGCCAGCGCTAAAAGGCGGGTCTCTTCGCACGCGTCGTGCCAGATGGACACATAACCGTTGGAGCCAAGATGGCGCTCGTAAACAACGGCTTGGGTGCGGAAATCAAACTGCGGGTAAAGGTCAGCAACACGGTCCAGCAAAATGCCCGCCTTGCGGGCGTAAACTTTGTCGCCTGTGACAAGGTAAGCGGCTGCCAAGTTTCGGATGCCACCCAAAACCAATTGCTTCCATTGCCCGTAAATCAGGTAGGCGCCGATGAACCGCCACTGCTTGTCGCCCTCCACACAGCCTTCTCCGTCATCCACACCGAAGCGGTGCAGCGGGTTGTTGGGATCAGGATGGTCGGCATTGAACAGCAGTGACCTGTCCGCCCGTTTGGGGTCAAAAATCCCCTGCTCGTTGAGCCCCGAACGGTAAAAAGCGGCGAAATCGTTTTTGGGGAACAACTCGCCGCAGTGGGGGCATTGCACCTTCCACGGTCGGCGCAAAGCGTCTATGCGCCAGTTATACATCGGCACAGGTTTCTTGCAAGCAGGGCAGTAGCCGTTGGACCACACATGCCATGAGCGGGTGATGGTGGGACCGAACATCAGCGCCCACAGGTCATCGTCGCTCATCTGCCGCCAAAACTCCGCTGCTTGGACGATGCGTTGAGCGGTCTGCTTTGCCCAATCGTAGCGAATGATGTTTTGCTGCAGCCGCTCCCGCAAAGAAGCAGGGAAGAAAGTGCTGGCAGTTTTTGTCGGTGGCTCCTCCACTGTTTTGTTCCCTCCCAAACTCAGAAAGAGCATCAGGCTGCACCACAGAGCGGCAATTTTAAGGCGCATAGAGGGCATTCCCTCCAACCGCATTAGCGCTCTGAACCTGCTGATTGTCCGAGCACAGCGTCCACGAACCGATAAGCCGCTTCCCGCACCGTTGGCGGGAAATCGTGCCTGCAATTGGGGTGGTGCACCACCAACCCGTTGCCTTTGTCAAAGAGCGCGTAAACCGCTAACGCTGCGGCGACGCAATCGCCTGCGCCCGTGACATCAAAGATGTCGTCGTGTAACGGTGCGTTGATGAACAACGCACGGGGTGCGATGGCTGCCAAAACTTCCGAAAACTCAAAAGGCATCTTGGCAGGGTCTTTCCCGTAGACCGTTGCGATGCGGGGCATGTGCCCTCGGTGACTCCAACCCGTCAAGTCGCCGCCCCGATACTTGACGAAAGAAGTGAAGCCGCAACTGCTGACCACCACTTTCACCCGCTCATCAAAGGCAGCGAGAAACAACGCGTTGTAACCGCCCAGCGAGTGACCGATAACGCCGATGCGGTCGCTTGCAACGAAAGGAAGCGATTGGAGCAAGTCAATGGCGCGCATGTGGTTCCAAATCCCTTTCATCGTTCCGCTGGCGTAGCCCAGTGCGTAGGGATCGGTGCGATATTCGCCGAACCCGCCTTTGATGCTCACTTCAGGAATGTCGCCGCCGAGATAATCGGGCGCAAGGGTCACATAGCCGCGCTCCGCTAACTCTTTCGCATAGTGCAAATTGGGGTTGCCGCCCAAGCCGACGGGTTCGTCTTTCCCGATTTGCGTTGTTTGATGCAGGCACAACATCGCGGGCACTTTTCGGTTGCGGTCGTTCAGCACGCTCTTGGGGATGAGCAACCACGCAGGCACGCGGTCGTTGGGTTCGGGCACGAAGGTGATTTTGCGCCGCACAAAATGCTCCATCGGCTGCTCTTCCAGCACCTGCACTTCAAGGGGCACTCGCTTGCTTTCGTCAGGGAGAGCGCCCATCACTTGCTGCATGTTCGCCAAGATGTGCTGGCGCCGCAGGTGCCATTCAGCAACGCTGCGGATGGGGTGCAGCGTGCCCTGTGCGTCTTGATAGACGAGCAGGCGGAACTTGTCGGAGTAAAAAGGTGGTTGCGTCATCGCTCCTTCCCCCAACCTTTGTGTCATGCCACGCTAAAGCCAGTGAGCCGTAACTCAATAGGCACAAGCCGCTCGTTCACGGGGTCAACACCTAAACCGAACTCTTCCAAAGTGACCACGCCCAGCAAGGCATCCATTCCAGGTTCACCAAAGATACAGAGAGTTGGCAAGGTTTGTCCTTCCAACTTCATCATCACAACCGCCATGTCCAATTCCATTAAGCGCCCATCGGCGATGCGGAATCGGCGACGGAGTTGGGGGGCGATGCCCAACCGTTCCAAAACATCTCGGGGCACAACGGTGTAAGTGGCGCCTGTGTCCACCAGCGCTTCCATGCGCTCAAAACGGCTCTGATCCATCGGTCCGATTTCAATCGGCACGCGAAAACTTGCCATCGCCATCACCTTGCAACAATTTTGCCAGTTCGGGGCACCGAGCGGCTGATACTCATTTTTCAGGCAGGGCACCTTGCACTGAAAGCAAGCGCATTCGCATTGGCAACAAAGGCACAGAGATGACGCTGTCTCGCACCGCCAACTTTTCGCCCGTGAGTGCGTCATGCGCTGCCGTCACCGTTTTGGCAGCCTTTGTCGTCAAGCGCACTTGAGCCGTTACAGCCTCTTTCGCCGACAAATTGCTGACGACCAGCAGCCATTGAACTTGCCCGTTGACTACTCGCCGATAGCCACTCACCTTTACGCTTTCGGGTTGCGCTTGCAGCAAATCACTGTTGCGCCAGTAGGGATGCCATTCTGCTGCGCTGACGCCGAATTGGCTCATGGCATTCCAAATCGCACCCATCTTTTCCAACATCGCCCCAAAACCCAAAGGGCGAACCCGCACATCGTGCAGCAAAGTGAACGCCAACGCATGGTCAATCGTCCAGTCAGGCGGTCGCTCGTAAACGAGGAACTCGCAAGGCACCCCAAAGTTTTTGCCCATAAACTCCGCTCGGAAGGTGGCTAAAGGCAACTTTTGCAACGGGTCGCCGGCTAACTCCCCACCGCCAAACTGCTCGCCGTCCCAGTAACTGTGCACGAACGCAAGGGTTGGCGTCCCGCAGTAAGTGCTCTGGTGGGCGTTGATAAGTTTGCCTTGCGGGTGGAGCGCTTCATACAAGCGCCGCATGAAAGCGCGGACAGCGAAAATCGGGTAAGTGGGTTGCAAGCGACCGTCGGGCGTTCGGTAACCGCACCCATGCGCTTCGTTGGCGCAGGCGAAGGGCTCAACGGTGCCGTCCAAGTAAACCCCATCAAAGTCGTAGCGCTCTATCGCTGAGATGATACCCGTCAGCAACCGTTCCGCCCATGCACTGTTCAAGCAGACGATGTAGTCCCGCTGCGGTGGCGAGCGGAAGTAGCCACCTGCCAACCCACCGACGGGGGTCTTGACGAGAACTTTATCCGCCATCTCGCTCCATTCAGGCGCCAAAGTGGACAGTTCGTAGCCGAAGTAAAGGAGCAGCCGAATGCCGCGTTGATGGCAGGCAGCAATCAGCCGTTTCAACTCTGCTTCTCGGTTCGTCCGCCAGTAGTTTTGGATGGGCGTCCAGTGTTCGTGGAAAACAAGGGTGCGAACGCCCAACCGAACGGCTCTTTCCAAAACGGTTTCCGTTGCGCCTTGAGCAGCAGGTTGTTCTTCCATCCTGTAGAATGCGCCGTGACAGATGCGCCACTCGTGGAAATCGTTCGGCAAAGGTTTGACAGGTGTTGCTTGAATGCCGAAGGTAAAGGAAACAGGTAGGCGTAACGGTGGCGCATCCAAAAAGTGCACCCGCAGGACCACCGCTTCACCCTGGCGAAAAACTTCCAATGCCCGCTTTGCATCGGCGACTTGCCAGTGGCGGTCGCTTTCCGCAAACCATGTCAACCCACCTTCTTCGTTGCCCAACCACAAGATGGGCTTGAAGGGAAGCACCAAGCCTGCTTCGGGTAGCGCGCCACTGTTCTCCGCACTGCCCCAACGCCCTGTCCAATAATGGAACAAAGTTGTCAAGGTCACGTTCAAAGGGATTTCCAGCCACAACTGTTGCAACTTGCCCTTGGGTTGCTGGGTGGGAGCAAGGGTCAGGTCACAGCGGATCAATCCGTCAAACTCCACACGGGTGACAAAGTTGGCAATCACTGTCTCGGAAGCGAGCCATCCCAACAAGGTGGCGCTTTCGCCGCTTTGTTCCCACAGTTCCACGCCTTGTTGCGTCCATGTGAGAGCGCCATCGGTGGTGCTGCCTGTCAGGCGCATGGGCGCTGCCAGCAAATCTACACCGTTGCGGGTGATGCGGGTTGGGAGAGGAGAGCGGTCAAAGTAGTGAGTTCGCCCCCAAACGCTCACTGCAAGTGCTGTGCCTTCCTGAGTGACAACGACAGGCGTCCACGGTTCGGGCACCATCGCCCTTATCACCCCCTGAAAAGCCATCAACACCGTCAACACCCAACCCACTCGCTTCATTGCCATCACCGCCCTCGTTCGTTGCAGGGCTGACCACGAACAGGCACAATCGGCACTCGCAAAAGCGTCACCAACTACGGGCCAAAGCCCCGATAGCATGAATTTACGGGGTTTGCGAAGCGCCAACCCAAACCATCATGCCACTGGCTTTAGCCAGTGGTTGCTGACGCCATCATGAGCGCCTATTTAGCGGGCAAAAGCAACTCCTTTGTAGTAGCGTCGGGGCTTGTCCCCGACGGATGTTTTAAGGATCTTCGTTTGAGGCGCATCTCCCGATGCGCCGAGTTCGTTTTTGGTTCGCTGGAGGGCACCTCTCCTGAGGTGCCGATTTGTTTTCGGTGCGTCGGGAGACGCACCCTCCAGTTTTGCCGATTTCGTTTTTTGGGGTTCGCTGGAGGGCGTATCTCCTGATACGCCGAACGGTGCGTCAGGAGGCGAACCCTCCAAGTTTCATCCCACGCTCCTCGTCTCCCGTCCCTTCCCAAAACGACCGTCACCTGCGAGGGACGATGCTATCAAACTTCGTTCGCTAAAAAGCGCACCTTCATTCTGGCACCCGGAAACTGTAAAGGCGGGAACCACTGGCGAAATAGATGCGCCCATCCAAGTAGTCACCACCAGCCGTGATAGGCACAGGCGACGACGCTAACAGGGTGATGGCGAAAGTTTTGGGGTCTACTTTCGCAATGCCTCGCACGAACAAAATGTAAACTGTTTTGTCGGGCGCAGCGACGAACACTCGCGGTCCTTGATGGCTCACGCACAAGCCAAACTTCGGCTCGGTGTGCTCTTCGTGGACGATGCGTTTTGCCGTAGGGTCAAAAACGAAGAAGCGCCGACGGTCAGCAAATCCGTAAACCAAACCATTGCGCTCGTCGTAGTAAAGGTCGGTGTATTCCTGCACGCCGGGGAGCAAAGGGGCGTGCCACTCCACCTTCTTCGTCGCCATGTCCAGAAGGTAAAGTTCCGCTTGCGATGCTTTGCGCTCGCCGCCAGTGCCGGGCGCTGTCGTTGTCCCGCCCAACAGTTTGCCGTTGGGCAACGCCACCAAACTCATCGTGGAATGAAAAGGCAAGATGTCCGTGTGCTCCAACAGGACTGCCGTTTCCGTGCTCCTGTCCCAGAAAAGGAGACCACCGCCTGTGTAGCCGTAGGCAGGCGTGCCCGCCAACACCAAAGTTTTGCCGTCGGGATGTGCTAACAAGTCGTGGGGGCGATTGATGGCAGGGTTGGGACTGCTTTGGGTCAGGAAGCGGGGGTTGGCGTTTTTGTCACCTATCTTTGTGCCCGTCCATTCGGCAAAAGGGTTCCATTCCAGCAAAAAGCCGCCCGTGTAACCGCCAACGAAAAACCTGTCACCTTGCCGTGCTACCGTGTTCCATTGACCGTAGCAGGGGCGGTTTTCCCACTTGTCCGCTTTCGGGTCGTAACGGAAGAAGCGGAAAGGGAAGGCAGTTCCACCGCAAACGGTTCCATCGGGAGCAACAGCGACGCCCATGATATGCGCTCCGTCGGTGGAGTAATCAAACCGCACCGTTTTGGTCTCGCCTGTCTTCGGGTCTTCCACGACAAGCCGTCGCTCAATCAAATCGCACTCTTTCACCCACTTGCCGTCGGGGAAGGTGCGATGAAAAAGCCCTTGCGAACCTGCAATGAAAGGTTTGGGACGAACATCCGAAGGCAAATCGCCAATCCGTTTCGCTGTGCCTTCGTAGAACTCATACCAGTTGCCTTTCCCGCCGCCAAGGGGTTGGCCGTAAACTTTCCCGTTAGTAGCGCGGAACACATATGCCATCCCCTGCTGTCGCTCGCTGTCAGGGAGCATTGGCTTCACTTCGCCCGTTTTGGGGTTGAGTGCCAAGATGTGGCTGCGGGTGTAGCCGATGGCGAAATAAATCCAACCCACTGCGTCGGCAGCAACATAGCGGGGATACTGCGCCCAGTTCTCTTTGTGCACATGCCCGTAGTCTTTGAACTCGCCCGTCTTGGGGTTGTAAGCGGCGACGCCACATTGCGGGTAAGTGACCGACCAGATGACGCCGTTGTCATCTTCCGTCATGCTCATCGCCATTTGCGGGGCGGTTTTTCGCCAGAAGGTGAATGCCCGTTTCGTCGGGTCAAACTCCACGAAGTGGCTGGCGAAGTGGGTGTAGAACTTGTTGGCGCTGGAGAGGATGGGAGCGTAGGGACCATCGCCAGCAGGTGGGAAGGGCACAGAGAACTCTTCGCTTTTGCCTGTGTCAGCGTCAATGAGCAACAAGGCGTAACCGCCCCGATGGTCAAACAACCAGACCAAAACGATGTGGTGCCCTCGTCCATCCATCGTTGCGACGATGCCGCGAGCGGTGCTGAAGGGTGTCGCCAAACCGTGTTCAACGAACCCGTTGCCCAATTCCTTCGGCGCTGCCGTCAATGCCCCGACAGCGAACAAAAGAGTTCCAACGCTCCAAAGCCACGACATTCTTTTCACCTCCTTCTTGGTTCGCACCGCTTTTACCACCATGGCAGCCTAAATTCGTTGGTGCCGCTTAAGGTGGTAATGCGCTCGGCGAAAGGGAAGCCATAAACTTGCCGAACGGATGAGCGGTTAGCGAACTCGGGCGGAAGCAGGTGAAGCAGACACGCTTTCTCCAACGGTTGCGGCGCCGACAGGTGCCAGAGCCATTGATTGCCCACCCGCTGCACGCGTTGGCGGACGCTCCGTCGGCGGTTTAGCCAATCGGCAATTTGCGCACTCGTCCACCATTGCACCCCCAACTCTTGCCCGAAGGCAACAAGGCGCTCCAAAGCCGCTTTTGTTCCCGGTCGGCGGATGTGAGCAGGGTGAAAGAGAAAGTGGGCAACACCACCCACCCGCACCGTTTCCCGCAGCAGTTCTTCACCCACTTGCACGGGCACAATCGCAGGATGGAAAAGGGGTGATGCATCGCCGCTCACCATGTCCTGCGAAAACAGGTTGATGGCGAGGACTTTTAGGAAGCGGGGGCGCTCCCGTTCATCGTCCAACGGTCGCCATGGGTGCGAACCGCCAAACAAAAAGCCAACCGTGCCCTTTTTGCTCGGGCCTTTGCTCTGCTCGGCGACAATGCCCAACTCCTCGCACCAGCGGAAAAACTCCAACCGCCCTTGCCATCGGGTGTAGTGGTTCTTGTTGCTGACCGCTGCCACACCTGTTGCATCTTTCAGCCACTGCCACTGCACTTGGAAGTTTCGCTTTGACCAAGTTGTCAAAGGGGTGCCCGTGAAAGCATCAAAGTGCAAGGCAATTTCGCAGCCTGCCTCCAAGATGGAGTGGTAAAGGGAAGGCGGGTAACCGCCAGGGTAAAGGACGCACCAAGTGCTGACGATGCCCAGCCGCTGCACCGTCGCAAGGAGTTCGGCGCCCAGCGTTGGGTCGTTGCCGTCCGTGTCGTGAGAAATCAAGCCGACAGCGGGTGCCCCATCCGCCCAATACCACAGCAGGGGCAAGGGCAAATTTTTGTGCCATGCGGCGTAGAAAAGCGTTTGGAGCAGCAGCGCCCGCAATTCGTCAGCAATGGGGCGCCCGAAAAACACCCACTGTTGTTGGCTCCCTTGCGGATGCGTTATGGCGATGCGGTCTCGTTCCCAATCCAGCACCAAGCCATCCTCCGCTTTTAGGATGCCGTCGTTGATAGGGGCGCTGCCGTCAGGTGCAGGTTGCCCATCCTTGACAACAGAGATGCCTTGCTGGATGTGCACAACGGAGAAGCAAAGGTCAGGGGCAAGGAAAAGCGCCAAGCCGTCCCCGATAAGTCGGACGGTAACAGCATCGCCAACGATTTCGCCATCGCGATTGACAATGTGCGCGATGACTTGCGTGCCCTCCTGAGCATGGGCGCGAACGCCGCCGAACACATGCAGCGACGATTGCAGCCCGTTGCCGATGGGGTGCGAACGAGCAAACTTTAACCAACCTTCCCGCAAACGACCCTTTGAGTGGACACCAAGCAATGCTTCCAACCCGTTGACAGCACCCACAGCGACGAGGCATCCGCCTTGCTCAACGAACCACCGCAGGTGGGCGCGCTCTTCCGCTGTCAATCCCTTTCGCCCCGCAAGCAAACACAAGGGCGTTTGCCCCGGATGCACTTGCGACGGTGAGATTTGCCGAAAGGGGATGCCCGCGTGCTCAAGGAGTTCCAGCACATAACGGTCTGTCGGTGCATCGCCGACGATAAGCGCCAGCATTTTCTTGCCCTCCTTGCTTTTTCGCGCGCTCTTTGTTCGCTTTTTGTGCCCAATCGTTGCGGCTAACGCTGCTCTACTTGGTGAACGCGTGCTTTTCGGGTAGAAGGGTCCCTGCGTTCTCAACGACTTGCGGGATGGTCAGCACATTCACGCTCAATCGCTCTTTCGCCCACAGCAGCCAGCCCAACAAACCGTTGTCGGGCGCAAACAGCAGTTGGTGCAGCGCTCGCTCCACTTTGCTGCCCGTTCGCTTGGCGTAGCAGGAGAGGGGCAATTGGAAGAAAGTGTGGATTTGCAAAGTTGCGCAGCCACAGAGCAAGTAACGAAAAGCGATGGTTCCGCAACAGATGTTGCCCGTGCCGCTTAGCGGCAGCCAGCAAGGCAAGCGCCCTTCGCATTTCATTGCTGCCAACTGGCTCAAGATGCGCAAGTTGCGGTTGCTCAAATCAGGTCCGCCGTAAGCGATGCCCTTGACACCTTCAAACTCACGGTGGGGGTCAAACAAGCGGTTGGCGTAAACGAGGAAATCAGCGCCGTTGCCCTTCGCCGCTTCTTCCAGCAGCGTTTGCAGCATCGCAAGTTGAAAAGCATCATCAAACAGCGCATTGAACACTTTGACGCCCACCCGCACTGCTTGTGTTGGTGGCAAGCCCGTTGCTTTTTGGGCTGCTTGCTTGACCAGTTTTGGAACTGTGCGCAACCATGCGAGCACGGTCGCTTGCTGCTGCGCCCTGTCACTTCCTGCCAAAGTGGGGCTGAAGTCAAACTCCAGCGGCATGGGTCTATCAGGGTGGTGCGCTCGCCAAATTTTTAGCAACGCGCCAACGGTGAACTCGTATTCGCCCACCCGCCACTCTTCTTCAGGGTCAGCGGGCAAGTGGGCTTTGATGGACGGGACGATGAGCAGGGAACCTTCGCTGCCGATGCGCAACGCCGTGTCAAAGAAGCGCAAGTAGGCGTCAAAACTTTTGTGCCAACCCCTGCCAACCCAAGTGACCGTCCAACCTTCCGTCCCGTCTTGTCCTCGGATGCGCTCCACTTTCATGCGGGTGACAGGGATTGCCCACGCGCGCATGGATTGATTGCCGTGTTCGTCTTGCGCGATGACCGTTTTGAGCACGCAAAACCCCAACCCCGCTTTCAAATCGGCGCGCACTTGGTAAGGTTCCATAGACAGTTGCCCGCTGGCTTTGCCGATGAGAAAGTTCACGGGCAAGTCAGCGTAGGTGGAACGCAAATCTATCCCGTAGCGTTCCAAGACAAACTGCCAGAGGGGTTGAGGCAACGGCTCCAACCGCAGCCGCTCAAAATCGGCACCCAAGCGCGACCGCAACGAAGCAGGTAAAGGCACTGTTTCAAGCAGCATCGCGCTCACCCTTTCGTTGTCAAGCAATTGACGCATCAGGAGATGCGCCCTTCGTTGGGAAATCGTCAGCGCTCGTCACTCAAACACGACGCGGAAGGGAAACGGCCACCGCTTCCAAAAGAGCGGCGCCAAGATTCCGCCCCACAAGACGCCCGTCATCAGATAATGCCCCAAGGCGATGCCTAAAAACAGCGGCACGAACCGACGATGCCATTGCATCCCTCCGTAGCGCAAAATCAGCCCTTTCACTGCCCAGATAACCAGTGTCGGGAACCAATAAGGGCAGTGGTGGCTGTAGGCGTAAGCCAGCGGGAAGCCTAACGGGTGCAAAGGGAAGGCAGGGAAAAGGCGCCGCAAATGGGCTAAAGCAAAAGTCACCATCGCCCCGTAAAGGGCAAATCCAATCCGCCATCGGTCGGGTGGGGCAGGGTTGTTAAGGAACTGGCTGAGCAGGCGGTAATCTTGGGCAGCGACAACGGTGCGATAGTCAGCGGTGCCGGGCGCCCCTTCCAAAAAGTTTGCTCCTCGCCCATAGCACGCTTTCAGATGGGTGACAAAGGCTCCCCACAAGCCCACCAGCATTCCCGCAAAACTTACCGCAACGGTTGCTGACAAAGGCATCCCGACAGCATCGGCGATTTTCACCGCGTCAGCACCGTAAGCGCCGTTTTGATTCAGGTAAAAGTGGCGCGCTACCCAGAATAGCCCAGACAAGAGCACAAGGCTGCGGACGCCCCCCATCCGCAACAAACCCGTTGTCCCGAAGAGAGCATAAAGAAAGTCGCGGGGTGCCCCGTAAGGGTAAACCCACGAATAGGGCATCCCCACCTCCGCTCGGATGCGGGCGTAAGTGATGACGAACAAGGCAAGCAGCAACCAGTAAGCAAAAGCAACGGGCAACGCCATCCCTGAAACAAGCATCCACGCAAGAACGAACAGGCTACCACCAAGGAGCAAACCGACAGCGCCTTTGCGCTGTAGGAAAGCCTGCTGCTGCCCAACGCGCCACAAAAGCAGCAATGCCATTGCCACATAACCACCCACGCTTTGGGATTGGGGGAAGGGGAAGGAATCGCCGATGCCCATCACCCTTGGCACTTCCCAACCGAACATTCCCACGCCAACGAGAGCGATGAGTTTGAGCACGAAGTAAAAGAACCAGACGGAAAACAGCACCTCTTGCGGGACGAGGTAGCCGAACCCAACGCCTTCCACCAGCGGGAAGATAATCAGCGGGCGCAAAGCGATGAAGGGGCGGTCAGTCAAAAAGGGCGCTAAGTCCCAGTAGCGGATGACGGGGCGGAGAAGAGAAGTGAGCACCATGAGAGCGGTTGGGAGCGCACCCAACACTAACCCCAACCAAACGAGGCGATGAGCGAAGAAGGGCACTTGCTCAGTGCCCTGCACCATTTGTAAAGGCAACTGCGCCAGCGGGAAGTTCAATCGCTCCTGTGCAAGCCAAAGGGGAGCAAACAGTTTTGCAGTTCCTACACCCATCGCCCACAAAGCAGTGAAAAAGAGCGCCCAACGCAGCAGGGGCGGAAGCCACTCGTCCCAGGGGATGCGTCCCTCCATCCCTTCAAAGTAGCCTCGGATGATAGCGGTGTCCTTGGGCACCCACCAATCAGGCAGCAACGCCCAAAACTCTTTGAGCCGATTGTCAGGGGTTGCGTAATAAAGCGGCACGGTCAGGGAAGGGAAAAAGGAGCGAACACCGCCATAAGTGGTTGGCAGGAGGGCAAAGCAGGCGAACAGGTAGAAGGCAAGCAACTCCCTTTCCGTGAGCCGAAGGAAGCGCCGCAGCGGAAGCAAACAAGTAAGCGCCAACAAAACGGGCACCGGCGGGTTGCCACCAGCGATGTTGGAAGCGCCCGTGTAGAGTTCCGTGTGCAGCACCCACCCGTTAAGGGCAAGGGTGAAAAGCACGCCCAAGAAGAAAACCAGCCCCCAACGCACGGGTTGGGTTTCCTTTAGGACGGCTATCTGGCGAGCAAGCCTCATGGGCGCTATCCTCCACCTGAAGGCTTAAGCGTCTCCCCGCCACCATTGTGGCGCAAAAGGAAACTGTGGACGCATCGCACAAAAGTTGCTATGATGGTAGCGGTCTCGCAAATGCGCACTGATGGGGGAGGGTGCAATGGGAAGGAAGCCACACGCGGAAGCAGTGGGCTTAGCAAGCGTCTTGAGCGATTTGGCACAACGAGCCCACCAGTTAACGGAAGCCACTTTGCGCCACGAGTTTTTGCAAGCGGTTGCTGACTTCGTCCGCCAAGCGACAGGGCATGACCCCGTCGCCACGCTGGAAGAACCCGTGCTGCACGGGCGCACCGACGCGCGGTTGGGTGCCCTCGTCTTTGAGTTCAAAACGCCTTACTACTCACTGGACGAAGCCATCGCCCCGTGCTTGCGTTACTTAGATGCCTACCACCAACAAGGGGTCATCGCGCGTGGCGTCGCTTACAACGGCACGGAAATGGCGCTGCTTTCCGAAACGGGTGCCATTGTCTGGCAGGGCAGAGCGGAAGATGGTGCGACGCTGTTAGAAGCATGGGCGCTGCTGTTGGCGCTCAAGGTTGTTGATCCCCAGCACCTCATCTTGATGCTTGGGTTCCCTTCCCCTGTCGCTCGCGCCTTCCTTGCCGACCTTTTCACCGCTTTTCGGCAGACCCACGATAAGCCCGGCTTCGTCAGCGAAGCCTTTGAGGTGTGGCAAGCCGTTTACGGGGTTGCAGCGAACTTGAACCGAGAAGCGGTGCAGGCGCTCAGCGACCGTGCCCAACGCTTTCACCCGCCCATTGCCATCAGCACGGAAACAGACGCTTACCACTTCCTTTTCGTCTTGGAGACCTACCTTGCCGTCCTGTTGCGGCTTTTTGTCGCTCGCTTGGCGGTTCAGCGACGGCTGGTAGCGCAGACCAGCGTCCACGATTTGCTGCACCCACTTGGTGCCAGCCCCATTGAGCGATTGCGTCAGTTGGCGACTTTGGTTCCCTTTTTGGCGAGCGTGTTTGAGGATGACCCCTTCCTGTGGCTTTGCGATGTAGCAGACACCGACCAAACTTTTTTTGACCGCTTCAACGCTCATCTGGACAACCTTGCTCGGCTGCTGGATGACCTTGACCTTGCGGGCGTCGGCTACGATTTCCTTCGGCGGTTCTACCAGCACTTTTTTGACCCGCCCATCCGCAGGGCGTTGGGTGAGTTCTACACGGACGAAGGGCTGGTTAACGAAGTGTTGGATGCGGCAGGTTTTGACGGGACGCTGGAAGGAGTATTAGCGGACATCACTTGCGGTAGCGGCACTTTCCTCGTGGTCGCTATCCGCAAGGTGATTGAGCGGGAGCGGGCAAAGCAGCGCCCAGACCCACCAGCAGCGCTTCTCCGACGCATTGTGGACAACATTGTCGGCGTGGATTTGCATCCTTTCGCCGTTGCAATGGCTCGGGTGAACTACCTGTTGGCGCTGGGTGATTTGCTGACCCCAGAAATCCTTCGGGCTGTTGAGCGGTTCATTGTTCCCGTCTATTGGGCGGACTCACTGGCGCGCTTGACCCAACTTGAGCAGAACAACTTTGACGACATGACGGAGAAAGTGAGCGTTCCTGTGCTGGGCGATTTTGTCTTGCCCCATCACCACAAGGTGGACTGGGAGCAACTGTTTGCCGCTCTCAAGCGAGCCCTGCCCCAGAAAGGTGTTGCCGATTACGACCAGACTTGGGAGCGGCTGCGGCAACTTTTGCCCGAAGAGACGGTGCTGGCTTACGAAATCACCCTGCGCCAACTGGTTAAGCAGTGGGTGGATCGCCACAACAGCAACCGTGACACCCGTTGGTTCCCTCTGTTGCGCAACATCCTTGCGGTGGAGCGCTTGCGAGGGCGCTGCCAGTTCGTTGTCGGCAACCCGCCTTGGGTGCGCATCCACAACATTGAGGAAAAGTTGCGCGAACGGGTGTTCAGCGAATACACCTTCTGCCGCCATGCTGGTTGGCAGCGGGGAGCGCAACTGGCTGACATCGGTTTGGGCTTTGCCCGCCAAACCGATTATGCGATTGCCTTCATAGAACGGGGGTTGGAACTGTTGCGCCCTGGCGGAACTTTGGCATTCGTGGTCACCAGCAAAATCCAGCAAGCCCTTTACGCCAGCGCCCTGCGCAAGCACTTGGTCACTCAAACGCAAATTCGGGCGTTAGTGGACTACTCGCTGCAGGAGCGTCCTTTGTTCCAAGACGCCACCAACTATCCCCTCGTTTTGGCGGTGCGAAAAGAGCGCCCCGACGCGCGCCGAAGGACTGCCATCACCCTCGTCAATCGCATCGGTAACCGCCAGTCATATTCGCTGCCGCAGCATCATTTGCCCCTGTTCGCTGATGACCCTGAGAGCCCATGGCTGATGGCGCCACCCGATGCCATTGCGGCTTTCCGAACCATGCAGGAAGGGAATGTGGTGCTGGGGGAACTGACCACCATTCACATGGGTGTCAAGACCGCTGCTAACGAACTGTTCATCGTCCGCAAGGTGGAAGAGAGCGATGACCCGAACGAAGTGGTGGTGACGCTGGAAAGTGGCGAACGGGTGCGGATAGAACGGGAGTTGCTCCGACCGCTGTTGCGGGGCGAAAACATCAAAGCGTGGCGGTTTGAGGTGCGAGAGTGGATTTTGTGGACGCACGACGACCAAACGGGGGAACCGCTACGGGATTTGCCACCCCGTGCCCGCCGATACTTTGAGCGTCACGCGGAGCGGCTGCGCCGTCGCAGCGACTACAAAAAGGGCATGCCTATCTGGAGCATCTTCCGCGTCAGCGAAGAGAAACTGGGCGACAAGGTGGTATGGCAGCGGATAAGCACGCAGATGGACGCGGTTTTTGCTGCTTCTGGGCATGTGCCTTTGGATACAACCCGTCTCATTCCCGTGCCGTCCCGCAATGTCGGGTTAGTCCTTGCTGGATGGCTTAACTCTCTGCCAGTGCGAGCCTTCATTGCCGCTTACGCCGATCGCTTGCGTGGGAGTTATTTGGAACATCACGCATGGGTTGTTGCCTGCCTCCCCTTCCCTGAGCCACTGCGGCAGTTTTGGGCGGAAGGGAAGCGGGACAGACGGGTGCGACGGTTGATTGCCATTAGCGAACGCTTGCACGAAAACCCTGACCGACCAGACGCCGAAGCGTTGGAGGAAGAGTTGGCAGAAGTGGTTGCTGCCCTTTATGGGTTGAGCGACGAGGAGTTGGACGCGTTGCGCCGCTATTGGGCATTTGTCAACTGTCGGTAGCGCCGGTTGTCTCTTGACTTGCAGCAGCGCTGCCGATAAAATGCAATTAGCCCGAGCCGCCGTAGCTCAGCGGTAGAGCGGGGGATTTGTAATCCCCAGGTCGTGGGTTCAAATCCCACCGGCGGCTCCATGCTTTTTCAGTAGCGTTCCCCATTGCTGAAGTCAAATGTGAGGTTGGGTTGCGATGGGGCAAGCGCAATTGACACAGGCAGTGGATGCCTTTCTGGAGCAATTGCGGTCGGTGCGGAAAGCATCGTCCCACACTGTCCGCGCTTATGCTCGCGACTTAGCGGATTTCGTGGCGTTTATGGAAGCAGAAGGGGTAGCAGGGTGGCAGGAGGTAACGACGCTGCACTTGCGACGGTTCCTCAACTGGCTCTTTGCGCAAGGCTACGAGCGCCGATCCATCGCCCGCAAACTCTCGTCAGTGCGGTCCCTTTTGCGCTTCCTTGCTCAAACGGGACAAATTCCCGTCAACCCTGCCCTTGACTTGCGTCAGCCCAAGCAACTGCAAAAACTGCCCCAAGTGTTAGAAGTGGCAGAAGTGGAACGATTGCTTGAGGCTCCCAATGTGACTACTCCCAGAGGGCTTCGCGACCGAGCCTTGTTAGAGTTGCTTTACGCAACAGGATTGCGCGTGAGCGAAGTGGCGAGTTTGCGATTGAGCGACATTGATTTTGCTGAACAACTGGTGCGGGTTCGGGGAAAGGGAGCAAAGGAGCGGTTCGTGTTGCTCCATGAGGAAGCCCTCTTTTGGCTCCACCGTTACTTGACCGAAGGGCGCCCCCATTTGCTGCGGCGGGCGAAACAAATCACGGACGCTGTCTTCGTGAGCCAGAAGGGGACACCCTTGACAGCCCGCCAAATCCATCGCCTTGTGGCTCAGTATGCGCGCAAGGTGTTGGGGCGAGCCATTTCGCCCCATGTGCTGCGCCACAGTTTTGCCACCCATTTGTTGGAGGGCGGTGCGGACTTGCGGGTTATCCAAGAGTTGCTGGGGCATGCTTCGTTAGCAGCGACCCAAATTTACACCCGCTTGTCGCGCACCCATTTGCGCCGTGTTTACGAAAAAGCCCACCCCCGCTCCTAAAGGCTCCGCTCTTCCGAAACCATCAACCCTTTGCTCTTGTTTTGCGAGGCAGCGTTTCCGTTTGCTGGAGGGCTCGTCTCCCGACGAACCGCAAATCGGTGCATCAGGAGATGCGCCTCCAAACTTTCTCCTTGACTTTTTGGACAGCGGGATGAGGGGCGCGAGAAAGGATGGTAGCGTAAATCGCTAAGCCACCCAGAGCAGGGACAGCAACGCAAAAGAAGCGCATGAGCCAACCGCCAGTGGGGAGAAGCCAGAGAAGAGTTGCCGAGACAACAACCAAAGCCCCAGTAGCAGGCAAAAGCCATAGCAACAGTTGCCCAAGCACTTTCCCTTCCAAACCGCGCAACCGCTGGCGGAGCAAAAATGTCAACAGGGAGAAGTTGAACCATGCTGAGAGGGAGAAGGCGAGGGCTAACCCACCTTGTTGCAGGGGCGAATGCACCAACGAAGCGTTGAGGGTGAAAGCGAGGGCGAAACTAAGGAGCCCTACCCAGACAGGGGTCCATGTGTCTTGCAGCGCGTAGAAGCCCCGCGCTAACACTTGCTGGCACGACATGGCGGGCACGCCGAGGCTGTAAAAAAGCAGCGCCATCGCGGTCGCTTTTGTGTCCTCAGAAGTCCATCGCCCATACTCAAAAAAGAGCGCAACAAGTGGTTCCCGCAAGACTGCCATCAAGGCTGCGGAGGGGACAGTGAGGAGCAGCACGGCTTGAAGACCGTTCGCCACTTGCTGGCGCAAATCGTCAAGGGACTCTTTAGCCGCCAACGCTGATAGGGTTGGGAACAAGGCGATGCCCACGCTGGCGCCGAAGAGGGCGACGGGAAGTTGCATGATTCGGTTTGCCATCTCCACTGCTGTTGCTGCGCCCTCGGGAAGCAAGGAACTGAAACTGCGGGGAAGGATGATGGCGTTGATTTGGGTGACGGAAAGGCTGAACACGACGGGCACCACCAGTTTGAGCACCTGTCGGGCACCTTCGTCGTGCCAATCAAAGCAGGGGCGAAAGTCCATGCCTACTTGCCACAGTTTGCGGGCTTGCACCAAGCCTGCCCCAATGGCTGCACCTGTTAGGGCGCCGATTGCCATGCCTTCAATCCCTCGCCCCAACCAATGAGGCACCAACCATGCCCCCAAAATCCCACCGAACAGAATGCACAAGTTGTAAAGCACCGACTGCACTTGCGGTTCCGCGAAGTAGCGCAGCGAGAGCAACGCTCCTGTGAACAAACTTCCCAAGACGAAAAAGAACTGTGCTGGCAGGAGGATGCGGACGAGCCGAACGGTTAGGGTGAACTTTTGCTCATCGCCCACCATGCCAGGAAAGAGCAGAGCAACTAACTGGGGTGCAAGAAACTCAAAAGCAACAATGAGCGCAAGGAGCAAAAGACCCAAGTAGGTCATCAAGACGCGAAAAGTCTTCATCGCCTTGTCGTCCTCGCCTTTCGTCAAGTAGCCCGTAAACACAGGCACGAAACCAGCGGAAAGGGCGCCCCCTGAGGCGAGGAAGTAAATGAGGTCAGGGATGCTGAAGGCGGAAACATACGCATCCGTGCGCCAGTCGCGACCAAAGAGGGCGGTGCGCCCAATGTCGCGGACGATACCCGTCACGCGCGAAAGACCGATGAGCACTGTGATGAGGACCGCTGCACCGGCGACCGTTGTTCGTTCGTTGCGAACAAGGGTTCGCTGGTTGGGTTGCGATTGCTCCTGCGTCATCGTTCTGTAACCCCTTTGCGTGCTTTGCGGTTCGCAAGGAAATTTTGCGTCAAGGTTGCAAAGGAGAGGCAGGGTGACATCGGGGGAAGCAATTGCTAAAATTTTGTTTCGGAGGGATGCCCGAGCGGCCGAAGGGGCGCGACTCGAAATCGCGTAGGGGCGCAAAGAACGCCCCTCCGGGGTTCAAATCCCCGTCCCTCCGCCAAAAATGGGGAGCGATGCCCGAGTGGACGAAGGGACCCGGCTGGAAACCGGGTAGAGCCCAAAAGGCTCTCCGGGGTTCGAATCCCCGTCGCTCCGCCAACCCTCAAAAGGGGTCATTGTTCCCAACGCTGCAAGGGACGCACTTGGCTGGCATCAATCTCCACGCTTACCGCTCGCCCCAAGATTTCCACACCCACCAGCAGTCGATGGTGCTTGCAGACCTCCAGAAGGTAGCCGATGGCGCCTTTGAAAGGACCTGCCACTACTTCTACAGGGTCGCCCACTTTCAGGAAAGGATGCCCTTCCACTTCCCCGTTTGCCCCTTCTAAGACGATGCGGACGGAACGGATTTCCTCGGGGGGGATAGGGGTGGGGCGTTCCATCCCCACGAACTGGATCACCCCACGCGTTTTCTTAACAACGCGCCACTCGCTGGGGGTCAAGCAGCAGTGGATGAAGACATATCGGGGGAAGGCAGGTTTCCACACGAGCGTTCCTTGTCGTCGGTCCCATTGGCGGAGGAGCGGCAGGTAAACATCAAAGCCCTGCGCTTCTAAAGCAACAGCAACTTGCCTTTCACAGTTCACATGGGTGTAAACCGCATACCACGCCTGCCCATTGGCTTTGCCAAACTCTAACAAGAGCGTCACCTCCCTCAACGGGCTCTGGAAAGATAGTAAAGTGCCGTTGCCAGACTGGTCGTGACACCTATCACACGCGTCACATCCCATTGGCTGCGGCGGCGAGGGGGGATGTAAAGCACATCACCTGGCTGCATGGCTGGTGCTTGGGTTAAATCGCCCCGCGACAGCGCCCGTCCCAAGTCCAGTTTCATCACGATGGCTTCCCCGTTGACGAAACGAATAAGGCGCGCTTCGTCTAAACGAGCATCAGGGATGGGACCGCCAGCAGCACTGAGGGCAGTAAGAACCGTGTCCCCTTCTTGCACCCGAACGGCGCCTGGTTTGAACACCGCCCCGTAGATGAAGGCTTTTGCCCGCTCCGGCACCAAGACGACATCACCTGGCTTTAACGGGTGAGTTGGGACATCGCCTCCTGTAAACGCTCCTTCCAAGTTCACCACTTGCACATTGTTGCCACTCACAATCCGCACTTGTGAGAGATCGGAAATTTCCAGACTGACGGGTCCTCCTGCTGCACCGATAGCGTCAACAACGGTCATACGAGGCTGATACTCCACAGCGCCCGGTCGGAGGACAGCCCCTGCCACCCACACTTTGCGGGTGACGGGGATGAGCAACACATCACCCTCTTGCAGTTCCACATTGGCGGTAAGGTCGCTTTCCCACAAGATGCTCAGAAGGTCAACGGGCTTGCTTTCGCCTTTGCGCAAAAGCACAGCGCCTGTTAAATCAGCGTTGGGCAAGACTTCTTCCCCTTTCGCCAGCAAGTCAATCAACGAAGAGCCAACAGGGAGGTAATAAGTGCCCGGCTTTCGGACGGGTCCGACCAGAGTGGCGCGCACCACCATCGGTTCCACCAAGACGACATCGCCTGGCTGCAAAGGTTGGGCTAACTCTTTGACAGGGGCAGTTGTTTCCTGCCACACGGCTTGCAGAACTTCTTGCCCCTGCCGAAGCACGCGCACGCGCAGAGGCTTTCCCGGTTCCACTGTGGCGCCGGCTAACGCCAGTGCCCCCAACAGAGAGATGTTGCCCTTCAGGTCATAAGTGCCCGGGCGAGAAACAGCGCCAGTGACAACAACACCTGTCGTGATAGGAACGGAGGCAAGAACAGTGTCGCCTTCTTGAAGAAGGAGAGGAGGCGTTTCTCCGTTCAGAAGGCTTGTCCACGACACGCTCAGCAACTCAACCCCGTTACGGAAAACGCGGATGTTGGCACTGGGTTCTTTCACCCCACCGGCAGCGGCTAATGCATCCAAGAGGGTGCCACGAACGGGAACAAAGTAAACACCCCCCTTTTCCACTACCCCCACAACACTCACGCGGATGAAAGCGGGAGGCACCCAGATGAGGTCGCCTGGGCGAACGGCTGCGTCGCTGGATTGTAAGTCACGAAGGTTGAAAACACGGCTTTGACCGTCTCGTTGGAAAACGCGCACTTGTGTCAAATCTGCGTTGTCCGTGAAGCCACCCGCTAATGCCACCGCATCAAAAACGCTGGGCACAATCCCAGGAGGCAACTGATATGCGCCTGGGTTTTTCACTTCGCCCAGAACGAAAACTCTCCGAAGAGAAGCGGGAAACTGTTTGAGGGTGACGACAATGCGAGGTTGGCGGATGAAGCGGGAAAAGGCTTGGCGCAAGTGCTCCGTTAATTCGTCCAGCGTCAGACCTGCTGCTCGCACGGCTCCGATCAAAGGGAGACGAATGTATCCGTCAGGGCCAACCAACTGCTCGCCCGAAAGAGACGCATCGTTTAGGACGGAGATATGGACGAGGTCGCCGGGCACTAACCGGTAGGGCTCTTCTTCATCCACCTGCTGGGAATAACCCCTGAAAATTGCGAACCCCAACAACAGAGCAACGAGCAACCACCAACGCATCGGTCACAAACCCCCTTGCGAGGCTCACTGTCACTGTCTCAACAGCGCTTCCCTAACACCCTTCCTTTCACCCGCTCAAGGCGGACCTTGCAAAAGCGACTTCGGCAACCCCCTTTCCAGCAGGGCGGAGGGCGTCCAAATTATGCCACATCACTTAATGCTCTTGCTCTTCTTCCGTTGGCGGCAGGGGCGTGTGGACATCGCAGGCTTCTACAGGAACAGCACTTTGGGGGAGGGTGCGTGTGATAACGCTTTGCGGCGGACAATTGGGCGTCGCCAATTTTTCCGATACGGTGCAAATGAGAACGGGTTGAAGGGCTTCGCGATGTAGAGAACATCGCCGCTTCGGCACCCGATCCGCTGGGAGGAACTCTGCAGAAGTTACGGGGCAATGCTCCGTCGCTAACAACCCCGTTTCCGCGCAAATGACGACGCGTTTCATCCTTCGGTCGCTCTCTTGAGTTTGGCGAAAGGCTTCTCGGTCAGCGGAGTTGGAGGAAAGGATGGCAAAGGTCCGTTCGCCAGGGTAATGCTTCAGCGCTGCCATGACCAACTCTTTGAAGATGGGAGCGCACAGGGCACCACCTGAACCAGTGCGAAGGGGTCGGTTGTCATCTCGCCCTAACCACACTCCACAGGCGATCGTGGGCGTAAACCCCACGAACCAAACATCCTTGACATTCTCGCTGGTCCCTGTCTTCCCTGCCACTTGGTATCCAGGCACTTTGGCTCGGCGCCCTGTCCCTTCCGTCACCACAGCAACAAGCATCGTTAGAAGTTGACGAGCAACTTCAGGGGACAAGACTTGTTGGCTACTTGGCTTTGGGGTGTAAATCAAGTTTCCTTCGCTGTCATAGACCTCGCTAATAGCCGTTGGCACCACCCGTTTCCCACCCGTTGCCACAGCGGCTAAAGCAGCGGTGTGGTCCAAAACCGTAACACCGATAGCCCCCAATGCGAGGGCATAACTGGCTGAAAGAGGGTTGACTTTCGGGGGGAAGCGAACGCCTAACCGTTTCGCCACTTCAACAGTTTTCTCTACGCCCACAGCGCGGATGAGTTTCACGGCGATGACATTGTTAGAGGTTGCCAAAGCCGTTTTCAAAGTCATGGTGCGCCCATAGCGTCCATCGTAGTTTTTGGGCGACCACCACTTTCCGTTGCCCACAGGGAAGGAAACGCGGGAATCGTTGAACAGGCTCTCGGGTCGGAAACCCATCTCCAACGCGGCGGCGTAAACATAAGGCTTGAAAGACGAACCCGGTTGGCGATAGGCTTGGACAGCGCGATTGAAGTGGTCTAAGCGGCGTTTGCCCGTGCGCGGATCAAAGCGGTAAGGGCGCCCCCCATACATGGCTAAAATGCGCCCTGTCGGGATGTGCAGGATTACGAACGCCATCTGGTCAGCACCCAACGAGCGATAGGACCGCAAGTAGCGTTCTGCAATCTGTTCCACTTCTTTCTGCAAGCGATAGTTGAGGGTCGTGTAAACTTTCAATCCGCCCCGTTCTGTGACGGCTTGCCCAAAGAGACGCTCCAGTTCCTGCTTGACAAACTCCACAAAGTGGAAGGCTTTCGGGGGCGTGGTGAGCCAGGTAGGGGCTGGACGCAATCCTTCGGTGACAGGTTTTCGCTTGGCGGCTTCTGCCTCTGCACGAGAGATGTAACCTTCCGCTGCCATCATGTCCAAGATGTAGTCGCGGCGCCCCTTCGCTGCTTCGGGGTTGACAAACGGTGAGAGGTAGGAGGGTCGTTTGGGGAGGGCTGCTAACAAGGCACATTGCTCCAAAGTCAACTCGCTCACATCTTTGCCGTAGTAAACTTCTGCGGCTGCTTGAACCCCATAGGCACCGTGTCCGTAGCAAACCGTGTTCAAGTAAAGTTCCAACAACTCGTCTTTGGAGAACTGCCGCTCCAACCGAACCGCCAGCAGTAGTTCCTTCAACTTGCGGCGAATGGTCTTCTCCGAGGAGAGGTAAAGGTTGCGCGCCAACTGCATGGTGATGGTGCTGCCACCTTGCACATACCGACGGGCTTTGAGACATGCCCAGATTGCGCGAGCGATACCTTTGGGGTCAATGCCAGGGTGCGTGTAGAATTTTCGGTCTTCCGCCACGATGGTTGCCCATTGAAGAGGTTTAGGGATTTTGCTCAATGGCACCCATTTGCGGTAAACGGACATGGTGGTGCCCAAGAGCACACCATCAGCAGAGTAAATGTAGGTAACCTGACTTAGCCGCAGTTTGGACACATCTCCCAAATCGGGCAAATCTTGCCCCAACCAGTGGATTAGCCCAGCAACGGCGAAGACTGCCAACGCGTAACTGACGAGGCAGCCAATAACAAACCAACGCACCCACACCCGCCATGGAGACAAGGTTGCTGCTTTCTTCCGTCGCATTTTGGCTCAAGCCCCCAAAACGGTTAGACAACGAATAGAGCAGCAACGGTTAGGAGCGCTGGGAGCGGCGGAGGAAGGAAGGGATGTTGAGCGTTTCTTCGTCCAATGCTTCCTCGGCTGGTGGGGTAGGCTGCTGGGGTGAAGGTGCGACAGGTTCGCGCTCTCGGCGCTCCCATGGCAGCCGGGCAGGTGGTGAAGGGGTTGGTCGCGCCTCGCCAAACCCCGTCGCAATCAGCGTTATCCGCACTTGGTCTTTCAGGTTCTCGTCATAAACCAAGCCCCAAATCACATTGGCGTCGCTGGCGTTGACAGCGTTGGTGATGATGTCGGCGGCTTGCTTCACCTCGTCCACCAGTAAGTCGGGGGAGGCGAAAATGGTGAAGAGGACATTCCGAGCACCCGTGATGGAGGCTTCCAACAGAGGACTGGAAATGGCTTGTTGGGCGGCTTCAACAGCACGGTTCTCCCCTTGTCCATAGCCCACTCCCATAAGCGCCGTGCCCGCATTCTCCAACACGGCTCGCACATCGGAGAAGTCCACATTGACCACGCCCGGGTTAACGATAAGGTCAGTGATACCTTGCACCGCTTGCGTGAGCACTTCATCGGCTAACCTGAATGCATCTGCCATCGTGGTGCGCCGGTCCGACAACTCAAACAGCCGCTGGTTGGGGATAACAATGAGGGCATCCACCACATTGCGCAATTCGTTGATCCCTTGCAGGGCAATTTCCATCTTCCGCTTCCCTTCAAAGGCGAAGGGCTTCGTCACCACAGCGACTGTTAGAATTCCTTTCTCGCGAGCGATTTGAGCGACGACAGGCGCAGCACCCGTTCCCGTGCCACCTCCCATTCCCGCTGCCAGGAAAACCATTTCCGCGCTTTCCAACAGCGAGGCGATTTGCTGGCGGTCCTCTTCCGCTGCTTGTCGCCCTATTTGGGGGTTACCCCCCGCTCCCCGACCGTTGGTCAAGCGCGCCCCAATTTGCAGTTTCTTCGGTGCTTTGTTGACCGATAAGGCTTGGGCATCTGTGTTGATGGCAATCAACTCCACACCAGAGATGTTGTTCTCCACCATCCGATTGATGGCGTTGCCACCAGCACCACCGATGCCAATGACCCGAATGTCCACAGGCTTGGAGGCGCCATCCTCATGGTAATCGGCGCTCCAGCGCCGCCGCTCTTCAAACATGGCTCTTCGCCTCCCCAGACAGTTCATTACTGGCTTATCGCTGCAATTGGGATTATGCGGCTATCGTTTTGCCCTGTCAATTTTTCCCTTCGCAAAGCACCCCATTGGTGATTTCCGCCGACCTGCTAATGAGCCGCTTGCTGCGACAAATGCGGGGGCGGAGGGTGGCGATGGTTTTCGCACAGGTAAGCATCGGAACACTCCGCTCCCTCTATCTGCAAGGTGGCGTGATGGATGTG
>FWWM01004872.1_pt1 | contig 30479 bp, 36 predicted proteins | sample 2228351 | NCBI WGS metagenome assembly FWWM01 (sample SAMEA103939774, study PRJEB20133) | metagenome | reverse complement strand
TTCCACCGACAGAGCTGCGCGGCCCACCCAAGTGACGCAGCGGCTTCGTCCAGGTGCTCCGCGATCCGCAACGCCAGGTCTCGCGTCGTCACGCTGGCACCTCCACGGGCTCCTCGCGAACCTCCCGCTCCCACTCCTCGGGGACGGTCAGCTCCTCCTCGTCGGGGACAACGATGACCTCGCGCGGCTCGCCGATGTTCATGCCCACCCCTCCCCGATCCTGTGCCAGGTCACTCCGGGGTACCTGGCGCGGTCCACCAGGTTCCACACCGATGTGGGGACCCACACCTCCCGGATGATCGCGTGCTCCGCGCGCCACCCCCACTCGTGGCGGACGACACGGCCGCGGGGCTCCACGATGCCGATGGCGTCGTCCTCGTAGTACCCGTACTCGGCGACCTGGTTGGCCGCTTCCGGCGAGCAGGCGTAGTAGCCGCACACACACCCAGGGTCCGGAGCGCGGTGCCCGGCCCGGCAGGTCGCTGGCCTCGTCGGTTGCGTCCATGCGAGGTCGTGCGTGAGCGACCAGAGTTCGCCCTCGACGCGCCACGCGCGGACACCCGCGCGCCCGCCCCAGCGTCTCGCGGCCCGGGCCGCCTCTGCGAGCAGGAGCAGAGGCATCGGATCCAACCACACGACCCCGCAGGCCCAGCATCTGGTCACGCTTCAGTCACCTCGCATGCGCAGCAGCAGCGGCTCCAGCTCACGCGCGAGGTTCGGGAGCGGGTCGTCGGCTATGACGCCGACGGGCCAGGTCGCGAGCAGCCTCGGGGCCGTGGCCCAGATCAGAGCCCAGCCCTCCGGGTAGTCCTCGAGCATCTGGCGTGCGCACCGCTCAGCGGCGGCGGGGGTCCGGTGGTGGTGACCGCACTCGTCGGCCGACGTGTCCGGATCCCAGATCTCGACCTCGTAGACGATCCTCACCCTCACACCTCCACCTGACGCCTACTCCACCTGTCCACCCGCCGGAGGTCGCACGCCGAGTGGCGCAGGACATCGGCGACCAGTCCGACGGGCGGGTTGACGACGAGCCAGGTAGTGCCTCGCCAGTCGGATCGCCACAGGGCCCAACCCGTGAGCCGCGTGCGACGGGTGACGCGCTTGCTCATCGCCCCACGTCCCGGCTCCGTAGCAGTACGCGGTCGTCCCGTAGTGATCCCCGGAACCACAGGTCGTCACGCCAGGGAGGTGTCAGACGGAGATCCACGGCGAAGCGGTTGCGTAGCGCGACCACGATCTCGCGAACCGCGTCCTCGGTCGCCCCCGGCAGCTCCTCGCGCACGATCCTCGGCGCTTCGGTGCGCCACCACGCCTCCTCGTCGAAATCCTCGTCGAAATGCTCGTCGACGTCCTCGTGGAAGTACTCGTCGAAGGCACTCATCACACCGCCTCCTTCGGGGGAGGTCCATGCTCGCAGATCAACCGCACCCGCGCGGCGAGTTCGGCCACCGCCTCGATCTCGGTGACCGAGGCTTGTAGCTCTGCGGAGGGCACCACGCCGAACCATTCGCCGTTCGCGTAGGCCCGACGCTCAGCCTCCGTCAGGCGGTAGGGGTCGATCTTCGGCCGCTCCCGGCTCATGGCGTGCCTCGCTCGCGGAGTTCCCGCGCCACGTTGGCACGGGCGACCCACCACAGACGGTCGTCGCTGCCCTCCTCGCAGTCCATCGCGTTCTCGTGGCATTGGCGCGCGTGCAGCTCCAGCGTCTCGGCGAGGCTGCTCCTTCGCAGCCTCGCCACCTGTCGGCAGCCCTCCAGGATGCTCTCCTCAAGGGTGCGGCGTGTGTCGTCCTTCATGGCTCACCTCCAGCGGCGATCTCCGCGAGCGCCGCACGGCGCTCGTCCTCGGAGGGCGGTCCCTCAAGCGCTGGCCAATGCTTGGCCAGGGCCATCGGTGTGAGCGAGGCGTTCGGGAAGACCTCGCGCCATCGTCGGGCTCGACGCCTGATCTCGGCCGGGCTGACCGAAGGGGTGGCGTGCCGGATGTCGGCCAGGGCGACGCCGACGGTCTGCGCGTAGCGCCGGGTGAGGTGCCTGGGGTCTGCTCCACAGGCCTCGGCCAGGGCGTCGAAGGCTGGGTCTCGCTCTCGTGTCTTCGGCGCGTCTTCGCGCAAGAGGTTTTTCTCTGACGGTTCAGATGGTTCGGGTGACATAGCTATGTCCGGGGTCCCTGACATAGCTATGTCAGGGGTGTTGCGCGGTTCCGCATCTGACATCTTGTCCGGGGTGGCGGACATAGCTGTGTCCGGGGTGGACAACGATGTGGAAACCGTCACGCGCAGGATCGTCGGCTGACCGCGGCGGTGCTCCCGGCTGATCTCGCCGAGTTCCTCAAGGTGCCCGAGGATCCGCCGGATCTGGCGCTCACTCATCCGCGCCTCGCGAGCGAGCGTGGCCGCGGAGACCCAGGTCCCCTGGTCGGCTCCCCCGGCGTGGTTCGCGACGAGCAGAAGGACGAGCAGCTCGCTCCCCTTGGCGCGTGAGCCTTCCAGCACAGCGGCCATGGCGGCGACACTCACGGGCTCACCACCCGTACGTCCGCCGCCACCGGCGGAGAAGCCGCTCCCGGTCGCGGTCGATCTTGACCTGCTCCCAGGCCGCCACGACCACGCCGGTGAGGAATCCAGCACCGAAGATGAGGATGACTCCAAGCAAAACGGCCCAGAAATCCATCAGGAGCCCTCCTGGCGCTCGCAGACCAGTTTCCGGCCTACCACCCTAGCCCGCCACCAAACGCCGCCCAGAGAGCGGTAGAAAAAAACGCCAGGGCATCTCTGCGGCCTGCCCCTCCCGAACAGCGGCAGACGGAGCTGTCCCGGGGTCCGGGGGCCCGGCCGGTGCCACACCCCCTCCGCGTCTCGGTACCAGCCGAGGCGCAGGAGATTCGCGTCCGGACGGCAGCGACCGCCGACGTGGGCGCGGTTCAGCGCCGCCGCCCCGCCGAAGGCGCGCCCGCAACGCTCACAGCGCTCGCTCATCGCCGACCGATGAGACCAGCGAGCCCGGCCACGATGAGCACGACCGCCGCCACGAGCAGCAGGGTGCCGACCGCGATGGCGACGGAGACGACGACCACGTCCGCTCCGGTCATAGCTCCCCCTCGATGAACTCGGCGAGCTGACCCCTCGTCACCTCGCTCGCGCGGGTCACCTCGGGGTAGCGCGCCCTGACGCGGACCAGGATCTGGGCCTTGGTCGCCAGCCGCAGCGCCCGCTCCCATTGCTCGGGCGTCGCGGGCTCGTCTCGCCAGGCGGCTCCGCCGTCCCCGTCGGGCCCTTCCCCAAAACCCTCGGGGGACGGCGGAGCGCTGGCGCTCCCCGGCGGCGGCCCCTCCACCGGGGGATAGGGCTCGGCGGGAGCCTGTTGGGGGGGCACGGTGGATGCCCTCGGCCCCCGCCGAGCGTTCTCCGCGAGCTTGGACCACGCGTCGATGATCTCGGCCGCACGCTCCCGGGTCAGGTCCCGGTAACTGTCGACGCCGGCGGCCTCGTGGCCCTGCTCGTGCGTCCAGCCCAGCTCGCGTTCCAGCTGATGCAGCATGCCAACCTGCGCATCCGTCGCCGGGGCATCGGGGTCGGGGAAATCGAACCCGGCGAGCACCAGCGCAGCGCCAAGGGCGGAACGAAGCGCGTTGCGCTTGGCTCTCGCGCTAGCGAGCGCCGCGAGGTCATGGTCGGTCATGCGTTCCTTCCCGGCCTCCTTGCGATGCGCGAGGCCGAAGTCAGCGCCGACGACGGCGCCGTCCCTCGTGCGCGCCTCCGCGTAGGCCTTCCACCCGCCGTCGATCGCATCCAGCGAGGTGACGACGGGCGTGACCCCGTAGGTCATGCCGAGCAGCTGCCACGCGGGCAGACCGTAGAACTCGGATTCCTTGACCTCGCCCGTGCGACGGTTCGTCTGCCTGAACTGAGTGATGAAGCCCCGCTCCCTGGCGACCTCCATGATCGCCCGGACGTTGTTCTCGACCTGAGCGAGGGCCGCCCGGGTGTCGCCCGTGCCGAGGATCGTCGACAGGGCGTCGCCCCGCTCACGGCGCTCGATCGACCGGGATCCGCTCATGGTCCCACCGCCCGTGGCTCCGGCAGGTCCGACAGCGCCGGGAAGATCGTGTATCGCTTGCCGCGCTCAAGCAGCTCGGCGAGGTGCAGCTCGCAGGCCTCGAAGGTCTCGCTCGGGTGACGACCCTCCTCGTGGACCGACCATTCCGGGGCGAACCAGCAGGATTTGCCGTCTACCCGGATGAATGCACAGGAGCGCCTCATGAGGACACCTCCAGCCGGGGCTGCGTCGCAGACGGACCCAGGGTGGGAGGCTCCGGCCCACCCTTCGGAGCCTCCTGCACCCTGATCCCGAGCGCCGCTCGGACCTCATCCGCCCCGCGCAGCGGATGGCCGACGGCACCCACGTGGTCGGTGTTCCAGCGCCAGGCGGCGAGCAGCCCGAGGAACGCGTCGTAGGCCCGCTCCCCGGCATCGATCAGGTGCACCCGGTAGCCGTCCGGCTGCAGATGGACGGCGATGCAGCGGTCCACGGGCGGCATGTCCACGCTGTCCTGGGCCTGGGAGTCCCAGAGTTCCGGCGCGTAGCGCAGCGCGGCGAGCTGCAGGATGACCTCGTCGTAGATGCCCGAGCCCGTCTTGTAGTCGCCGAGCACGCGCAGCCCGCCGATGCGCCCGAGGAAATCGAAGGTCCCGGCGTAGCCCTCGGAGCCGTTGAAGACCGTCTCCTCGCTGTGCGTGAAGACGATCCCGGTGTCCTTGGCGAACGCCTCCCAGGCCGCCACGTAAGGTGCCGCGTGCTCCGGGATCTCGGGCTCCGGTCGGCCGAGGACGCGGGCCTCCACCACCTCGTGGACGAGGTCACCTACGCCAGCCGCAGAATCCCGCTGGCGGCGCGGAGCCCCCTTCAGGAAGTCAACCGCCGCCTCGCGGTCGCTCATCTCGAGAAGCGCCATCCGGTTGTCCCACGCGTAGCCCGCGACGAGCTTGGCCATCCAAGCCCCCAGCCACGGCTTGGCGAGGGTCTCGATGATCGTGGTCACGGAGGGGTACAGCTCCCCCGTCCGCGGATGCCGGTAGTGCCGACCCCTGCCCGTGACCTGGACGGAGAGCGCCGGCCTGGTCATCGGCAGGCCCCCAGGACGAGACGCTCGAAGAGCAGGCGCTTCAGGTTGCGCTGAGCCTGCACCTCCAGCGCGTTGCGCGGACGATGCAGGACGATCGCTTGCATCTCAGGGTCGAGTTGGTCGGGCAGGTCGGCCAGCTCCTCGCACCGCGGGCATCCGCGGTGCAGCCCTGCCTCGTATACGTCCGGGTGGTACGAGTGCGTCACCGTGCCCCCCTTAACCTCGATCGGACGAGCGGAAACGCTAGCGCACCCGGGGCGCCCGGTCAAGCAGCCGGGTAGGTGGGCTGCTTGGGCACGCCGAGCAGCCAGCCGATGCGAGGCCATCGGCGCTCCGCCCAGCGCACGGCGGCGTACCAGACGGCCGAGACGATCACGATGAGTGCGTTGGAGACGGTCGCCTCGTCGATGTCGAAGCCCCAACTGAGCAGCCGGGCCCCGACCCACCCGACGAGGACGGGTACCAGGGTGCGGATCTGACTGATCACGAGGTCGTTCATTCTCCCCCTCCGTCGATCTGGTCGAGTCGCTGGCGAAGCTCGGTCACCTGCACCTGGAGACCGTCCACCTTGGTGTCGATCTCGATCACCTTGTCGGCGATCCGGTCGACGAGCGAGCCGGTTGGGCTACCGTTGCGCGAGCGGACCTCCTGGTGAGTGCGCTGCGAGATCCACGCCGACATCACGGCGGCGGCGGCCCCGATCAGGGCGACGATCACCATCGCCACGTTCTCCTCAGCAACGGCGATCACCTCTTGCGCTGGTCCTCCACCCACCGCACAGCGCTGGCCACGCGCTTCGCCGCACCCGAGACCGTGGCCTCCGCCTTGGCCCCCGGCTTGAGCTGGTCCCGCAGCTCGCTGACGAACTTCACGGCCTGCTCGATCTTCGCGTTCATCTCCACCTCCGTCCTGATCGCCCGGTCCCAGTCGTAGCGGCGGCATTCCTCGGGCAGCAGCGCCAGCTCGAAATGCATCGGGTCCACGGTCCCGGTGCGGATCTTGTCCCCGTTGTGGTGAGCGAGTAGCGTGCAGGCCTGCTGCTCGTCGGTGGTCCACCCGCCGCCCCAGCGGAACAGTACTGGCAACCCTTCGGGGGGGCTCAGCCAACACCTGAGCCAGTCACACCCATCCTCGACCCCGAAGCGGTCGAAGTCGCTCATGAGCACGCCGTCCGTGCGCAGCCGGTTGTCGTCGTAGTTCACGTCGATCGCGACGCCGTGGGAGTGCTCGCTGTGCTGCGACCAGGTCACCGGTTTCTCGGGGTAGGGGCGGCGGTTCCGGCAGTTGAAGGCACCCGTGGGTGCCGGGTCGAGTCTCCCCTCCGCGAGAGCCGTCCCGTACTCGGTGCGGAGCGCGCGCAGCTCGACGAGCCGGAAGGCAGGCAGCGCGAGTGGGTGCACGGAGATGCGCTGACCGAGCCAGACGGTCTCCGACACGGACGGGCAGAGCGGCCACGTCGTACTCACGCGCTCATCCTGCCAGCGCTGTCAAAGGGCGACGGGAGCCAAGATCACCCGCGCGTAGGCCTCGCCCGGGCGGACGTAGAAGGCATCCACCCGCTGGACGACCATCGTCCCCGTCAGCGAGCCGTACGACAGGTCCACATCGACAGCCTCCCCGGAGCTCGCGAGCCCGAATAGGTAGTCGATCCCGTCCTGTCCCCTCAGTTGCCTGCCGCCGAGGTGCCACACGCTCGTCTCGTCGAGGCATGCGCAGACCAGCTCGATGCGCTCGTCCTGCCGGGCGACGCGCGCACGCAAATCCAGCGCGTAGACGACCGGTGTTACAGCCGGGTCTGTCGTCACGAGCCGCAGCTCGTAGGCCAGGCTGCGGAAGGGGAGATTCCCCGCCCCGACGACGCCCGGGTCGCTCATCGAGGCGACCAGCGTCGGGGTCGTCCCGTCGGGCACCGCCCACACCTCGACGCGGGACCCATCGGGGATCTCCGCGCTCAACTCGACCAGGTGCAGCACCTTCGGCTCGGTGAGGCTGAACGCGTAGCGGGAGCTACGAAGCGTCCCCGTCAGGGGGTAGTCCCCCAGGACGTAGGGTGAGAGACCGGACACCGCCATCACGAACTCGCTGCCCGTGGCGAGCCCGCGGACGTGATAGCTCTCCCCACCGATCTGCTTGCGGTAGGCGCAGACGCTGCCTCCACTCGCGAGGTCCAGTCGCCACACCCGGGCTTGCTGGCCAGCCTCGGTCGCGATCCACAGCGTCGGCCCGTTCGCCCCCATCCATCGCACCAGCGGGGTTCCGTCGCCGTCCTCCGACAGCGACGCTGGCACCTGTTCCACGGAGCCATCCGGGGTCAGGACGAGGACGGCCGGGCGCTCCACGCCGTCCCTGCCCGCCAGGACGCCGCCGACCCACGTCGTACCCGTCATGTGCGTGATGGCCTGGGCCCGGAAGCCGCTCGGCAACCGAGCGAGGGGAGCGCCAGCGGACCCATCCCACTCATGGACCCAGGAGTCCGGACCCATCCTGGTCAGGAACACGCAGCCCGACCGCGTCGCAGCGATGGGCTGCGGGAGGTCGTCTCCGGTCGCCCAGCCCTGCGAGGACAAATCGTAGCGCGAGGTCGGGGCGAGTGGCAGCGCGCCGGTGAGCGGCACGTCGTACAGATGGGGGCCAGCGGAGGACTCCGCCAGGATCATGAGACGGCCCCCCGCCACGGCGAGCCCAACGACGGAACCGCTGACGGCGGCGGTGAACTGCTCCACCGTGGAGGGCGCGGTGGCGCGGTACACGACGCCGTTCGAGGACCCGATGAACTCGCGGTCGTCGGTGTGCGCCAGGCAACTCGGGGTCCCGGCGGCGATGGTGCCGACCACCGACCACGTGCCCCCGGAGCGCTTGGCCACGTTCTGGTTGGCATCGGCGAGCCAGATGGCCCCGTCCGCCCCGATCTCCAAGGCACGTGGGTCCCCGATGGTGAGTGACTCGTAGGTGAGCTTGTCGAGGAACAGGCGTCGGGAACCGCTCTGCCGCGTGACCTGCAACCGGTAGGTGGCGGCGCCGAGGACCTGCGTCGTGACGGCCACATCCTCGCTCTGCATCGTCCCGTTCAGATCCACGGTTCCGGAATCGAGCGTCGTCGTGCCCTGCTGGACCTCCCAGAGCATGACCTGCGGCTCGTCCGTTGCGACCTCGACCTGCTCGAGCGCGACGTAGTTGAAGCCCGAGCCGACCGCGTCCGTCAGGCGCAGCTTGTAGCGGTAGGTCTTGGATGCCAGAGCGTTGTAGGTGATGGAGAACGTGACGACGTCGCCGTCCCCGGACAACGTGGTCGAGCGCTCGGCGACCTTCACGCTGTTGGTTTGGTTCCAGATGATCGCCTTCACGCTCGCGGACTTGCCACCTGACTGGCGGACCGTGTAGCGCACCGTGACGTTCCAGGCTCCGGGGGTCTGGTTCTCCGTGCGGACGATGGCATCCACGGTCTTCAGCCGGATCTCGCTGCCGTTGATGACCGTGACCGGGGCCTCCTCGATGAACGAAGACCCCACGATCACGGGATCGGCCTCGCGGTACGCGCGGAAGCTGAAGCGCCACGTCCCGGCGGCGAGCGCGGCGTCGTAGCGCACCCGCGCGCCCTCGGCGTCCAAGCGGACGTCGCTGCCCACCACGGTGGTCGGGGCCACATCCTCGGTGAATGAGGACCCCTCCACGACGGTGCTCGACCCCGCCGCGATGGTCTCCTCGATGAGGTCCCGGGACAGGAGCAGTTGCCCCGGGCGCGAGCCAGCGTCGATGCCGGAGGACCACTCGAACAGCGCGAAACTGTCCTCGCTGGCGGGGTCGATCACCATCTGCCCGGCGCCGCGCCAGGACTCCGTCACCCAGCGGAGGTCCTCGGTCCGGACGTTCTGCCAACCCGGCCGGCCCGGGAGGGACTGCCGGTCCGCGAAGATCGACTCCGCGAGTCGGCGGAACGGGCGCAGGCCCGTCTTCTCGTACAAGCCCTCGTCGAGACGGAACAGAACATCCCCGATGCGAACCGTCTCCGGCCTCATCCGGACAGGCCACCGCCTCCGAACAGCCGTGAGCGCAGGAGCTGCTCCTGATGCTGGAGTCGTACGAAGGTCTTCGTCCGCGCCCGTTCGAAGCGCTCCCAGGCGACAGCGCCAGCGCGCAGTCGGCTACCGTCCTGGACCCTGGCCGCTACGGCCACCGTGTCTCCTCCGACGAAGCCGAACTCCTCGCTCATGACCAGGTGTGCAGACGCACCGAGCACGACGAGGTGCTCCACCTCGGCGGTCAACGTCCCCAGGGAGGGGCGAAGGCGCAGCGCGAGCACGATGGGTACGGAATCAACGACGGCCGAGCGCGCGATCAGCACGGCACCATCGGGCCAGTCCGCGGCGTCTGTGAGTTCCGGCGGCAGGAACGCAGCGGGCACCTGATGCACCAGGCCGTCGCTCACCTGGTACGCGAAGCGGAGGTCACCGATCCCCGGTACCGGCGCGGCGTAGTAGTCGGAGGTCCCCTGCCACGTCAGGGTGGCCTCCCCGGGGATCCACACCTCCGGCCACAACTCATTCTCAACGACCATCGTGATGGCATCGAGGAGCCGTGCGTTCGGGAACCTCGGCTCGATCAGGACCGACGCGTTCTCATGAGCCGAGGGTGTGGTGCCCTCCTGGCCACGGTACACGGTGACCTGGCCGGTCTCCGGGTCGGCCGCCGCGGATGCAACCACGAGTTCGTCGGTCTCATCGGTGAAGCACATGCGCGTGCCAGCCTTGATGGACTGGGTGAGTGTGGTCGGCACGGTGATACTGGTCGCGTCAGCCGTCACCGAGCCGCTGAGCGGGACCTCCAGAGGGCGGTCCCCGACCGCCCAGCGCACCCTGCGCATCAGGTTGGCGAGGTTGCTCACGGAATCACCTGCTTCCGCGTCCTGAACGTGTGCTCCGTGGTGGCAGTCACTTCACCGATGGCGATCCACTTCACCGTCCAGATGCCAGCGTAGGTGGGCGTGAGGTCGAGATGGTAGCGCCCCACATCATCGCGCACGATGTCGTTCGGATAGGTGTACGTCGTGGTCTGCCCGTCAGGGGCGCGGACCTTGCACGTGACGGATGTGGGGTCCTTGAGCGACCCCTCCCGCTCGAAGCGGCAGGAGAGGCGGATCTCCGTCCCCGGGTCATACAGCGAGTTCATCGTGGCTCCTAGCAGTTTGCACCGGCGAGTCAAGCGCTACCAGGACGGCGGCCCAGTCGCTCGACGCCGACAGGGCAGGATTGAACGTGTCCGAGCCCAGCGTCGAGACCCGCCCTGCCGCGTAGCCCCGCATGTTGGATGCGGCTGAGCCGCCGGAGGTCGCGAGGGTCTGTGTCTCCGTGTAGTCGGCGTCGGCTGCTGCGCGCCGACGACCTTTGCGGCGACGGCGGCCGAGAACTGGACCGTCAGGTTGTCCGAGTTGGTGAGCGCGGTCGTGACCCGCGTCACCCGGACGCTGATGGTGGCACCCGCGCCCGCGCTGCCACCGAGGGTCCACCCCATGAGCTCGCTGTAGCTGTGCCCCTGGCTGTCCGTGAGCGAGGTGTCGGCGAACTGGCCCTCGCGCTCGAAGCGGCACGAGAGCCGGATCTCGGTGTCCGGGTCATACAGCGAGCTCATCGTGGCTCCTTACAGTCTGCAGGGGTGAGTCAAGCGCGCTCCCCTTACTGAGCATGAGTTCCGAGGCATGGGCGACGGATAGCGCGTGCGTCCACGGGCGCGCGACACCTGCCCTCTGCGAGAGGGCAGCGCAGGCGAAGACGGTCGCGATCTGCTCGATCAGCTCAAGCGAGACCGTCATCTGCACGTTCGGAGCGAACGTCAGCCCATCCTGTGCGAGGAGCCCGGGGAGCATCGCTCCTGCGCCGGGCACCGAGAGGCTTGGTTCGAAGACGGTACCATCTTGTGTGATGAGCCCCGGCGAGAGTACGAGCCCGCCTGGGATGAGATCCGGCGCGAGCGTCGCTCCCGCTTGCTCGATCCGCGAGGGTGAGATCGTGACCGAGCCCGCACTCACGACAGGCGCGTAGACCGTGCCAGCCTGCGAGATCAGCGAGGGGGAGACCGTCACCTGCCCCGGAGTGACGGTCGGCGCGTAGACGGTGCCCGCCTGGTCGAGCAGCGGCGGAGTGACGCCCTGGGAGGTCTCGTAGTAGCCAGCGATCACGCCGTAGCGGGTCCCCGAGTTGCTGTTCCCGGCGGTCAGGACCGCCACAGCCTTGATATCGGGTGAAGTCCAGGCGATCTGCTGGTTCACCGCGTTGGTGACGATCCGGAGCGCCCCCCCGGGGTTCGCGAGCTGGGAGGCCGCTGTGTTGGTCCCCGTGCTCGCCGAGGTCGTCGTGTCGTCCAGGTACGTGACCAGGACCGTGTGGGACGTGTTCGCCGTCTGCGTCTGGGTACCGAAGGCGGACCACCCGATGAGTGGCTGGCCGCCAGGCGTGGCGACCGAGGCCACCGTGGCACCAGAGCTTGCCGTGGACGTACCCGCTGCACGCACGCGACCGTAAGTGTCGATCGGTGCCTGCTCTCCTCCGAGGACCGCCGCGCGCCACCCGGTGCCCGTGCCGAGCGTCTGTACCTGGATGCGCACGACGGGCTTGTCGGCGAGCTGTGTGAGCGAAACGCCAGCGGTCGTGAGGACGGTGAGTACACCGCCAGCGTTGACCAGGAGCTTCTGCAGGGTCCCGGCGCTCGTATCGACGGTCGTCGTCGCCTGGTCGGAGTAGGTGATGATGATCCGTGTCTGGGTGTTCGCTGCGCTGGTCTGCCCCGTGAAGGCGGTCCAGAAGACGATCTCATTCCCCGAGGAGGCCTGGATATCCGCGACGATCGTGCCCGAGTTTCCGGTGCCCGTCGCCCCGGCGCTGCGGAGCGTGTCGGAGGAGTCAGCCTCGATGCCGCCGATGTCGGCGTAACGGGTCCCCGTGCCGGTGTCGCGCGTGAGGACCTCCACGCGCTTGATGTCCTTCGCCTGCCACTGGGCAGCTGAGGCGAACGACCCAGCCTCGAACCGCATCACACCGCCGGGGTTCGCGACCACCCACGCCCCGGTGGCGGCCGAGGTCTGCATCTCCGTCGACGTATCGTCGGTGTAGGTGACCTTTACTCCGAGCTTGGTCCCCGCTGCGTTGGCCTGCCCCGCGAAACACGTCCAGCCGACGATGCGCTTGCCGCTTGCCGCCTCGATCGCAGCAACGACGGTCCCGTCGGTCCCCGACGTGGAAGACCCCGCGGCGCGCAGGACCGTGAGCGCCACCGATCAGTCCCTCCGCAGGCCGACGATCTGTGCCGGGGGCTTGGCGACCTCATTCGCCACGGCGAGCCCGACCCGCTCAAGACCGATGGCTCGGAGGCGCTCGTAGATTGTGGTGGACACGATGACCGCGCCCTCCCCATCGAGTCGCAGATGGTAGGTCTTGTGTCGGTGCTCCCGTTGGCAGGACAGGCAGAACCAGCCGACGAGGTAAGGCCGCGAGCGATCTTCGATCAGGAGTTCGCCGCCACGCAGCGTCTCATGGACCAACCTGACTCCGGGCATCGCTCACCGCCTATACGGAGCACCCATCAGATCACTCTGTCGCTTGGCCTCGTCGATGTCCCGGCGCCTCGTCGAGCGCGGCTGCGAGCCCTCCTTGCGAACGCGCGCGTAGTCCTCCAGGCGGGACATCCATCGCCGTGAGGCCTCCGGGTCGATCTGCCCGGCACCCGCGCTGCGCGTCGGGGAGAAGGCCATCCTCACCGAGCGCAGCCGGGCAAGGAAGCAGCGCGGGCACTCCGTTCCGTTGGCGGTGGCCTCAGCCCCGCAGGCGCATCTCACCCCTCCACCACCTCCCCAGGCAACTCAGAGGCGTCGTTGACCGTGATGAGACGCTGCTCGTAGCCAGCGCCACGGATGGCGGCGATCTCGGCCCCGGTGAGTGGGCCGTTCCAGCGGCCCCGCTCGTAGGAGATCCCATCGATCACGAGCGGCTCACCTGCCACGTCGTTCGCGATCATATCGCGGTAGCGGGGTGAGCGAGGCAGCCCATCACGCCCCGCCTTCGGAACCCTGCGGTAGAGCGCTGGCGGCAGGAAGTACGTCTGGCCACCGATGCCGATGTCCAGGACCTCCGCGGGGGGTGCAGCCACCGCGCCTCTCGCCGAGATCATGGGGGGTGACACGATGACCGACCCAGTCGCTACGGCAGGTGCTCCGACGACGCCGGAGTGATCGATCAGCGGGAAGATCGTCGCCAGCTCGCCTGTAATGGTACTGATCTCATCCTCCGAGAGCAGGCGATCGTAGACGTCCAGCGCCCGCACATCGTAGGGTCCATACTCGCTCACGGCCACAACTCCTGCTCCAGGGCATCGTACTGAGCTGCGGAGAGCGTCCCGGAGATCTCGATCACGCGCGCTTGCAGGTAGCTCACGGCCCAGCGTGCCGCCTCGGTCTCGTCACCCACGCGCGAGGCGGCCGCCAACTGGAACTCGTGCGCCACCTGGGGGCGCTCCAGGAATGCTGCGTAGAACGCCGGGGTGTCGGTGATGTAGGAACTCCTCACGCTGTTGTTCGCGAGGGTGCAGCGTTCGCCGAACAGCTGCATGTGGTAGTCCATCATCGTTCGCATGAACGTGGTCGAGGAACCGGCCGTGCCGTCGTCCTTGATGAACTGCCACGCGTTGTAGGCACAGGCGACGTTCGTGCGCTCGAAGGCGAGCATCCAGTCGAACTGGGCGAGTTCCAAGGCCTGGTCCTTCTCCTGCGTATACCCGGCGGCGAGGAATGCGGCGCGGTTGTCAGCGTTGCTGATCCCACGGATGCACGGCTCTCCGTAGTAAGTCATGGCCCCCGTCGCGTAGACCGTGATCACCTGCTCCAGGGGATCGACGTGGGCGGCCAAGGCGGCGATCCAGTCACGGGCCGCCGCCTGGTACTCCGCCGACCAGATGTCCGGGATCGTCGCCGTCTCGCCACCCTGAGGCTCCGTGTAGGTGATGGGTCCGTTGCCGAGCTGCTTCGCCCAGTCGGGGGCGAGCCGACCGAGCATGGGTCGGAGCCGCACGGGAACGGTGACCGCCGCGAGGTCGGCATCGAGGCTCGACCAGTCATAGGTCCCCTGGACCGCCTCGGTGTCCTGCCACCAGACCTGGATGGTCTGCAGCCGCAGGTTCTTCCCGACGTTCGGGGAGTTGAGATCCCGCGTTGCGAAGCCCTTCCGTGGGCTCTTCGGGATGACCGCCGCAGGATTGCGCGCGATGTAGAACGATCCCCCCGAGCGGAGGCTCGACAGCCCGGTGCGGCGCTCGATGAGTGTGCCGTCCTCCCAGATCTCCACGAAGTTGCCGCTCACCGACTGGCGCACGATGAGCACCGTGGGGCGTCCCGGCTCGACGCGGAGCCCCCTCGCCCTCACCTCCACACCGTCGGAGCGGAAGGCGGCATGTCCCCATTCACCCGAGCTAATCAAGGCGAAGGACCGGCCCGCGCCGCTCGAGGACAGCACGGCGGACTCCGAGGTCCTTCCCTCCCGATCGGCCACGTGCGCGACGATCGTGGCCTCCGGCAGGGGCCCGAGGTCCGGGATCTGCAGACACTGCGAGGCACCGTCGAAGCGGACGAACGGTTCCGTCCACGTGAGCGAACCTGGCGGCGGTTCGAAGGGGCTCGCCTGCGAGGACTGCTCCAACATATTCGCGTCGATGAACCAGACCTGAGCGGTCGCGTTCGGATTGCGCACGAGGATCGCCGCCCACGCCGCCGACTCGGGCGCGGTCGCCGTCAGCACGAGACGGGTCCAATCCTGTCCGAGGGTCACCGTGGTACCGCTCACCGTGGAGATGTGGGTGCTGGCGGCATCCCGCCAACGGATGGAGAGTTGCACCGTTTCGCCGCCGACATCGCCGCGCGCGTAGACGGAGGCCGTGTAGGGCAGGCCCGGCTGAACGGGCGCGTTCTCGATCGTGTTCCCCGCACGACCGATCGCCACGCCCTGCTGCGTCGCCCCCCCGTCGCAGGCGACCCGCAGCGACGCTCGCCCCTGGTAGGCCGTGAGTTCGCTCCTCGTGATACTGACCCCCGTTCCGTCTGATCCAAAGCCCGAGGTGTCCTGCTCCACGTCGGTCTGGTTGCGCAGAGGCAGGAGATTCCGGGCTGCGCTGGAAGCGCGGTAGATCGGCTGAGCTGAAGGGTTGGCCTGCGTGGCGTGCTTCGCGTTGCCGCTACGATCCGGCCAGGTCACAACCGGGTCCCCGTCGGAAAGGCTGAGGTCCCCGGCCCGGTACGAGACGATGGGGCCCGGCAGAGTGGAGGCGATCGAGACGTTGGGGGCGAAGACCAGGCCCGCCCGATCGATGAGCGGCGGGGACGCGCTTGGCCCAGCGATCACCTCTTCGAGCGTGAGCAGGATCGCGGCCCAGTCGCCGCTCACCGACGGGACGGGATTGAACGTGTCCGAAGTGATGGTCGCGGTCGCGCGAGAGGCCGCCGCCATCATGACGTTGGAGTTCGCGTCGCCAGATGTGGTCGTCCGGTTCTGGCGGCCCTGCGTGTAGTCCGCGTCGTGCGTCCAGGTCCCGGTGTTCTCAAGGCCCGCTAGTCCGTACCAGACGAGTGTCGAGGCGGACTGGCCGGAGAGGCTCACGGAGGGGCTCTGCGATGTCCCATTGGTGCCCGCCGAGCCGCGCACCCGGTAGGTGTTCCCATCCCCTACCGTGCGGTACTGCGCGATCATCTGGCGGGCAGCGAGGCTCGCGGACCAGGTCGCCGTGATCGTGTCGCTAGTCGCGAGTGCGCTGGAGACGCGCGAGACGAAGACGGCGATGGTGACGCCAGAGCCCGCTGAGCCTGCCGCCCTGGTCCACTCGCGGACCTTGGTGTAGGAGTTCCCCTGCGTGTCCGTCACACCGACGACCGTCGAGGTTGCGCCGTCCGCGGTGGCGATGTTGTCGGAGCACAGCCCCACGATGAGGATGGCCCCGGCGGGGACCGCAGCCGAGGGCTGCAGGTCCAGCGTCGTGCCGGCCGCCTTGGTGCCGTTACCTCCGACTGTCGTCGGCGAGGACCACGCCACGTAGCCCCCTTAGAAGCGGAAGATCCCGGACGCGTTCCATTGCACGACCACGTCACCGCCGTTCGGCGTGAGCGGCAGGCCCGTCGCCGAGTCCCAGTACGCGAGCAGCCTCGACGTCGACTCTGTCCCGGTGTCCACGAAGAGGATCAGCGACTCGACCTGGTCGCCCGTGAGCGCCGAGAACGTGGTGTCGTTGGCGTCGAAGACACCGACCCCGCCCGTCCCGAAGGTCTTGCCCGCCAGCGTCGGGCACGAGGCGATCGCGGGCACCCTCGCCGCCGAGAGGATGTCCGAGATGAACTCGTCGCTCGCGGTGTTCGGCGTGTCGTCCGCGTGGTCCACGAACATCGCCTTGATCGTGGAGGTCCCCAGGTTGGGCCCGGTCCCCTCCACGACCACGTTGCGGTACTTGTCGAAGAGTGCGTTCGCCATCTGTTCCTCCTTCAGCGGGAGGAGGGGCGGGTGAACCCGCCCCTCCTCCACCCCAGGCTAGTTGGCCCCGATGGAGCTGGCCGTCTCGTAGCGCAGGAGCGAGTCCTCACGGACGCGCCCGTAGCCGAGCATGGCGTACCACCCCACGGAGACGAACCGCTGCAGGTCGTCGAAGGGCCCCGCGATCACGACGTGCTGGGGCTCCCCGACCGCCTCGCCGAGCGCCTGACGCCCGACGAACAGCGTGGCGTAGACGTCCACCGTGCCGCCCGAGCCCGCGTCCTGGAAGATGCGGCAGTTGGCGTTCTCCACGAACCGCACCCCCGACAGCCGCCCGATCTCCCCGGAGTAGATGTTCGCCGGGTCGGAGTAGACGTGCGGCGCGGACCACGCCTGCTGGCCCGACTCCACCTGGAGGTCGTAGTTCACGTCCGGGTGGATGTAGGCCACGTAGTCCGTGCTGTTCGCCGGGGGCGGCGTGTTCTTCTTCGCGAGGAACGCCCTCGCGCGCCGGACGTTGTTCGCCGTCAGCGTGTCCACCGCCTGGACCGTGGCACGCGAGGTGGCCGAGCCGCCGTACAGGACGTTGGTCCCACCGACGAGCACGTCCCGGGCCACGAGGTCGATCGACTCCTCCATGTTCGCCGTGATCTCCTGGGCGGCCACGAGGTCGATCGACAGGAACGACGTCAGCCGGAGCTTCTTGGTGTGCTTGACCGCGTTCCCGTACTCGGCGAGCGTGATCGAGACCTGCGAGTCCTGGATGTTCGTCGGGTTCGGCTCCGTCGCCTCGGCGAGCGGCGTCGTCGCGGGCGAGAGCGCGTTGATCAGCGTGAACGTGACCGGGTTGCCCGGCATCGGCGGGTCGGTCTCCGCCCAGCGGACCTCGGCGGTCGCCCGGAAGACGTTGGCCGCCCGGTAGGCGAACAGCGCCATCCGGTTGAAGACCTGCTTGACGGTGTCACCACCGACGAACCCCGAGCCGTCGGCGGTCGTCATCGACGGAGCTGGCATATCTCATCCCCCTCCTGGCGACGACCGCCCGGCGGGGTCGTTACGAGGACTCCGCGAGCTGTCGCCGCCTCCACTCTTCCTGTAGGCGTTGGATCTCGTCGAAGCTCTGCGCCTCGCTGATGCGCCGGAGCATCTCGTCCTGCAGGCTCGTGGGCGGCGACGGCGGTGGGGCCTCCGGCCCCTTGTCGAAGTCCTTCAGCTCCTCCGGCGGCTGGGGCTCCGGCTCGGAGGCCCGCTGCCCGAGGAGCTTCGCCCGCTCCTCGGCGAGGGCCTGAGCCTTCGCCTCCATCTGGTCCGCCGGGAGCACCTTCAGGAGTTCGACCTCCGTCGGCGTCAGCCCGTGCTGCACGCCGAGGCGCTCGGCTCTCTCGGCGCGTCGCTCCTCCCTGAGCTTCGCGTTCTCCTGTTCGAGCTTCCTCAGCCGCTCGGCGAGATCGCTCGGGGTCGGAGTCCCCTCCTCGGCCTCTCCCGTCTCACCGACCATGCCGGTGTCGAGATCGTCCGTCATGCCTCACCCCCTGGGCTCAGCGCGCCCGCCTCGGGCGCGAGCACGTCCTTCGCGCTCAGGGGCAATCTTCGAGGCGATGTCAAGTATTCACAGGCCCTCGGAGGCCGGAGCGAAGCGGACGCCGCCCTGTCGAGCCCCCGCCTGCGTGAGCCTCCGCCGGTTCCGAAGCAGCTGCTCCAGCCGTGGCGCGATGCCCCGTGGGTCGCTGCCGGAGGCGAGCACGGCGAGGTCTGCGTCCGTGATCCCGGCGGCCCGCAGCTCGGGCGCGATCTCGTCCTTGACCTGGCGCACCTGGGCGACGATCTGTTCGAGATCGACCGGCTGTGCGGGCTCACCGATCTGCCGAGCCGCGCGCACGGCCTCGGTCGGAGTGACCTCCAGGCCCGCCGTGCGCAGGCTCACGGCCTCGTAGAGGTCCTCCACGAAGCTCTCGGACCGCCTGGCGATGAGGTTGAACCAGTCCTTCGGCTCCAGCGGCTTCATGCCCCGGGCCTGGAGCACGCGATTGAACTCCCTGCGGTAGGCGTCCGATTCGCGGGCGAGCTGCAGCACCCTGGCCCGCTGGTTCCACTCGTCCGGCGAGACGTTGTTCTCGACCAGCTTCCCGATCTTCTGGAGGTTCAGCTTCACGCCGTAGTTCCGGGCGATGTCCATGTAGCCCCCGGGCCCGTAGGCCAGCTGGAGGTACTGGCTCGGGGCCATCTTCAGCGAGCCGTCCGGGTTGAAGATCCCGGGGAACGCCGCGGCGAACTCACGGCTGCCGTAGATCCTGCCGATGAATTCCTCGGGGGTCCATTGGTTCTGAACCGCCTGATGGATGATGTCGTCGAACAGCTGTGGGTTCAGACCATAGCCGCGCAGGATGGCGCGGAGCTGCGCTGCGGCGTTCTGCTCTCGCTTGTCGTCGTCCTTGGCCATCAGCGCCTCCCGAAGACCTGCGCGAGGATCGAGGCGTAGCGGGCGAACTCGTCCCGGTAGTAGCGCGTCCCCTGGGCCGCTGGCCTCTCCAACTGCCACCGGACGAAGTCGAACAGGTCGTTGCCCTTCTCGATGAACCTCTCGACGTAGCCGTTGGGTGGCTTGCGTCCCCAGAGCTGGAAGTAGAACTGCTTCGCGGCCGTCACGGTGGGATCCTCCGGTACTCCGCCGCCACCGCCGCCGACGGCGTCCGCTCCGCCAGACTCGCCGAGGTACCGCGTCAGGATCTGCACCACCTGCTCCGCCGTGAGCTTCGGCGGCTGCTCCTGCTCCGGCGGCTGCTCCTGCTCCGACCTCTCAGCCTGGGGCGCGAGACCAGCGCCCTCGTCGTTGAGCGGGGTCAGGACGGGCATCTAGAGCGGACCTCCTGGGTAACCCTGGATCGGACCGTAGTAGTCACCGAAGGAGGGCATGAGGTAGCTGACGAGCGGGTCGGGGCCGGACGCGTCCTCCAGGTACCTCCATTGGGCGTTGAACTCTCGCGAGGTCTTGCGCAGCTCCTCGATGTAGTCCGTGAGCAGGGCCCGCAGGGCGTTGTAGGCCACCTTCGCGCGAGCGTCCCACGAGCCACCGAGCTTGGCCTTGTCCACCATCTCCTGAATGGTACGGGTGGCCTCAAACAGCGCCTCCCAGTAGGGGCCGGAGTTCTCCCTCTCGGGGAACAGTTGCGGCACGATGCGCTCCAGGGTGTAGCCCCACGTGTTCGCCGCCTGGACCTGACGAGCGAACACGCGGTTCCTGGAGGCCTGCTCCGCGACCCATCGGCCGAGGGCCTCGTAGGCCGCGCTGGAGGAGAAGCCCGGGTCGGTCGCCTCGCGCTGCGCGATGAATGACCGCATCTGCAGGTACTGCGTCCACAGGAGCTCGGCGGCCGGGCTCGTCCGGTCCCCGAGGATGATCTCCTTGTCGAACCGGTTCAGGAACGCGTACGGACGCGCCATGATCCCCGTCAGGTACTCCTCCCTCCAGGGGAGGTCCGCCGCGTTCCAGCGCAGGACCAGCGGGTTGCGGTTCCTCGGGTACTGCTCGAAGCTCGCATTCGCGAACTCGCGGAGCGCGTCGTACGCGCGGCTGCGGGCGAGTTCGTCCTCGGCCTGATCCGGTGCCGCGCGCAGGCGCTCGAAGCGCTCCCACCACGGCGTCAGCTCATCGCGGACGAAGGCCTCGGGCAGCCTGTCGATGGCCCGCTCGCCCGGGTTCGGGACCTTGCGGAGGTCCTCCTGGAAGAACAGCCGGTACGCCGTCGCCCCATCCGGGTAGCGTTCGTTCAGGGCCTCCACCGCTCTCTCGTACCGCTGCGTGATGCCCAGGCGCTCGGCCGTCACCGTGGCGATGGAGGAGACGTTGTTCGCGCGCATCTCCTCGATGGTTCGGCGGCGCAGCTCCAGGTACTCCACGAGCCAGCGCCCGGCCTCGGTCTTGCGGAAGGTCGGATCAGCCGCCAGACGCCGCGCCTCGGCGAGGACAGCGGGCTCCAGCCCACCGATCTCAAGGTCGGTCCGCGCCACCCGCCAGGCCGGGTTCAGCTCCTCGATGTGTCGGATGTCCTGCTCGTACTCCATCCGACGCTCCTCGTAGGGCGGGTCGCCCGGTCCGAGGTCCGGATGCGCCTCCTGCCAGGCGATCCAGGCATCACGGACGACGGCGTAGGCGTCCCAGCCCCGCTGGACCTCCGCGTTGGCGATGAACTCCGTGGGGCTGTAGGCCTTGCGCTGACCCGAGGCGAGCTGAGCGAAGAACCCCCCGATGTCCAGCTCCCCGGTGCGCAGCTCGCGCGGGATGATCGCCCACACCCACGCCGGGTGCTTCTCCGCGAACCCACGGGCGCCCTTCGTGTTCAGCAGCTCGGAGACGGCCTGCGTGGCCGGGATCTGCACGGGCGAGGGGTTCTCCTCGGACCACATCGTCCGACTCACCGTGATGAGGTCCATGCCAGGGTGCGCCTCGAGGAACCGCTGGCGCGCCGTCGTCCAGTCCGGCGAGGTCTCGCGCAGCGCGCGCCACTCCTCCTCCAGCTCCTTCGTGGGGAACTCGATGCGCGGCGCGGCCGGGAACACGAGCGCGAAGAAGGCGCGCAGGCCAGCGAACATCCGGGCCTGCTTCACGGCCAGCTCGGGGTCGGGGTCCAAGCCCATGGCCTGCTGGAGCTGGAGGAAGTGCGTGGCCTGCATGTTCTGCTCGGCCTCGAACCACTCAGGGAAGGTCGCGGCGAGGCTGTGATGCAGCCAGGCTGGCAGGAGCGTGCCCGGCTTGGAGGGATCCACGGACCCGTACTCGAACAGCCAGGATGACAGGCGCGCCTTCGCATGCGCGTCGATCTCGCTGTTCTCCACGAGGTTCTGCAAAAGCGCCGTCACCTGTGGGTTCAGCGAGGGCACGGGGATGGGCAGCTCCCCAGCGATCTGGCCCGTGGGCACGGGGACCGCGCCCTGCATGAACAGGTTGAAGCTGGCGAGCGGGGCGGCCAGCTCCCATCCTCCGCCCTGGCCGACCGGGCGCAGGCGGCCGCCCGTCACCGCTGCGAGCAGCGGGGCCGCGCCAGCCCACCAGCTCATCGGCACCACGTACTGCCCCGTCTGCTCGTCGCGCTGCACGAGGCCCGAGCGGGAGGCCATGAGTCCCGTCCGCGCGACCCACGGGATCACGCTCGGGTTCTGGCGGATCACCCGTCCCCACGAGACGAACGCCTCCAGGTACGGCTGCACGAACATGAGGAAGTTGCGGGTCACCTCGTCCAGCCTGCCCGTCCGCGTGGCGTCGAACATGATCCGGCGGACCTGGTCGATCGCGAAGCGGCGCGCTGCGGAGCGCATGCCCTCGACCATCTCCGGGGTGAGCTTGATCCCCTGAGCCTTCGCGGCTCGGACCTGCGCCTCGAACATGCGGGTGTACCAGCTCGCGAAGTAGGGGTTGCGGTTCAGTCGGTTGGTCGGCTCCTGGAGGATCCAGCGGCTCATCGCGTTCACGGCGCGTTTGGCCGGGCCCACGCGGGCGAGCACCGTCTCGGCGATCTCGGGCCCGTGGACGTATTCCGGGATCATCTGCTCGGGCACGGCCCGGAGCATCTCTGGCGTGAGCGTCCCCTCCTTCGCGGCGCGCGCAAGCTCGGCGTTGCCGCCCGTGAGCTGGTGGGCGTAGCGGACCCCGAGGCGGACCTGTTGCTCCAGGGCCTCGTCGGTGTACCCCGGCCCCATGATCCGGGAGGCGTACCTGCGACCCTCCTGCGAGGTCAGCCACGCCATGGCCTCAGCGACCGACCGATCCTCGGGCACACCGCGCGCGATGTCGTCGAGGTAGCGATAGCCGACCTCATCCCGACCGAACTGGTGCACCAGGGCGTGGAACCACCACTCATAGAAGTCCTCGCGACCGCGCTCCACGACACCCCAGCTGCCGGAGGTCAGGGCCTGCTCCATGCGGGAGCCGATGGGGCCCGGGATCGAGCGTCCGATGGAGCCGAGCGCGGCAGCCACCGCTGGCTCAGGTCCGATCTCGGCGGGGTGCGGCACGACGACGTAGCCCGGGAGCCCGACCTCCGCCAGCTCCGGAGCCTCGATGATCGTCCGACGCCCCGCGCGCAGGCGCTCGGCGAACTCGCGCAGACCAGCGCGCTCCAAGGCCGCGATCACGCGCTCGCCCGAGGTCAGCTTCCCTGCCTGCAGTCGCCTGGCCAGACCGGCCGTGGCGAGGAACCTCGCCGTCTCCTCCCCGTAGACGATGCGCAGCACGTAGGCCGGGCGGATGACGACGAGCGGTCGGTACCAGGACAGGAAGGCGTCCTGCACCAGGAGATCGACCGTGTAGTCGATGAACCGACGCAGCGGCACGCGGGCGGCCCTCGCCTTCACGTCCGCCCCGAGCCCCCGCATGAGCGCCTGGTTGTACCGCCGCCACGTCCCGATCACCTCGCTGATGCCTCGGCGTACGAGCGCGGGGTCGATCATCTGCAGCGCGTTGATCTCCTGGGTGGCGAGGATCGGCGCGCGCACGAGCGTCGGACCTCCCTCGCCAGCGAGCACCGCGAAGACCTCCTCGGCCCGCTGGCCCGGGTAGCGCTGGCGGACGCGCTTCAGGATCTGGTCGGCGAGGTCCGGGTCGATGCCGTAGCGCCTCCAGGTGCGCCGGAGCATCTCGCGCTCCATCTTGGAGACGAAGGCCGCCGCGCTCTGGCCGCGCGAGCCCGAGGTCTGCCGGATGATCCCGGCGAATCGGAGCGCGGCCTCCTCCACCTCCTCGGCGCTGAACACCTGGGCCCGGAGCAGAGCCCCGCGGAACTCCTTGACGGCGGCCTGCGGGTTCTCGACCTGGATCTGCATGTAGGCCCCGATGCGCCTCGGGGTGCTCTCGGGCCCGAGCACGAGGCTCCGGGTGATCCTGCCCACGAGGGAGTCGGCGAGGGGCGTCGTCCGCAGCGCGTGCTCGGCGCGCAGGATGGGCCCGGCGCGGTGGGGGATCTCCATCATCCGGGGACCGAACCGGAAATCGGTCATGGCGTCCTCGATGGCCCTGAGCGCCTGGGCGGCGGGCTTGGTGATGCGCGTCACCGGGGCCTCGTAGCGCGAACCATCGGCGAGGAACAGCGGCAGCTGCTCCATGCGACGAGCGACGTAGGATTCGGTCTCGCCGAGCAGGCGGGCAGCCGCCGAGCCCGGCGGCGGGGCAACACCGAGCCCAGCGATGAGGATGCGCCGTACCTCAGCGACGATCTCGCTCTCCGACAGGCCGGCCTTGCGGGCGTTGCGGCTGAAGGTCCAGATGCGCTCGGCGACCAGCGGGTCGATGCCCGCACCGAAGTAGCGCGCCCGGTAGTTCGACACCACCCGCGCGAAGTACTTCGCGGGCTCCTTCTCGCGGAGGGCCTCGCGGACCAGGTGCTGCGGCGGCGTGAGGTCCTTGAGGGGGCCGAACCGCGCGATGGGCTCATCGACCCACCTCAGCGCGGCTGCCGCCCAATCCTCCGCCCCGATCTCCGTGAGCAGTTTCCCAGCGCGGACCGTCTTGTAGAGGTTGGCGACGCGGACCAGGGGGTCGATCTTATTGCCCAGGATGATCTGAGAGACGAAGGTCAGCCAGGGCGGGGTCCCGACGTCCCTCTCCAGCTCGCGGGCCGCAGTCGTCCTGCCCATGATGATGTCCCAGGCATCCGCGAGGGCCTCGACGACGTTCATCCGATCGGGGTTCTCGTTGTAGGCCCCGGGGGCGAAGACGACGTTGACATCGAGCACGAGGCGCGAGACCGCATCGAACGGGCGGCCGAGGCGCTCGATTGTCCACATCAGGCCGCGTCCCACCCAGGAATCGGTGAACTCGATCCTCGTGCGCTCCGCGATCTCCTTGCCCGCCGCGACGTAGTCCTTGGTGGCGTCCTCGAAGCGCTTCAGGAAATCACCCGGCAGCTCAAGCCCCATGACCAGTCGCTGGCCGAGTTCCACCTGGGCGCGCTCGGTGAGCAAGGCCGTGCTCTCATCGAGCCTCTGCGTCGGAACGCGGGCGAGCGCCGCGCTCGTCTCAAGGGCGGCCGCCGCCTCGGGCCCCATGGCGATGTTGCCCGCGATGAGGCGGCCCTCGATGGGCCGTGCGGCCGGGGCGGTCTCCGCGAGCGTGATGGCCTGCTCGGCCTCCGGCGCGATGATCCTCGCGACATCGTAGGGGCCGCGCAGGACCTTGCCCTGCGCGGTCGCCTGCCTCGCGATCTCCATCTGCACCAGGGGATGACGAGCAAGGCCCGCCAGGTTGCTCACGACCTCCAGGTTCCGCTCCAGGAGGTCCAGGTCGAGCCCACGATCGGTCGCCACAGCGACGGCGAAGGCGAGCGCCTCCGCGAAGGGCACATCCGTGCCGCGCACGGGTGCGAGCGCCCTCACCGCGTTCGCGACGCGCTTGGCGTCCTCACGCGAGACGAGAGCGGTGACGCGACCCCTGACCGCCTCCTGGGGTGAGCGTGCGGCGATCTCGCTCAGGATGCGCTCGGCCACGCTCACCTCGTAGGGCCTGAGGATCCTGCGCGCCGTCTCCAGGGAGATCGGCCCGCCGGTGACGGGGTCCTGGAGCACGGAGACGGGGGCCGACGGAGGGGTGCCCGGCCACGCCCTGAGGTCGATCGTGGACCAGGGCACGTCGAAGTACCGCGCGAGCAGGCGCGCCGCCCTGGTGAGCTGCGCCTCGCCGAGCCCGGACTGGGCGAGCGACAGGGTCATCCGCGAGGGCAGCGTTCCCTGCGAGACCTCCTCGATGCGGCGGATCCGCTTGGTGGTCTCGTCCTCATCCTCGATCAGCGAGGGGGCCGAGGTCCCGAGGCCCTGGGGGGTGAGGATCGGCACGTCTCAGCCTCCCGCGAGCAGCTTGTCGATGTACGGACGCAGCGCGTCAGCCCCGGGGCTGTCCTCGAGGATGCGCGCGACCCGCACCGCGAAGGCTCGCTCGGTCTCCACCGGCAGCCGGCTGAAGCTCGGTCCCGGCCCGAAGGGCACGCCCGCCGTGATCGGCTCATCGGGTCGGTCGCTCGGCGCGAACAGCGCCTCCTCGTAGGGGTCGCCTCCGGGCGACTCCTCGGCGAGTACGAAGGCTGGCGGTGCGACGGGCGCGGAGGCCGGCGGCGGCTGCTCCTTTGCCCCGGCGTCCACGACGCCCGCGAGCCGCCGGAGCGCGGCCCCCGTGCCGTGGGGGGCACCCTCCGGAGCGCGCATCTCGTCGCCCGCCACCTCAACCCCTCCTCAGCATCTCCAGCGGGGGCAGCGCCGGCGGTCGCTGGGGCACGGGCGCGCCGGGGATGCCCGAGGGCTGCATCATCTGCCCGACCTCCGGCAGCGCTGGCAGCGCGGCCTGCTGCTGCTCGCGGCGGCGCATGATCGCCTCGACCACGGCGTCCATCTCCCGGCCCTCGCGGAAGGCGCGCCAGGCCACCAGGCGATCCTCCAGCGGCGTGTCCGGCTGCATCAGGCCCGCCATGACCGCCTCGGCGAGCTGCTCGGCGCGGAGCTTGGCGATCTCCTGGGGAACGTCCTCGATCGCGGGGTCGTTCTCCAGGTACGTCTCCAGGCTCACGCTGCGTGACTGGCGGCGCTCCAGCCACAGGACCTGGTGGGTCGCCGTATCCAGCCCCGAGCTGGTGCCGTAGGAGACGATGTTCGCCCGGTCCCCCCGGATGAGTTCGCTCGGGCGGTAGCTGAGCTGGTAGCGACGGCCCCGGGCCAGGCCCGTGACCGTCTTGCGCCGATCGCACCAGGTCTCGTCCTGGGCGAAGGCGACCTCGTTCGCGTAGCGCTTGGCCACGGCGAAGGCTCGCTGGAGGGACCGCACGCTGCTCGCGAGCTTGCCGGTCGCCTTCTCCAGGAACGCGGCGGTGGCCTTGTTGAGCTGCACGTCGCCCTCGCGGGAGCGAGGGTTGTTGGCGGAGGTGCGCGTGGCCGCCTCTAGCCTGTCGATGATCTCGTAGACCTGGACCGAGGGGATGTTCGGGGTGATGGGCTCGAGCCGAGCATCCGGGGACAGGGCGAAGTAGACCGTGCCCGGGCCGCGCTCCGTCGGGTTCTTCACGTTCCAGGCCAACTTGCCCCCGTAGACCATCTCCGTGAAGTAGTCGAACAGGAGGCGGCTGTAGCGGTTCATCATGCGCGCGGGACCCTTGGCGTCGTCGAGCTGGCCCCGGGGCTCCCGCGACCACGTCGGCCGCGCCGCGACCTGCACCGGGCACAGCCGTGTCGTGTTCTCCATGTAGGAGAGCAGCTCGCCCTCGGGCCCGTAGGCCGTCTCGCACACCGCCACACGAGCGATGTAGGAGCGCGTGTACGCCTCGACGACCGTGATCTCGGCAGGGAAGCCCTTGGCCAGCTCCGGCAGCACGCGCGCACGCTCGGCCCCCATCCGGCGGACGCGCTCCAGCAGCCGGTCGACCTGCTCGGGGTAGCTCCGCCGCAGCCGCTCGACGAGTTCGGGGTAGTGCAGGATCACGCGCTCGGTCGGCTCCTCCGGTCGCCATAGCGGATCCACCAGGACGTACTCGGGGTCGATCCTGCGGAACCGCGGCAGGGGGATCGGCTCGGAGACGGGCCAGACCTTGACGACGGCGATGCCGGCCGCGATGAGGTCCATGCCGAAGGCCTCGGGCATGTTGAAGATCCCGCTCGACTGCGTGTAGGCGACGAGCGCCTGCTCCATGCGCTCTGCGCGTGAGGCGTCCCGCGGCCCTGCGGGCGGCACGCGCTCGTTCGGCAGCTGCTCGGCGAACAGGCGCCCCCCGTCCTCGACCGTGTCGCGGAACAGGTTCGCCACGAGCGGCAGGTCCATGTCCTGCTCGGGGAACACCCGCGACCAGTCCGACTCTACGAGGGCGCGGACCTGCGCCACGCGGGTCCGCCAGCCCGCCCAGCGGTTGGACCAGTCGTGCCAGTTCTGCACGACCTCGCTCGCGACCCGTTCGGCGAACCCACTCATGCCGACATCCTCGCTCGTCTCGCCCAGTCAGGGGTCCCGCGGAGGGCCCAGTCCGGGACCTCGGCCCGGAGGCCCTCGGCCTCCCGGATGGTTTCAGCCTGCACGATCATGTCAAGGCGATGCACCAGGAACCAATGCGCCATCACCAGGTCCTTGGTCTGACCCTCGGGCCAGGAGCACGCCTCGCGCCGCCAGACGTCACCGATCTGGCGCTCCTCGAACCCCTGGTAGGGGATCCGCACCTTCCCGAACTGGTACACGGGGCGCAGCATCTCCACACCCCGGTCGGGGTCCACGGCGTTCTTGGTCGTCACGTGGGGGATCAACGTGACGTTGCGCTGGGTCGACCACCGCTGGAAGAACGGGTACTGCGCGAGCCAGCGCTGGGACGCGTTGTGCTCCACGATCAGGTACGTGAACGGCACGCCCTCGCCGTGGGAGGCCTGCCACCACTCCTCCAGGAGCCCGGTGTACCCCGAGGGGTCGAACTCGTCGATGTACAGCAGCTCCGGGGCCCGCAGCGGTCGCCGGGCCGCCCGGTGCACGACATGCACCCTGTCGGCGTAGATCAGGAAGTGGATGATCGCCCAGTAGTGCGAACTCGATGGGTCCACGCTCACCACCGAGGCGAGGGGCTGGGTCCGCTGCAGCGGCCAGGCGAGCTGCCCGAAGCTGCGGTCGTGGTCGAAGCAGCCCTGGACGATCGCCCCCCTCTCATCGGTTCCGCCCTCGAACCAGGCCCTCTGCGCGAGGAAGCCGGTGGGGTCGGTGTCCTCCTGCTGCCACACGAGCAGGAAGCGCCCCTCGTCCTTCGCCCTGAACCGGCGCAGCCGCGCCCAGCTCACCCTGGCCGGGTCCAGGAGGCATCCATCCGGCCAGGGCCCCGTGTGCTCGACGCCGTTGCAGCGGCGGTCGTCGTGGGCGGGGAACCGGATCCGCTTGTACAGCGGACGGGGCTCCCCGGTCTGCTCGTCGATGTCCTCGGGGTCCACCTGCTGGCACACCGACCAGGACAGGTCCTCGGGGCCGTAGCGCGCGTTCGAGATCACGTACAGCCAGGCGGGACTCCGCTTCGTTGTCGTTCCACTCGACGAGCTTCTGGCGCTGCTCGGCCGTCTGCGAGTTGGACTTGTCGATGAGGTCGTCCCAGATCACGCAGGTGAACCGGCCCGACAGGATCGAGGCGTCGTAGGAGCCCGCCGCGATCGTGGGCTCCTTCTCCATCAGCCGGTCCCAGTCCAGGGGCTCGACGAGCAGCTGCTCGATCGACCACGGCGCGGCGGCGTCCTCGGGTCTGAAGCGCCCGTAGAGCTGGATCAGGCGCTTGTTGTGGCCCATGGTGTGGCGCAGCCGCTTCACGTACCACGTGGACTTGGCCCAGCTCCGATGCCCCACCAGGATCCGGGGCTCCTTGCCCTGCGAGCGCTCAAGGGTCACGAGCCACACCACGATGTCGTGGGTGATCAGCGTGGACTTGCCGATGCCCGGGGGGGCGTTGACGACGACGTACTCCTCGCGCGGAGAGTGATACAGATCCAGCAGTTTGTTCGCGCAGATCACGGCCCAGGGAGGGTTGTGCGAGCGCCCGAGGACCTCCCTACGGAAGGCGGCGAAGTCCGCGAGGTAGTCCTTGGCCTCCTTGGACAGGCGCTCGTAGGGGATGGGGTCCCCGGGCAGGATCTCGGCGAGCTTGCCCGGCCCCATCCCGATCTCCCTCAACCACTTCTCGGCGGTCGAGGGGGACATGCCGAGGCGCTTGGCCGCCACGCGGATGGGCTGACCCCGCAGGACCACGAGGCGGATGAGAAGCTCCCTGCGGCGCTCGCGCTCCTTGGGGGTCATGCGCCTCAAGGGGGCCCCCGCGCCCGTGGGGTCGAGCACGCCCTCCTCGGTCGCCTTGGCCCACCACTTGTAGGCGGTGGCGGGGGCGATGCCGAGTTCGTGGGCGACCTCCAGGTAGCCCTCGCCCTCGGCGACGCGGGCGAGCCAGCGCTCGAAGCGCTCCTGGTAGCGCGCGCTGACCTTCGACTCAGGCTCCCTTCACGCGCCGCAGGCGCGGGTTCGCGCGCTTGGCCTTCTCCGAGGCCTTGCGCGCCCCTTCCGCAAGGATCGCCCGTGCTCGGTCGATCGAGATCCCTCGCTCACGCGCGATCTTGCGCGCGTTGGCCTCGAAACCCCTCAGCACCTTCTTGGCCACAGCCCACCTCCCATCCTGGTAGCACGCCTCGCAGCAGTACGCCGAGATACAGATCGTGACGCTCGCGGACCCCGCGGGGCTCGTCGAGGTCACGCCCTGCGTCCGAACGATGCTGGATGCCCGGCTCATCTGCTCCTTCGGCGCTTCCTCGCTCGGCCCGCGACGCGGTAGGCGATCGCCTTGGCCTGCGCGGGGGGGTATCCCTCCCGGCGCAGCCTCGCGATGTTCGCCGAGATCGTCTTGGCGGAACGTCCCTTGGCGAGCGGCATCTCGCGTCAAGTCTGCCAGGGCGGTCAAGCGCAGGGCTTGACCAGGTGTGCGAAGATGCACGGGACACACGCGAGCCGGTCACCCCGACCCTGTGCCGCTGGTCGCCGAACCGACCCGGACACCGGGAGGCAGGCAAGACGGAAACCCTGGTCGGGCCCCGAAGTGCGGGTGAGATACCGCGGCGCGAAACGCGCCACCCCCCCCATGGAGGGGACCTCTACGCCTCGGAACCCCCCCACACCTAGGGGAGGAGGATCCCCTGGAAGGATGAGGGGCTCGGCGGAGGTCACGTGGCAACGACACCGAGCCCCTCATCAGAGGAGGTACCCCATGGCACTGGTACCGCTCGGGACCGTAGCACGTGGAGTGGGGTCTGTGCAAGGACCGGGACCGAAAGAGTGGCGGTCGGATGGCGGAGGGGGTAAGAGGGGGGGGAGGAGGGCGCGGGGGTCCACCCCGGGTC
>FWWM01004871.1_pt1 | contig 30480 bp, 26 predicted proteins | sample 2228351 | NCBI WGS metagenome assembly FWWM01 (sample SAMEA103939774, study PRJEB20133) | metagenome | reverse complement strand
ACAAGCTTCAATGTGGCCACGGCCTTTCAGCCGTGGAAACAGCACCCCTCTTTTGCCCTTATCCGGCCTAGCTAAACGAGGGCCGATTCGAGCAGCTCCATTTTAGACCCATTTTTGCCCCGAGTCAAGGCCCCGGAAAGGGCCTTTGACAGCGGTTTTTCGGCTCCGGATCTAGGATTCGAGCGAGTCCAGGGGTTTTGGGCACCACCTCGCCGCTCGCAGAGTTTTCTGCGGCTCTGGCCCGTATGGGGTTGTTAAGGTGCTGGCCTCAGACTACGGTGGGGCCTGGAGGCTTGAGGTTAGGCTTGGCCCCCAGGAAGCGGATGCGCTCCTCGGCGGTGCCCTCCACGGGCCCCAGGTTGGCCACTAGCAGGGCATCTTCCTTTAGGTTCATCACCGCTCTCAGGGCCTTCTCCATCTTCAGGAGCTCCATCGGCGAGAGGTCGCACAGGAAGACCGAGTACTGGAGGGGCTCTCCGTAGCCCAGCATCTTCTTGTGCGTCCTCCTGAGGCGCTTAGGATCTCTTACATCATAGCATACAAGGTAGCGTCTGCGGCTCATCGCGTGCAGAAGGGTGGGTAACTGGCCAGCTCTCCCAGCAGTGCTCTTCCGAGCAGCCGGGCCTGGATCTCGAGGGTGCGTCGGTAGGTCGCCCGGTACCCGAAGATGGGATGCTGAACCAGGGAGTTCATCCGACTTTCGTAAGCCTCGACAACTTTACGGCGCGCCGGGTCCTTCAGGGCACAGGCGGGTCCGCATCTGAGAAAGTCGTCGTCTCCGAGCATGCCGCTGTTCAGCAGGCGGAGGGCTGCGGAGTCGGCCACCAGGGGCCGGAATTCCTCCATGAGATCAAGGGCCAGTGAGGGCCGGCCGGGCCGGGGTCGGTGATAGATGCCGGCATAGGGATCCAGGCCCACTGCCAGCAGTGCCTTCACTGCATCCTTCAGGAGCAGAGAGTATAGGAAGGAGAGGAGGGCGTTGACGGGGTCGGGAGCTGGCCTCCTGCGGCGACCCTCGAGTTTGAAGCCCATGGGGTCCTTGAGTATGTCGGCAAAATGTCTGAAGTAGAGACGCCCCGCCACGCCCTCTATGCCCAGGAGTTCGTCAAAGGACCTGACCCCTCCGGCAGCTCTGGCAAGTCTTGAGAACTCCTGGAGCACGTGGTCGCCTATTTTGTTGTGGTTGCGGCGGAGGATCGTCCGCTGGTTTCTGAGCTTCCCGGCCACTAGGGCCTTGGCAAGGGGCAGGGCCACGGCCTCGCTCTGAACCGCGGTGTACTGGGCGATCCTGAGGTGCACGTTCTGGCCCATAACGGGGGCGGTGACCCCCACCAGCCATCCTCCGTAGGTGTGGTGGAAGATGGGGATCCCCTGCTGGAGGAGAGCCCTCACGGTCTGCGACGAAACCTGCACGTTGCCGTACAGGCTTACTTGCGATATGTCCAGCAGCCGAAGGGAAGCTGGCTCTCCTTCGGGCGATCTAATTACCAACCTGTCGCCATCTTTCCCGAGGCAAGCGCCCTGCTCGAGGATGTAGAGAGGTGCGGCGTCTTCCTTGGCGGGAGCTAGCCTCCTGACCTCGTCCACTTCCCTTCCCGTGAGAAGGTTCGTCTCGTCGGGCAGGCATATCCCTGCCAGGGAGCACCGGACGCACTTGGGGCTGTCCACCAACGGAGGGGGGAGCTGTCCCGCGGCTGCTGTTTCTCGCAGTTTGGCCAAGGCTTCCAGCACCTTGGCTTCGAGCTCCGGCGTGAGGGCAACGGGCACGCGCTGTTTGGTCTCCGCGTAGTAGAGCACTCCGCTCTGGCAGGGATAGCCGTTCTCCCTGAGGGCCATGATCTGAGCGCAGAGCTGGACCAGCTCCGGTTCTCTGGGGCCTTCGCGGCCGGGCCGGCCCTTCTTGTAGTCGACCACCACGACCTTAGCCTCCGACACCTCGACCAGATCCACCTTGGCCACGATGCCGAGCACGGGTGCCGAGAGCATGAGGGATTGGGCCCGTCCTGTGGCTCCCTCCACGAGCTCCTCCGGCGTCGGCAGGGTGCCTGCTTCCTCGTCTACCCGGGTGTGCACCATGGAGCCGAGGAGGGTATCTTCGCTTTCGGCCCATTCGCCGTGGATCCATTCCAGGAAGAAGCTTCTGGGGCAGTAGACGAAGGCGTTGAGCATGCGGGCTGGGACCAGGGGTAGCCCTTCGGCATCCTCGTGCTCCGCTGCGGGTCCCAGGGCTACAGGCTCTGCCATTCTATCCTCCCGTAGGAAAAGGCCTTGTAGCTGCCGCGTAGCGCAAAGCGTTTAAGCTGGCTCGCCACTACAGCGCAGACCCCGAGCGCCTGAAGGGTCCTCTGCGCGTCCGGCTCCGTTGCCCTACGGACGTCCGGGTGCCTCACCAGGCTCCGGGCTGCCTCCAGAGAGGCAGGGTACCGCCAGAGGGGCCAACGTAGGGCGGAGCGGTCGAAGCCCACGGTTGGGGGCTCGTCCGAACCTGGTCTCGCCCAGAGGGCGGAGAAGAGGAGCATTCCCTCCAGGGCCAAGAGGTTGGCACCCGGCTCCACCTGCTTTGGAAGGTCAGACGGGTTGCGGTGCATTAGGGCGTATTCCCGCCGCTCGAGGGGATCCCACCTAAAATTGAATTCGCCCTGGGCATACATCCACGGTCCGAAGAGCGCACGCTCTATGTCCTCGCGGGTGCAGATTTCCCTCACCCCGGCGGCGGCCTTGAGAAAGTATTCGCTGCCTTGGCCCCGCCCGAGCACCAGGGGGCTCCATGCGGCCTTGTCGTCCTTTCCTACTTCGGCCAGGATCGAGGCCAGAAGGTCCAGGGCCGCACGGTAGTTGGAGGCCCTTAGCCGTCTAACCAGCGCCCTGAGGTCCCTGGCTGCTATTTCGTTGGGCTTTGACTTCGCCTCCCTGTATAGGGCATCGATCAGGCCGGCGGGGCTGTGCGGCAAGATCTGTTTCGATGCGTGAAATATGGTGTCCACCAGGTCGTCGCGGCTTAGGGGCTGTGTGAAAGAGAGCACGGGACGCCAAGCTCCCTGGTGCACCTCCCAATGGAGACGCGGCTCCGCCGGCGGGTCGGCAGATCGCGTGAGGAGGCCCAAAACGCCGGCGGCCATCATAAACCCTATGGGGGTACATCCATCTGGCCCGGTCAGAAGGTGCTGGTGCATGGTTCCCTCTCCTTGAGCTTCATGGCGTCGACAGGTCTTGCGACTGCCCGTTGGGCTGTGCAGGTGCCCTGCGTCGGCTGGAGGTTCCCGCCTGCTCGAGCTCGCTCTGCCTCCAGTCGGCCATCCTGAGGATCATCTCCAGGAAGGCGAGTCCCCACCAGCCGTACTTCCTCACGAGCCTCCAGAACCTGTCGGCGGTGCTCATGTTGAGGTTCCACATGGGTGGCGCCTCGCCTTCGAGCAATATGCTGGCGGGGAGGGCCGGTGGATTGTCCTCCCCATCGGGGCAAGAGCCGATGGACAGGCAGGCTTTTCCTGAGAGCGGCCTATCTGGTGCTGGGAAGAAGGGGCGACCGGCGCCGTGGTGGCTGGCCAACAGGTGAAGGACCAGGTCGGGGTCGTTGGCGTGCTGGCGGAGGCCGCTCCATGCCTCTGCTAGAGCTGTCGATAGGGCCTCGTGGCGCCAGTGGCTGGGCAGACTGGCCAGCTCACGAGCCTGCTGATTGGCTTTGCGGTCCCTGGGGTCTCTGGCCGACTTTGCCAGTAATTGGGGCGGCAGGCCGGGACCAGGCTCGACGCCGTAGAGCCATGCCTGGAAGTTGGGGTGGGCCTTTCCGACGTCGTGGAGCAGGCCGGCGAGGAACAGGTCGTCCACTATGGCCTTGGGTAGGCCTAGCTTCTGGGCTGTTTCTTTAGCCCCATGGGCCACGCCGCAGGAGTGTTCCTCGAGGGGCACGGGCCGGCCCACGGAAGTGGACGTGTCCTCTGGGTCGGTGCGGGCCTTCGGCTTGCGTTCTGTGGCCAGGACCCCGGAGCCGTCGGGGTATGGCGTCGGCGGTTTGCGGGCCACGCTGAGGAGGCGTCCTGAGGCGGTGCGGAGGTCCTGATCCAGGGCGCAGTCCTTTATGAGCGCCAGGAGGCCGTGCTCAGCCGCCTTCGCGGCCTCCACATCGCCGGCCTGTAGGGCATCGGTGAGGTCGGAGAGGAGAGCCTTGGCCCTGTCGGGGTCGTGGGGATACAGCCACTGCTCGAGGAGGGCCGGGTGGAGGCGGATCCTGTCGAGGCTGTTCGCGGCCACTTGGGCGGCCTCTGCCAAGTCCTTGACGGGCGCGGTGGAGCTTGGGTTCCAGCCGAACTCGTCGCAGGAACCGTACTTAGCTGGCACGATGATGGTCTCGCCCGGGCCGATCTTGGAGGGATTATATTCCAAGGTCGCCTCTCGGCCGACCCAACGCAGGCACGGAAGGCCGGCCTGGCCTGCCGGCTGGGGCTCCTGAAGGGCTGTCTCGCCCTCCACGTCGCCTGGGTCGTCGGCCGGGCTTAGGCTTAGTTTCGAGAGCCAGGTCCTGACTACGTGGATGGGCAGTTCCATGGCCTCCAGCTCCGAAGGCGGCATGAGCTCTGCGATCTCTTTCCAGTTTTCCGGGTGGTCGGGATCCAGGTCTGCCCTCCACACGATGGAGACTTCGGGCGGCGCGGCGTCGAAGCCGTGGAGGAGCTGAGCTATGTCGGGCTCGGGCTGGGGTATGGGGCTGGTCTCCGCCAGCATGTCGAGGTGGGTGGGGAGCAGTTCGGGAGACTGGCGGATAGGCGAGAGCATCTGGGAGAGTTCGTCGGGGCGCACCTGGCCTAGAATCTGTCGGAGGCCCTCCCAGCTGAGGTCTTGTGGCTTCCGTTCCTGGAGGAGATCCCACGTAGGTCTGAGGGACTGTCCGTAGACTGGGTCCGAATTCTTGGCCCGCAGGGCAGCCTGGTTTGCGAAGATGGCGACGGGTGCCTGAGGGACGGTCCCAAGCCTGTTGAGGCGTCCGAGGCGTTGCACGAGGGCATCGAGGGAGGGAAGCTCGACCACCATGGCGTCGAAGTCGAGGTCCGCGCCCACCTCGATGGTCTGGGTGGCCACCACCAGCAGGGGCCGCTGGGGAGTTTCCCGCGAACGTCCAGCCAGCATGCGACCCAGATGGTCCTTGAGGATGCGGTCCTTGTCCAGGGGTCTTATCCTGCCGGTAAGCAGTATGACGTCGCAGCCGAGCTCCTCGCACCTGCCCCGTGCCTCCTCGAAGGTTTGCCTGGCCCTGAGGACCCTGTTGCACACGGCGGCCGTGACCGGATGGTTGCCCTGGGCGATGAAGCGCACGGCCTGCTCTGCCATCTTTTTCGGCAGCTCGTCCTCGGGGACGGGCCGGACCTCGACGAGGGGCTTGGGGGCGGCGAGCCGTTTCTGTATGTCCTCTGTTGGCCATTGGGCAGGCTGTCGGTCGGGCCGAGGCGTCGCCGTGAGCTCCACCACCTGCCAGAAGCCGAGGAGGGAGGGTTCCTGGCACTGTGTGCGCATCTCCTCGACAGCCTGTAGGGTGTTGATGAAGGCGTCGGACAGATGGGCTTCGTCCACGAAGATGAGGGCATCGGAGCAGGCCAGAGCGGCGTGGACCGAGAGGGGGTTCGTGGAATCTCGTCCGTAGCCGTAGCCGCGGAAGAGGAGGCGGGAGCCTATCTGGTCGACGGTGGTGACGACCAGGGTGGGCTGCAGAGGCGACGTTATCCACTGTTTCTCTATGAAGCCGCCGCCCCGCAGGCGCACGACCTGGAGAGGGTTTTCGGCCTCCCCTGCCAGTTGGCAGAGGCGTTCGGCGGTCCAGCGGAGGGCGGGTGGGCCTCCGGACAGGGCATGACGGAGTTTCGCCGCAAGCTTGAGCCCCTCGTCGTAGGCGCTGTCCACCACGAGGCGCCGGTCCACCACATAGAAGATGCGTCTAGGAGGTCGGCGGGCCGCAGTGTTCGCTATCCACCAGAGGGCTATCTCGATCACCTTGGTCTTGCCTGCCCCTGTCGGCAGGTCTATGAAGGGGGGCCAGCGGCCTTCTTCAAGCACTCGGTTGGCGAGCTCCTCTTGCCACCGAAATGGCCTGTAGCCTGTGGCTTCCTGGAAGAAATCGGCGAAGATTGGCGGGCTGTCCATGGTCACAGCTCCTGAGGTAAGAAGAGTCCCATGCCGCGGTATCTGCCGCGCCCGACTAGGACGGGGCCCGACACCTCATCCTTGAAGACGAGGACCGCGTGCACCCTGACTGAGGGCTGGTCCGGCGGATAGCGTGGGAAGTCCCGGGCGGGCGGCACGCCGCTCACTACCGAAGTGGGCCGCACCACCACATGCTCGGGATCCGGCAGGCCGGCGTTGCGGCAGGCGAGCCTCAGGAACCCCTCGGCCTCGGGTCCGAAGGGTTCGTCCGGGTGCCTGTCGAGGACTACCGGGGTCACGGAAGCCCATACTTTGGAGGGCTTCTCCCATCGGCGGGCCCAGACGGTAATGGGGAGGTCGGAACGGAAGTCCCGGCCTATGAACTCCAGTTCCCACGCGCCTGCAGAGGAACGGAGCTGTAGGGGCCCTCGAAGGATGGACAGGAGCCGCTGCCTTATGGAGGCATCGACGTTGTGCGGCAGTGCTACGCCAACGCCCAGGAGGGTGCCCGTGCTGTGCCGGTGGCCAACGGCGGGGAGGGCGAAGCAGGCCATATGGGCGGCAGAGGCGGGTCTTCCCTGGGGGTCGTGCCCGCTTATCTCCTGAGGTATCTCCCCGTAGCTCCTCTGCCAATGGGCGAGGATGGTCTTGTGGAGGAGTGTAGCGACAGAGGTGCAGGCCAGGATGGGCAGGGCTGGGCCGCTGGATATCCACAGGGACCAGGCAGGACCGAAGGCGCCGACAGCCAGGATGGGCGGCGGGGCGGAGGGCGAAGCACTTCTTCGGTAGAGTTGGGGGTGGGAAGGGAGGTAGCCCCTCAACTTCGAGGACCGGTAGCGCTGATAGTATGTCTCGAGCAGGTCCAGGAGCCCAGGGAAGGCCACCCGCATGAGGAGGTCTCCGGTACTGGCCGGCTCCCAGGTGGCTGCATCGTCCCCGTCGCCGAAGGGAGAGTCGGAGACCAGGAGGCGTACCAGGGATGAAGAATGTCCCACGGCGCTCACCCGGGAACACAGGGCTTTGAGGGCCTCCAGCTCATGGAGCTCCAGGTTGGCATCTGGCCACCGGTACTCAACGATGGGATGGGCTAGCCAGGCGGAAGTGAACCTTCGCTCATGGCGCGGCCTCTGGGCTAGGACCGACTCGAGGTTCGCGGGCCGCTGTCCCTCCTTGTCCTTCTTGTTCTTAAGGACATCGTTGGCCGGCACGTAGGCAAGGAAGCTCCTTTCGTGCACCGCCTGTTCTCTGAACCTCAGGACGGGCGGCCCCAAGGCGGCCAGACGCTCCAGCGCCTGTCTCTCGGCCTGGGGCGAGTTGGCCTCGAAACAGGCGGCGGCCATGGCGTAGTAGACCCGGGCGAAGTGCGGGGGCCACTCCGCGTGCTCGTCGTCATCGACCCGCTTGGCGGCCACGCGGTCGGTGAGGAAATACAGCTGCAGGGCGAGCATCACTCTCCCTCCCCGGCCCGGATCCTCCTCAGGTTTTCCTCGACAAGCTCGACCAGTTGGGGCGAGGGCCTCAGCACTATGGTGTCTGTGTTCCACTCGAACCCTGCATTCATCAGCTCTCCTACAGCCTGATCGTACAGGGAGCGCAGCTCCCCTAGGTTGTAGGCGGAATCCAGGGGGATGGGCTGTCCGGGCCTGTTGGGCACCATCTCCACGGCCCTGCCCACTGGGTAGAGGTCGCATCGGGAGCGCAGGCTGTAGCCGTAGATCTCCTGCTGATAGCACACTGCGGCCAGGGCCAGGACGGCCAAGTAGGTGCGGCCCGCGGCGTCCCTTTCCGGAGAGCTCCTTCCCTGGTGTGTTGGGAAGCGTAGTTTCCTCAGGCCTGCAAGAGAGAGGACGGTGGTCTGCCGGGCCCGGTCCACGGTCACTCCTCCTGGACCGATAGGGGTGATGATGTTGCCGTGGTTGATGACGGAAGGGCTTCCGTCCTTCTCGCCGCGTCTTTTGAGGAGCTCTGGTTTGTTGTCTTTGTCGCGTCGTGCCTGCTCTGGGTGGATGGTCCAGGGGCTATCGGGGTTGTCGGTGCGGTATATGGAGATCGTCTTCTGGATCCCCAGGGGATCGATGCGAACTGCCGAGCGCCTGCCCTCTTTGACTTGAAAGCCGACGATCTCGGAGACGAGGGTCCTGGCGAACTTGGTGCCCAAGCCTCCGGTCTCCAGGTCGGCGGAGTTCCAGGCCCCGAAGATGAGGACAGGGGGACAGAGCTCCAGGAGCGCCGAAGCGTTTGAAGGCGAGGCGTTCCTGATCCGCTGGCCCTGGGACGACTTGGGGAATGGGGTTCCGTCGAGGAGGCTATCGCGCAGTATGGCGTCGTACACGCGGTGAGGGGCTGCCAGGAGGCTGATCCTGCCGTACTGAGGGAGATCTACGGCAGTGAAGTCGACTTCGATGTCGGGGAAGGGAATTATGCCGCGGTGTCTAGCATCCAGCAGGGCCTCCTCGAAGCGGTTTGCCTGGGATTGCACGGAGTCCAGGAGCACGCACTGCACATCCTGCTGGTCGACCCGCCTAGTCTCGATCACATATTGACCCTGTTCGTAGGTGGGCGGGAAAAGCTTGTCGTACGGACCGCCGGCCGGTTCGAGGTCGGTGACGATGCGGAACGCCGCGCCCTCGCCCTGGACCCACTGCCTGATGTCCTCGTATCGGATGTTCATGGTGCACCTCCCGTTAATTAAAAGCTGTGGACGGCTCCGCCCACTGATTAAGTTCAAGGATATATTATTGGGGAAAGAGTGGGAAGACTGTCCTTCCCACCGATCGAAACATTGGCTAAGTAACCAGCAGGGGCTTGGCGTTTCAGTCGGTTTCTTTGGTGTCCGACGGTGCTGGGGGTCGGCGGAGATACCTGCCCGGATAGGGGAGCTTTTCGGGTCCCTTAACCAGGTCCAAACAGCGCGCCATGGCTCGAGCGCTCCTACCGCAGACCTTGCTCATCGACCCGCCGGGGGGAGCAGTCGCCTGCATGGTCGGTGAGTAGGGATTGCGCGTTGAGGTAAGGAGTCTTGACCACTGGGCCGCAGTTACCCGAGCCATCTGCGTGGCTAAGGCTACGGTCCAGCATCGCTCTGCATCCAGCAGCCGGTCCCCAAGGCCTCCTGATACGGAACGGCAGTAGAGCCCCTTGAACTGGATCTGGCTATGACAACTGTGCTAGGTTCGGAGAGGCTACAGGGCACGGTCTTAGACCGCTTTTTAGGCAGCAACTAGCGTTGGTGATCGGGTGTCACCCCCTTTGTAGGAGCATGCGAACCCTCAAGTTGCGAGGGAGTTGTGTAGGCGCGCTTGGGCACCTGCTGCTGACTCTGATTGGGCGCATTCGGGGGCGTCTCATCTGTGCCCCTCACTGAGCGTGAAGGCGGAGTCTACGAGACGACAAAGATGTCTCTGGGAAAGTTTGTAAGAACTTCGCATCCAGTTTCGGTGACGACTACGGTCTCGCTGATCATAACGGTGTATCGGCCGAGTTCTGTAAGGCCCGGTACCAGATGGAATGTCATACCGGGCTGGAGCGGGCGCTGGTCCCCGTCCCATATGGAGATGATATGGCCTTCGCCCCAATCCGGGGGATAGTTGATGCCGATAGAGTAACCTGTACGGTGGGCATGGAGATGCCCATAGCCGTACCGTTCGAAGACGGCACGACTAACGTTGTGGACCTCATGGGGAGAGGTGCCGGGCCTGATGGCAGAAATGACGCTTTCCAGAGCCTCACGCACAGCATCCGCTCGGCGGACGAGTTCCCGATCTGGTTGCCCTACCGTACCAGTGCGGAACAGTGCTGCGCAGTATCTATTGACAACGCCCGGGAGCTCGTAATTCAGTACGTCGCCCTCCTGGTAAACCCTTCCCGCCCAGGTGCTATGGGCGAGGGATGTCCTGGGGCCGCTGGTGATGAAGGGCGGTAGCCCAGCATATTCGCTTCCAGCCTGGATGAGTGCAGCCAACGTGGCCGCCGCCACTTCATTTTCGTTGGTCCCTTTCCTGGAGGTGTGAACTGCAGCGGCCATTCCGCGCTCTACCACGGTTGCCGCGGCGCGGATGTAGGCAAGCTCCTCGTCCGATTTGATCACCCGCAGTGCCTCAACCAAGCCCGAGGCGTCCAGGAGCTGGCCGCCAGCTTCAGCGATGCCCTGCTGGAGCTGCAGATATCTCTTCGGGCTGACAAACCAGGCATCAGATTCTGCTCCGATCACTTTGTCGGCGACGCCCAGTTCATGCAGGAGTCCGAGCGTCACGGCTACCGGATCCTGACGGTCCTCGTAGCCGACTGCGAGGCGAGCCCAGCTTCTGCCGAGCGTGTTACTGGTTTCGAGCCTACGCAATATATTGATCGGACGATAGTTATGGGTGACAACACATGCCTGATAAAAGTAGTATCCTGGCGTGTCGTGTCCGGTCAAATAGTAAATATTCTCAGGGGTGAAGCTAATGAATGCATCCAGGCCTTGTTCTTTCATGCTCGACCGAGCCGCATCAAGCCGTCGGCGATACTCGGCGTCGGTAAAGGGGAGGGGCGATACGAGGGGCCCGGTACCTTCGAGAATTCTCACCCGCTCCACTGCCATGTTTCACCTCTCAGATCACACGGTGTGCGACGCCCAGTCAAAACGAAAGGCAGTCTATGGGTTAGTAGCCGTTCCCAGGAGATCGGCTATGGTGAGGGCGTATATCTGGGCTGCCTGCACGAGCTCTTGCACTGCCACGGACTCATCCGGTTTATGCGCCGCGAGGTCTATGCTCCCAGGGCCGAAAATGACTGTGGGCGTGTTTCCTTCATGGACGAGGACGCTCGCGTCACACGTCGCTGGCCATCCGTGAACCCCGGGGTCCTTTCCCAGGACGTGTTCGGAGGCACGGCGCAGCGCTACGACGACCGGCTCATTGGGGTCGATCTCCATAGGCAAAGCTAGGACTGGTATGCTCAGCTCGAACCAAAACTGATCGTCCTGGAGGGCGAGGTCGTCCAACAAAGTTTGAAACTCTGCGATGACCTCGTCCGGGCGCTCGGAGGGAAGCACACGACGATCCACTGAGAGAGAGCACTCATCCGGTACCATCCAGGTTATAGTACCTCCGTGGATAGTGCCGACGGATACCGTAGGGTGACCCACAAGGGGATGGGAACGCTCGCGTAGCCGTTTGTCTAACTGCTGCACCAGATCGACTACTTTGGCCGCCTTGTGGATGGCGTTCACGCCCCGGTGGGGAACGCTGCTGTGGGCGGCTATTCCTCGAACTTTAATGCAAAAATTTATGTCTCCCTTATGGGCAACGACGGGACGAAGGTCGGTGGGCTCCGAGATTATGGCCCAGTCGCCGCAAAGCCCCTTGTGCACCGAGTGGCGAATTCCGATGCCGCCCGCCTCTTCGTCGCCGACGAAGGCCAAGGTGAGGGTGCCGCGAAGTGGGAGCGCAACACGACGAACAGCGTCTACCGCCGCGAGCATGGCCGCTATGCCGCCCTTCATGTCCGCAGAACCCCTTCCGTAAAGGCGCCCGTCTCGGACCTCCGGCTTATAGGGATGTACGCTCCAACCCTCACCTGCGGGCACCACATCAAGGTGGCCACAGAAAACGAGATGTGGCCCTGGTTGTGGACTTGTTATGCGGGCCACGACATTGGCGCGACCAGGAGCGAACTCCACAAGTTCAGCAGGGAGGCCGGCATCGGTCAGGTAACCGGTGAGGAACTCGGCCACAGGACGCTCGTTGCCTGGAGGGTTCTCGCTGGGGATCTGGATGAGGGCACTGGCCAGATCAATCAGCCGGTTAGTATCAACCGCATCTCGCAATTGGGCGATGCGATCGTTCACGTCAACCTTCCAAGCGGCGGATCGCCGTTGTGTAGTACCCACTTTAGCAGACTCGGAATGGACTGTCAACGATGGCGAGGTTTTCCACTCGTGGGTCTCGATTTGCACGGGCTCGCCGGACAATCCTCAGGTCGTGCGGGCTTCCCCTACACTGATGGCAAAGGGTATGCGCCAAGCACAGCCGGCGTCGGCCGCGCGATCTGGGGGGAGCGTGCCACTGCCTCTAGGGCCCGCGGTGCCACCTGATGCCTTTGGGCGGGATGCTGAGCGGTGGGACCCGCGGCCTGCATGGCCCTGCTCCAGCTGCGATACCCTGGGAGATTGACAGGCGGTTCCGGAGCAGTTGTCGCAACGGGAGGTTATGAAGCGCGGGGCCACGCTTGGGGCGGTACAGCGCGCGGGCACGCGAAGGGACATTCAGACGGCGACCCCTGAGCGGCATCCCCATCAGGGGCAGCTGGGGCCCCCAAACCCGCTTGAATGCCGCATGGGGTGCGCCGATCTGCCATCGGCTCTCAACGCCGAGAGGGCGCTCCACCCTGGAAGCATTACAGGGCTGCGGGCAACGTTCTGAGGGGAGCAGGGCCTGTGCAATGGTCACTGCCTTCGGTGTTTGCACCTGCTCCGCTGGTCGCTCTGCCGGTGCGCCTGCTGGTGGGGAGATAGCCTGCCCAGTGGCTGAATGCTTTCACGAATGGGGAGAGAAACCTGTATGACCCTGGGCTTGGCTCGGCCCAGATGACTTGCGTGTGAAGGTATGACAACATATAATTTTTCGTGTAGATGATTTAATGCCAGTGATAGCCAAGCTCCGGGAGCATCAGGTTCGGCGATGGAGGCGACCATGAGGCTGATACTTTGGCTGTTGATGGTCCCGTTCAGGCTAGTACTGCTGCTGCTAAAGTTGCTATGGTATTCGCTCATAATCGGCGTGGTCTTAGCGGTCGTAGTCGTCTGGATAATGATACGGTCCGTAGCTACCCCGGGATTGCCGAGCGAGATCGGGCCAATCTAGATAAAAGTTGGATTGGCGCGAAGGCCCCGATTCAGGCGCTTTAGTAGCAGTACGACCTACAGTGGATGCCTTGGTCTCGTAGAAGTTCCCGGTGATGGTTCCTAGGCCCGCCCGTGCATCCTTCGTACGATAAGGGCCATCGGACGCCCAGCGGAGGGTGTGCTGGCTGCCCCATGGCTTTCACCCTACGAAAGACGGCGCAGGCGATCGGACGCAGCTCCTTGAGCGGGAGCTGAGGAAGGCGATAGCTGGTCTGGCCCGCCCGGACGCGGTCGACTTTGGCTTGAAGGCCCTGCGCTCCACGTGGTTCCTCTCCCTCAGTAGGCTTGAACGCTGTACGGGGCAAAAAGGTGGAGATGAAAGTGGTGGCTCCATTAGTTCTATTTCTGGGGTATCAGCTGCATCGGGTGCGCTTGCGCGTTCCGGCAGTGGTGCAGTGGGCGCCAGCAGATGGCCGGGCAGGCCGGCTGGGTGATGCACTGGGCGGACAGTGGCGAGCCGCTGGTCGTGATCGAGGCCAAGGGTCCCTTCGAGCCCTCGGGGCCGGATGTTCGTCGCCAGGCACGCTCCTACGCCTTCGCCCTATCGGCTCCCTACCACCCCCTCGTCGACGACGGGGCTTGGAGCTTTGGCAGCTTCGCCGGCCAGGCGACAATCGGGTGCTGTCCTGTCGTCTGGCGGAGATCGGGGCTTACTGGCCACAGTTGGGACGCACCATAAGCGTTTGCTGAAGACCGAAGGGGATCCTGCCCTGTTGCTATCACAAGGGTTGGGGTGAAATCCGAACGGCCTCACCTATTAAAGGCGGTCTCGTTGTGGTGTCGACCCTGGGTGGTTGGCCCTGCTGTCCCTTGGCATTGGGGCCACCGTTGCCGTGCACGTCCTGATGCGAGGGGTGAGGCCGTTGGCCGGAGCGCAACGCGTTGGCATGTCAGCCGACCGTGGCGGCTCGATCCCCTGAGTGCCCTTCTTCGGAAACCCCCGTCCTTTACGGTGCCGGGGGCGGCAAGCGCACGGCGTAGCCGGGAAAGTTCGGTTGGTCAATTTGGGAGGCCGGTGCCACGGCTCAGGCTGGGTGAATTCCCATGCATCCGCCCTGGTCGGAGGAGCGCGCTATCAGCCACGAGCCTTTAGCCAAGGCATAAAAAGAACGTCAGGGAGGATGCCGAGGGTGCGCAGGGGTTTTAAGCTAGTTGTGGGGAGTGGTGCAGGCCCTAGAGCCCTGCCAGCAGCGGTAGGCGATTGCCTCCGCGGCAGAAAGCCCAGCAGAGGACCCGCGGCGTGGCCGGGATGAAGGGTCACGGAGCGCCCATGTCGACGGCCCTCGAAGCCGACTGAGCCTGCAGGCGGCGACAGACTTCGTAGCCTCCTGGCGCACGTGGCGCAAAAGGGAGACGTTGCCTAGTGGCGGCCAGTAGCATGTGACACGGCGTCCAAGGGAGGTGCAGAGGAGCCAGTTCTACTGGCATTGGAAAGGGCCTGCGGGTGTGCAAAAAAGGCCCTGGGTATGTAGCGCGTCCCGCCTTCGGAGGCTGACTGCTCAAGCGGCTCGGGGCTGGGCCACATGTTGGAGGTCCTGATGGCTCGCGATGCAACGGCGGGTGTAGGGGACTCAAGGTGGACAGGCCCTGTCCAATCGACAGCAATGGCACGGCTAGAAGGCTATCACTTTGCCGCCGATGAAAAGGAAGATGAGGAAGTCCATGGCTGTGTGGGCGATGACCATGCCGGCCAGGTTGCGTCGTCTTACGGTCAGCCATGTGGCCAACGGCCCGGAGGACGTGGCGATGCCCGTGCACAGTAGGTCCCGTTCGCGTGGTAGCGGCTGTGGTGTGCTGGGCCGAAGAGCAGGACGATGATTAGGATGGACCCTCCTGCGGGAGGCGCCAGCGCTCGCGGAGACCGCCCAGGATCAACCCCAGGTAGGTAAGCTCCTCGAGGAGGCCGGCGGGTATCATCGCGGCCAGAAAGGTTGGGAGCCAGTATACCTCTCCTACCTTATCAGATGGGCGTAGAGTTAGGCTGTAAGAACGAACAGGGCCGCCAAAACCAGGCCGGCGATAGTGGCTGGCTTCATCCCCTCCGTTGAGATAAAGAGGTGGTGCCACAGCGTCCGCTCTTGGGCCAGGACGGTCCCAACGAGCACGAAGCGGAATAGACTGATGGTTGCTACTGGAGTTCCTGCTCGAAGGACGATGACCGCAGGAGACAGGGGAAAAGCCCCACTGCGCGAGCGAAAGCAGGGCGGTGAAAAGCAACGACCAGCTTGCTGGGCGGACAGTCGCCTCGACTGGCTTCATGTAATTGTCCCAGAGGATGCCGAGGCTTCAGAGGGTTCCACGGGTCGTGGTGGGTGATGGAGGCGCACGGTCAGCATAGCGGGGACTACCACAGCCTTTGACGCATCAACCTGAGGGCTTTTGGGAGCCTCTGCACGCCTTTGCCGGAGAACGTTGGTGCGCAAGTGATCCGTCCTCGGGGCCGTGTCCTCTTTCCAGGTCTGCTGGCAGGCCGTTGTGCGCTGCTTCGTGGTTTGGGCCCTGCCGCGCGGGGCAAGGCTCGGCAACGGCCTTGTCGGTACGGCCTGATAGTTGGGCACAGCCGGCGGTGCAGGCCAGGCCGGCCCGGCCTGGCCGTACAGGTGGGGTCCGGCCTACCAGCTACAGACGATCAATCAGATAGGCGAACTGCTCGAGGGTGAGCAGGCCCGAAACTTCTACCCGAGGTTCGGCCCATCTCCGCTCAGGGCTCCACTCGGTGCCGCCCCAGGCCGCCAATGCTCCCTCGTAGCCGGAGGCTTGCACTGCCGCCGCGGTGGGGAGGTCGTATTCGCCAAAAGGGTAGGCGAAGTAGCGCGGTGGTGCTCCAAGCATAGCCGCCAGCTGCTGCCGACTGGCTGCCACCTCTTGCCAACGCTGCTCAGCGGAGAGCCTAGGGAGGTGGGCATGGGTCAGACTGTGGGAGCCGACCTCGTGGCCGTGGGCCACCAGCGTACGGAGCTGGTCGGTGCTTAGTTGGCACCGCGCCATAGCCACGAAGAAGGCCCCGCGCATCCCTCTGGCCTCCATGGCTTGCGCTGCGGCCCACTGTCCGCTAGTGCAGTCGTCGAACGTGATCACGACCGGCTTGTCGGGCAACGGGCCGCCGTTGAGCACTCCGTCGAACGCCTCCATCAACGATATCACGGTGTAGCCGTGGGCCTGGAGCCAGTCCAACTGCTGGGTGAATCTCCAGAGAGGTACGCGGTAGCGGCTGGCCGGCTCGCCGATCTGGTGGTAGAGTAGGACAACGATGCGGGCCGGTCGCCCTAGCAGCTGCAAAGAGAAGTCGGTTGCCTGTTCTTGGCGGGGCACCCGGCTGATATTGAGGCCGCGTTGAGCCGCGTACTCAGAGCCGAGGCGGCCGAGGTGGACCTCCCACGGGGTGCCCTGGAGGTCGGGATGCCACTCGAAGCGGGCGCGCTCGAACCACTGCACGGTGTAGGTTTGTCCGTCGTCGGGGTTTACCTCTTGGTGCTCTTCGCTAATGGGATAGCCAAAGAGGGCAAGCCCCCCGCGGCTTTCCCAGAACCGTTTGAAACCGAAGGCCAGGGTGTGCCCGGTCTCGGGGAAGTAGCGACGGTCGGGGGTATCGGGCGGGGGCGGGTCCAGCCTGAGCGGGGCAAAGGCCGGATCGTGTTTGGCCCGAGCCTCTGTGAGGATGGAGCCCAGGCGGCCCAGCAGGATCTGTCCCCCTAGTTCAGGGTGAATCTCGAAACGGGCCCGTTCGAAATGCTGTACGAGCAGTTCCCCTTCGGGGCGGGCCTCATCGACGGGGTAACCGAACACGCGCAGGGCTCCGTGCGTGCGCCAGAAGGTCAGGAAAGGCTCTGCCAGATGGTGTCCCGTCTGCGGAAAGTAGACAGCGGCGGGGTAAGCGACCGAGGGCGAAGGAAGGGCGATGGCCACGGCGAGCAGCAGAGACAGAGGGCAGGAGGCTTTGGTGAGCACCTTGGTCACGGCTCACGCTTCCCTGCAAAGGTGTGTAAAGGGCCAAAACCTCGGCTTGGGTGATCCGTGCCGGCGTTGGCCCGGAAACGCCTTCCGATGCCCAGGCCTGCCATGCCAGCGACGGGGTCGACTCGCGCGGCCAGCCGGGCCGGCATGGAGCCGACCTTGAAGCCGCGAAGCCGGCGGGATCTCTGGATGTCCCCCCTTGCCAACGTCCCTCGGGCACGGCTAAGTTCGGTCCCTGGCTGCAATGGCCACGTAGGGACGGCTCGCCCTGGAGCTTCCTGGCAAGCTTGTAGCTTGAAGCTTACTCCCGTGCCCCTTGGAGGACTTGTCCAGCTGAGACCGGTGTGCCTCGCTTATCCTCCTTTGCTGGGTGCCCTCTCGCTCGATGGTGCATCGGGTCGGCAACTGAGGTGAGGGGCAGGACCAAAGGGATGCTTCATCGGTTTCCGGACAAGAGCATCGCAGGCGAGGTCTAAAGTCTGCCGTCTCTAACTTCTCGACGCTCGATCTATCCCCCTGGGCTCCTCTTGCGCCAACCCATGGACCGCCGAGGTCGCTCGGCACCGCCGGGTCGTGGGGCCAGCCAATGGATAAGATAACACAGATTGGCCATTGCCAGCGCAGTGCGAGCCATCGGGGCGCTGCTCAATGCAGCGGTGGCCCGATGATCTCTATACCGTGAGCGTGGGCGGTCTCCGTCAAAAGCCGAACCGTCTGCTGAGGGGGCTGGTCAGCCGGAGGGGGAAGCGTCGGTTTCCCCGCGGGCCGGGCGAGGGCACGGACGAACCGCTCGAAGTCGCTGCCGGACGTTATCACCAGCCAGTGTGCCCCTTCGGAGGACTCCACGCGATAGGTGTGGGGTACCCCCTTTGGAGCCAGCAGGGTTTGTCCAGGACTTAGCTGGTGTTCCCTTTCCTGGACCTTCATGAGGAGTTCCCCCTCCAGTACATGGAATACTTCGTCCTGCGTGCGGTGGAAGTGGAGTGGCGGGGAATCGCCGTAAGGGCCCCACATTTCGATTACGGAAATGCCGTCCTGCCCTTGGTTGTGGGAGATACGGATCGACACCAAGTTGTCCAGGAACCATAGCTGGCCGGCGTCGCTGGTGGATGATGCCATTGTGGTTTCCTCCTTTAGTGGATTCGTCCTTGACCTGCAGGTCGCCAGGATGCCGTAGCTGTTGGGACGGCCGGGGCATGCCCCCGGCAGGAGGTGGCCGGGGTCTGAAAGGGTGCCCCTTTGCGATCGTTCTTCCTGCGATCGAGGGTGTTCGGCCTTGTCTTCCCTTTGCTGGTGCGGGCCTGAGCCGGACCCTCTCGAGTCTGGCCTGGTCTTCCGAAGTGCTAACAGCCAACGTAGATTATTCCTCAGGCCGATGGTAGAGGACGAAGTGGCCCGATTCGGTGATCGCGGCTGCCGCCTGTCCTCTCATGGTCCATTCCTTTCTGGCGTACTCCTGCCCACCCTGGATGTGCCAGCCCGAAGCCACAAAGCCTTCTGGGGTGCTTAGCTCGCTTTGTCGTGGAACAGCATATCCAGGTAGCCAGAAGGGTCCGGGTATGGTGACGGGCCGGAGGCCGGGGCATGACAAGGTCGTGGTTTCGGTGGCGCGGGTGGCGTCGTCACCACCGGGGTTGTAAACGAGCCTCAAGTCCTGTACAACGACTTCATCGGTCTGGATACGGCGCAGGAAGGCGAATTCGAGTTTGAACACCTCGAAGGTCCCCGGGGCAGTGGTGGTGTGCGTGGAGCATCCGGGAACTTCCCAGCGGGCGGACACAAGATTCAAGGGACCCCGCCCCTTGATGGTGAGGTCGGCCGGGTCCAGTTGGAGCCGGATGGTCGATTCGGCCGTGCCCTGATACCTGCCGCCCCGATCGCCAACCATGTCAACGTGAGACTCAAACTTCAGTTCGAAGGTGAGGCACTTGCGCAAGCGGTCCAAAACTTCCTGTTCAGGGTTCAGGGCTCCCTGTTGGAGGTACCAGAGGGCGGTGATGCAGTCGGTGTGATAGGTGACCTCGAGGTCTCGGTCTGGGCAGCCTCTGGGCTTGGCCAGTTTTTCGATCATGCCCTGCATCAGCTCCACTGCCGAATCTGTTGCACCCGCCAGCCCGCCGGTGGCAGCCTGCACGAAGGTGCTGAAGTTGGGCTTCCTGGCAACATCCAGGTAGGCACATACCTTGACCGGGGCCTTAAAAAGCATCCCGGGATGATCTTCCTCCTTCTCGTTCCGAACCTCGACCACGAAACTGCTCTTTCCAACGACATCCTCCGAGCCTGAGCGGGTCAACGGGGTGCGCCAGTATCCCTGATGGACCTGGCCGGGGACGATCTGTTGATGGGGTGACCACTGGACATGGGGCTCGGAACCTTTCTCTATGTGCCACTCAATTGCCCAGCTGTCCATCTCGCCCACCAGGTCGTCCAAGGTGTACGTGGATACACCTAGCCACGAAAGGCAATCGCGGACTGCATCGTGGAACCCTTTGCCGAACTGGTCCCGATAGGCCTGCCAATCGTTGGGTGGGATGCCAGCCTGGGCGTGAAAGACTTTTAGCAACTGCTCGCCCTCTGGTGGTTTGTGGACCGAGGTATCTCCTTCGATGCTGGCACCAATGCGAATGTAGGTGGTCAATAGCACGGCCCGCATGACCCGAGCAAACATCCCAAGAGCAAACATCGCCCTTCCAATTTTTTCTTGTCCCCACTCGCTGATCCCTGCGGCCTCGAGCCCCTTCTCCAGGGCCTTACCGGTAGCCCATTGGATCACGAAGCCGCCCACACCTTCGTAGGCCAGCCTTCCAAAGAGGGAGTCCTGAAAGGGCTTGCATGGTGAGACTTGGGAGGCAGGCAACAGGCTGGCGAGATGCAAGGAGGAAACGCTCGATGGGCCGTGCGGTGGGATAAGGCGATCGAAGGCAGCGATGATGAGGACTGTTTCAAGCATCCCTAGGCGGATCTTGTGGGGAGCGACCTTCCCGGTGGAGAAATCCAGGTCCGGTTCCCTGTGCCTGGCCAGAGCGATCAGAACCGTGGGGGTGGCGTTCTCCGGATTGTTAGGATCCTTAGAGGCTTGGGCGTACCACGCCGACCACAGGGAAGCCAGCTGTTCTCCGACAGTTGGTCCGCCGGGATCGGAGGGCCACCCCAGGTCGGCGAGCATCTGGCCCAACTCGGCCAGGTCCATGCGCCAGACGGAAGGGCCGCTGTGGGTCTCCTGGGCCAGCTGCAGGGCTTGGCGCGGTGTTAGCACTAGGCTGCTGGCGGGCGTGTAGGGGGGCACGAAGGTATTTTGAAGGTCGCCGATGGCGACACCTCCGCGTGTCAGGATCTCCTGGGTGACAAGAAACGCGTCCAAGAGGGTGGCGTTCTGTGAGGTCAGGATGGCGAGGAGGTCCGAAGTGGAGATTTGCCTTGGGTTGACCACCCTTGGTGTTGCGGTGGGCGCGGGAGTGCCGGTATGAGGGCGGACTAGGGACGGTGTATCGGTGTATCCAGGCGTAGCATCTGGCAAGGGCGTCACCACGGGCTGAGGCGCACAGCTAAAAATGACCGATACGGTGACCAATATTAGGACTGCCGTCCGCTTCATCGTCGCCATCCTTCTCGGCTCCGTACCGACACGGGCCATTGCATAGGTTCCTCTCCTTGCCTCTTCCTTATCGGTGGTTCGGGCTACCGTGTGCCCTAATTAGGCTACATATGCTCCCAGGGCGAATTGGCGAGCATTTGGTCCAGGGATCTCACCGTTGATGCGTGTAGAGTGCCGTGCTTGAGGCTTCCGTAATTGCACCATCTACCTTGGGCTACGAGAGCTTGTGCGGTACGTTGGAGAAGTAAATTGGTTGCGTCGGTAAGGTGGTCTGGGCAACTAAGGGCGGTGGGCACTGGGTGCACCGTGCTATCCGCCCTTGGCACTGCCGATCGTGCTGCCGCAAGGATCGCGGCTCCTTCCATGCCTGGAACAGCTCGTAGGTGACGGCCAGTGGCCGAGGGCTGAAGCACTGGTGAACCGTCACGGCCTATGGTGAGGGCATCGGGCGGCTGTGTCCGGTGCTCTTGGCGGTGGCAAACATGCGCCAACCTCTGCGGACCTGTGCCGGACGTCGGAACCCGTGTCGAGGGGACGTTGGACCGTCGTTCGCTGGTAGGGAACCGGAGAAGCCTATGTAGGAAGGTGGTGGCAAACCTGCTGGGCTTCGCAGGATGCGGTGCAGTGGCTGTGCCGCGGGATTGGAGTGCTGGGGTGCTCTTACGAGGGACGCCCGAGCGCCCAAATGCGGTGGGAGGTCGATTAGGAGGGCTCCTCGGACAGAGGTCGTCCTCTCGGCGGTCCCCAAGCATCATGGAAGTCGCGTTCCAACGTTAGTTGCCCACGGCCTGGTGAGGTTGATTCGAAACATACTGCGACAATAGCACCAAATGCCAAGGGAGTCAATACCCTGCGACCGGGTAGGCAGGGGCGAACCCGATAGGAGTGCAGGGCAAAAGCCGACTGAGAGACCAAGGCCAGCTTCTAGCCGGATAGGGGCTTCTGTAGGTGCGACCACCTCCCGACGGGAGGACCATGCGTGTACCGATCGCAGTTTAGGCCCGCCGTCGGGTCTCGCCCCAAACGCGCTAGGACATCGGCTGTAGCTCCGCTGAGGCTTCGCGGGGCGAGCTCTCTCCTTCCGAAGGTTGGATGTGCATGGGGAGATGGACGGCTGGCGCTCGCCACTTCACGATCCGACAGCGAACGGATGCGTTCAGCCACCGCTTTGGGCGGGCGACATCGACCGTTCGTTGTCAGGGCGAGTTGTGGCTGTGATTTCATGGGCATATACCGATGGATGTCACAATCTGGGCTTGGCTTTCAGATACAGGGAGCTAATCTGTTAAGAAAACATGGTGCTGCGCCCATTCGTGGGCCACCGTTGCCCGGTGTGCGGCGGGAGTTGCCCATGGGAAAGAGTCATAGGGCTTTCGGAGGGCTATGTTGGAGCTGCAAGGTACAAGGGGTAGCCGTCATAAAAGGCAGAAACGCGTGGAACTTGTAGTGTGGGCGGGTGGCCCGTATCGGCTGGCGCTGTCGATTCCACAGCTGCTGTGCTGGAGTTGAGGAGCCGCTGAGGGGGCGGCTGTCAGGCCTTGCCGTGCACTCTAGTGCCTCTACGGGCCTTGCCGGTGGAGGAATTCTGGGACGGGTGCCTTAGTTGGTCAGGAGATGGGTTGCTGCTGGAAATGGGGCCTGGGTGCAATGCCCTAGGGCCGTGTTGGGAATGGCTACCCCTCTGGACTGTGGTGTGGGGGCGCTGCTTTGGCCGATAGAGGGGCGTCACAAGTGGGGTAGTCTCTGCAGGGTACGGAATGGCTTCTGGCAAATGGGTCGAGAAGAAATCCAGTCAGGGTGGTCGAGGGAGACCTGACGGAGGGCTGATCTGCACCGAGTAGCATTGGAACACAGCTTGCTTCCTACTGGTGAGCCGCGCAGGACTCGAACCTGCAACCCGCTGATTAAGAGTCAGCTGCTCTGCCAGTTGAGCTAGCGGCCCCTTCCATCCGCTATTATAGCGCACCAGAAGACGCTGTCAAAGCCCGCGGAGATAGAGCAAGGGGCCCTCAAGTCGGCCCTTGAGCCGATCTAGGGCCCGTAGGCCGTTCGCCCATGCCCATGGCGTGCTGGCAGCTCCGCATGGGCCGTGACGTCACACATCCCATCGCCGGTCTAGGGCTCCGAGGGAAACTTCAAAAGGTCCAGACGCAGGAGCCGCCGGGGAGGAAAGCTCCCCGTGTCGTAGTCAGCCACCTACAGGGATTCGTTCCCTCGTCAGGGGACAGATATCGGGAAACCCCTGAGCCCCATGTAGGCACATTCAACAGGGGCCCAACATGCCGAGCTAGGGCAGTGCTCCGGACTTGGACAGGGGCCTGGCGACAGGCGCGGCAGGGGGTTACGAGAGGCGCTCCCGGCCCTTTGCATGCCCAGTGACGCTATCTTGTGTCCCTTCGTGGTTTTGACAGGCTGTAGACGTTCGCGCCCCGCTGGCGCGAGGTACCATGCTCTGGCGAAGGGAGCGCCCGACGCGGATGTCGGCAAGGTTGCCATCGTTCTCTGCGGTGCCCGTCAGAGGAATGCCTGGCTCGCGGCGCGGGCCTGCCCAGACCGGGTGGCCTTAAGCGGCTTTGGTTAGTAGCGCGTACCTTCCCACAGGAGGTCCCGAGACTCAGAGCTGGGCTCGCAAGGCAGGGCTCGAGGCTGCTCTCCCTACTTAAAGCGCGCTGCTTTCCGGCCCTTTTGGGGTCCTCGGGTTGGGCCGCGCGTCGGGCTCGGCAATCGGGAGCGAAGGTAGGGTGTACGTCCCTCAAGCGGAGGGGTCGGGCCGGCCGTGGGGCAGGACGTCAGCCTCCTAAACGAAGGCCAGCTCGGCCCCTAAGGGCCGAGCTGGCGAGCACGGCGACCGTAACCGCAGCGGAGAGGGCTGCATAGAGCGCAGTGGTCCGCGGCACGCCCAGAAGGGAGCCCACGGTCCCTGCCTGAAGGCTTCCCACCGGCATAAGGCCGAAAACCACCGTGTTGTAGATGCTCAGCACCCGCCCCCTCAGGGGAGGTGGCGTCCACAGCTGTACCAAGGTCGAGGCCGAGGACATGAAGGCTGTCATGGACATGCCGGTCACGGCCAGTAGCGCGATGGAGAGCGTAAGGCTCGTGGAGAAGGCGAAGACCACGAGGGCGCCCGACATGGCGAGGGGTGCCACGGCCGCTATGTATGCGGCTCGCTCGGCCTCTTGTTGTCCTGCCACAATTAGGGATCCCAGGAAGGCACCGATGCCTGCAGAAGCCAGGAGCATGCCCAGCCCTTCCGCCCCTATGCCCAGGATGTCTCGAGCGAACACTGGCATCAACGTGAGGTATGGCATGTTGAACAGGGTGAACGCTGCTCCAATTATCAATACCTGTTGGAGAGCCCAGCTAGACCTCACCAGGGCGAAGCCCTTGCCGAGCCCTGCCAGCATGCCTTCCCCTCGGTCCTGTCCCTGGTACCTCCTCGGGATTTGAATGCGGGACAGGACGTAGACGACGGGCAGGTAGCTTACAGCATTGGTGAAGAAGCATGCCACCACCCCCGCCCATGCGATGAGGAAGCCCCCGATGGTGGGCCCCAGGATGCGGGTTAGGTTGAACTGTGCTGAGTTAAGAGCTACAGCGTTAATCAGGTCCTCTTCGGGCACCAGATCGGCCACTACGGACTGCCAGCTGGGGAAGCTTAGGGCCATCGCCAGGCCGCCTACGAGCGCCAGGATCGCTACATGCCAGATCTGAACGGCACCCAGTGCCGTGACCAAACCTATACCAGCCGCTGCCACCATGGAGATCACCTGAGCAGCCATCAGGACCAGCCGTCGATCCTGCCTGTCGGCCAGCAGTCCGCCGAGAAGGCTGAAGAAGAGGTTTGGGACCATGCCCGCGAAGCTGACGAGGCCGAGGTAGAACGGCGAGTTTGTCAAGAGGAGAACCAACCAGCCCTGGGCCACGGTCTGTATCCATCCACCTGTGTTGGACACGAGGCCACCCAGCCAGAAGGCTAAGTAATCCGGGTAGGACAGCGATCTAAATACAGCAGGCGTCCGGCCTTGGCCCCTGGAGCGGCCTCGGCCAGCATTGGCGTTAGGTCCCCTTGGCGGTTCCAAAATGCTCACGGTTGGTAGGACGATATGGATACTAGGAACAATCGATTATATTCTTCCCTGCTGAACCGGTTGCCTGGCTACCGTTCCTGCGCCGATAATAGGGGAAAGCGAATGGGAGGGGTCTTTGCCGTATCCAGAGATCGGCGTGGTGTCCACAGTAGTGGCCCTTGTGGTGGCGGCCGTCCTCACCCCGTTGCTACGGGAAGCCGCGCTGAAGCGCGGGCTGGTGGATCTTCCGGAACCTCGCAAGGTACATTCCAAGCCTGTTCCAAGGCTGGGGGGGATCGCCATCTTCTTGGGCTTTGTGGCGGGTCTGGCGGTCACCGTGCTGATGGGCACCGAACGGTACCCTGAGGAGATGGAGCGGCTCCAGATCTTTGTTTTGGCCGCAATCCTCTTGGTCGGCATCATGCTGGTGGATGACCTCTGGGGGCTCAAGCCCTTTCCGAAGCTGGCGGTTCAAGTGGCGGTTGCCCTGATGGTAGCCCTCCCGGCGGCTTTCCAGAGGGGATCTGCCGTTTACATAAGTTCGGTGTCGTGGCCTTTTGGGGGCACTCTGACGTTGCCGCTAGGGATCGGCGTAGTGGTAACGGTGGTCTGGTTCGTGGGGATGATGAATACCCTGAACTGGCTGGACGGGCTGGACGGCCTGGCCGGTGGGGTCACGTTGGTGGCCAGCGCCATACTCTTCGTTCATACGTGGTTGCTGGGTCAGTACACTATCTCCCTCCTCCCTCTCCTTCTGGCGGCTAGCTGTCTTGGCTTCCTCCGATACAACGTACATCCGGCCAGCATTATGATGGGCGACAGCGGGGCTATGTTTTTGGGCTTTGCCCTGGCCACCATATCGATCATCGGTGGGGCGAAGATAGGCACTGCACTTCTGACCTTGGGTGTGCCCATATTGGACGTGGCTTGGGTTATCCTCTACAGGTTGAGGCATCGGCGCTCCCTTATGGCGGCAGACCGTACCCATCTGCACCATCGGCTGCTGGCCCTCGGGCTTAGCCAGAGACAGGTAGTGGCCCTATACTACGGGTTATCCGCTGGGTTTGGAGTTCTAGCGGTCTTCCTACCTAGCGGCTTGCTGAAGCTGGCGGCTCTGAGCCTCCTGGGGGTGGTCGTGCTGGCCCTGCTGGCCTATGCGGCAGCCAAGAGCCCGTCGCTGGTATAATGCAAGGCTGAGGTGGAAAGGCGAAATGCCTGTCTACGAGTACCGCTGTAAGCACTGTGGGAGGAGGTACTCCCTCTTTCTCAGGAGCTTCGATGCCCAGGCGGCGCCGGTATGCCCCCGGTGCGGGTCTTCGGAGGCTTCACGCCTGGTGTCCCGCGTTGCGGTCATGAAATCGGAGGAGAGCCGCCTCGAGGAGCTGGCCGACCCGTCTTCGCTCATGTCCGACCTGGACGAGAACGATCCCAAGAGCGTGGCCCGATGGATGCGCCGTATGTCCAGGGAGATCGGTGAGGACATGGGTCCGGAGTTCGAAGAGGCTATCGACCGAATAGAGGCGGGCGAGGACCCGGATAAGGTCCTGGCCGGCGAGAACGGCGGCGAGTCCGAAGGGACCGATGCGGATGCTGACCTACTGTAGCAGCAGGTCGAAGCGGATCCCTCGATCCCTTCCCAAGATCTGGTGCAAAGCCTGAATCAGGTGGGCCGCGGGGTCCCTACCCTGCCGGGCCAGCACCAGGTAGGTCACTGCCATGGCCAGCAAGCTTCCGACGCCGACCCCCAGCGCAAAGAGATAACCGTCTCTCAAATACCTCGGTTCCACCCGTCCTCCTCCCAGCGGAAGTCTGCCTGGCACTCCCCGGAGCCGGATCTGGCGACACCCAAACTATTGGAGCACCAGCACCTTGGGCGCGTCAGCCCAGATGCGGTCTAGTCGATAGTACTCCCTCTCCGTCTCACCGAAGACGTGGACGATCACGTCCCCGTAGTCGATGAGCACCCAACCCGTGTCAGCCGTTCCCTCCTGATGGTGGGGCCACACCCCTTCTTTGCCCAGATCGTCCACGATGGCCCGGGCGATGGCGTTGATCTGTCTCTCGCTTGTCCCCGTGCAGATGACAAAATAGTCAGCGATCACAGTCATCCTTCCGATGTCGAGGAGGACCACATCGCTGGCCTTCTTTTCGGATGCCGCCTGGGCTATCTGCTTTGCTAGGTCCCTGGAGCTCAGCGTATCCTCTACACCTCCTGCGGCCTCTCTCAACACCATTATACGGATACACAGGGTATGCTATCACAGATCGTTGGCTGGCGAGGTGTCTTGTGGCCAGAAAAGTGGTGATCCTTGGTGCGGCGGGTCGGGACTTCCACAACTTCAACACGGTGTTTCGGGACAATCCCACGTACCAGGTGCTGGCGTTCACTGCCGCCCAGATTCCCAATATTCACGGGCGCAGGTATCCCCCGGAGTTGGCGGGATCCCTCTACCCTGAGGGCATCCCCATATTGCCCGAGGGCCAACTGGAGGACATCTTAAAGGACCATAAGGTGGACCTGGTAGTCTTCGCCTACAGCGATGTCTCCCACGAGTATGTGATGCACCGGGCCTCTATCGCCCTGGCACATGGGGCCGATTTTATGCTGCTGGGGCCCCTCAGCACCTGTCTAAGGGCAAAGGTACCTGTAGTATCCGTAGGTGCCAGCCGCACGGGAGCTGGCAAGAGCCCAGCTTCGCGCCGCATAGCTTGGACGCTCAAGTCCTGGGGATACCGGGTCGCCGTGGTAAGGCATCCCATGCCCTACGGGGATCTGCGCCTTCAAAGGGGCCAACGCTTTGCGTCCCATGAGGATTTGGATCGGTACAACTGCACCATTGAGGAGCGCGAGGAGTACGAACCGCACCTGGAGCGAGGCATACCGGTTTTCGCGGGCGTCGACTATAGGGAAGTTCTGGAGATGGCCCAATCAGAGGCTCAGATCCTGGTTTGGGACGGAGGTAACAACGATCTGCCCTTCATCTGGCCCGATCTTCATGTGGTGGTCGTGGACGCCCTGAGGCCCGGCCACGAGGTCCGCTACTATCCAGGCGAGGCCAACGTGCGCATGGCCCACGTGGTGATCGTTAACAAACAGGACACCGCTGCTCCTGAAGCGGTGGCCGAGGTAAAGGCTAACGTGCGGGAACTCAATCCCACAGCGACTGTGGTGGATGCTGTGCTCAGGATATCTCTGAGCCCGGAAGTCCCGTTGGCAGGCAAGCGCGTCTTGGCCGTGGAGGATGGTCCAACGGTCACCCATGGTGACATGGGCTACGGGGCTGCCTATACCGCGGCGCTGAGGGCTGGTGCAGTACCAGTGGACCCCCGTCCCTACGCGGTCGGATCGATAGCTCGAGCCTACAGAGAGTATCCGCACATGAGGGAGATCCTGCCGGCATTGGGCTACAATCACGAGCAGGTTGCCGAGCTACGGGCCACCCTCGAGGGCACGCCTTGCGATTTTGTGGTGGCGGCGACGCCGGTAGACCTGGCGCGGCTGTTCGCCGACCTGGCGGTGCCCGTAGTTAGGGTGCGGTACGAATTGGAGGAGATATCGAAACCGACCTTGGCTGACATACTCCGCGGGTGGCTATCTCGACATAAGGGAGGCGCTCGCTAGTATACTGTAATCCGTTAAGACCGCACGTGTCAGTGAAATGAGGGAGAATGGACGCGGGGAGGTGGCCATGAAATTCCTCACCAAATACCTAACCTTCAATACGAAGCGACGCCGAGACTACATCAACATCACCCGCGATGTCGAGGCCGCCGTCAGAGAGTCGGGTATACAGGAGGGCATGGTGCTCGTCAGTGCCATGCACATAACTGCATCGGTCTTCGTCAATGACGCCGAGGAAGGCCTGCTTCAGGACATCGATGAATGGCTGGAGAAGCTGGCACCCTACCGCCCCGATTACCGCCACCACCGCACGGGCGAGGACAACGGCGATGCCCATCTGAAGAACCTGCTGATGCACCATCAGGTGATCATGCCTGTCACGGGAGGCAAGCTGGATCTGGGGCCGTGGCAACAGGTCTACTACGGTGAATTTGACGGGCAGAGGCCGAAACGTGTGATCGTAAAGGTTATGGGGGAATAAGCTCTAGAGCGTGCCGAAGTAACGGTCGCCAAAATCCCCCAGTCCAGGCAAGATATAGGCCTGGGCGTTTAGCTGTCTGTCGATGGCGCAGGTGTAGATTAAGACATCCGGGTGCCGCGTCCTGACGGCAGTGAGGCCTTCTGGGCAGCTGACAATGCACGCTATCCGGATATCCTCGGCTCCCCTGGCCTTGAGGCGCTCCAAAGCTGCTAGGGCCGATCCGCCAGTGGCCAACATGGGGTCCAACAAGACGGCCTTTGCCCCTGCATAGCTGGAGGGTTGTTTTTCGTAGTAAGCGTGGGCAATAGCTGTGGCTTCATCTCTTTCAAGGCCGAGCATGCCTACCTGGCTTCCGGGGAGGAAGTCGAGCATGGCGAAGAGCATGGCCAACCCTGCCCTGAGCACGGGGACCAGTATCACGGGAACAGCTAACACGTGTGCTGTAGTGGCCTCCAAGGGGGTCTCGACCGTGACCTGGGAGAGCGGCAGGTCCTTTGTTATCTCGGCCGCGACGATCTGACTAACGATCCGCGCGTGATGGCGGTACCCTTCAACCGACGTCCGCCTGTCCCTGAGGTGCGTCAGGGAGTGTTCGGCGAGGGCGTGGCGTACCAGCTTCACCCCTGACATGATGTCGTCGCCCAGGAGTGTCGGCCCCTCTACATCTTGTAGCCGATCTGGCGCAGGAAGCTCTTCCGCCACTGGATGTCCTCCTCTCCCTCAATACCTCTGGTCTTGAGTCCGTCGATAACCCCTAGGATGCCCCTTCCCTGTTCAGTCTCAGCGATTATGACCTCAACAGGGTTCGCCGTTGCGCAGAAGATACGGCATACTTCTGGCACCATTTTTATGGGGTTCAGCACGTTTATCGGGTAGTAGCCTGGCGCTAGAAAGACCACGAAGGAATGCCCTGCGGACAGTGCCATGGCGTTCCGTTTGGCCAGCTCTATCATGGCTTCGTCAGTGCCCGTCCACCTTACTAATGCCTTGCCCGATGACTCACAGAAGCCAAGCCCGAACTTGATGCCAGGTACGGCTGTCACCAGCGCCTCGTGGATATCTTCAACGGTCTTGATGAAGTGGGACATCCCGATAATACAGTTGACATCGTCCGGCTTCTCTATTCTGACAACACTTAGCTCCATGTGCATCACCGTCGGTTCAGGTTTGGCCAGGACACTTGGGTCGAACCGATTCTACTCCGCAGCGGCGGGGGTGGCAATCCCAGTGGGCGGACCGCCTCTTCCTGCCCATCTTCCTCTGGCTGATGGACGGCTTGGGCCATGGCGGCGGGTGTCACTATCAGGTGATCGATGTGGTGGAGTCTCATGCGGTTCTCGTGGCTGACTCTCGCGCGATTGGCACTGGGGGGCGCGTATGGGTAGTAAGGGTGACCGCGAGGCCCGCTCCGCTCGGCCCATTAGGGCGTTGGGGGCGAACTGGCCTTCTGGAGCCGGCCTGGCGAGCGCATCTCCACGTACGGTCGTGTCTTCCGGCAGATCCGGCCTGCTCCTGGGGCGCTTCGGCCGATGAGGTGGCTCCAACCCAAGCGTCTCCATGGCCGGCCGGGGCCGTGCTGTTTCTGGCACCCCTGGCCGTGAGCCTATCGGCAAGGCTCACCGCGGACGTCCTGTGGCCTGGGTCGTCCTTGTCATGCCATTGTATCTGGGGCAATGCCCTGGAAGGCTCCCATGGGGTCACTTGACAGGCAGCGGCGGCTCGGTTATTCTAATATTGAAGGCT
>FWWM01004869.1_pt1 | contig 30494 bp, 24 predicted proteins | sample 2228351 | NCBI WGS metagenome assembly FWWM01 (sample SAMEA103939774, study PRJEB20133) | metagenome | reverse complement strand
GGTGGTGAGAGGGGAAAGGTTAAGCGTCGGAGGCAGGTGAGGGGAGAAGTTCTTGACAGGGGCAGGGGGAGTAGGGGCTTCCTTACTATCACGCAAGAAGTTTATTGCTCTTGCCCCTGACACTCGTTAAGCGCTGCACAGGCAGGGGGTTACCTTTTGCGCTCGGCGATGGCAAACTTTTTCGCAAGGAAAAATCGGAAACGAGGGAGGAGAGCACTCGTGTTGGATGTGTCGCAAATTCGGCTGACCAACGAGCAGATTTTGCGCTATTCGCGCCACCTTATCTTGCCCGAAGTGGGAATGGCGGGACAGAAAAAGTTGCGGGCAGCCAGTGTTCTCATCATCGGCGCTGGGGGCTTGGGCTGCCCCATTGCCCTTTACCTGACGGCGGCGGGCATCGGGCGCATCGGGTTGGTGGACTTTGATGTCGTAGACCGCACCAACCTGCAACGGCAAATCCTTTACGGCGAAAGCGTCGTGGGCGTCCCCAAAGTGGAAGCAGCGGCGGAACGGCTGCAGGACTTGAACCCCGATGTGGTTGTGGACACTTATCCCGTGCGCCTGACTTCCGAGAACGCACTGCAAATCATGAGCGACTACGACCTCATCATTGACGGCACCGACAACTTTCCCACCCGCTACTTGACCAACGATGCGGCGGTGTTCTTGGGCAAGCCTTACATCTACGGTAGCATCTTCCGCTTTGAAGGGCAAGTGTCCGTGTTCCTCTCGCGCCCCTTCAACGGGTTTGAACCAGGTCCGTGCTACCGTTGCTTATTCCCTGCGCCGCCCCCACCGGGCGCTGTCCCCAGTTGTGCGGAAGGGGGCGTTTTGGGCGTCCTGCCCGGCATCGTGGGGGCGTTGCAAGCCGCTGAAGCCATTAAGTTGATCGTGGGCATCGGCGAGCCGCTGATCGGGCGACTGATGCTCATTGACACTTTGCGGATGGAGTTTCGCGCCGTCAAAATTCGCCGCAACCCGAAATGCCCCGTCTGCGGTGAGAACCCGACCATCCGCGAGTTGATTGACTATGAGGAGTTCTGCGGCTTGCGGCGGGGCGAATTGCCCGAAAGCGACGATGTGTTTGTCACGCCGCAGGAGTTAAAAGCCGCCCTTGACGAAAATCGTCCCCTCATTTTGCTGGATGTCCGCGAGCCAGAAGAGTTGGAGATTTCCGAGTTCCCGCACCCTTATGTGCACATCCCGCTGGACGATTTGCCAGAGCGGGCAAACGAATTGGACTTGACGACGGACATTGTGGTCTTCTGCCGCAACGATGTCCGCAGCCGCCACGCAGTGCAAATCCTGCGACAATTGGGCTTCACCCGCGCGAAAGTGCTCAAAGGCGGCATCAACGCGTGGTCCAGCGAGATTGACCCGTCAGTGCCCCAGTATTAGAGCGGAGGCGCGGAAGAAAGGGAAAACGGGAAGGCGGAGAAGCGGGGAGAAGAAGCAGGAGTCCTGTTTGTCGCGCCTTAAGGCGCTCCTACACGACGATGCATTCTTTCTGCAGGTTGGTAGGAGCAGCGTCAGCCGCGACCAAAACGGTTGCGTTGCCCTTTGGGAATCGGAGCCGGCTGACTAAGCCGTTGGTAGCGTCGCCCCTTGCAGGCGACGGTCGTTTCAAAAAGGGGCGCTGGACAAAAATCTGCGCTCTTTGCTCTGCGCTCCCTACTATCGGGCTTTAGCCCGCAGTTGATGACCCCTTTCGTGAGCACTGATTTCAACTGGCGAAACGATGCTTCGGGTCCGCAAACTTTTATTGCGCCGCAATTCACCATTACTCAGTCGCCCGAGGGAGAAAGCGTCAATGGCAGAGCGTTCAACAGAGCATAACGCAACAACGCATTGGGAACGATCCATCAACGAGCGGCTCAAGCGGTGGAACGCCGTTGTGACGGCGTGGGAAGGGGGAGCGTTTGAGGGACCGCCCGATGTGGACGAAGAGGACAAAGAGCAAGTTCGGCAAATTGGGCTCTCCCTGTGGCGTTCCCTACTCCATGCCCAGCGCATCATGGTGCACGCTTATGCGGCGTTGTTGAGCGTGCCCGAGTTTGTGGCGGAAGCCCATCGCCGTCAAAGTGGTCGGTTCAGCACTTCCACTCTCCGCCAAGCCATCCAAAGCACCGCCACGACCATGTGCCAAGCCTTCTGGCTGGACCCCGACCGCAGCGGTAACTTGATGCCCCGCGACCACACTCCTTTCACAGGCATCGTTTACGCTCTGCACTACAAAGAGCGCTTGACGCCGACATCGCCACCGAAACCGTCCATCTCGCCCCTGGCAATGGCGTTCTTCCTGTTCCACATCATCCGTGCTGCTGAGTTTCTTGCCGAGCAGCAAGGTTGTCGCAACGAAGCAGTGTTTGCGGCGCACTATCGGCATTTGGCGATGCTGTTGCGCCGCTCTCACTACCACTTCCCTGATGACCGAACGCAAGTGGAAACCCTTTGCCGACAGGTGGACGAGGTGTTGGTGCGCGAGCATCCCGAAACGCAAGCGTGCTGGCAGAATTTGCTGGTGCAAGGCGAAGCGCTGAATTTAGGGGTCACGGCTCAAAGCGTCCACGCGTTCCTGCGTGCCACCTTGCCCAACGCTGCGAACCTCTTTGCCCGCTGTTTCGGGCTTGACAGATAGCGCAGTTGGAGTGATGTGCGGATGGAAGTGACGGTGCGCGTGCCAGCGACGACGGCGAATTTGGGAAGCGGTTTTGATGCCATCGGTGCTGCCCTTGATTGGCACAGTTTCGTTTCCCTCGCCCCTGCACCGACGCTGCAGGTAGAAGTGCAAGGGGAAGGGAGCGAAAGCATCCCAACCGATGAACGCAACATTGCTGTCCGAGCCGTTTATGCGTTCCTTGAACGGGTGCCAAGCGAGAAAGCGAAACCGTTGCGGCAAGGTTTTCGGTTGCGCCTCGACAATCGCTTCCCGCTGACGCGAGGGTTGGGCAGTTCCGCTGCTGCCCGCGTGGGGGCGTTAGTGGCGGCGAACGCCCTGTTAGGAGACCCGCTAACACCGCCGCAACTTTTGGCGTTGGCGGTAACTCTGGAAGGGCATGCCGACAATGTGGCAGCGGCGCTTCTGGGTGGCATCGTGGTCGCCGTGCCTTTTGGAGAAGGCGTTGCGTGGGCACGGTTCTTGCCCCCTTTGGAACTGCACCTTGCTCTCCTCATCCCCCGCTTCCCGCTGGAGACGGAGAAGGCGCGAGCAGTTTTGCCCTCTTCGGTGCCCCGTGCCGATGCGGTGTTCAATGTGGGGCGGACGGCATTGCTGGTAGCGTCGTTAGCCACTGGTCAAATCCACAACTTAAAACTTGCCATGCAAGACCGCCTGCACCAACCCTATCGCCAATCGCTGATGCCTTGGTTGCCCCGCGCCTTTGAAGCGGCTCTGGAGGCAGGAGCATTGGGTGTTCATCTAAGCGGTGCGGGACCAACCGTCGCTGCGTGGTGCGAAGGCAAAACAGTTGCAGAAGCAGTTGCGAAAGCGATGTGGCAATCTTTGAACGAAGTCGGCATAGAAAGCGATTGGCGCGTCGTCGGTTTGGATGTGCACGGTGCGATAGTGATGCAGAGGAGGTGAAGGGGCACAGCATGCTGTGCCCTTACCCATGGCGGGTCAGCGTGACCCTGACTTTTGGGCAAAAGTTTTGGCGTTAACTGTTTTCGGTCTCGGCGTTGCGTTAATGGTGCTCGTTTTTTCGTGGGCTGCCCGCGTGTTCAACGAAGTCAGCGTGGGCAAAGAACTGCTTTTGCAAACCAACCCTGACGACCGAACGCCACTGACGGCATGGGCGATGCGGTGGTTGTTTCTCGTTTCCCTCCTCTTTGTGCTGGGCTACATCGCTTCGTTGATTGCTGCACGGGGCGCTAACCTTTACAGTTCCATCCGCTCCCACGAACCCCAGCGAAAGGGGGGAGAGTGAGTGACGGAGCAACAGGCGCGCTTGCGGGCAATTGTCAAGGGCATCGTCCAAGGTGTTGGCTTCCGCTACTTTACCGTTTACCAAGCCCAACGCATCGGCAAAATCGTTGGCTATGTCCGCAACCTGCGGGATGGGAGCGTGGAAGTGGTCGCAGAAGGTCCGCGCGAAAAGTTGGAGCAACTGCTAACGCAATTGCGCAAAGGTCCCACCGGCGCCCATGTGACCGAAGTGGTCACTTATTGGGAGTCACCGACAGGCGAGTTCACTAACTTTGGCATCCGCTGGTGAGCGACGGCGTTCGCCTCTCCGTTACCCCGCTTTTGAGCGGAGCAGATGAAGGATGGCACAGAACGACCACACTGTTGGGTTAAAACTTTCGCTTCGGCAACTCGTTCCCTTTCGGCGCCCATCGCCGTTGACAGAAGCGGCGATTTGGTTTGCCCTCTTCGCACTGGTGACGCTTGTGGTGGGGCTGAGAGCGTTAGAAGGCACTGACACGATGGCGTTGCTGCTGATCAACAAAGGGTGGGGCAGTGCTGCATTGGATGGGGTGATGGCAACCCTTTCGGGATTGGGTGTTCAACCGTTCACTTGGGTTGTGCTTCTCAGTTGGCTGGCATGGCAAGCGTGGCAGCAAGCAAAAGCGCGAAAGCAAGCAGCAAAACTGTGGGCGAGTTGGGTTGTGACCCTTGCTCTGGCTGTTGGGCTTGCCGACGGCATGAGTGGGCGCCTTGTCAAGCCCCTTGTAGGGCGAGAGCGACCCGCAAAAGTCGTTGCAGGGCTGCGTCCCGTGACGGGGCAAGGGGAAGGCAAAGCGAAAGCGTATCCGTCCTCCCACGCCGCCAATTCCTTTGCGGTTGCGCGAGTTTTACACGCTTTCGCAGCACCCCGTTGGCTTTGGTGGGTGTTGGCGCTTCTCATAGCGCTCTCACGGGTTTATTTGGGCGCGCACTTTCCCACCGATGTGGTTGGCGGGGCGTTTTTGGGGTTAAGCGTTGGCGCCCTTCTAATTGCGCTCTGGATGCCTCTTGCTAACCGCTTCATTGCAAGCACCCCTTCGCCTTCCGCTTCTGACACTGGTTCCACCTGACTTCGCTCCCTTTGCTGCTGCGTTAAAATCAGACGGGCAATTGCCAAACGGTGTTGCGTGAAAGGGCGAAGGAGAATGGACGCTTTTGCTCAGGCGACCGCCAGCGGGAACAGCAGGTTGCGACTGCGATTGACACAATGGCATAGTGGGGAGCGTGAGCGAGGGTGACTGTTTGGGCTGCCTTGTGGGAACAGTTGGCGCCAGAGTTGTGGCTCACTCTGTGCGGCTTTGCCATCTTCACCATTGACCTGCTCTTCCCCCGCTTACCCAAACGCTCTTACGGCTACTTGGCATTATTGGCATTTGCGGGCGCTTTGGTTTGGCTGGGATGGCAAATGGGGCAATTGCCCCTGCCTCCCGCTGGGATCGGGACGGGGGACGGAGGACGAGGGACGATATCGGCGTCTTCCGACCGCATCGTTCACTGGGTAACGACAGCGTTTGCGGCAGACCCGCTCGCCATCTTCTTCAAAGCCGCCATCCTCGTCGGCGCTTTGTTAGTGGGGCTCATCTCGGTGGACTATGTGGAGCGCTATGTGCCGACGGCACGGGCGGAGTTCTACGGGCTCTTGGTCTTTGCCGTGTTAGCCCTTTGCTTCATGGCGTCCGCAACGGAACTCATCACCTTGTTCCTCGCCATTGAGTTTGCCTCCATTGCTTCCTACTTGCTGGCGGCTTACTTGCGTGACGACATGAAGAGCGCGGAAGCGGGGCTAAAGTATTTCCTCGTCGGCGCCACGACAACGGCGGTGGGGCTATACGGCATGTCCTTCCTCTACGGGACGATGGGCACCACCTACCTTTACGAGATTGCTGAACGGTTGAGCCCGAACTTGGGGGCAAAAGGGGTTGCTTTCGCTGTTCCACCTTTCACCCTTCTGGGCATTTTGCTTGTTTTGGCGATGTTGGGGTTCAAAGTGTCTATGGTGCCAACGCACGGATGGGCGCCCGACGCTTACGAGGGCGCGCCTACACCCGTCACGGCATTCCTCTCCGTTGCTTCCAAAGCGGCGGGGATGGCTGCCTTCTTGCGGGTGTTCGCCGTTGCTTTCGGTCCTGCCAGCACGGGTTGGCAAGCGGTTTTGGCGTTCCTGTCGGTGGTGACGATGACTTTCGGCAACTTGGGCGCGCTGTGGCAGCGCAACCTCAAGCGGTTGATGGCGTATTCGTCCATCGCACAAGTGGGCTACCTGCTCATCGGCATCGCTGCGTTTACCCCTTCCGACTGGGAAATCTTGACAGGCGCTCGCCCCGCCCAACCGACGGACATGGGCTTAGCGGGCATCCTCTATTTCGTGCTGGGCTATGTGTTCGCCAACATGGCGGCGTTTGCTGTCATCATCTGGGTGGAGCAAGCGAAGGGTTCGGCGGAAATGGACGATTACGACGGCTTGGCGCAACAAGCGTCGGGGGCAGCCGCGTTGCTCACTGTTGCCTTTTTGTCCCTCATCGGCATCCCGCCTCTGGCGGGCTTCTTCGGCAAGTTCTTCCTGTTCGGCGCTGCCATCAAGGCAGGATTAGCGTGGTTGGCGATTGTTGGCGTCATCAACAGCGTCATCTCGGCGGCTTACTACTTGGAGGTTGTCCGCCGCATGTTTTTCCTCATCCCGCGTCGTCCTGAACCTGTCGCAGCACCTCCACTGGTCAACTTCACCGCCATTTTGGGGGCGCTTGGCGCCTTCCTCATCGGCGTTTTTGTCCATCCCGTTTTCCAGTGGGCGCAAACTTCCTTGTTTGCCATTGTCAGTTTAGCCAGCCGCTGATGGAGGGATGACCGTTGCCGCGCGAACGGACCTTCGTGATGGTCAAACCCGACGGTGTTCAACGAGGGTTGGTAGGAGAAATCATCCGCCGCCTGGAGCAAAAAGGGCTAAAACTGGTCGGCTTGAAAATGCTCTGGATGGACAGGGCGTTGGCGGAGCGCCACTATGAAATGCACAAAGGCAAGCCCTTCTTTGAACAACTCATCCGCTTCGTCACCAGCGGTCCCGTCGTAGCGATGGTGTGGGAAGGGGAAAACGCCATTGCGTTGGTGCGGACGATGATGGGTGCGCTGGAGCCAACGGAAGCGGCGCCCGGCTCCATTCGCGGTGACTTCGCCTGCACCAAGACGATGAACCTCATTCACGGTGCCGACTCGCCTGAAAACGCTGCCAGAGAAATCGCCCTCTTTTTCCGCCCTGACGAGTTGTTTGACTACCGTCGTTGCGACGAAGAGTGGGTGCACGGAAGCAACACCAGCGACGCGGGACAGGAAACAAGGGGCTAAAATTATGCTTGGGACAAGGGATGCATTTCGTCCCATTGTCTTCACTCCGCGTCCCAAATTTCGTCCCACGCCCCGCGTCCCGTGTCCCAAAAAAGAAACGAGGACGGGAACGAGATGAAGGGTCTACAACGCGCTGCCATTCACACCCGCTGGAAGAGCACTTACGCTGACCTCTTCGCTGCTATTGCTGAACCGCTTCAGCAGGTGGAGGCGTTCTTACGCCAGTCGGTGCAGTCGTCCGTGCAGAACATTACAGACATGGCGATGCACTTGCTTTCGGCAGGTGGGAAGCGGTTGCGCCCTGCCCTCACTTTGTTGAGTGCACAGATGCTGGGCGGCATCAACGAGCGCACCATCGCTTTCGCTGCTGTTGTGGAATTGACCCACACAGCAACTCTCATCCACGACGATGTGATAGACCACGCTGAGTTGCGGCGGGGACGGGCGACGGTGCACCACCTTTGGGGCAACGAAGCGGCTGTCATGTGTGGCGACTTTCTCTATTCCCGTGCCATCTCCATCCTCGCCGACATCGGCGATGTGGAGGTCATCCGCACCATCGCCTATGCCTCCAGCCAAACTTGTGCGGGGGAAGTGCTGGAGTTGCAACTTGCCTTCAACCCTTCGGTGACGGAAGAACAGTGTTTGGAAGTGGCGCGCATGAAAACGGCTGAACTTATCGCTGCGGCATGTAAAGTTGGTGCATTGGCGGTCCACGCTGAACCGGAAGCGGTAGCCGCACTGGACGCTTTCGGTCGCCACTTGGGCATCGCCTTCCAAATCGTGGACGATGTGCTGGACTTGGAGGGCAATGTGGAAGAAATCGGCAAGCCTGTCGGGAGCGACCTGTTGGAAGGCAAAATCACCCTCCCCATCCGCTATACACTGGACGCACTAAGCCCGCAGGAGCGACGAAAATGGGTTGACCAGTTAGCGGCGCGGAACATCCTTCTGGAAGATGCTGCCCAGTTCGCACAACTGGCAATGAAGCACGGTGTCTTGAAGCGAACGCGGGAAATTGCCCGCCAGTTCGTTCAACGGGCGCTGGACATTTTAAGCCGCGTCGCTGTAGTCCCCAGCCCTCAATCCCTAAACGCCAAAGCCCTTTTGGAGCGCCTCGCTCATTTTGTGACCGAACGAACCCTGTAGGGGCACGGCATGTCGTGTCCGTTCTGCAAAGGTGGTGTCTGCCACAGACAACCAGAATGTGGGAGCGCCATTGGGCGCGACCCCCTCACAGGCAGGTGGGGCGGATGCTGAACTTGACGGAAGTGCAACGACAGTTGGCGCGGATGGTGCAGGAGCAAGCCATCCGCAAACCCGACTTCGGACAAAAAGTGGGCATCGCCGTGCAGGAAAGCAAACGATGGGTAGCAGGGCTGCCGCACCTGACCGCCAAAATCGCCCAAAGCAAAACTTCGTGGCTGGTCGCCCGCTTTGATGTTCCCATTTGCCATCCCGCGTCCCTTACCCCGCGTCCCAATCAGTGGCTGGTGTTCGCTTCGGACGGCTCGCAAATTTTCCCCGACCGCCACGAAGCCATGCTCTGCTACCTCATCAACATCGGCTCCGTCGTTCTGCCATATGGCATCAACGCTCACCCACAATTGACTAACCGCCCGCACCTGTTCTACCGAGAGAGCGACTTGTATCAGCGTTGGGGCGGGCGGCGAGTGTTGGTCAGCGAAGAAATTGTTTCCGTCCGCCGCCACCTGATGGAAGTGGAGGAATTGGCTCGGTTAGCCCGCACATGGAAGTTTCGCCCTGCCGTTGCGCTGCTGGACGGAACCCTCATCCTGTGGACGCTGGAAGGCAAACCCGCTGACTTTCGCGCCCTGATGCTTCGCCGCTTTTTGAAAGCGTTGGATGTTTTGCGCGAGAAGGAAGTGCCAATCTGCGGCTACATCAGCAACCCGGGCAGCACCGATGTCATCAACGCGCTGCGCATCGGTCTGTGCCCTTACCCAGTGGCAAACTGCGACAAATGCGAGTGGCTGCAAAGCAACAAAGTGCCACCCTGCGCCGTCATAGAAGGCGTGACGGACGCGCATCTGTTTGAGCGGCTGCTGAAGCCCGGCGAGCGATCGCCCATCTTTTGGAGCAGTTCGCAAATCCTCGCCGATTACGGCGACCACCGCATCGCTTTCTTCTACCTGCACGCGGGCATGGAAATTGCGCGGATTGAATTGCCCCAATGGGTGGCGGAAAACGAAGAGTGGTTGAACTTGGTGCACGCCGTCGTTTACGACCAAGTTGTGAAAGGGCGCGGCTATCCCGTCGCGTTGGCGGAAGCCCACGAGCAAGCCGTCGTGCGAGGAGCGGAGCGGGAATTGTTTTACGAGATGTTGGAAGCCGCCCTCATTCGTCAAGGCTTCAAGGTCAGCATGACCTTTAAATTGCTGACGAAGCGCGTGCCCACAATTTGATGGGGATGGATCAGGGATTGGAGGCAGGAGAGGGGCCTTGCCAGTCTCCAGTCCCCGATCCCCAGTCCCTTCACACAAAGGTGGGTGAGTTCGGATGGTGCGTCAAGCGGTAATTTTGGCAGCGGGCTTGTCCACCCGCACTTATCCTTTGACTGTGCGCAAGCCCAAACCGTTGCTGAAATTGGCAAATGTGCCCAACCTCTACCACCTGCTGCGTGGGTTGGCGAAAGCGGGCGTTAATCGCGCAGTTTTGGTCGTTGGTTTTGAGCGCCAGCAAATTGAGCACTCCCTCGGGCATCAGTTTGACGGAATCCACCTTGACTACGCTGTGCAAGAGCAAGCATTGGGCACGGGACACGCAGTTTTGCAAGCCGCTCCCTTCTTGCACGAAGAGCCTTTCATGGTGCTCAACGGTGACGATTTGTTGTTGCCTGAACCGTTAGTGGAGGGTGCGGAAGAAGTGCCAGCGCTCATCGTGGCGCGGCACCCACAACCGCAACGGTTCGGCGTTGTAGAAGTGGCGCACGGTTATGTCCACCGATTGCACGAGAAGCCAAAGGAAGCGCCGCCCAACGCATTAGTGAGCACGGGTGCGTGGACGCTGCCGCCGCAAGCGTTGGAGTGGCTGCGGTCCGTGCCCCCCGCAGAAGACGGCGAAATCCGCCTTCCCGACATCCTGCCCCAACTGGTGCAAATGGGCGTTCGCGCGGTGGTGACGGAAAACGGTTGGATGCCCATCACCTACCCTTGGGATGTGTTGCTGGCGACCAAGCATTTGCTCTCGCTTTGGAACACAGAGCAAGGTGCAATCCTGCTGCCGCCACCGCAGGTGCTGGGCGAGGTGCATCCGACAGCGGAATTGGTGGGCGATGTCCGCGTGGAAACGGGGGCTCGCATCGGCGCCGGTGCAAAAATCGTTGGTCCCACCATCATCGGACGCGACACAGTTGTGGAAGAAGGATGCGACATTGTCCGCACCGTTGTCGGTGACCGCTGCCGCATCGGGCGCGGTTCCCACTTGGAAGACTGCGTGCTGTTGGACGATGTGAAAATTGGCAACGATGTGGAACTGGTCTGGAGCGTGGTGGGCGACCGCGTGGTCATCGGCGATGAAGTCCGCGCTTACGCAAAAGTGCCCACAGGCATCACTGTTAGGTCCGTCGTCAAGGGCATGTTGGTGGATACGGGCATGGAGAAATTAGGCTGCATCTTGGGCGACGACGCCCGCATCGGCAATCGCGTCGTTTTCTATCCCGGCGTCAAGGTCTGGACTGGCAAAACGGTGTTCCCGCACACCGAAGTGTTGGAAGATGTCCGATAGCCCTATCGCCCTGTGACTTCTGCCTTGCACCGCCAACGGGAGCGAGCGTCAAATTTGATAGCCGTCAAAATTGGTGAGTGCCGAAAGGCAAGGAGGCGAAGAAGCGATGAGGCGTCGTCTGTGGCTGATGGCGACAATCGTGAGCCTTGCCGTTAGCAGCGTGTTTGCGCAGCCTCTGACCCGCGAGGAAGCCCTTCAGCAACTCCAACCCCTGTTGGCGGAACTGGTGGCGTTGCGCGCTGTCAATGCAATGCGGTTGTCCCCCGAACAAGCCGAAAAACTGCTCCCCATCGCCCGCCGCGCGCAAGAGATTTGGGCGGATTATCGGGAGCAAATGCGTGCCGTCCTGCGAGAGCAGTTGGATGCCTTTACTCGCTTTCGCGCCGAAGATGTGCTGAATGTCGGCTTCACGCCTGAAACAGAACGGTGCACTGCTATCGCCAGCGAGCGGGGCAAGAAACTGACCAAATGGTTGGCAGACTCGCTCGCTCCTTTGACAGAAGAAGCCGCCCAAATCCTAACCGACGAGCAGCGAGCAATCGCAGAGCAATTGCACCGAGCGGAACTGGCGACCGCGTTGCGGACGCGCCTCCGTCCCGTTGTCAAACGACCCGAGCCCCCATCTGACCCTGTTGCCCAGATCCGAGCGGAGTTGGCGGCAATTTTGCGGGCAGAGTATGGCGAGATAACACCGCTGGGGCGCTTCCTGCTGAACCCTGCGCTGGTCTCTGTGTTGGAGCAGCGATTGGGCTTGCCCCCTTCACCCATCCCGCCGCTCTTTGACCGCGAATTCGTGGAACTGGAGCGCACCGTGCGCACTTTGCGAACGGACATCAACATGCTCAACCTCATCAACGGGCTTTACCTGTCCAACGAACAACTCGTTCGCTTGCGGGAAATCGCCCGTCAGGTCAGCGAACTACATCAGGTTCAGCCGACCCCAATTGACCCACAGGCTTTCGCTGCCTTGACGGAAACGCTACAAGCAATGAAGCGGCTCCTGCAAAATGGGCGCGAAGTGCCACCAACCTTGTTGATGCGGGCAAGCCAATTGGCAAAGCAAGCAGGTTTGCTGGCGCCCCGGACCGTGCCATCGTCCGAAGAAATGCGCAGCCTCGCAGCGCAGGTGGCTGCTTTCTTGACAGACGAGCAAAAGCAAGTGTTGGTGGACTACAAACCTTGCCTCATCCCGCCGAAGAACTTGAAAGACCCCGTGCGCGTTGGGCAGGCGCCGAACAACGCGGGCGCGATAAGGGCGCTGGAACGGCTGCGACAAATCCCTCCAAACATCTATCAGCGTCGCAAAGCCGAAATCATTGACGGGTTGGCACGGCAGATAGAAGCGAAGGGTGGCGCTTATCCGCCCGAAGAGCGCCCCGCTTTCCTCCAACGCTTGACAGAACTTGTGGAACAAGTTCGCCGCCTCAGCGATGCGGAGTTTGCCCTGCGAGCAGAGGAGTTGGCAACCCAGTTCCGCCTGCTGCACCGAAAAGATGCATTAGAAGAGCGCTTAAAGGAGTTGACCGCTGACCGCCATGACGAAGTGCTGCTGAGCAAAATCGTTGCCAACTTGCTCAACCCCCGACTGGCTGTCGTGCTGGAGGAGCGGTTGCAAGTTTTGGCGAACGCGCGCCCTGGCGAAGGGAAGGGCTTGCAGACCTTGACGGTGGCAAACGAGGGTGGCGTTTGCCCCAAGCCGCAGTAGCCTTTTTGCGTCAACCTATCACTCGCAGTTAAGGGACGGTGAGGATGATGGCGGATATCCAACGCCGCCAGTTTGTCAAGAAGGTAGCGACAGTGGTTGCTGCCTCAGGTCTTGGGGCGAAAGCCTCAGGGGAGAGTGAGGTGCAAACCCCTGTCCGTGTCTCTATCCCGTCGTTCCCCAGCACAACCATTGCAGGCGTTCTTTTGCCTCGCCTCATCATTGGCACCAACAGTTTCCTCGGCTTCTCCCACACCAGCCTTGGGCGCGACCGTTGGATTCGCCGCTTTTACACCCCCGAGCGCATCGCCGATGTGTTCATCCGCTGCCTTGAGTTGGGGCTGACGGCGGTTTTCGGACCCTGCTACGCGCCATTGCTCTCTGCCCTTGACATCATGGAAAAGCGGACGGGTGTCCGCCTCACCTTCATCGGCACAACTTTGGGCGACCCCGCTATCATTCGTGACCAAATCAAGCAACTGAAAGACGCGGGCGCAAAGTTTTGCCTGCTGCATGGTGGTTGGACGGATTCGTTCCCCCTTGAGAACGGGCGCATCAAGGATTTTGACCGCTTCTTCGCCCTCATCCGCGAGGCTGGACTCATCCCTGGCGCTGCCTGTCACAAGGCAGATAGACTGCGACTTCTTATTGAGGGCAAATACGACTGCGAAGTAATCGCCACGCCCGTTAACAAGATGGGCTTTTACATGCACCCCTCTCGGGAGGCTATGGTGGAAGCGGTCAGCCAGTGCCCTAAGCCCGTCATCGCTATTAAGCCCCTTGCGTCAGGGCGGTTTGACGAAAACCGCATTGACGAATGGTTGCGCTGGACTTTCAGCGTCAAGGGCGTGGTGGCTGCTGCCGTCGGGTTCATGTGCGAGGAAGAAGCCGAAGAAGATGCCGCCATCGCGCGCAGATTGTTCACTTAGGAAGGAACAGGGTGTGGGACAAAAACTGGAGGGTGCGCCTCCTGACGCACCGCAAAGGAAAAAATCGGCGCCTCAGGAGAGGCGCCCTCCAGTGAACCGCAAAAACGAATTTGGCAAAGTTGTCCTCATTCGCTTTCGGTCACACTCAGCCTTAGTTCGTCAAGAAACGAACCTTCCAGCGATTGTTCGCAAATGTGATCAGGGAGTGATGCGCCTATGCCGAAGCGTCGTGAGTTTTTGAGCGCGCTGTTGGCGAGCGGTTTCGGTGCATGGGCAACCTTTTGCGACCGTGCAGGAGCAATAGCCCCCGGTTTCCGATCCCCAGTCCCGCTGAAAGAAATTCCGCAGCGATGGTGGAAGGCGCTGCCCGGCAATAAGGTGCAATGCTTCCTCTGCCCCTTCACCTGAGTGCTTTCCGACGGGCAAGTTTGCCTGTGCAACACTCGCTTGAATGTCAAGGGGCGCTTGATGACGATGGCGTATGGCAACCCATGCATCATTAGTCTTGACCCGATAGAAAAGTTGCCGCTGCATCACTTTTTGCCCGGCGCCCGCACTTTATCCCTTGCGACGGCAGGGTGCAACCTGCGGTGCCTTTATTGCCAGAATTGGCAGCAGTCACAAGTGCGCCCCGACCAACTTCGCAACTTTAACCTCCCGCCTGCTGAAGCAGTGCGAAAAGCGAAAGAGCAAAACATTCCCGTCATCGCTTACACCTACACGGAGCCCGTCGTGTTCTGGGAGTATGTGATGGACATCTCAGAGCAGGCAAAAGCGGAAGGGCTGAAGAATGTGGTCGCTACAGCCTTGTTCATGACCCGCGAACCGTTGCGCGAATGGTGCAAAGTGACCGACGCTTTCGCGGTGGCGCTGAAAGGGTTCAACGACGAGTTTTACCAGAAAGTCGTTGGCGCCCCGCTGAAGCCCGTTTTGGATGCATTAGTGACTGTCAAGAGCGAGGGTGTGTGGTTGGAGTTGGTCACCCTCATCGTCCCAACCCTCAACGACGACATGAAACAGATTCGCGAGATGTGCCTGTGGATTCGCCGCCATTTGGGACCGCAGGTGCCATTGCACTTTGGTCGGTTCGTGCCTGAATATAAGTTGCGCAACTTGCCCCGAACGCCCGTGCCCACTTTGGAGCAGTGCCGCGCCATCGCTTTGGATGTGGGCTTGCAATTCGTTTACCTGTTCAATGTCGCACCCCACGACGCTAACCATACCTACTGCCCGAAGTGCCACAAAGCAGTTGTTCGCCGCTTGGGATTCAAGGTCACCCACAACGGATTGCAACGAGGTGTCTGCCCCCAATGCCGAACGCGATTGCCCGGTCTCTGGGAACTGTGAAACGCTTTTGGGTTTTCGTCTCCTTAGGCAGCGTCGCTCAAGTGTGTCAAATCGTTCTGCTGCGCGAGTTGCTCACCCTTGCTGAAGGGACAGAGTTGACCATCGCTTTCGTGTTGGGGGCATGGTTGATCTTCACCGCCATCGGCTCAGTGGCAGGTTCGGGAGGGCGCATCTCCCGATGCGCCGATTGGCTGTTCGCTGCAAGGCGAACCCCCCAGACCACTGCCTCCCTCGCCCTCCTTTACGGTGCCCTCAGTTGCGTGCTGGCAATTTGCGTGGCAGGAGAACTGTTTGCCCTCCGTCACGCCCGCCTCTGGTTGGGATTGCCGCCAGGTGAGCCATTGAGCGTTGGACAGTGGCTAATAGTCGCAACACTCGCTTTGTTCCCCATTTGCGTGATTTTAGGCGCACAGTTCGTCATCGCAGCGACGCTGACGCAAGTGCCCAGCCTCGTTTACATCGCCGAAAGTGTTGGTGCCATTGTGGCAGGGATGCTGCTTAGCCTCGTGCTCTTCTACTGGTTGGACCACACGGCGCTGCTGGCGCTTTTCCTAAGCGCTCACTTGCTCAGTTCTCTCGGCTTGCTCTGGCAACTGGGAGTTAGCAGGTTTGTCCACACCATCATGTTCAGCGGGATAGCGAGTGGGTTGTTGATCTCTGCACCGTTCGGTGAACATTACACGCAATACCGCTTTTGGCAATCATTAGCGCCCCTTCGTGGAACGCTGCGGTTGACAACTTCACCCTATGGGACGGTGGCTCTCGTCAGCGTTGACGGGCAATACAGCATTTACCAGAATGGGCAGTTGCTGTTCACGCTTCCTGACGAAGGTGATGTTGCTTCGTTGGTGCACCTAATCTTGCTGCAACATCCTCGCCCGTCCCGCGTGTTGGTGATCGGAGGTGTTGGCGGTTGGGTGCAAGCGGTGCTGAAGCATCCTACAGTCACTTTGGTGGATTGGGTGGAACTGGACCCGACGGTGCCCCGCCTTTTGCTCCACATGCTTCCACCGAGTGAGCGGCAAGTCTTTTCAGACCCGCGCTTAGTCAGGCACACAGCAGATGGGCGTGCTTTTGTTCGGCGAATTCGCCACCCTTACGATGTCATCATGGTGGTTGCTGGCGACCCAACAACAGCAGCCCTCAACCGCTACTACACCCGCGAGTTTTTCAACGCCGTCTTCAACGCCCTGACACCTGGTGGCATCTTCGCTTTGCACGGGTTGCGGGAGCCACCGATGGGGTTTGGCGCTTTTTACCTCGCCCGCAACCATTGCGTTTACACCACCATGCGCAGTGCCTTCTGCAGCGTCTTCGTCATTCCTTCGCATCCCCTCACTTTGCTGGGGCGCTGCCCGGGACCCGAAAACTATCCCATCACCCTGCACGAACCCACCTTGCTCCAACGCGCTGCCGAGCGAGGACTTTCAACGGAAACTTTGAATTTCCCTCCCTTGACAGACCTTGTGCAAGTGGAGCGGGTCACTTACGAGTTGACGACGGGGCTTCCGTTTAACCCGTTGGAGCGCGAGAAAGCGAAGCCGCCTCGCAGCCGGCGACTTAACACCGATGCGAACCCGACGGTTTTCTTCCTATCAAGCCTGTTGTGGGTGCGAATGAGCAGCGAGCCGTTAGCAAAACTGTTGGAAGCGGTCGCTCGCTGCCCGTGGTGGGGAATGGGGCTTCTGTTGACTTTGGCTGTGACGGGGACGGGGCAAATTCTCCGTCGCCGTCAACCTCACGCATTACCGCTGATTGCTGTTGCTCTCATCGGCGCAGTTGGGATGGCGACGGAAATTAGCATCCTGCTCTCGTTCCAGTCCCTCTTCGGCACCCTTTACCATCAAGTGGGCTTGCTGTTCGCCCTCTTCATGTCTGGCTTGGCAGTGGGAGCAGGAGTGGCTGACCGAATTATCGTCGCTGACCGAGCCTTGACAAAGTTATTGGCATTGACAGGAGTTGTGGTTGCTGCTTGGTGGGGATGTTCGTGGTTGTTGGAACGGTTGCCTGCCTTTGTGAGCGCTTCTTTGTGCGGGATAAGCATGTTGGTGATTGGCGGATTGGTAGGCGCTGCGTTCCCCCTCACCCTCCGCACGCTTCAACAAAAGGGAGCAGAAACGCCGCAAGCAACAGGGCTTACTTATGCTTGCGACCTTGTGGGCGGCGCTGTGGGAGCGTTCTTGTTGGGTGCGATAATGTTGCCCCTTTACGGAACCACTTTCCTTTTGGGCATTTCTACTTTCCTTTGCCTTCTCCTCGCGGTTCTCATGGAGCGAGAGCAGCGAGGCTCAAAAATCAACGATGGGAGCCGTTAGCCGCGTCACTGCTCACCGAATGCCGAACATCTGCAGCAACTGACGCAGTTGCGGGTTTTGCTGAATGGCTTGCCAAACGGCTTTTTTAGCGGCTTCCCCGATGAGCGCTTCGGACTTCTCCAAGTCCACCCGCCAAAAGATGAGCCGATCCCGTGCCAACACGAAAGGTAAATCGGCGTCGCCGCTCAAGTTCAGGGAGAATTTGCCGACGGTCACTTGGGAGAACTGAACTTTGACGCGGGCGATTTTCTGCTCCTGCTGGTCTTCCACCCCGATGAATTGGGTGCGCAGATCGGGGAACATTTGTAACCCGCCGAGAAACCTGCCCACCCGTTCTTGGTCTTTGGGCAGCACCAACTTTTTCAAAGCGGCTTCGTCCTTGCGCCCCATTGCCTCCGCCCACGCTTGCCCCACTCGCTGCGGGGAGTTTGTAAAAGCGAGAAAGCCAAGGACCGCGCCAGCAATGAGCAGAATCACCAAAAGGCTCACTGCAACCGCTTTGCCCGCACGCGTGGTCATAGTCAACTCCTCCCTTCCTACAAGCGTCGCTGCATTCGTCAAGAGCGAGGGCGTCCCAAGGGTTTGCTGCGTCTCCATTGCCCCCTCGGTGCTGCGCTAAAATCTTGCCACACTACGATCAGCCAAATTTTTCCGTTGGGGGAACGAAGATGCAACGGCACCGTCGTCGGTTTCGTCGGTTCGGTGGCTTAGTTGTTTTGTTGCTCTTGACAACTGTGCTTTTTGTTTTCTGGCTTTTTTCTGCCCGTCCTGTGGCAACGCTGAAGATTGCTTCACCGCAAACGCTGTTGGTGCTGCACGGTCCCTTGCGCCCCAACGCGCCGGGCGTTGTGGAACTTTGGGAACGCTTGTGCCAACGAACGGAGCAAAAGAGCGCGATAGCGGCTCGCTTTTTGCGTTGGCTGGGTGTGCCGAAAGAAGTGACGGTCATCGTGGAAGACTTGGAGCGTCCCACAAGGTCTTTTGCCCTTGCCGCTAACTTCTCTCGCGGGAGCAGCGTGTTGCGGTTGCTCTTTCTCGTAGGAACGGTGCCCTATCGCAGCGCCCGCTATCGCGTGTTGGACGACTGGACCGTCGGCGTCTATGGTGGCACCGTCTTGGTTGCTGCTACCCCTTCTCTCTTTTGCTTGGTGGTGGACAACATCCACCGAGCAACGCCGCCCGCTTTGCGTTTTGCGCCCCAGTTGAAAGAGCGCAGCGATTTTGCTGGCGTGCTGCATCCCCGATGGATTGCCGATAACGCCGAACCCCTCCCCGCTGACTTGGCGGAAGTCCGCATAGAAATCGTCAGCGCCGATAAAGTGCGGGGCGAAAGTTTTTGGGTCTGTCAAAGCGAGCGGGAAGCCAGAGTCCTCTTGCACGCCTTGCAGAGAGCAAGCCGAAACTTGATGGAGCGGTTGGCAGCGAAAAGGCTGCAAGTTGTTTTCCGCTCCGCTCACAAAGGCGTTTTCGTTTGGTGGGAAGGTGAAGCGGTAGGGCTCTCATCTGCTCTTGTCCCTTGAGCATATGTTCGGGGTTCTCCTGAATTTCCCCGACCATCTTCCCCTTGCTCAGTGCGTCTAAGGGATTGACGCAGCAAGCCCACCTGTAAGGACGGTGAACGGCGATGGCGCGCGCCGCTGTGTTCAACGGTGTGCCGCTCGTCCCCTTCCTCCGACGGAAGGGGCGAACGGTGGCGCGCTTGTTCCGCGAAGGTGGGTGGCGAAAGGTGCTGGAGGTGCTGTGGCTCAAGTTGCGTCAACCCTGGAGCAAGTGGCGAGAGGATTGGGAATGGGTGCAAGTGGACGGATGCGATTATGTTTTGGTGCCAAATGTCAACGGCTTCACCATGTTAGTCGGCAGTTTGGATGCGGGCATCGGTCGCGAGTTAGCCTTTTACCGCGTCCACGAACCAACCACGACGAGGTTGCTCCCCGGCTTCGTGCGCCCTGGCGATGTGGTGTTGGACATCGGCGCTAACATCGGCTACTATACGCTGCAACTCTCCCGATTAGTTGGCGCGGAGGGGCTTGTCATCGCTGTGGAACCGCACCCTGCCAACTTTCACTTGCTGCAACTGAACCTGCGGCTCAATGGCGTGACGAATGTCCATTTGGTGCAAGCAGCAATCAGCGATTGCGAAGGGGAAGGGATGCTTTTTGAAGCCGAAGGTTCTAACTGGCACTCCTTGCACCCAACGGAACGCACTTCGGGCAAAGGCATTCCCGTTCCCACCTTGACCATTGACGGGCTTGTCCGCCAGATTGATCGCCCCATTGCGCTCATCCGCATGGACATTGAAGGGTGGGAGCACCGTGCCCTAATGGGTGCACAAAAGACACTGACCCGTTATCGTCCCGCTATCGTCTTGGAAATCCACCCCAACTACCTGCCACAGGACACTATCCGCCAGATGCTTTCATGGCTTCAGTTGCTCGGTTACGACCGCTGCTTGGTAGTGCTCCGCAGGGATGACTTCCCTTGGGTCAAACGACCGCGCAGGGTCTGGGAACGCTCCCTTTCAGCATTGCTCACCGACGAAACCCTGAGGAACGAATGCTTCATCATGCTGATGGAGCGACTATCTGCCGTTGCCGAAAATAAGGCGCCAACTCCTCCGCCGTCACAAATCCGCCAATGACAAGTTTCTTTGCAAGCGTGTAGGGTGCTTCCGAGGAAATTTGCTTGCCCACCCGCGAAAGAGCAACGCCTCCCTCACTCGCTCTGTGTTGGTGCGTTTTCTCAGAACCGCAGGCTGATTCCGATAGCGAGCCGCTCTTTGGGTTTCGGACCGACGGCAGCATCAATGCGCAGGAACTTTAGGTTGATGCCCAGACCGAGAACGGGTTTGTCGTCATCGTAACCGACGCGCACGGCAAAGACATTCCCCGCCAACCAGTGCTCAATGCCCGCGTGAACCGTCATGTCGCCCCCGTTGCTGGAGGTGATGTTGTGCAACTCAAACACCGCAATGGTTCGCTCTTTCCATTGCGCCAGAACGCCCAAGTCAATCTCTGGGTTGAGGCGGAAGCCGAAATCGTAACCGGGAACGGGATTGCCATTCAAGTCCACAGCGGGCAGCGAGAACTTGACGGGCACCACATTCCGCACCACCGCCGCATAACGAACCTTCATCATGGGCGGTTGCACTGGTGGTTCCCAAAGGGCGCCGATGTCAGCGGTGAAGCGGGATTTGTCCACTCGGTCAAAGTCTTGACCGATGACCTGATCAGGGGCTGCTGCGCTCGTCGCTCCAAGCAAGAACCCTGCAAAATCCGCTCGCACTCGCCGCACCGACAACCCTAAAGTTAAGCCCGCAGGGAAAGGTCGGGCGTAACTAACCCCAATGCTGGTGAGGGCAATGGCGCCTCCTCGCGCATACAGGTTTGGCGCACTCAAACCAGGGAGCCCAAAAGCACCATCTGTCTTATCAACCTGCGTGTCCACCTGAACAACAACACTTGAAGTAGCGAACACACCAAAGTTGCCGAAGGAGAGTCCACCAACGGGAGCAAGAGAAGCGCGGAGGGTGCGATGCTTCCGAGCAATATCCCGAACTCGGTCGAAAGCCGCCTGAGCAGCACCTAAAGTGTCCGTATCAATCTGGTCGCGGATGTCTTCCAAGTCGTCTACCAAGTCGGTGATGTCTTGGACATCAAAGTTAGTGCGCCCCGTGACTTCAATGGGGATGGTGAAACGCTTCGCCATGGCTAAGGCTGCCGGGTTCCACGCGCCTGCCGTTGCGTCGTCCGTTGCCAGCAGATACGCCCCACCCATGCCCAACGCTCGTGCGCCAGGGCGAGCGAAGGCTTTGTCCAGCGTCTTCGGTCCCACCTGCTGCCCCCAACCGACGGCTGCCACGCTCAACAACAGTGCTCCACAAACGACCGCTGCCCAACGCATCTCCTCTCGCCTCCTCGCAGTGGATTTGCGCAAGTTGCCCTTGCGCTGGTGATAGCATGGCATTGTTAACAAGTGGTGTCAAGAACGCTTGTTGGCAATCGTTTCAGGCATGCGCTACGCTTCAATGGGCATTAGCCCAGCGAAGTCGTGGTGTAAAGGTGAGTTCGTTAAGGGGAGCGTGATTGAGGGATGCGATGGGTTGTTGGGCTGTTGTTGATGATGGCAATTGTTGGTGGTTTGGTGGAGGTGACGAGCATGGGTGCTCAGGCATCCAAGCAAGGGGTTACCTTCTATGTTGCCCCCAATGGCAATGACAAATGGTCAGGACGGTTGGCTTCTCCCAATCGCACCAAAACGGACGGACCTTTTGCGACCTTGCAGCGCGCCTTAGAAGCGGTGCGGCAACTCAAGCAGCAACAAGGCGGAACGCTAAAGCAACCCGTGACCATTTACTTGCGGTCTGGCACTTACTTCTTGAGCGAACCTGTCACCATCACCCCTGAGCATTCGGGCACGCCAGAATGCCCCGTCACTATCGCCGCGTATCGCAACGAAAAAGTTGTGCTCAGCGGTGGGCGTCGCGTCACAGGTTGGCAACAAACAACGGTCAACGGCAAAACAGTTTGGGTCGCCGAAATCCCTGAAGTGCGCGAGGGCAAGTGGTTCTTCCGACAACTTTGGGTCAACGGCAAACGAGCCATCCGCGCCCGTCACCCCAACAGCGGCTACCTGCAAGTTGCTGAAGTTTTGGATGTGACCAACGAAACGCCTTGGAACCAAGGGCAGTATCGGTTCCGCTTCCGCGAAGGGGACCTTAAAGCGTGGGAGACCGTCACCGATGCCGAAGTGGTAGTGATGAACCGCTGGGTGGAGTCGCGCTTGCCCATCGTCAGCGTGGACGAGGCACAGCGGATTGTTCAGTTCAGCAAACGCAGCGTCTTCCGTCTGGATGTCGGCGATCCCTACTGTGTGGAGCACGCGTTGGAGTTTCTGGATACGCCTGGCGAATGGTTCCTTGACAAACGCACAGGTAACCTCTACTACCTGCCACGCCCGGGCGAGGACATGAGAACCGCTGAAGTCATCGCACCCGTGCTGGTGCAACTGGTGCGGATGGTGGGCGAACCGAAAATCGGGGCGTGGGTGGAACACATCGTTTGGCGCAACATCACTTTCGCCCACGCTGAGTGGTATTTCCCCGAAGCCAGCAAACGCGGGCGCGATGTCGGCGGGTTCGCTCAAGCAGCGGTGGAAGTGCCAGGCGCTGTTTACGGCGAAGGAGTGCGGCGTTGTGTTTTTGACAGTTGCACAGTCACCCATGTGGGCACCTACGGCATAGAACTGGCGCGAGGATGTCACGAAAACCGCATCGTCAACTGCACCATCACCGACTTGGGAGCAGGCGGAATCAAGATTGGCGAAACGGTCATCCGCGACGACAAGGCAGAACAAACGCACAGCAATGAAATCGCTGACTGCACCATCACCGACGGGGGCAAGATGTTCCACAGTGCTGTCGGGATTTGGGTTGGTCAAAGTTATAGCAACCGCATCGTCCACAACGAAATCGCCGACTTTTACTACACGGGCATCAGCATTGGTTGGACTTGGGGTTACGGTCGCTCGCTGGCGGGAGGCAACTTGGTGGAGTTCAACCATGTGCACCACATCGGCAAACGCAGCGATGGCGACGGTCCCATTTTGAGCGACATGGGCGGCATTTACACTTTGGGCATTCAGGAAGGCACCATCATCCGCAACAATTTGTGGCACGACATTGCAGGGCTGCGCTACGGCGGTTGGGGCATCTACTTTGACGAGGGCTCAACGGGGATTGTGGCGGAAAACAACATCGTTTACAACACCACCCACGGCGGCTTCCACCAGCACTACGGTCGCGAGAACATCGTTCGCAACAACATTTTCGCTTACGCTCGCGACCATCAGTTGCAAGCGAGCCGTCCCGAAAACCACCTTCGGTTTCGCTTCATCGGCAACATCGTTATCGGTCGGAGCGAGCAGTGGTTGGCGGGCGGGATAGACTTCAACTTTGAGTTTGACCGCAACCTGTATTGGCGCGAAGGGGGCGGTCCCATCCGCTTTGGCAACCTCAGTTGGGAAGAGTGGCGAGCAAAAGGGATGGACAAAAACTCCCTCATCGCCGACCCGCAGTTTGTCGCGCCCGAAAAGTTTGACTTTCGGCTCAAACCCAACTCACCCGCTTTGAAGTTAGGCTTCAAACCCTTTGACCTGAGCAAAGTTGGTCCCCGCAAAAGCAAACGCATCAACCCATAGCAGCGAGAGTTACCGTTCACTCAAGAAAGGCGCTCCCACGCTACAATGGATGGTGCGCTGGTCTTTGTCGCACCTTCTGCCAGAAGGCAGGTGAGCGCTGATGCGGGTGCGCATCCGCAACTTCCGTGCCATTCGCGATCAAACTTTGGACATCGCACCGATAACGCTCATTCACGGCGAAAATGGGACTGGCAAATCCAGCGTCCTGTATGCCCTGCTGACCTTCAAGAACATCGTCCTTGACCCCAACCGCCCTGTGGACCACTTTTTTGGCTACGGCTTCCTCGGCTTGGGCAACTTCAAAGCCGTTGTCTTTGACCATAACGAACGCGAGCCGATAGAGTTGCAAGTCACTGTCAACGGGGTGACTTACACAGTGACGCTCACCCAGACTGGCGGTGAGTTCGCCTTGCGAGCCGATGCCGACCTTTTGGGAGAGCCTGTCCAATTGTCGCTGCCCGTCAGTTTCCCCTACCCTGCCAACGCGACAGCGGTTTATCAGCACCAAGACTCCGATTTCCAAGTCACATGGAACGGCATTGCTGCCTATGCCGACCAACTTGTGCACGAACAGGCACAGCGCCTCGTCAGCACCCTCAACGCACCTGCGGAACTTTTGCGCGGAACAGAAATCGTTCCCCTGCGGCGCGGGTTTACCAAGCCGCAATACTCCATCGTGAGCATCTCGCCTTGGTTGGTCACGGACGACGAGGTTGCCAGCCTGCTGGCAAACGACAAGTATCTGGTAGGACTGGTGAGCACCAACCTTGAGCGCATTGCTGGACGAGACCTGAGGGTTCATGTGGTGCCTGGGACGGCTATGTTCTCCTTGGACACGGTGGAAAAGGCAACGGGAGTCACTTGCGAGTTGGTGAACGAAGGGTTCGGCACCAACCAATTGGTGTTCCTGCTGGCGAAGACGCTGCGAAAGGATGTCCGCCTCGTCGGGATTGAAGAGCCAGAGATTCACTTGCACCCTTCCGTCCAGCGGAAATTAGCGCAAGCGCTGGTGGACATCGCCCGAAACGAAGACAAGCGCTTCCTCATCACGACCCATAGCGAAGCGTTCGTGTCAGCGCTCTTAGCCGAAGTGGCACGGAAGCGCTTGCGTCCCGAAGACCTCGCCTGTTACTGGGCAGTGAAGGAAGGCAAAGAAGTGCGGTTTGTGCGGCAACAAGTGGATGAGCGGGGCGGCATTGAAGGAGGATTGCGCGCTTTCATGGTGGGCGAATTGGAGGATTTGAAGGTGTTTTTGGGGCTGGAGTGACGGCGGATGGCGGTTTGGGTCGTGAATGAGTGGCTGCTTCATGACTTGAAGGGCGAAAACGGTCGGGAGCGACAGCAAGAGGCTGACCGATTTCTGGACGAACTATTGCACCGATGCGACACCATCGTTTTCGTCGCAGGCAGCGCTTGGGGGAGGAAGGCTTACGAGTTGATGGAACTTAGCAGTGCGCCTTTCAGCACTCTACGCCCTCTCAGCAAAAAGTTGTGGAGCATTTTGCGGGACGCTCAAAAGCGATTGTGGCTTAACCAAGACGACCTGAAACCAATGCCCAAAGCGTTGCAGCAAACTGTCAAGCCCAACGATTGGTATCTGGTGCAAGCGCAATTGACGGTGAACGCTGACGGCATCGTGACAACAGACTCGGATTTGCAACAAGCGCTGACGCCGCACGGACTACCTGTTCGCTTGCGGGAAGAGTTGATGCGAGATTGGAACATCACCTGAGCCAGAATTGGCAGCGGCGTGAAGTTGCCTGTGCCGATGTTCCGAACAGCCGAAAGGGAACTGGACAAACAGGCAAAACGAAGGCAGGTGTAGATGGGGTGAGTGATGGTGCAGAGTATATGCGCTTTAGTGGTAGCGCTGACAATGGTGGTGCAAGCGATGGCACAACAGCGTGGTGAGGTGGCTTTCTTCGTCGCTCCGAACGGCAACGATGCATGGTCGGGGCGGTTGCCGTCTCCTAATCGCGCGAAAACGGATGGTCCTTTCGCCACTTTGCATCGTGCGGTGGAAGCAGTGCGGCAACTCAAGCGGCAACAAGGCGGCACCCTAAAGCAACCCGTGACCATTTACCTGCGGAGCGGCACTCACTTTTTGCGCGAGCCAATCGTGCTAACGCCTGACGACAGTGGCACCGCTTCGGCTCCCATCACTTTTGCTGCCTACCGCAACGAAAAGCCCATTCTTAGTGGCGGGCGCCGCATCACAAACTGGCGGCGAACAACTGTCAACGGCAAAACGGTGTGGGTTGCCCAACTGCCAGAAGTTTACGAGGGCAAGTGGTTTTTCCGCACCCTTCGGGTGGGTGACCGTTGGGCAATTCGGGCGCGTTACCCCAACTTTGACCCCAATGACCCGCTCAAAGGCGGCTGGCTGTTCGCTCAATGGTGGGGCGCACCGTGGGAACGGGGTGCTTTTGATGCGGGTGTGGGCAACATCCACAATGTTGGCGACCGCTTAGAGTGGCGCATTGCCGTCCCCACTGCAGGACGCTACCGCGTTTGGGTCCGCTACGCTCACCACATGACCCAATTTGGCGTCACGGACATGAGCGACCGAACAGGCTTGCGAGTCAGCGACGGACCCATAGTGCCGCTTCGCAACCTGCCCGATACAGGCGGCTGGAGCAATTTCCGCTGGACTTTGGCTGCTGAAATGGACCTTCCCGCTGGCGAACAAACACTGGTGTGGGAGAACCTCAAAGGTGGCGGGTTGAATTTGGACGCTTTCGCTTTGACCGATGACCCCGATTGGCATCCTGACAAAGCTATCCAAGTCATCGGTTGGTGGCGCGAGTTGCAGGTGCAACCACCGAAAGAAGGCAAGCACTTGCTGCTCATCCAAGCGGAAGCCTGCACCCGCGCCGTCGGCAAAGAAGTGCAGGTTTCTCACCCCGTCCCTCACGGCACGCGCGAGCGCATCGGGGTGGCGCCTGATAAGTTTCCGCAATGGCAGGGTTGGGAGGGCGCAGAAGTGCACATTTTCCCCGCTTGGGGTTGGGTGAACGCTATCTTGACGGTGGAAAAGGTGGACAAGGAGCGATGCGCTCTGTTCGTTCGCTGCGAGCAAGACATTCGCCCCGGCAACCGCTTCTTCATCAGCGGCGTGCGGGAAGCACTGGACGCTCCTAACGAATGGCACCTTGACCGCAAGCGAGGCGAATTGCTCTACATCCCGCCTGAAGGGGTGGACTTGACGAAAACCGAGGTTGTTGCGCCAGCAATGGACCGACTCTTTGTCTTGCAAGGCGACACGAAGCAGAACCGCTTTGTGGAACACATCCGCTTTCGCGGGCTAATTTTCACGGACACCGACTACACAGCACCAGGCGGTTACTATGTCCCTGCCGATGCGGCGATTTGGCTTGTAGCAGCGCGACATTGCGCCATAGAAGCCTGTGAGTTCCGTTGGCTTGGCGGTTATGCTGTGCGGTTGGAACAACGCAGTCACAAGAACGAAATTGTGGGCAACACGATGCACTATCTTGGTGGCGGGGGCGTCATCCTGTTGGGCAATACTGCCACGCAACCTTTTGACAACATCGTCACCGACAACATCATCACCGATTGCGGCTTAGTTTACAAGCATGTGGCGGGCGTGTATGTGACGACGGGGAGCGGCAACTACATCGCGCACAACCGCATCGCTCGGATGCCCCGTTACGGCATCTCGCTCAAGTCCTACGGCGGCGATGCCTCTTCGCACCACAACATTGTGGAGTTCAACGAAATCGTGGACACGAACTTGGAAACCAACGACACGGGCGCTATTGAGACTTTGGGACGCGATAGGCAACTGACGGGCAACATCATCCGCTTCAACATCATTCGCAATGTCGTCGGGATGGGCACGACGCCTGATGGCGAGTTCCTCACGCCTTACTTCACTTGGGGCATCTACTTGGACGATTACAGCAGTGGCACTCTCGTTTACGGCAACATCGTGGTGGGCACGGTGTTGGGAGCCGTCTGCATTCACGGGGGCAAAGACAACATCGTGGAGAACAACATCTTTGTGGACGGACAGGAGCATCAAATTCGGCTGCAGCCGCGCGACGAGTTCATGACGGGCAATGTTTTTCGGCGCAACATCATTGTCTTCCGAAACCCGCAAGCAGTCGTTTGGTATAGTTACGCCCACACTTGGGGGCGGCATCGGCTGAAAGAGGTGGACTTCAATCTCTACTGGCACACGGGTGGTTTGGATTTAGCGACGACGGAACGCGCTATCACGCCTGAAGGCAATTTCGCTCAATGGCAAAAGGCAGGGTTTGACCGCCACTCGCTTATCGCCGACCCGCAGTTTGTCGCCCCCGAAAAGGGCGACTTCCGCTTGAAGCCCACTTCCCCTGCTTTCAAACTCGGCTTCAAACCCATCCCTGTGGAGAAAGTTGGTCCGCGCAAACAACGGTGGCGAAAGTGAGCCCTTGCAGGGCTTGCTTGCCATTGGCGCTTCGTCACAAAGGCTAAAGGAGGCAACGCAAGACCTTGTCCACGACATTCTCACGACCGCTTTGTGGGCATTGGGGCAAATTGGCAACGAACGTGCCATTGCTGTTGCCATCCCTTTGCTGACGGACAAAAGTCCCACTTGTTTCCGACAATGGCTTGTAAGTGGACACAAAAGGTGCTGAGCGGAGAAGTCAGTGACATTGGTCGTGTGTTTTATTGGACTGTCGGAGCAGTGGCGACTGCCGCTTTAATGCAGTCAGGGCTGAGCGATTTGGTCAAGGCATTTTGATGAGCGTTGTCTCATCGCGATGTGGAAGCAGTTGAGCAGTTGAAAGCGCTTCGGCATATCGCAAGGAGTTGGCGGAAGCATTGGTAGGGGTTTTAGATGAGGCGACAGTGAGCAAGGCAGTTAACGCAGTGCGGTTGCTGGGCGAGTTGTGGACATTTGAGGCGCTGCCGGCGCTGCGGGCAAAGATGCGCTCACCGTTCATAGCCATGCAGGTGCAGGAGGAGCGTCGGAAGGTTGCTACCAAATTGGGGGCGTTGGCAACTTTGCCGTCGCCAGCAACGTTGGAAGGGATTGACCCATCCGTTTTGCCCCGCGCCACATTTCCTGAAAAGGCAGGTGCTTCTGAAAGGGGAGCCACAAGATGCGCGCTTAGAAGTGAGGGGCTAACGAGTCGTGCTACGACCGCCATGACCACATTAAGCCCAAGATGACACTTGCGAGGTGTTGTGGAGTCCTTATCTTGGGGCTACAATTAGTTCCCACACCCACTCTGCAACGGTGTGGGTGACGCCGAAAAGATACTTAAGCGCGGCAGCCAATAACTAAGCGGAGGTGAGAAAGGTGGAATACACCAAACTGGGCAAGACTGGGCTTGAGGTGTCGCGCATCTGCCTTGGCTGCATGGGGTTTGGCGACCCTGGACACTGGATTCACGGCGGATGGGTGCTCAACGAAGAAGAGAGCCGCCAAATCATCAAAAAGGCGTTGGAGTTGGGAATTAACTTCTTTGACACGGCGAATGTCTACTCACTCGGACGAAGCGAGGAAATCCTCGGGCGAGCCCTCAAAGACTTCGGTGCCAACCGCGATGAAGTGGTGATTGCTACCAAGATTTTCTTCAGGATGCGGGAGGGACCGAATGGTGGAGGCTTGTCACGCAAGGCTATCTTCAACGAAGTTAACCACAGCCTGAGGCGCCTTGGCACCGACTATGTGGACATCCTGTTCATTCACCGCTGGGATTATGAAACACCCATTGAGGAGACACTGGAAGCGCTGAACGATTTGGTGCGGATGGGCAAAGTCCTCTATCTTGGGGCTTCGTCCATGTGGGCATGGCAGTTCCAGAAAGCCCTTTACACCGCTGAAAAGCACGGTTGGACTCGCTTTGTGGTGATGCAGAACCACTACAACCTGATTTACCGCGAAGAGGAACGGGAGATGATTCCTTTGTGCCGTGCGGAGGGAATTGCGATCGTGCCTTACAGCCCCTTGGCTGGAGGAAGGCTTGCCCGTGAACCGAACGAAATCACTCCCCGCGCCCAGACCGATCAAGTTGCCAAGTGGAAGTATGATGCCACCGCCGACATAGACCGCCCCATCATAGAGCGGGTGGGAGAATTAGCCAAGCGGCACGGGGTCTCTCGGGCACAAATAGCGTTGGCGTGGCTCCTCCACAAGGAGTATGTGACCGCACCTATCGTGGGGGCAACAAAAATCTCGCATCTGGAAGAAGCCGTTGGTGCCCTCTCTGTCAAGTTGACACCTGAGGAAATCACCTACTTGGAAGAGCCCTATGTTCCCCACCCCGTCGTGGGGCATCAGTAAAACGCTGAGAGTTTGTGACAATCCGTTGACGCCTCTTCAAAGGCAGCGCTGTGCTGCATCCTTGTCGCAACAGTTAGTCTGGGCAAAGGCAAATGCTCGCAGGGGGAAAGCAACCGGGCGTTAGAATTCTTCGGCGAGCGCAACGATTTTCACTTTTGCGCAGGGGTGGTTGCTTATGCGGTCGCTTTGGGTTGTTGGAGCAGCGTTGGTGATTGCGGTAGCAGTTGTCATCGCTCAACCGCCAACCGTTCCCTTTGTCACTCCCCCACCGCTTGTAGACGGCAACCCCAACGATGCGGCGTGGGAGAAAGCGGCTGTTTTCACCCTCGCGCGCCGTTTGGGCAACGGTGCCCCGCAAGTTGCCACGACCGTGCGGCTGTGCTTCAGTGATTTGCATTTGTTTGCTTTGTTCGTGTGCGAAGAGCCGCAACCTGAACGGATGCGCCGCAGCGTCCAAATGCCCGACGGCGAAGTTTGGCGGGACGATTGTGTGGAACTCTTCCTTGCACCTAACGCTGAAGAACCCGCTGTCTACTACCACATCGTTGTGAATAGCCTCGGTGTCGTTCGGGATGAGTTCTGGCAAGATGGTGTTGACAATGTCCGCTGGAACAGTGAGGCGCGGGTCGCTGTGCGAGTGGGGCAGAACCGATGGCTTGTGGAAATGGCTATCCCC